>Ga0247814_10001382_pt1 | contig 14385 bp, 13 predicted proteins | sample UWRJL179409R1_FD_179947 | JGI IMG/M metagenome (GOLD analysis project Ga0247814, IMG submission 179947) | Plant litter microbial communities from Arlington Agricultural Research Station in Wisconsin, United States - UWRJ-L179-409R-1 | ecosystem: Environmental > Terrestrial > Plant litter >...
TCTTCAAGTGCATGTTCTTCAAGACTCAAGTCGTGATCCTAGCGCTTCATCATATTAGTATGAATTCTTCTAGATAGCCAAACTACTCACTGATGTTGAAGACATATGTCAAAAATTCAAAGACCCCCGAGAACATTCGCAAAAATGCCCTGTTAACCAAGACACAATTATACTTAGTGCCAGATATACAAGTACATATCGCATGTATGCAAATCAAGTGCTAGCGTCACACCTTGACCATATCTCCGAAAAATGTCCGATTGTGATCCATAAACCCCTGTCTGTATCTCCAGCTTTCGGTACTTGCTATTGAACATTTTCCCAATGGCAATTGCCGGCGTCAATCTGTGGATCTAGTTGTATGCCCCAGCTGGATGCCTTGGCGATCGACATATGGTGAGACCTTCATTTTTATGAATCCACATCAGGGAAGCTTGTTCTAACAGCATATCCCACGGTTTGTCTATTCCCAACTTCCACGGCATCATCAATCTTGGAGCTTCACCGTTAAGACTATCAGGCTCGCATATGCCGCAACTGATAAAGCGCTCAGAACCACTACAGCATTTCCGCTAGTCCTAAACTTCTTCCGGCCCAAACCATCTGCGCCGGTTTCGCTGAAGAATTGTCGATTGCCCTCATATCTGCGGTACATCGACACAGCCAGTATGCCAGCACCATATGTCGCGAACAGTGCGCCAATGCTATAAAACTCTGCAGTAAAAATCTTGAGCACCACAAGCGCAAAGGAGAACTGGCCCAGGGCTGTGCGAATATAAGCTCCTTCGAAGGTCCTCTGAGCCGCACGGATTTCAACAAGTCTGCCATCGGGATGACGGGTCAGTAAGAGTTTTATTGGCCAGGTACTATAATGCATGGTCAAACATACTCTTGAGCAGTAAGTACAACTGATCGAGCTCGGTGCCGTCGCAGATGAAGCCTATCTTCTGGATGTGCCTGGATGGAGTTCAGTAAATCCATCGTTTGTGGGTGGTGTTCCTTGGAAATGGGAGGAGATTACCTCAAACATGGCTATGAACCCTCTTCTTGCTTGCGCCATGGTTGCTTATTCTATGCTGTTCTGCCGTTGGCTCATTTGTTGAAGTTGGGGGTCATTATAAAACGTGGGTGCTGGGTAGTAGCCAGCACTACGGTGAACAGCAACACCAGAAATGCTGAAATTAAAAATGTCACTTTTCAGAACTCTTGCTCAATTGCCAATATTTACAACAAAAGAGTGTTCTCAATAGCTCTCATGGTTGTTATCATCTAGTAAAAGTCTCTATACATATATATACAGTATCGAGAGACTGCCTGGAGCTGCTTTGAATATGGATCCCCGCTTTTAGATCTCCAAGGAGCTTTGAAACTCCATTTGAGCTCAATTCCCAACCATTAATGCATGCAGGCTGTCGCGGTCTTTCAATAAGTTCGTTACACATAATTTTAATCTTACAATGTACATTGGAGCCAAGCTGAGGGTGCTATAGTTCTGGGGATGCTATAGTGCTGAGTATCCTTTAGTCCAGGTCGCTCTTCCTCCCCCTTCACTGAGAGAGCAAAATCCCTTCGGCTTGCTTAGATGAGAAATCGGGCCTTCCTAGATACAGCGGTCGCTTCTTTGTAAGTTTTATTTGCTTCTTTCACGCCAGTGCTTTGTCTATTATCGCCCTTGCGTGTGTGGATAGTGGTAATTTGGATCTGGTATTCCGTAATTCGCAGGTTGCCCATGACCTTCCTCAGGAATGTGGTGTGGAGGTTGTGAAGGGTTCCAAGAACCGTATGGCTCGCTGCTAGGTACGACGGGTCTCTGGTACGAATACGGCTGTTGCCAGTGGGAGTAACCAGCGGGTGGGAGTACACCGGCTGATTGTGCGTGCTGAGGATTTTCGCTCGTTGTGGCAACCACGTAGTCCCCGGCTGAGTGGCCTTGGGTCGTTGTGATCGGAGGAGGATATATCCCGGAATGTGACAGTCGTGGCTTCGTAGTATAGTGATCTGCCGGGTGGTTTTGTGGATGAGGGGAAGGCTGATATGACTGTGGGTATTGATTTGGAATCCCTTCGAGATTGCTGTACGATATCGACCTTTGAGGAACTGACCATGACAAATCTTCCCTCGGACTAGGCTCTGGTTGATTATTTGGCCAGGTGTGCACAGGAGGAATTGGTCCACTGGGCGTGAAGGGTGAAAATGCCGGGGTGATGGGCGACTCTTGATGATTTCCCTTCCAATACATATTTGGAACATCCGCTTGAGGAAGTTCGGGATGAGATCTCACAGCTGGAGAAGCATCGGGAGGCACCCAATTCGTTTGGTTGCCATGACTGTACTCGTAATTGCGAGAAGATGTGACCACTGGTGTGTTGTCAGGTTGGTGAAGAGAAGCGCCTGGAAGGAATGGCAAACCTTTTGACTCCGGAGAAAAACTTTCGGTTCGTTGCCGCTTCATCTGAGGTCCTCCGAGATCTTGAATGGATGGCATGTTCATATGAGAATACGGTATGCCGGATTGCATGTCTGGCAATTGCCCAGACGAAGTCGATGGTGAAGATGACTCGGAGATACCTCCAGTTCCACTATGAGCTTTGCCCGCTCTTCGAGGTTCTACCTGAGGTTGTTGATCAACCGGGTAAAAATTGCACTCTTTCTTTAACCTGATACAATTTGAACAACGATTCTGTGGATCCGCAGGTGCTGGGATGCATCTGATCTTTCTCCGGCGACAATGTCCTATAACCATGGGTCAGTGAACAAGGCTAAAAAAAATCTAACATGGTCGAAATTTTATGGCTCACCACATGCTACAGAAGTTCTGTGGTAACCCAGCTTGTTTCTCCTCTTCTCCGCCGATAAGGCAAGTGCTGCTGCATCCGCTGAAGCCTGTCCTCGAACGTTCGGTGTCGAAGTTGACCTCTTAATCTTTGCCGGTTTAGCAGTCATCGCTCGATTCTTTGGCACAGGCGAAGGTTCATTTGCGAGTGCTGGTGACATTGTCTGTGAGTTATTTCGGGCATGATGGTGAAAGCTGTGGGCCATGTTAGAAGACTGGTCTGACCCCGTCGAGCCCAAAGGATACTGATACGCCATTGTCGCAGCTGTTGGCGCATCCGATATAAAGATCGAATATGGGGACTGGGGTTCACCGCCGTTCCATACGGACTTTGTATAATATTGTGTTTGAACTGAGACGGCCATCAACTGCAACAGTATCTCGTGTAATCTGCTGCCGCGCGAAGAATCTGGTCTGAATATAAGCTGCCCGCCCCCCCTTTTTGGAAATCAATAAATGTTCTGGTGGTAGAAGTATGAAGTGCCCCCGGTCATACAGGTGGTGTGACAAGTCTTCACTTAATAACAGTTTCCAAGGTTGCTGTGTCAAACTTGCTGTGCTGTTGCAGTTGCAAAACAGCCTACATTCAAGAAGCAAGCCTCTACAGACCAGTTTATGAAGTCGAAATAAGCAGGCTGCGGGACTTTAACGGCGTAGAACGGCGAATGGTGGTGATAACGGGCGACCCCAAATGCATAAGCTGGTCTAAAGATGGTGAAGGAATCTGCTCAATATGTTCTCAGAACTTGCGGGAGAGGTCTAGGAGTATGTGGCTTGCGATGCAGGAGCAGGAGGAGGTGTAGTGCTAATTGCAGGCGGCAGGTCGACCAGTTGGGGCTCCTCTGGTGGGATAAGCAGCCTCCGTCGTGGGAGTTGTACGGCTTCAATGGCGAATGGAGAGGAATAGTTCACGCCACCTCATCGAAGATTGTCTTGGGATTGAGTCTGCAAGCAAGAATGGCAGTATGATGGGATTGTAGTTTGCTTTCTTGTCCTGACGAGCGTGGATAGGTTTAAGAAGAAAGGAAGATGTAAATAGCGGATCAGGATCAGTGGCATGGTATAGCATGGCACGGATCACTGTCAAAGATCTAAGACCAACTAGGGAGAGCCAGTGGGCAAAATGGTATGGGATGGTTTGGTAGTATGGTTTTGGGGGATGAGTTTGAGAAAAAGCACATCTGTTGGTGATCACCATAAAGCCCCGACGTAAAGACACTTGGGAGAGGAGCACAATGAGGTTCATCCCTATCCCTAATGCCTGCGACGCCACGAGATTGAGTAACATTTGCCAGGCCCCCGCCCCCTGAGCCTTTCAAAAAGATGCTTGTCAGCTCCCGGAAAACATTGGCTAACATGGGCTAACAAGGATTGTGATACCCCATTGTTTGCGCCATTTGCTCTGGTGTTGGTTCCGGTGCAGGTGCTCCGTATTCCAGCGATGTATCTAGTCTCGAAGTGTACAAATGGGTTTGTATCAGACTACTCGCCAAAGTACCGCCAGTAGTCAGTGGCGCGGATCCGTCAAGTGAAGGAGGGATGGCCTCCCAGGTGGTTTGTTGTCGGCTGACATAACATCATAGACGAGTATACTTCCTATGTCTGTGTTGAACCAGATCGCAAGACAAGACCACATCAAGGCAAACCCGGGAAAACGGAGAGGGGCCGGTAGATCTCTTTGAGCCGAGGACACCTGGTTTGAAGATGGCTTTGTTGCTTCGGTGGTCTTCTTCCCTGTGACTCTGGCTATATTGCCCCTAAAAGACTACTCTACTTCAGGTGCAGTTTGAGACAGGCAACTCATAGCTAGGGCTAAAAGTGGAGGTTTGGGTTTTTCATGGCCATCTACAATCTGTATCTGACAGCTCCCCAGCACCAAAAGAGCCCACTTATAGTCGTCACTGGCCCTTGACTCTTGAATTTTGGAAAGTCATCCGGCGTTCAATAGTGAGATTAGTTTGGCCGCCACAGACGTTCATTTGGAGTTGCTAAGCGAAGTTGTTGTTGTGAGTGTGGACCTGCCCTCCTGCCATTCGCTACTGCTAGTCAGCCAAGATAATATACGCAAGTACGTCAAGGCCAATTACGGGCAGTGTTACAGAAGGGACAATCATACCCAGAAGCCTCATCTGAGTATTTTCACAAGGGGATAATAATAATAATAATAATAATGATAATATAGCATAGCATTCGATGAAAGGAAAAAAGGGTGTCAGGGAATGGTTACGGAGGGCATTTCCGAGAGCTGGGGTTAGGCAGGTAATAACTGTTAACATGTATAGATATCTAGGCTCGCTAGGTACTGTACGGGGTCTCCCCCCTTTGATACGGATCCCCTATAAAGCGTATATTTGATACACAGCCGTAAGTAATACGATATACGAGGGACCTAACAACTTTCAAATTTACCAGTTCTTACTCAGACGGTAATAGCTAGCCTAATAAATTGAAGGCTTACCTATCCTGCAGTAAAACGTGCATAATGCGGTATCCCTTGGAAAATTCTTCTCACGACAAGTCTCTTAGACACTCCAGTCATAACTTTCCATCTGAGCCTCTGCATCACTGTGCATCAGGAGCCACCACACCAGGAAGGAGTTCGCTTATGAAAGGATTACCGTATGAGGTTACACCCTCTCACCCTCCCACCGAAGCAACACATCCAATTTGTCGACGCTGGCCGTATGTACTGTACTGTACTCCTTCTTATTGTATATTGGGAAGAGGATTCTTCTCAAAGTATCTATCTATGGGGTCGAATAGACAGCTAGCTGCCTACCTTCTGGTACACTACCACATTATTATTCATCTCCCTTCCTGCAATGGAAATCATAGACGAGGGTTGAAGATGTGATCCCCACGTCCCTCCCAACCTTGATCCTTGCGAGCTTTTAAGCTCAAGCTGTCGATCAAACCTTGTTAGAGTTCATGATCTCCTCTGGGTCCTTGGCTCCTCCTCTCCCAAGCCTGATATCAGGGAAGGAATAGACATGATTATACACGGTATTCCAGCTATTTGGTCTTGGTACCAAAAAAGCGTCCACCATCATTCTAAGCGCGTGCTGGCCATTGCTGCCGGCTTTGCTGGGGGACGATTTCCTAGTTCCCACAAGCATCCCACTTCTATCTAATCGATCAAGCAAGGGTCGCTGCTGATCTACTGTTACTGCCCTATAACGCACCTGCGTGCATAGCAAATAATCAGGATGGGGTTAGCGAACTTCATTCGAGACTGTCTCTCTATTGGGACATGCTAAGCGAAGAAACTCTCTTCACCAAATTGGAAATGAGAGCTTTGACACCTCATCATCCAAACCGTTTCAAAGCTCCAAGCTCTCAGGGTCTCAAATAGGAGATTGTCAAATATGACCATTGGCTCCTGTCGAGATAATGGTTCGATGTTTACGACTAGTCCATTCCTCGCACCGTGAAGGGACCCATTCAAACAATACAATCGGCTCTAGTCAATTCTTACATGAGGAAATCCATTCTGTGGGAGAACCTATTCTACGCAGGTTATTTATAGTCCAACGATCCCATGCAACATGCAACTGCAAGGCTGGAAATAACGTGGCCCCGTCGCCGCGCGCGCATGTAGGCCATGTGCTCCTCAAACTCAACATCACATTTTTCCTCGGCAACCAAAGTATCGGTGACAAAAGCAAAAACTGAAATGCCGGAATAGTTTCCTGGCCAGTTGGCCCTACGGATTTGGCTGTCAAGGGTCGTCGTGGTCAATGATTCTGTAAAATGAATTTGAATCAGGAGTCAAGAGGCACTGCACCATCCGTCACTTCACACTTGGCACACAGCTGGCCGTTCCAGAAGCCGATCTGGCGCACGCGATGTTCCTGGAAGGTCCCCTAAAACTTCACATACTGTAGAAACCCTGGATTCCTACGGATGGAGGTTAGATGTGGCCTGATACGGACTTATTTTGACTAATTGTCAATAGATAGTCAAATCCACGGCCTATGAGATCATAGGAAATTTGGTGATTTTGTGAAGCTTATCTGAACCGGTGAGGCGTCCCTACGGGCTTTCTGCTGCAACCCACCACCGTTGGTACCTGTACCAGTACCAGTACCTGATGCTGAAAAGGCAGGAGCTCTAGTTATGGCAGATTTAAGGTTATATACTCAGTGCAAATGAGACAAGTAGATCCCTTCCGGCTTTTGGGAGAATAATGCCACGTTCTTTGTGTTTGAGTTCTGTTGATGGGGAAAGATTTTCAGCAACGAATTACTCCATAAACTTTACCGGCGACATATCCGCGCTCGTACCAGCCACACAGGCCTAACGATTTTCACGCAATTGCCCATGAGTAAGTGGGTATAGCCGAAGGTTTGCATACTAACTGGTGAACTAGTATATATCTGAGACAACGATTAAATTTGGCATACTTTCTTTTTAAAAGCAGCGTCTCTCAGCATGGATGCTCTATTCAAGCAGCGACAACCACGATGCCACCAAATTAGGAGCTACTACTCGCGCAGTATAAACTACTCTGTAAGATCTACCTTAGCTACCTCCCTAACCAGTCTATTGAATGACAGACTCGGAAGGGTTTATACGAATACTAAACGGGTCGCAGAATCAGGCATACTGCTTCAAGTCCCGACCCCTTCATTTGACATTTATCAGGGGTTAACATTGCGCCAGTATCCAATACATAGAGCTCTGCCCTGGATATGAGATTGCCTACAATGGGGAGCCTGTAGAACAGTTACAGCTCTGTATGCAGCGCACCGTGGGGGGCTTTAAATCTTATGAGCTTTTTGTATGTGTGAATTATGAAGTAAGATCTAAAATACCCCTACAAACTCTTCCTAAATTGGGAATTTGTAGGGATAACTTCCCTCCGTGCCTTCCCCCGACAGGCAGGGATTAACGAATACCCAATTGAGGCTCAACATAATCCTCCTTGACATCATTTGCATGCAATACTTTACAAGTATCATAATTCACTTCATCCTGTTATTTACATGTACAACATGTACATGAGCATAGTTTGTTTGGTTTAGGAAGTAGAGATTAATAAGTTAAAGCATTCACTCTTACCATGAAAACACATCAAAATTGCGAGATTATGTCTACCATTTAGAGGAAGAATTATAGAAATACTATCACATCTATTTCAAATGCCGAAAAAGAACTTTGAGTTGCGTGTTTGCTCAATTTCATTGTAAACAAGTCCAAATCATCAGGAACAAAAAAGCAACTTGGGCTCTAAAATAGAAAATATTACACATGCTCTACCAACGTTTGTCTTAAGCATACTTTTCTAGGCAAGGGCACCTTACTAACGTCACGTACTTTACTGTATATGTAACAGAGAATCATACAAAGCAAGTTTTTAAGTATGCGAATTCAAATTGCAATGTCCACCATCCAAACGTGGAAGTTCAAGCTTTCCAAATTCAGCAACCTTGGCAATAAAAGCTTAGATATCAATATCCGTGATGTGTTAACTATGGCAGTGGCCCATATAGCCTCATCTCTTGCTACGCCAGATCACCACTTAGTGATGTGCCAGCACCTTATCCAGCTGAAATATGGAACCCTAAGGGGAGATTAAGGCTGAATGGACATGTATTGTAGTAAGATTATCGTTATGAATGCAAAAAGCATTGTATTATGCACTTTTCTACGCATCATCTTTTTATTTGCGAAACGCCTCGCGATAGCTCACATGGTATCCAAGTATATCTATTTTACACTATGATCAAATACCGCCAACAGTGCAACGCTCCATACCTCAATTCATTTTCTCTCTTGCTCCAACGAGAACTTAGCACCCACATACTCGCCAACCTTCTAGTTGTTCTTTTCCTATTATGCAAAGCGCTTTTGCTTTTGAGTCATTGGCAGGTCAAATCTCCTCGGGTCGACTTAAGTAGCAAGTGCCTTAATTCCAGCACCTTAGCCAACAAGTCTCTCAACTAATTATATTACAGTGCCAACTGACAGCATCTTCCCTACATCCACTCTTCCGAATATCAATATACACGTAATAGCAGAGCGGTAATCATCCGTATGTCCCACGAAGGAAAACCTGTGTTATCCATAATGGACATGCGGTCAAGGATGAAAATTCTACAAAGTATGCCACCTTCGAGGCCTCTAACCTTTGGGGCAATCTGACTTCGATTTACAATGAGAGAGGATAAAGGATGAAGCGATTAATCTAGGAATACTTGCTCCCATCTCGAGAGATGTGCCGAAGACGGATTCACGGGCCGAATATTTCCAATGCTCGGGTGCTGAAGTAAAGATTTGATGATTGTACGACATTCATTTTTGGAGAAGCAACATTTCGCTCTTCTTTATCAACAATCACTTCCAAGGAACAAAGTAGCGTGTCATCTCTGCGTGCATTGTGGCCGCTTCACGGTGACTTTCAACATGTTGCATTCCCTCCTTATCATCGTTCTCGTAGAATCGAGGATCTGAAGTACAGTACAATTGCAACTCCAACTGCAATGCTAACTGGGAACCGGGGTTTCTCATTAGAGCTGCTCCAATGAAATCCTGCAAACCATCTCATTCAGGACTGTCATTACCGTACCTCAGACAGCATGGCCCCTCCAGAGTGAATAAACTATTCCTCCTTCATTGTACCTCTTCTCGCATATGTCAAGAACTTATCGCATTGCCTATATAGGATGCATTTGTACTAAATAATACCCATGAACCGCATGAATCTGGAAGATGAGCATAAGCTGTTTAAAGGCTATATTAGTAGTAAAGTCGTATGGCAAAAAACTTGGATGGGTTCTCCATCTCCCGGCTTTAGCATTTTGCAAGTTTAGGGAAGTATACGTAATATACTATCTCCAGGTGCTAGTGATAATAGTAGAGTTTTAGGATGGTTTTGTTGGGTTTTGTAGAGGATTATTGGTTGAATTCTAAAGCTTGCTCGTGTATAATGAATTAAAAGATATCGTCTTGCTATATTAATTTATCCTACATAGGCGAACTGCACATATCAGCCGGATTTTTCTAAGGTATCAAAAGGAAGAAATCCAACAAGTTAACAACTTAGGAAATGGGTATTGGATTCAATTCCAATTACTTTGATACACCAGACTTGGGCTCAGCTGTCATTTGTGACCTGTCAAATTATCAAACTGGTTTCCAACTTGCCGGTCGCTTATAATGGATACCATTACAGGTAGCCAAATCAAAACGACCCGCGAATGTGTAAAGACTGGTCTCTGGAACTCTCCAGCGAGTCTAGAAGCTGCAGTGGCATTCTATTGAAGCCAAAATGGAATGGCCAGTATCGGCTCAGAATAAACGCAAGGCTTCCTGTCGAATCGATTCCACTGTAGAACTTGAGCTATTTGTTAGACTTGAGAATAGTGAGATCGGAATTTATCTAAATCATGTAAACTTTCACTCCCTGTGAAAACCTTCCCTTTTTGCTTAACGGCGGCTTCCGTGTAGATTAGATGTCAGCCTCGCCCTAAATTTGATCTTCAATAATTATTGCCAGAAACAAGGAGTCCTACGTGGTTAAGAAGCGCCTTCGTGATGACGGATGTTAAAGCACGGCTGGCGACATTACTGCAAGCCAGGGAATTGAATGTACCTTTCATCATCGTTACTGTTCACCACAGAAGTCCTCGCTTGCGCGGCTACACACTGTTATCAGCAATGACATAATTCCTTGGATGGGTTTAAAGTAACCTGTAACGTTGGTAGGTGGTGCAACAAGAGTTAGCTATCTCCAATAGTTGATTCTACAACTGGCGAGTCTCTAGACAGCGTTTAATTGGATACTATAGAAGGTGGAAAAGCGAGCAGGTCTTGGAGGTACAGCTAGCAGACGAACTTTTTTACAGCAGACCCCAGTTTACTTATTGCACCCAATTGCTTCAACGCCTTCCTATTCAGAAGATCCGTATTTGGCAATCCTTTCTTCGAAGATTGAAGTATCGCAATGCACTACTCATGCTTGCTTGTAACATGTTCGAACTGTAAATCACACGAAGCAAGACTGCGTTCAGTTTCCACTAAGATTTTGTACTCGTTATATACCTAGGAAGTTAACTACTTCCAGAAAGGAAGCAAGCAGAGAGGAAAGCCTGCTTGAGAAAGGCCAAAGATCTTATCTCTATTGTCATCAATCTCAAAACAAAACAAACTAGACGAGCATCTGCAGTAAGGAATCGTCAATAGTGAAAATTTTGTAGTATAATCTAGACTACCTTCCCCATAACGACCATATCCCTATAAGTTGAGGAATTCTCTCCGGGCCAAATACACAATATTTCTTATCGATACATGCATAGCATGCCAGATGGTTCGTCTGCCTTCGGTGGCGCTGAAGGGAGCAATCGGCATGCTATATGCACGATTAACTATGTAGTAAACATAGCCTCCCAGCCTGGCACTAAACAGTCTCCCAGATGAAGGATCGATAAACGCCAAACGCCAATCTACCAGTCCTCCTCTATCACTTATGTACTGTACACCCAGCCTCTCCCAACTACGACAACGTGATCGCCCCTCTTCGATTATCGCGGATGTGCAAAAATGCTTGAAAACCACAGCCGACCAGGAATACCTGTATCTTATTAGTATACGTCACAAAATTGATGCTGGAAATGGAATACATACGGCATAAACGATCACTGCCCCAAAAACTGTAGCTGCCACTGCAGCCCCATCTTTAGGATCTTCTGTCGAGCCCATCATCGAATGATGGCCAGATTTGAATAGCGCACCGATGACCGAGAGAATAACGATTGCAAACGCAGACATGACAATGCTAAGCAGATGTTAGCTTGAGCCTCTAACACCTCCGGTAGTAGAACGAACCATGACCATGCCTGCCCTACACCAAAGACTGGCTTCATTTTGGCGGTTGTGTATATGAAGTTTGAGCGCTGGATTTGCAGCAATGGCCCTTAGATAAATGCGGCGACCCGGATCACTTTGATTGGCGAGGGCAGTTTGTAAAGGTAGTGATGGTATAAGATGTAGCTGCCGCCTGTGACGAAGTCGACGTCGTCAAGCTACCTAAGCCTTTTTTGACCTATGTCACGCTTATGTAATGCTTGGCATAAACATCCTCGCCTCATTGCTTCCAGCACAACAAATTCAATTTCTCAGGAAACTCAATGGCATTTGAATTTACTTATTGAGACTATGACCTGAGGTCGTGAAGTTCATATTGAGGATTTTCCCCTTATGTTTTGCCATACCAGGAAACATAAAGAGCCCATTGGTTGAGCTTATGTTATATCCATCTCGTTCGCAAATTACAAAAATACAGTCTATCATCTTTCAAAAGATAAAATAGGGAGGCGGTACTTTTATGAACAAGCTATTTCAAAAGTAACTTATTAGGTTCGGGCAATTTTCTGCGGACTTCTCGGTGGGAGCGCCTAGAAGGCCAGTCAATCAAAGAGCAGTTCAAGTGAGCTGGCAGCAAGATAAGTATCTGACTAATTTGAGATTCCTCAAGACATGGGCGTAAGATACACTGATTTAGGTTGTGTGCTGTCTCTCGGGATGTCTTGTGCTTTGACAATGTTGAATAAAGAAGCAAAACTGACATTTGTTTCTATCTGAAGCTTTCATCTTACAACTTGATTACTCTAATTTTCCTTCTATGATAGTACCACCATGCAATTCATTGTCTTGCATATCAATGAAAAAAAATTATATGCGTGATATAATCTATTGCTAGGCTTTGCCACCAGGTAGAAGTCAGATATCCAAAAGTTCTTGAAATGCAGGCGTGAATTTAACACCCGTTCAACTTTATGACTTCTCCAAAACTCCAAAAAGTTGTCTTGAAAAAGGCCATTTGGCAAAATCCACTTTGACAAAAAACAAAATTTATCAGTACTTTATTCGATTGCGCGGCTTCTTTTTTCAAATCCGAAAATCTTCATGGTTGCTCAACTAGCGATAGCTTTGATTCTGATAGCTTTGATTTTTGATTAACATCAAGTTAATAACATTTTTGTATGATAACCAGGTACTGTACGAGTAAGCTTTTGAGAACGAACTTTAACAGCTCACGGTTGGCAAACATTTACAAACAAGCTACTATACGGGATTACCCTGAGAGAGATATTGCATTGACCCGTCGGATTCAGGTGAACGGCACCTCATGTCTGCAGGTGAGATTCCTCTTGAATCGTTTATGGAAACCCCCAAAAATACAACACAGTGAGATCTCTGAACATGGCGCTAAGGTATGTGGCTGAGACGCCATAGGCGCCAATTAACACGTCATGAAACAACCCTTTACGAGAAGCTTTACGAGCGAGAACCTGAACTGTGTGGGAAAAGTCCGTTTAGTGTAAGCAGACACATCAAAACAAGTATTACAAAGATGGAAAATGAGCCGGCACAATCAGCTTGATGTAGCTGTGAGAAACGGATCGTCAACATGGATCCAGGTTAGTTATTTGTACTACAAACTATATACAATGGTTGCTAAAAGAATCCACGGAGGGGAGCCCGAGTGGAAAAGCACTGAAGTTTAGGTGGGTATAGTCGCGGACTGGTTTGATATGATTCGACGATCGCCATTAACACGTTGGGACAAGTACAGAACTGACTGGGACAGCACGGATTACGCTCGAAAGGCTCCCGGTCGTAAGTACTTTCATAGCTCGCATCGGAACTGGTTGTACTGTAAGTAGCGCTTGGGAATCATCTTAACCCCTGAGGCTAAATAGCCGAAAAGCTTGATACAAGCCAACCAACATACCAAAATAGAGACCAACCAATCAACCACAAGCTGATTTCCACATAACAAACATTCAGCCGCCACGCCAGCGCTTCCCGCCATTCTCACCCATGTTATTTTATTGGTGCTCTTACAGTACAGTAGGCTGCGTTCCGATATCGATGATATCTAATGATTGCAAGTGATCGATTCAATATCCAAGAGATGCGCGAGAAGCAGGCCCCTCTCACACACGCAGGTGTCCAGCTCATATTTGCTGCTTGTGACACGTTCACATAGAGGCTGTGCGATGGATCTCAAGCTTCACCGGAAGAGCACCACAGTACTTGGCATTGCATGCCGTCAGACCTGCAGCTGTTGAAACGAAACAATCTGGAGCTGCCCCTGTCTGTATATTTTGGTTCCTGGTGAGGTGCTCATCCAGTCATCCAGCCAGGAAGTGAAGGGAAAGGCTCTCAGACCCAGGGGGCTTGATTGGAAACAGAGGTCAATAAGGATGGGGGAGAGTTTTCTGGGCTAGTGATCGACAATTAGGCAAGCCTTGTTCGGAATGCCTGAACGAATGATTCCACGAGTACCGTTCCTCATCCAGCAACGCCAACCCAACCACCTTTTAAACGGCGACAAAGAAGTAGATCAGGCACAGCTTTCCCGGGCACGAAGCCAGAATCCCAAGGGAAAAGAGCCCCGTACTAATTTAGTCGATTGCCCTCTGCGCAATCGATTATATTCATACTGCGGGGCTACTGCCACTACTGTACCACGTTGGCCAGTTGTATAAGATTAGTGTCGTGCCCTCCTCCGTAACTCTTGCTTTATCCTAATTTGATCTCACAAC
>Ga0247814_10001383_pt1 | contig 14381 bp, 14 predicted proteins | sample UWRJL179409R1_FD_179947 | JGI IMG/M metagenome (GOLD analysis project Ga0247814, IMG submission 179947) | Plant litter microbial communities from Arlington Agricultural Research Station in Wisconsin, United States - UWRJ-L179-409R-1 | ecosystem: Environmental > Terrestrial > Plant litter >...
GCTGAGCGAAAGCAAAAACAGTCCGTCCCTGTTTCTTTTTGGCAACGACCAGGCACCTCCTAAAGAAGAATCACACTATTGGATGACCTTCCTCAACCAGCCTACGTCAGTGCAGCTGGGTATAGAAAAGATCGCCATCAAAACTAACCGCCCGGTTTTCTACCTGAAATTACGTGTAATAAAAAAAGGATATTACGAACTGGATTGTATTCCGCTTTGCGAAGAACCCAGAAACACAAACGGACATGAGATCACTGATCTGCATGTCCGCTTGTTAGAAGATATTATCCGGGAAGAACCCACTTACTGGTTGTGGAGCCACAGACGCTGGAAACACCAGCCAACTGTTAATCAGTTACCTGCAATTGCAGAACCGACGTAGTTACTTCTCTTACTTTATGTGTTAATGCCGCATCATCACTTAATGCCTGCCCATAAGAAGGGATCATTACTTTTAATTTTTCCTTCCACTGCGCAGATGCCATCTCCTCTTTAAAACACCTGTTCAATAACTCAATCATAATCGACACTGCGGTAGATGCGCCTGGTGATGCACCTAACAATGCGGCGATAGAGCCATCGGCAGCAGAAACTACTTCTGTACCAAATTCGAGGATACCCCCGTGTTCGGCAGATTTCTTGATTACCTGTACACGCTGTCCGGCTGTCTCCAGTTCCCAATCCTGCATAGCAGCATCAGGCAAGTATTCTTTTAACGCCTGCAGGCGGTCTTCGGGCGACTGGCGTACCTGGTCAATCAGGTACTTTGTTAGTGGTATATTATCTAACCCGGCAGCAATCATCGGCCGTATATTGTTTACTTTGATAGATAATGGTAAATCCAGAAGTGATCCGTTTTTCAGAAAACGTGTAGAGAAACCGGCATATGGCCCAAATAACAAGGCTTTTTTACCGTCAATCATTCTGGTATCTAAATGGGGTACCGACATTGGCGGCGAACCTACAGCTGCTTTACCATATACTTTCGCATGATGGCGTTCTATTACTTCAGGGTTTACACACTTTAGCCACTGGCCGCTTACCGGGAAACCACCGAAACCTTTCCCCTCCGGGATAGCAGATTTCTCGAGTAATGGCAATGAACCACCACCAGCACCTATAAATACAAATTTTGCTTTGATTCTTTTTTTATCTCCCGTAGTAGCATCTCTAACTTTCAGGTCCCAAAGGCCTTCATGTTGTTTCAGTTTGCGTACTTCCTTATTAAACTCCATGGTCACATTTGGTTTCGACTGCAAGGTGTTAAACATCATGCGAGTCAGTGAACCAAAGTTTACATCCGTTCCCAGTAGCATACGTGTTGCTGCTACCTTTTCTTCCGGCGACCTGCCTTCCATCACTAAAGGCATCCATTCAGCCAGCTGTTTAGGGTCTTCAGAGTAAGTCATCCCTTTAAACAGCTCACATTCCTGCAAACCGGCATAGCGTTTCTGCAGGAAGTCTACATTTTTCTCGCCCCATACGAAACTCATATGCGGGATACTTTTAATAAACTCTTCCGGAGAACCAATCAGATTCTGCTGTACCAGGAACGTCCAGAATTGCTTGGAAACCTCAAAAGATTCCGCAATAGCTACCGCCTTGGCAGTTTCTACCGAACCATCGGCCAGCTGAGGAGTATAATTTAATTCACAAAAGGCAGAGTGCCCCGTACCAGCATTGTTCCATGCATCAGAACTTTCCGCTGCTGCAACATCCAGACGTTCAAAAACAGCAATGGATAAATCAGGAGAAAGCTCCTTCAGCAACATGCCGAGCGTTGCACTCATAATACCGGCACCAATTAACACTACATCTACTGCGTTATTTGAATTCGAACTTTTAGTGGTCATGTAAGGATAGATAATGTATTCTTTTTTAATATCGGGAACAAAATTAAGATAATGACCGACAGTTAAAGGGTTATTTTATATTTTCTAAGTAATATTTTGACTAGTATTTGTTAAAATATGGTAAATCTCACCGCACCTGCCCGTTTCCCCTGATCACCCATTTGTAACTTGTTAGCTCTTCCAGTCCCATTGGCCCTCTTGCATGCAATTTTTGCGTGCTGATACCAATCTCGGCACCCAATCCAAACTGTCCGCCATCGGTAAAAGCCGTTGATGCATTCGCATATACAGCAGCAGCGTCTACCGCATTTAAAAAATGGAGCACCTGCTGCTCATCTTCTGCAATAATCGCCTCGCTGTGTTTGGAACTGTACAAAACAATATGTTCCAGCGCCGCGCTGATGTCAGCCACAGTTTTGATCGACATTTTATAATCCAGGAATTCTGTACCATAATCTTGCGGACTGGCACTAAACAGTAAATTTGCCGGATATAATCCCTGCAGTTTTTCATAAGCCGGTGTATCGGCATAAATCTTTACCTGCTTTTCAGCCAGGGCTGCTGTAATAAAATAAAGGTCGTCCAGCCGCCCGCTGTGCACCAGCAGGCAATCCAGCGCGTTACATACGCTTACCCTCCTGGTTTTAGCATTATAGATAATAGCCGCTGCCTTTTCCTTATCGCCCGATTTATCGAAATACGTATGCACAATACCAGCACCGGTTTCTATCACCGGCACCTTGCTGTTTTCTCTAACGTAATTGATCAATGCCTGGCTGCCCCTTGGGATCAGTACATCCACAAAACCAACGGCATCAAGTAATGCTGCAGTGGCTTCGCGCTCTGTTGGCAAAAGCACAGCTGCATTTATATCTACACCATGGTCTTTTAATACATTATGGATAATTTTGATTAGGGACAGGTTAGAATATTCGGCATCACTTCCGCCTTTTAGCACGGCCACGTTTCCTGTTTTGAGACATAGCGAAAAAACATCAACCGTCACATTAGGCCTCGCTTCATAAATCACTCCTACAACACCTAAAGGAACACGTACCTTTTTTAAATTCAATAGGTTAGGTAATGTTTTCTCTGTTATTACTTCAGCTAAAGGACTCGCTAATGCCGCGACGTTCAGCACCTCAGCGGCTATACCTTTTAACCTTTCTTCGGTTAGTTTTAGCCGGTCGTATTTCGGATCATTACTGTCCATCTTCAACAGGTCCTGCTCATTCGCAGCAATAACCGCCGGGGCTTCTGCTATGATACGTGCTGCTAAATCTGTAAGCACTGCATTGACAGTAGCATCACCCAATTGATACAGCGTACGTCCAGCCGATACAGCCTTTTCAAAATACTGTTGATATTTCATATGTTCCTTAGCTAACAGCATAAAAATAATTATAATGGACCAATGGCTTTTGGCCTTTCTGTCCGCTTCTCTCCTTCGCCTTTTCGGCACTGTATTCTGCAATGCCTAATCCAATCAGGACATCCTGCTCATCCAGCAACCGTATAATGTCGCCTTTCTCAAAAACAGCTAGTACGCTCAGGATACCAACCGGTAATAAACTCCTGGCTTCGCCAGATCGTAGAGCTGCCGCGGCACCGGCGTTGAGCTTAACACTTCCGGTAGCAGAATGTTCTGAATGTGCAATCCATTTCTTTTTGCCCGACTTTGTTTTGTCTGGCATAAAATACGTATGCACTATAGTTTTATCCAGCACCCCTGTCAGAATGTTGTCCAGCGTTCCATTGGCAATATGAACCGGGATACCCAGACTCGCCACCTTTTGTGCCATGCCCAGTTTGGTAACCATCCCGCCCCTGCCTGCACCAGACTTTACTTTAATTACAAAACCTGCTATCCCTGCGAATTTATCTTTTATCACTTCGATCACGCGGGCCTCGGGAGATTTAGGGTCACCATTATAAATACCATTTACATTAGACAATATAATCAGTGCATCGGCGTCCAGCATCGAAGCTACCAATCCCGCCAGTTCATCATTATCGGTGAACATTAGCTCGGTTACAGCTACTACGTCATTTTCGTTTACAATTGGCACCACCTGGTGCTTCAGCAAAATCGAAAGACAGTTTTTTATATTCAGGTAATGCTTCCGGTCGCGGAAATCTTCTTTTGTAACCAATACTTGCGAACACAACAGCTGCTGCTTTTCAAACAAAGACAAATACGTATTGATCAATTTGATCTGCCCAATACTGGCCAAAAGCTGCCTGGCCGCAATCGCATCATGTTTTTCGGTAATACTGATCAGGCTCCTGCCTGCGGCCACCGCCCCGGAAGATACCACGATCACACTGATGCCACGCTTTTTCAGCGTCACAATCTGGTCTACCAGATGCGCCATACGGTTAAGGTCTGGCAGTCCATCGGCCTTTGTTAATACGTTAGAACCTATTTTTACAACAATTTTTTTATAGGAAGAAGTCATATCCAAAATATATAGCACAGCTGATGGTCTGGCATTTTACCAGATCATCAAGCTGCAAATAAGATAAGAAAAAAATTACAGGAGGGCAACCAGTGCCGTCCAGCCCGTTTGATGGCTGGCACCCAAACCTTTCCCGGTATCTCCATCAAAATATTCATGGAACTGGATATAATCCTTAAAATACTGGTCGTGGTTCAGTTTAGGGTGTCCGCCCATTGCGGGTCGCTCCCCAAATTCATCTTGCAGAAATACAGATTTTAAACGCTGACCAATAAATTTACCTATTTCTTCCAGGCTATAGTACTCGCCCGAGCGTGTAGGATATTCTACCTTAAAATCATCTGTATAATATTCCTGGAAATTCTTCAGTGATTCAATAATCAGATAGTTGACCGGCATCCACACTGGTCCGCGCCAGTTACTGTTGCCACCAAAAGTATCAGAATCACTTTCAGCGGGCACATATTTTACCGAATACTTTGTTCCGTCGAGTTCGTAGCTGTACGCATTATCTGCATAAGCTTTTGATAACGAACGGATCCCAAAATCCGACAGGAATTCTTCCGTATCCAGCATTCTTTTTAGCAGCAACTTCATCCTGTGGCCACGCAGCAAGGATAATAAATGCTGGTTATTGCCTTTAGTATCGGTCCAGTGGCTCACCAGTTTCACCAGGTCGGGCCGCTTTGCCATAAACCATTCCATATGTTGCTTCAGCTTAGGTAGTTTTTCCCATTTTGCTTCATCAAAAACGATCTGTGCATACATCGGGATCAGGCCCACCATACTGCGCAGCCTTAAGCGGTCTGCACCCCCGTCTGGTTTTCTCAGCATATCATAGTAAAAGCCATCTTCATCGTCCCATAGTCCGGTAGAATCTTCACCCATACTCGAAATCGAGCCTGCGATATATAAAAAGTGTTCCGCAAACTTGATGGACATGCTCTCTACCACGCTACGCTGTAACGCCAGTTCCATACTAATCTGCAGCATATTTAGTGCATACATCGCCATCCAGCTGGTTCCGTCCGCCTGTTCCAGAAATCCTCCGCCTGGTACGGGCTGGCTGCGGTTAAATACACCTACATTATCTAAACCGAGGAAACCGCCCTCAAATATATTATTGCCCTCACTGTCTTTCTGGTTTACCCACCAGGTGAAATTAATCAGCAATTTATTAAACAGCTCGATCAGGAAATCCGTGTCACCCTTGCCTTTACTCTTTTTATCTGCCTGGTAAACATGCCATGCTGCCATTGCATGTACAGGTGGGTTTACATCACCGAAATCCCATTCGTAGGCCGGGAGCTGACCGCTCGGGTGCATATAATTTGCACTGACCATTAAAAGCAGCTGGTCTTTTGCAAAATCCGGGTCCAGCGCCGCAAAGCTGATACAATGAAAAGCAAGGTCCCATGCCGCAAACCAGGGATACTCCCATTTGTCGGGCATAGACAGGATGTCGTTGGCCACAAAGTGTTTCCAGTGCGAGTTCCTTCCTTTTTTTCTGATCTCGGGTGGGCGCTGCTGTCCGGCATCACCTTTTAACCAGCGGTTCACGTCAAAACTATAAAATTGTTTGTTCCAAAACAGACCAGACCAGGCCTGGCGCTGCATATTATTTTCATCAGCACTGGCGTCAGCCTGCTGTTTTGTTGCATAGAAAGCATCATTTTCTGCTATGCGCTCCTCAAACGTTGCAGTAAAATCTGCAAAAGGCTTGGCTTTTTTGTTTTTACTTAAACGGATATTCACCGTAGTACCTTCTCCCGCTGCCAGAGTAAGGCGGTGCCAGATACCTACTTTTGTTCCGGTATGGTCTGCATTTACCGCATCCTTATCACCGTTTACCAGGTAATTATTGATACCGTCCTTTACATAGGGTGTATCATTTTTCCATTCATATAAACGTTCATTATTGCTCTCATTATTCGTGAATAATAACCTGGGATTGCCATCTGTATAACAGTGATAATCACCAATGTCTACAGAGCGCAGGAGTATAGTATTGTTTCCCTGGTTTAGAATTTCCGGCATTACCTTGGTTTCACCGTAACACCAGGTATTACGGAACCACAACTGTGGGATCACATCGATCACAGCTGCTGCAGCACTCCTGTTAAACACAGTATAGCGCAACAGGATATCATCTTCATCCTGTTTTGCATATTCTATAAATACATCGGCATAGTGGTCGTTATCGAAAAGACCTGTATCGATTAGCTCAAACTCAGGTTCGTGCTTGCTTCTTTTTGCATTCTCTTTAATCAGGGGAACGTATGGAAAAGCTGCCAGCGGATATTTATACAGCATTTTCATATAGCTATGTGTAGGGTTACCATCCAGATGGTAGTAGATTTCCTTCACATCTTCACCGTGGTTGCCCTGTGCGTTGGTCAGGCCAAACAGGCGCTCCTTCAATATTGCGTCTTTGCCATTCCATAAGGCCAGTCCCATACACAGAAACTGGTGTTCGTCGCTAAAGCCCCCTATGGCGTCTTCACCCCAGCGATACGCTTTGCTTCTCGCCATATCATGGCTGATATAGTTCCAGGCATCACCGCCAGCACTATAATCTTCGCGAACAGTGCCCCATTGCCGGTCGGACACATAAGGCCCCCACTTTAACCAATTGGCTTTACCACTGTAATGATTATTTATACGCTGTTGCTCTGTAGATATCTGGTCGCTGGAATTCATTGCGCCAATAATAGCGATTACCGTTGGTATTAAATGAAGGTTCTCTCAAAAATCGCTTAGTTTTTTATAACCGGCTTGTCTACCAGGTCAATGATCATAGACGATATTTCTACAGTAAACCAATCCTTAAACACCTTATAGGTACGCTTTTGCGGCCAGTCGTTTTCATCAGTATGGTAATCGTTCAGTTCATTTTCAAAAATCTCCCCGAAGTTCTTTTTCAGCCAGTTTTCGATTTTTTTGTTACTGTCCATTTCCTTTACCAGATACACCGTACCCTCTTCATTGGGCTCAACAGGAAATTCTGGATCGATGTAATTTATCCAATCGTAAAACGGTTTTTTTGCCTTAACCAGGATGGCATTTCTGTTAATAGATTCCAGGTACAAAATAGGTTCAATCATGATGATACAATTTATCTAATGCAAACATATCTAAAACTTTCCTGAAATCACCAACCCCGGTCCTCCATTCTGATAAACCGGCAGCACCACCATATCAGTTTTCTTATTGCCCAGCACCATCTTTCTCAAAGAAGGATAAACCAGGTAAGCAAATTTCGTAGACAATATTCCCATCCCCGCACCCGCTACCACATCACTAAACCAGTGGTAGTTTCTATAAATACGTAATACAGCAGTGGCCGATGCTGCACCATATCCCCCTACCGTGTACCATATGGATTTGTCGCCATACTCCTGACTCAAATATTCAGCGTATGCAAATGCAGAAGCCGTATGACCCGAAGGAAAAGAATAATCATTTAATCTGTTAGGGCGCATCCTGTTGCTGGTTTTCTTTAATACCAGCACACTGCCATTGGTGAGCACACTTGATAATAAAAACAAAGCAGTTTTATCCTTGAAATTATGTTTCCCTTTAATTCCCACCAGGTCCAGCGCATAAACTGCTGCTGCTGGTGCGTAACGCATATAGTCGTCCACTTTTGTACGGTATCCAGGGTGGTGCTCCTTAGCTTCTTCAAAGAGATAGTTATCAAACTTTCGTAACAGATTAGAATTTATAGCTACAAATCCATAGGTCACCGCTGCCGCCGCCGGAATAAAAGCCGTTAATTTTGGTTTATATACTGTTTTTGCAGAATCCTGTACTTGTGCCTTTACCGATAGCGTGAGCAAACTGGTGCTTAATAACAGGATGGAAGTGGATTTCTTAATCATAGCGTAACACGAATATAACAACCAATACTGAGCTTTTGCCCTTATTATCTTTCCACCACTAATTAAATTAAAACTAAACCACTCCAAAAAGGGGTATGAATACCCGCTCTTACTTCGATTATTATTTGATTACCAGTATTTTATTTCATAAATTCATCTAACAATTAAAACCAAATAGTAAACGTATGAACAGATTACTTAAAATCCAGGAATGGGGCAACAGGCACCATCCTAAGTGGCTCGATTATTTTAGAATAGCGCTTGGTTTAATCTTAATATGGAAAGGAATTGCATTTGCAATGAACCTCCATGAATTTACGCTGATGATGAAAAATGCAGGTTTAGGCGCTGCAGTCTCTATTAGCCTTTGTGCACATCTGATTATTGTACTGCATATTATTGGTGGTATAATGATAGCTCTTGGCACGCATACGCGTTTATCATGCCTGCTTAACTTACCTATACTGCTCGTCGCGGTATTTTTTGTAAACCTTTCAGGTAATGTATTCCGGCCTTATGCCGAATTCTGGTTTTCGTGTACTGTGCTTGTAGGGCTTATTGTATTTTTAGTTGAGGGTGATGGGGTGCTGTCTATAGAATACGAGAAACAGCCAATCCATCAGTAATTTACAAAAGCAGTAGTACCCTGGTAAATCAATTTTATGACAATTTTTTAAAACAATTAAAGTATGGACTGGTTTTTGAACTGAATACTATTATAATGCGATGGTGCATGCCAATATTCATTTTAAACTAAACATCATTAATCATAAAAAACTATTTACCATGAATTACAAGAAATTATTAGATGACCACATTAGTACGTCCACTGACAAAACTCCTGTTGTAATTGCGCTATTAGCCGGACTAGCTGTAGGTGCTGCTATTGGCGTATTGTTTGCACCAGCTAGCGGATCTGAAACACGTAACCTGATCTCGGATAAATCTAAAGACCTTGCAGATAGTGCAAAAGATAAACTGCAAACTTACAAAGAGAAAATCCAGACAGAAGCTGATCACCTTGCTGAAGTTGCAAAAGACAAATACCAGTCGTACAGTGAAAAAATTCAGGGCGGAGTGGACGATCTTGCCGATTTAAAAGATAAAACTGTCGAAACTGTAAAATCGAAATTCAATGCAGCCAAAGAAGGTGCTGTTGATACAGTTGATGACGTAGAAAAAGCTTAATTCTTTTTCAATCAGGTTAGAATAAAAAATATAAAGCCGGCTATCTGATAGCCGGCTTTTTTTATCAATCAAAGAAGAAATCTAAATCAGGAGGAATATGAAAACCTTAAGATTAGCACTCACCTGGATATTTGCCCTATTACTCCTAGCTGCCGGGATCAGTCATTTTGCCCGTCCGCAGTTATATGAAGCATTAATCCCCCACTGGCTACCAATGGTTGCCGTAAATTATCTTACCGGATTTGTCGAAGCCGTTATTGGCATGGGCTTGCTCTTTACCATTTCCCGTCGTGCAGCTGCTATCGCCGCCGTATTGTTGATGGTATGTTTTTTACCGGTGCACCTCATCGATGCGTTCCGCTCGCAGCCCGCCATTGGTTCGGTTCCTGTGGCCTGGGCAAGGTTCCTGTTTCAATTTGTGCTGATTTACTGGGCCTGGTTTTTAGTGCCGCCAGCTAAGGCAAGATAAATCTCAGCAAAGAGCAAACCACTCCCACCCCCGTAATGCGGGATTACTTTTATGGATGGATAGATTTCCAGCACACGTTGTGTCAAGATTGCTTCTTCTCCATCAGTTAAACCCGCACCAATCAACAGTACATCATAGGGCTTGTTATCACAAGCCTCTATCACTTCCTCTATCGCAGAACAACCTGTGGCATTCCAGTTTTCATTGGTATTTAACAACCTGAGTACCGTAGCCAGGATAGGCGCATTTGTTCCAATAACAAGGATCTCAATCTTCTTTTCCATTATTAAAACTCCATTGGAACATCCATAATTAAAAACTCTGCATTCGCAGTGGCAGTAATCGCAAATCCAGTTGTATCCCAGATGCCGTATCCGTCGCGCCTGTTCAAAGTCTGTCCATTCACTTCAACCGTTCCTTCCAGCACAAATATATAAGCACCATTTCCCTCTTTGTGGATTTGGTAATCTACCGTATTTCCGCTTTCCAGTTTACCCATATTAAACCACGCATCCTGATGGATCCAAACTCCCGCATCATCAGGATTTGGCGAAAGTACCTGCACCAGCTGATTAGTTGTACTTGCGGTATCAATTCTTACCTGATCGTACCGTGGTTCTACATTTCTTTTATTAGGAAAAACCCAGATCTGCAGAAATTTAACCGGTACGTTTTTATCTTTATTGTACTCGGTATGGTATATACCCGTGCCGGCGCTCATCACCTGGATTTCTCCCGGTTCTATTGTTGCCAGGTTGCCCATACTGTCTTTATGCTGCAACGAGCCCTCCAGCGGAATAGAGATAATCTCCATGTTATCGTGCGGGTGATCACCAAAACCCATACCCCCGTCTACCGAATCGTCATTTAAAACCCTCAACGCGCCAAATTGAACGCGTTCAGGATTAAAATAACTCGCAAAGCTAAAAGTATGGTAGCTTTTTAACCATCCGTGATCTGCTCCGCCACGTGAATCTGCTGTATGTAATACTGTTTGTGCCATCGTCTTATTATTTATATAACAAATTTACAAGCAATAAATTGCCCGGGTCTTATCATAGAATAAGAAATGAATTTTCTAATAGTAATTACAATTGGTTTATTCTTTATAATGCAAATTTATACCCAAGGGTAGTCCATACCCCCGGCATTGGCACAGCTCCTGCTTGGATATAGTTTACATCAAAAATGTTTGATGCATCGGCATAAATACTGCTTTTCTTAAATTTATACGACAAACGTGCATCCATCACCGTATAGTCTTTATAGGTAATCCTTTCGCAGTATCTTGCTGTAACAGTTAATGACATCACATTTAAGAAATCAGCATTCGCAGTTGCAGTTAGCTGGTTCTTTAACGATTCTACCGCATAACGGGAAATCACAGCTGCGGCAAGTGTCGTTTTAACTTTAGGGTCCAGATGGGTATACCCTAATCCAAATCTTAGACTATTAAATACAGCGGCGTTTTGCAGTATACCAGTATTGTAGTCTGCGCTTAGGGTGTAACCTGTAGTATTTAGCTGACTGAAGTTATTAGGCTGCCACGGATCGGTCACCTGAGTTTTTACCCAATCAATAAAATCCGTGATCCTACGCTTAAATACACTTGCATTCAACACAAAATGATCGGAGTTATACTTTAATCCGCCTTCGGCATATCTTGATTTTTCCGGTTTCAACTGGTCATTCCCAATATTGGTTGGCCCTTTATAATACAGGTCTGTATAGGTAGGTAAACGCTGACCGGTACCAAGATTCATATATACTTTCCAATTACCCAGAAACGTATAACCTGCATCAATACCAGGGAAAGCCTGCCATTTATAATCCGAATTATAATTTACATAAGTACCAGCGTTAATAAGTAAATGATCTATCAGGTCAAACTTATACTCACCGTAGATTCCTACGTTATCGCGGTCCCTTTTGCCCAGGTTGGTACTGTTTATTTTTTCCTTTCTTCCTTCAAGTCCCAAACCAAATTCTCCAATACTTGTCTGGAAATTATTATTCAATTCAGCACTCATCACCTGGTTTACATGGTGGTTGTGGAACTTATCAGGAGTAGATTTGATATACAGGTAATCATCTACCGTGTTCCGGTAACTTACTCTTGGTAAGAAGGTCCAGAAAGAAGTCAGTTGAGTCTTATAAGCGATTGTCGCAATTGCCGTATTTACAGTTTCTTCAGATTCGATATCACCAGGTGCAGAATAAAAACCATTTGCCCCATAATTGTTATGCGTATATCCCCCACTGATATCTAGCTGATCGGAAGCACCAACATTGATCTTTCCCTGGTAATATAATTTTTGATTATTAAACGCCGTGTTATGACGGTATCCATTTCCGGCTTCCTGACCGGCAGAAAACAAATGGCTTGAGCTTTTTAATGCTAAAGTTCCCGTAGCGCGAATGCCATAATTCGCATAAGTATCTCCATTTTGATCGTCTTTCTTGAAACTGCTGCCAGCAAACACATTTGCTGAAACACCTGTTTTGGTAACCGTTTTGGTTACTATATTAATCGCTCCGGTTAAAGCATTGATTCCGTAGATGCGTGATGCAGATCCGCGTAATACTTCAATATGGTCGATATCATCTACCGACAATGGAAGGTTCATCATATTATGACCCGTCTGCGGGTCTGATACTTTTACGCCATTCATTAATACCAATGTCTGATCAAACGTACCTCCATCAATGCTGATATCTGCTTGTGAACCACCCGGGCCACGCTGGCGGACATCTATACCGGTAGCATAACTTAATATTTCAGCAACAGACCTGTTAGGCAGGTTTTTAATTTGCTGATTATCGATAATCCAGATATTTCTGTTTTGTTTAGAAAACGGGAGTTTCAGGCGGTTCTCCCTAACCATCACTTCGTTCAGGTTATTATTGGTGGTATCTTGCTGCGCATTTGCATAACTTGCGGAAAGGCATAAAGCTACCAGAATAGGTATAATTGGTTTCATACGTGTTTAAATTGCTGCGAATATAGGAAATCTCCATAATGTTGAATACAGCAATTTATATATTAACTATTTCTTAGGTTGTATAAACTTCATCGAAAGTGCAGTTCCGGTACCGAGCAATGCTCCTGCTGCAACATCTGTTGGATAATGTACACCCAGATACATTCTCGAATAGCCTACCGTACCCGCCCATAAATACGCTGGTGCAATTACATACCATTTATTGTAAACCTGCGATAAAGACGTAGCCGTTGTAAATGCCGAAGAAGTATGTCCTGATGGGAAAGAGCTTTCGTTCGGTTGGTATACTGCATTGATCTTTACATTTGTTAGAAATGGCCTGGGCCGTTTAACAATCTTTTTTATCACCATCGTCACCAATAAGTTTACCGCAGAACTGCTGGCAATGTATAGCGAATTCTGTCTGGTACCTTTGTCCCCCGCAATTACACCACCCGCAAACACACCAGCCGGCACTGCTGCATTCACTAAATTATTATACTTCGACACGAACATAAAAAAGCCCGTTTTAGGGGGTGTACGGTGTACCGAAAGATCCATTAAGATCCTGTCATCCAGCTGCGGCACCGGTCCGCCTTGTGCAAAAGAGATTGCCGGTGCACACAACAATAGTTGTAAACCCAGCAATCCACTATATATTTTGATACTTCTGTTCATTCTTAATGGTTCCAGGTAGTAAATGGCCTGACGTTCATCCTGGTCAATTGTTATTTCGCTAATGCCTGTTCCATCGCGCCGAGAAAAGTTTCGGGTGACTGTGCACCGGATACAGCAAGTTTCTGATCAAACACAAAGAAAGGGACTCCCTGTATGCCTATTTGCTGGGCTACTTTCTGGTCCATCCGCACCTCATCAGTAAAGGAATCACTTTTCAGCATCATTTCAATGGCCAAACGATCCACACCAACCGATACACCTGCTTCAATCAGTACCTCCCTGTCATCGATATTCATTCCGGCAGTAAAATAGTCGATAAATAGTTTTTCCTCCATCTCATTGCCTAGCCCGTTAGATTTGGCCAGTTGAATTAAGCGGTGCGCATTAAATGAATTGGCCACTACTGCGCTTTCCGTGTCGAACTGTAAACCAACCTCTGCAGCAATATCTGCCACACGCTGGTTCATTTCTACCGCCCATTCGCGCGACTCGCCTTTGATCTTTGCCAGGTAATCGATACCATTCACCTCCGGTTGCGTTTTCATATTTGGATCAAGTTCAAAGCTATGCCACTCGATCTCCACTTCGTCTTTGCGCCCGAACTTTTCAAGCGCCATTTCAAACTTCCTTTTACCGATGTAACAAAACGGACACCTCACATCCGACCATATATCTACTTTCATTTTTTCTGTACTTATAGTAATATGTATTGGCAAGCAATTAAACGTCTGCCTTAATAGTTTTTAATCCTTTAGTCCACCTTACAATTTGTTTCAGCATCGCTCCTGCTGCCTTTACTGAAATCTCTGCAGGCTCAAAAGTATCATTCTCATTGATATGTTCGGTAAAAAAAGGAATATTTACTGCCTCAT
>Ga0247814_10001384_pt1 | contig 14374 bp, 6 predicted proteins | sample UWRJL179409R1_FD_179947 | JGI IMG/M metagenome (GOLD analysis project Ga0247814, IMG submission 179947) | Plant litter microbial communities from Arlington Agricultural Research Station in Wisconsin, United States - UWRJ-L179-409R-1 | ecosystem: Environmental > Terrestrial > Plant litter >...
ATTTTTAGACTTACAGGTTGCTTTAAGCAATATCAAAGACGAGTTGCCAAGAATTGAGAAATACCTGAAAATGCCAAACGTTCACTTAGGTATAGATCCTGAATTCTCTATGAAAAGCGGAGCAAGACCAGGTACAAAAATCGGAACTTATGATGCAGCAGATATCAATTATTGTTCTCAATACCTGATTAACCTGATCAAAAAATACAACTTGCCTCCAAAAGTTTTCACTGTTCACCGTTTCACTAAAAAGATGGTAACTAACTACCAGAACATCAAATTACATCCTGAAGTTCAGATTGTAATGCACATGGACGGATGGGGTGAGCCAGATCTTAAATTAGGCACTTACCGCTACTTTATCCAAAACGAGCCAGTACAGTTTACAGGTTTCAAACTGTTCTACAAGAATGACCTTAAAAAAGCACCGCACCGTTTAATGACACCAGAAGAGTTGTTAAAACTTAAACCGGTACCTAGCTATATCCAATACCAATAAGATTTAAATTTAAAGATTCAAAAGGCTGTATTATTTCGTAATACGGCCTTTTGTCTGACTAAGACTATTTGGTGTAGTAAGCACCCTTAAGTTCTGTAATGATTGCTGGTATTTTATACTTTTCGAAGCTTTTATATGCGTGCTGCAGATTTGTCCACAGACTTTTATGCTGAGGGTATTGAGCACTATAATGTTTCATATTTTGAGCAGACATACGAAAAGGATAGATATTCACCGGAATTCTATCCTGTCCGCTATTACGAGCCTCTACCGCAAGAATGTAAACTTCCTTAATCTTATCATCACTCAATGGAATACAGCCAACCGTTACGCAGTTCCCATGAATATAAATATCGCTCCCGGGCCTGTTATGCATACCCGTCCTGAATAAGTCGACACTGTTTGGATAGTTGATACCAAGCGAAAGATGAAAGCTGCTCATTGGATTAAATGCGCGCAAATAATAGAAGCCCTCAGGTGTTTGCCGGTCATTTTCTTTCACCTTTGGCCCCAGTGTACCTGAATGCGCACAGAAGTCGTAGGTTCTGAATAGCGTATACGTTGTAGCCGATTTGTCTTTTAACCATAATTCTAATTTACCTTCAGCTTTGTAAGCATTCAGAAGGAGATCAATATTCCCTTTATATCCTTTACTTTTCAGGTCATGATTTAAAGTTGTCCACTTTTCCTGATATGCATTTTTTACCCTTTCAAATTTAAGCTGTTCTGCTTTAAAAGTTTGCTGGGCATTTGCGGTAAGGGTCAGGGATAATAAGACTAACATTAAGCAACTGAATTTCATGGATATAGATTTAAACAAAACTAATAAATTCCGGCACTCCATAGGGTATTTATTAAGATAGGCTGAGCGAGTATTTGATAAGATCCCAGCGTTGTAACAACATTTTTATTCCTGGTATAACACTTAAATTGATATTTTAGCCGGATGCAGGATTTCCCATTATACTTTGAATTAGGCTGGCAGCACATATTAGACTGGAAAGGATATGACCATATCCTTTTTGTAATGGTCTTATGTGGGGTTTATACTATTGCTGAATGGCGAAAGGTCTTAATTCTGGTTACTGCTTTTACTATCGGACACAGTATTACGCTTGCATTAAGTGTGTTAAAAATTATCACTGTAAATACCGACCTGATTGAATTCCTTATCCCGGTTACTATTTTTATCACAGCATTATCCAATATTTTATCTAAGAATGCAAAGCATAAAAACATTACTTTCAAATACGCATTAGCATTATTCTTCGGATTAATCCATGGAATGGGCTTTTCCAACTATTTGAACAGTTTACTCGGCAAGAGCATTAATATCGTTGCGGAATTATTTGCATTCAATGTAGGGCTTGAATTTGGCCAGATCATCATTGTGCTCATCACCCTCCTGATTTCTTTCATCCTGATTAACATGATCAAAGTAAAAAAATGGGACTGGAATTTCTTCCTTTCTTCCGCAATATTCGGGATTTCCTTTATTATGGCAGTGGAGCGTTTGCCCGGATTATTCCATTGATCTTTAAGATTTTTCATTTGATTCATTCTTGTTTTTTTAAGTTTAAGCAAATGTAAATCATGGCTTTAATAAAATAAAACATCAGGATGGTCATGTCCGTATTTGTCCTCTGCTGTCCAAAATTGTCCGGCTGCTGGCGGGAGTGATTAGCATTATTGAATCGTTGGGGAAGTGTTAAGGTAAGTCTAGGGTACGAGTAGGTTTAAACTAGGGTGAGTCCGGTTAAAATTCACTAGTTAAAAAGTACTGGACTCACCCTAGACTTACCCTAGAAGATCCCTAGTCTAGCCCTAAGCAGTCTATAGGCCTTCCTACAGCAGAGAGGTACTTTTTTAACATTTTAACTTCGAAAAAGAGTCCGGGTGCTGCTGAAAAATATTTAGAAAAGCTGAGGTGTTAAATTAATAATTCAGCAATCTTATCGTCTTGATTTTTACGAGTCGTAACTGAAATAATAGCTCTTCGAAAAATTCCCTGTGACACTTTAATCTATAGCCGATCTTGTCCTTGACTAATCTTTCTTTTCAATGAATTGCTCAGATAAATAAACATCAGTTCTATTTCAAGATCATGTCTCATTAATTTGTCAACTTGTTCTAATCTAATAAATACATCTTTATGTGCCATCAGCATTTAGCGTATCCAGGTAGATCCGAATTATCGGGATGTTGACGTGTTTAGCCCTCTAAAAACTTAGTACACAAGATAACCTTGTCACACCTTGCTTTCTAAAGCAAAAGGTATATATCGTAATCCCTGAAGGTTTTCTTTGGAGTTGTTGTAGCTAAGGGGAATTGCAACCTAATTGTCTTTCACATATTTGTGAAGCTTCAAGTGCCATTTTTTTCTAGTAGTACAGCTTTGCTAGATAAAAATAATTTAAAATATTTTCGATTATTATTTTTAGTGCAGGATGGCTGCACTGAAGTTTCTTAGTATTACGGAATCTAATTTAAAACCTGATGAATATAAAGCGTTCTTTTTTGCTTTTTCTTTTTTTAATTGCATTTTTTAATAAAAATCATGCCCAAAGCTTTCAACCCGGTACCGATGCACAGAAGGGCAATCTAAAGGATAAAGGAGCTACTAATGTAAATCCATCAACAGGTATATTAAATTATTCATTGCCACTATTCTCTTTGCAGCGTAAGGGTTTTACTCTACCTGTATCTTTATTTTATAGCGCAGGGGGTGTAAAGGTTGATCAAAAGGCTGGTACTTGTGGGTTAAACTGGGGGCTTGAGGCAGGCGGAGCCGTGACGAGAGTAGTACGAGGCGGGAAGGCAGATGAACTTCCAAACGGCTTTCTTATGTCTTCTGCGCATTCCAATGATACAGACTACCATAAATTGATTAACCTAGGCATTTATGACGGAGAATCGGACCTTTTTGTAGCCTCATTTAATGGGAGAGCAATCAAGTTCTTCCTGAAGAAAAATTCTGCAGGAATCATTACTCCTGTATTTTTGGAAAGAAATAACCTTGTTGTTGATATTCAGCTTTTCAATTCTATAATTGATAAGTTTATTATTAAAGACGAAAACGGAATAAAGTATACTTTCATAGATAAGGAACATACAGAAAATCTTAAGTACTTAACACCGAATAGTTCCTCTCAGATTCAGATATTAAGTTTAACCTCATCTTGGAAGTTAAACCAAATTGATATTCCGAACGAAGAGTCAATATATTTTGAGTACCAAGAAGGCACTTGGCCAGAAAGAAACTATAAAGAAAGTAACCAACTGTATTTGTATGGTTCTCCAATGGTGTATCCGGATGTTAAGAATCCACAATATTTAACTAATATTAAAACAGCTCAAGCTAATCTGGCATACACGATGGGGTTATATTCTCCAGCAATTGGTTATTATGCTAATTATATCAAACTTAACTATGACCTTGTGAATACAATAACATCCTACGGTTTAGGCCGTGATGATATTAATGTTAATTACGGTAAATCGGACTACAAATCAATGTACCTTCCATTGATGCAGTTGACAGAAGCTTCTGCTTCACTTAACAGCCTTCATTCGATCGCTGATCATGCTGCACAAACATTTACTCAAGAGCAATTTCTTAATTACAAGATGATGTTTACTAACCCCAAACGCGAATATATGGGGTATAGCAAGCTGGCTTATACAAGCCAAATTAAATACTTAAATCTGCGAACAATAAAATCAGCCGCAGCAGAGATTACCTTTAAATATATTGATCAGCAAACTACGTCAAATGACGGATATCGACTATTATCGGGAATTACTTATGTTAATGAAAATGGATTAAGTGTCGGTAAATGCTTATTTACCTATGATCGTGGCAATCATGACAGAACTCATGCTCTGCTAAAAGACGTCGTTATCAAGTCAGCAGATACTAGAGATTCATTAAAGTATAAATTTGATTATAATATAAACTCAAATCTAAATAATAAGGACTATTGGGGCTATTATACCAAACAGAATCCGGACAGTGAGAATGGAACATTTCCGACAGAAGTTCCTCTTGATAATTCTACTACCGTCCATAATCCATATTATGCATGGTATTTTGACCAGTCAATGCCTCATGTAAACCATTCGGCAGTTCCTTATGATTTTACTGGTTTTGCGAACAGGCAGCCAGATAGTCTTTCAATGCTCAATTATACATTAAAACAAGTCACGAATCCCCTCGGCGGAATTACCAAATTCGCTTTTGAGCCAAATGAAACACCTCTACCACCTTATCCTGGCATTGAAGAATATCCTAACTTACCAAATAATTTGAAAATAGGAGGTTTAAGAATAAAAGCAATTGAGACGTTTGATGAAAATGGGAGGATTGGAAGTTCCAGGGTCTATAAATATAATTTTTCAGGTGTCAATCATTACGGACAATTGGTTAATAACCTAAGCTCTGGTAAAATTGTCTCCCATAAAAAAGACGGCTATACCGATAAATTAGATTATCAGGGCAATGCTTTCAGCGGAGGCCCTTTTACGGATTACGTTATAAATTCAGAATTATCAGACCCATCAGGGCAGTTTTATGAAATCGGTAATAATGGAATATTGTACGATTATGTTGAGGAAAAAATTTCAGGTAATGGAAGGATAGGTTACAGGTATATTCCTTTTACAACAGGCGCACTAGCAACCGCTTTTATATGTCCATACTGGTTAGAAAATTTGTTGGTGGCAAAGTGCTTTTATTCAGAAGACGATAAACTTATGGAATTGCAACGGTTTAAATATTCCATTTCTGATGAGGATCGATTGTTGATAACAGATGTTATACCATCCTGGTTCACAAATACAGGCGCCAGACCGTTTAATCGGATATTGGAACAGGTAAAGGCTTCACGATATCAGTTGGATCCAAATATTGGTAATCTGTATACAAATCAAAATAATACCGTGAAATCACCTGATGGATTGATGGATTTTAATATAAATTCCTATACAGATTACTACTTGCCTAATCTGCAGCCCAGATTAAATTTATTAACACCTAACGAGACTTATAGCATTTACGCGGGTGGAAAAGTTTTGACTGCAGAAACAGAATTCATCACTTTTACCAATCCAATGAGCGCCTCCGATATCGGACAGTCTTTGTTTACTGATTATCCTAAATTCGATAAATACATGTATGAGTGGATTGCAGGGATCCCGATAACTAAGCCTGTTACTAAAACAATAAGGTATCATTATGATAATCCCTTGCATGACTTTATAAGTAGAACAGAACAAGTAACTGAAGATAACGAGATTGTAACTACAAAGAATAAATATGTTTTAGATTATTCCCTCCCCCCATTAGATCCTTTATCGGTGTTAAAAGATGAAAACAGAATTTCAGGAGCTGTTGAGGTTCAAACATGGGTAAAGAAAGCCGGATTTAATACAGACCGATTAATTTCCGGAGCGCTAACTGAATACCAAGTTTTGCATTCAGGAAGCAATAAACTAATTTTTCCTTTTAAAGTTTATTCCACGGCAATCCTAACGGCTCTAAATCCATTCTCAGGCGGGCTAACCCAGACATTGGATACTGCACCTCCTTATACTGCTTTATTTCATGAGAATCATTCCATTTACAACTTAGATAAAACTCTAAAATGGAAATTAAGGGGAAGTATATTTGAAAACACAGAAGTTACAGAAGAACGAGCCATTTTAAACTTAAGCCGCTTTTATAATCATAAGAATAAAAGTATTTTGGAAGTTAGCGGAGCAAGTGATCAGGAAATAAATGCAGTGGACAAAGAGATTTATTCTTCCATCGACGAATTGGATAATATTCCAATCAAATATTATCAGGAGATGAGAGACCAAAGTTTTCCAGTTACACATTATCCATACCAACATCAGCTTGATTATTATAATATAGCCCGTCACATTCTTAGTACTTTTAGGAAATTCGAAGCAGAAAATCCAGTAGTATATCAACAGATTAAACAAGATGATATTGCGGATGCCGCAGAAGAAATTTGCAAACTTTTATTAACAGAAACCGATTTTGATACTTTAATGGCAAAGTTTGTTTCTGAAATGGGTCGAGGGATTATAGTTGTTGTTATGATGAGGTATCCCAACCAACTGGATACGCACTTGACTTTCAGAAAATTTATAAATTTTATGTGTCATTTTATGAGTTCATTCACGAAACCGGAACGATGTCCCCTTTAGCCAAATTTAACAATGCTATGATAGATCGTAATTATCTCAGCGTTCGTATACCAGGGGATGGTCCTGTAAGTATAGCAATTAGTCCTGTAAAGACAAGTACATCTTTTCAATTTGTTGCAAATTATTTAAAAATACCTGAAACTAGTCCGCAATTCAGCTATCAGATAGAATACATGGATGGACAAGTTTCTTCGGTAATCAATTTTGATGAGAATACTTACAAAAGGTATGGAAACATTGTCAAAGCTTCAGTTGATTTATCCTCAAGTCAGAACGTTTCCGGAATAAGTAGGTTTAAGGTATTTATTACTGAATCCATCAATTTAATGAATTACATACTGCTTCCTGACCATTTGACATTTAAGTCCACTTCATACGATCCCTACGGAAATCTAAGCAGTTCTTTTGATTCTTCCTTGTCCTCTGTATATTATGAGTACGACGGTTTACAAAGATTAAAAGTTATACGCAACAACAAAGGTGAAATTATTAACAGCTATGAATACCATACTAAATAGACTAAATAATGGAAGTTATTAAAATTAGATTTGTAATCGTTGTTTTGCTATTTGGCCAGACATCTTTATTATATGGACAAACAACGCCCGCTTGTGTGCCTTTAATTAATAATTTAAGTCAAGACAAAAACTATAAGGTCACTTACAGTCCTAGGATACCAATTATTGATCGTAATGTGTTAAAAAACAAAAACACATGTGAGGTAATGCAAACTGTGGAATATACGGATGATCTTGGACGTCCTTTGCAGACCATACAGATAAAGGCATCGCCCGGCGCAAGTAAAGATATTATTCAAGCTTTTGAATATGATTTAAACGGTAAGGAGCTCAATCAATATCTGCCCTATACGTTTTCTTCAAATGGACTTTATCAGCCGAATGCATTACTGTCTGGTAGCGGAGTCCATGACTTTTATGCCTTTCCTCCTGCAGGCATTATATCCACCAGCCATCCTAAATCAGAAATTGTGTTAGACGGTTCTCCCATGGAAAGGATTGTAGAGAAAGGCGCTCCAGGGATTTCATGGAGTATAGGGTCAGGACATACTGTGAAATCAGAGCAGTTGACTAATGATGGAATGGGAGAGCAAAGAGCGGTAAGGCATTATTATAGTGCTTCGGCAAGCGGGCTTTTATCTGAGAGAGGATCTTATACTCCCGGTTCTCTTTATATTACTGTAGCCAAAAACGAGAATTGGGTTGCAGGACTTGCAGGTACTACTGAAACCTACATAGACAAATTAGGAAACACAATTTTGAATCGTATTTGGGAATCCAATGCCATCTCATTATCGACTTATTATGTATATGACGAGCTTGGTAATTTGTGTTTTGTACTTCCTCCTGGTGCAAATCCTGATCAGGGGAGTGTAAGTCAGGCAGCAATTGATGATTTTTGCTACCAGTATCGTTATGATGGAAGAAAACGTGTTGTGCAAAAGAAGTTTCCAGGTAAGGACTGGAATTACTTTATATACAATAAATACGACCAGTTGGTTTTAAGTCAGGATGCAAATCAAAGGCTGATTAACCAATGGATGTTCTATAAGTATGACAAGAAAGGAAGACAGATCATTACGGGGCTGTTTGAGAATTCATCTTCAGTTTCCGCTTTGCAGTCATCAATCAATGGGCAATCGTCTTTTTTTGAGGCTCGTGATAACATTAACATCAACGGCACCAGTATAGGCTATACTAACAGTACCTTTCCATTGCATCCCTCAGTATCGGTATACTTAGTTGTGAATTATTATGATGATTATTCTTTCTACGGAAATACCTTCGGTAGGCCTTCGTCGAATCAACGACAGGAAAATATAGATATAGTTACTGCTTCGAAGATAAACACAACGGGTTCTCAGAATATGCTTTTGAATGTTAGCTATTTTGATGAGTATGGCCGACTTGCACAGTCAAAAGCTCAGAATCACATCTCCGGCACAGATATTAGTGATTACACTTATAATTTTAATGGTCAGCTTGTGTCAATGGTTCGCGTACATGCTGCGCTGGATGTTTCTACCAGAATTAGTAGTAATTACTCATATGATAATATGGGCCGGCAGCTTAAGACTATGAAAAGCATTAACGGTGCGAATCCAGTTGTGTTGTCTGAACGAATTTATAATGAGGTCGGACAGATAATTGAAAAGAAATTGCACGACGGTCTTCAAAGTAGTATATATAGTTATAATGAAAGGGGATGGTTAAAAAAGAGTATATCTTCTCAGTTTAGTCTTGAGCTAAAATACCAAGATAGTGAATATCCACAGTATAATGGAAACATTTCGGGACAGACATGGGGAACTGGAGTATCTCTTAACAATAGCTTTATTTACCTATATGATAAATTGAACAGATTAACTAATGCAAGCAGTACAGGCATCACAATGAGTGAAGCGTTGGCTTTTGACCATATGGGTAACATTAGAAGTTTAAATCGTGACGGAGGGGGGGCTAGAGTTTATAATTATACAGGAAATCGTTTAGATCAGGTGACTGGATTAACAGGACCATATGGATATGATGCGAATGGAAACACTATCCAAGATGGACGGACTGGCGCTTTGCTTACTTATAACTTTATGAACCTGCCCCTTACTGCAATTGGAACAGGCATAAATTCAGCATATACTTATGATGCCCTAGGTAACAAACTTAAGAAAGTAAGTGAGGGACAAGTTAAGGATTATGTTGGTGGAATAGAGTATACTAATGGTATCATTGATATAATTCAAACAGAGGAAGGAGTTGTTAGAAATAACGGAGGAACGTTTACTTTTGAATACTACATAGCAGACCATTTAGGTAACAATAGAGTTGTGTTTTATAAAAATCCTAATACACAACAGCTTGAGATTTTGCAGCAGGATGATTATTATGCCTTTGGATTGCGAAAGTCAAGTGCTTTTGGAAATAATAAGTATCTTTATAACGGCAAGGAATTACAGGAAGAGCTAGGACAGCTTGATTACGGAGCAAGGTTCTATGACCCAGTGATTGGAAGGTGGAACGTCATTGATCCACTTTCAGAGCTGGATAGGAAGACAAGTCCTTATGCTTATGTATTCAATAATCCATTGAGGTTTATTGATCCTACAGGTATGAAGGGTGAATCAACTCATACAGATATATTTGGGACTGTACTAGGTATCTATAATGATGGCGATCTTGGCGTCTATCGACATAAAAATGTAAAATCAGAAGAAGATATGGATAAAGTATATTACGGAATAGCAAGTTCAAGTGCCGGAGGAGAGAAGATGGGCGAAACTTGGACACCGTTTGGCTTTGCTGATTTTGGCAATTTCGAGAAAAATGGTCCTGATAGATATGGTAAAGTGAAGCATGCAAAAGGAGCATTTATAGATTTCAGATCTTCATGGGCTCAAGGTGAAGTTAAAGAGATCTTGGGAAATAGCCCTTCCGCTTATAAGTACTCAACAATGGCAGGTAGTAATCAAGATTGGGATATTAAATCGAAAGTTCCTGCGGGGAGAAATTCGGCTTATGGGTCCCTACTGTGGGGCAAATATGCATCAGCAAGAGATGCAGGTAATATGGTTGCCGGCATAGTCGCTGAAAATTCCTATTTTCCAACAATCGTTATTGATTATGGATTTGGGCAATATAATCAATCTGGGAATAACAAAAGAACCGCCATTGGATTAGGTATCAGAGATATAATTATGAGTTCAATACTTCCGCCGGTTGGAATATATCAATTTTTGAAAACAGCTTTAACTGGAGAAGATAAATTAACGAGAGATGGCATTAACGCAGGTAAAAAGATATTTAGATAATAATATAAGCAAGATAATATTTATTTCAGTTTTTGCTCTGATATTCTCCTCTTGTAATGAGAAAGACTCTAAAATAGTACATTATGAGTTCGAGGGAATAAGGGTTAGCAGATATGATACAGATAAAAAAACCTATCTCTATTATGGCCACTGTAATAATCCAATAATTTTGACTGAAAAAGCATCTGCAGTTGTCGACTGGAGATTTGACGATTATATATTTACTTTCCTACTCTTTCATAAAGATGGTAGAGTAGAAATAATAACTGCGGGAGGTGGAAAGATTGAAAAACTACTTCCTAAAAGTAAGTTTTTTGAAAAAGACTATGAAACCGGTGAGTATTTTAAGCTTATGGAAAATTATAGATCTATCAAGGGGTATAGAGAGCTTTTTCAGATGAGTGATAATCTGAAATTGGAAAAGAAAAGAAATGAAGAATTTAAAAGCACTGTTAAGGTTGGATATGAATTAGAGGATGATAAAATGGCCTGTCCATAAGGAATTTCCTTTAAAAAGTTCGATTACGGGAGACGCTTCTATGAAGCTATCACTGGTAGATGGAAAGGAAGAGACCCACTTGCAGAGGAGTTTACTTACTTCCAGCAACTTTTTATTTCTAGTAAGATGGGTATGTAAAGTAAACTGTGTCAGGGCATTGATTCATAAGGATTGATGCCTTGTTCATTTTAATTCAAATCTAATATCATTCGATCAGGAAACCAAATAGCAAGTTTCTGAGCAGTGATTCCCCAATTACCTAAAGGCATGGCCCATTTCTGACTGATGTTGTTGTGAGCCAGTTAGATTAGCTTTAATAGCGCCATATCAGAGGTAAATGCACCTTTAATTTTGGTTACCTTGCGCACCTGCCGGTAAAATCCTTCAATTTTATTGCTGGTGTAAATCAGTCGACGTACATCAGCATCATACAGAAAATAGCTCGTCAGTTTTGGCCAGTTGTTTCTCCAGGATTCGATCACCTTTTCATATTTTTTGCCTCATTTAGCTTCCAGATCATCCAATCTGAGTTCTGCTTGTTCATGCGTATCAGCTTTATAAATAGGCTTCAGATCTGCCATGAATATTTTTTGATCTTTTGACGTAACATATTTTAGGTTATTTCGAATTTGATGGACTACACAGTTCTGGATCTCTGCCTGAGGAATACTGTGCAGATGGCAGTAGGGATAGGAATAATCTGGATATTGACATTTATAGCTCTTTCACTGTTCAGTACCCAAGACAACATCATCACTCCCTGTTCGGTGAAACAAAAAGGCATATATCGCAATCCCTTACGGTCTTCTTTGGAGGTCACAAATTGTGACGTCCAATTCTCCAGTTCGTATTTAGTCATCTCGAAAATAAAGTTCGGAAAACGGTTGAAATTATGCCTGACTTCCAGTTTTAACACCTTAGTCTACAAGCCATACAGCTTAGCGAGATTCTTATTGTGATTATTTTTTTAATTAAAACAAACCCAACTGCCCTTTATCGTCAATATCAACATCATCCGGATTAGTAATCTCTAGTTTGATGTCTTTATTGGGCTTATTTTCTTTGGTTACTTTGCTCTTGGCATCGTCCCATTTTTTCTTCTTTACTACCGGAGCTTTAGCTTCCTCTGCCTTTACCTCCTGCTCATTAGTTGTCGCTTCGGGTTTTTGTGATTTAGCTTCGGGAGCTTCAGCCTTATCTTCTGCTAAGGTCTTACTTGTTTCCTTCTCCGTCACTTTCACCTCTGCTTCTGTCTCCTTTTCTCCTTGAGGTATAACAGGCATTTCAGCCTTCACCTTAGGTGTTTTAATTTTGAGAGCATCAATTTCCTTTTGAGGCGCAGTAATTTCAGGTTTTTCTTCAACCACTTCAGCTTTCGCTACAGGTAAGACTTCTTCCGCTGATCCTATTTCATCATCTGCTGCAGTATCTTCTTCCATAGCCAAAGTATCATCATCACGCTCATCAGAGTTCGCATCTACCTCGGTTTCTACCACCACACTATCTGATGTATCGCCAGTTTCAGTATTGTCATTTTCATCTGCCTGATCAGCGCTTTCTTCAGTAATTTCGTCATCCAGCGCAGCTTCCTGCTCCTCATGGTTTGAAATACTGATGTTCTTCACATCATGCTGACTTAACCTGTTTCCATTGGCTTTAATCCCTTTTACATCGATGAATTCGGTCAGCAGAATCTCTATGGTTTCAGGAATCTGCGTTTTACCTTTCAGTAGATCAACAGTTAACGTTGCTGCCGGATTACTCGTCAGGTACAAGAATTTAGATCCTGTTTCCTCACTAATCAGCGTTTGTTTTCTTCCTATAGCAATCAGCTCAAATACAAACCTTTTGATATAGTAGTTTTTGGCCTTTCCTTCGTAATGTACTACGCCAAATGCTTTTTCCGGATCAAACTTTTGAATCAGCAGCAGGTCGGCATCGAAATGGTTACTCAGCTCAAATGAACTCAGTTCATACCATCCCTCCTTATGTACCTGCAGAATTTTGTCATCTCCATCAAATTCACCCAGGTATTTACCTCTGCCATCAACATTCAATCGTCTTAGCAGACTATCATACCATATTTTAAGACCTGATAAGGTGGAAACACCTTTGCTTTTCAGCAAAATCTTTTTAATTGGGTATTTAGAGACTATATTTCCTTGTGAAGCACGTCCCTTAATTGCGATATCAGCAAAATCAATATCAAACTGCAGTTTTTTCAGCTTGGTATGTGGTTTCAGCATGACTGTAATAATTTCTGCCTCTCCGTTAGGATTAGGTGTGAAATATAATATTTTAGAACCTTTACTGCCTTTTGTCAGGTCGTATTCTTTATCACGCGTTACGCCCAGTACAGCAAAACGTTTGATATAAGAAACGCCACTGGCAGCATCTTTATAGATCAGATTATAGATTGTACGTTCGTCATTTTTCTTGAAAACCTGCGCATGGATAATACCCTTACCCACAAACTGTTTGTCGGCAACTTTAGAAACAATGCACTTGCCATCTTCTCTAAAAACAATGATATCATCCAGATCTGAACAGTCTGCAATAAACTCATCCTTTTTTAATCCCGTTCCAACAAATCCGTCTTCACGGTTCATATATACTTTAACATTTGCCAGAGCCACTTTAGAAGCCTCTACCCTGTCAAATAAGCGGATCTCAGTTTTACGCTCCCTGCCCTTACCATATTTGTCTTTTAAACGCTGGAACCATGCTATTGCATATTCCGTTAAGTGACGAAGATGGTTTTTCACTACTTTGATCTCATCAGCCAATGATTTCATCTGATCGTCCGCCTTTTTCACATCAAAACGGGTGATGCTACTCATCGGTTTATCAATCAGCTTCTTCAAATCTTCAGGCTGAATTTCCCGGTATAACTGTGCAGCAAACGGCGCAAATAAACCATTTAAAACTTCCGTTACCCGTTCAAAGTTATTCGAGTTTTCATAGTCAGGATGTTTGTACATCCCTTCCTGGATAAATATCTTCAGCAATGAACTGAAAAAGATCTTCTCCTGCAGCTCATGCAGTTTAATCTCCAGCTCCTGTTTCAGCAGGTTTTTAGTATTCTGCGTATTTTGGGTCAGGATATCATTTACGCTTAGGAACTGAGGTTTATCATCTTTAATAATACAGGTATTAGGAGAGATGGAAACTTCGCATGAGGTAAAAGCATATAAAGCGTCAATAGTCACATCGGGAGAGATACCCGGAGCCAGCTGAATCACAATTTCTACGTGCGCCGCAGTATTATCCTCGATCTTTTTAATCTTGATTTTACCCTTATCATTAGCAGACAGGATACTATCTATTACAGAGCCGGTTG
>Ga0247814_10001385_pt1 | contig 14370 bp, 10 predicted proteins | sample UWRJL179409R1_FD_179947 | JGI IMG/M metagenome (GOLD analysis project Ga0247814, IMG submission 179947) | Plant litter microbial communities from Arlington Agricultural Research Station in Wisconsin, United States - UWRJ-L179-409R-1 | ecosystem: Environmental > Terrestrial > Plant litter >...
GTGATGAGTGTGGTGGTCACCCGCCCGCCCAAACGCGCTTCCGATACCAGCCTTGCCCGCCTGGCCGCCCGGCTCCGGCAGCGGGGATCCACTCTCCTGGTGCTCGGCACCTGGCCCCAGAGTGAAGCCATGCTGAGCCTGACGGCCAGCCAGTGGACCGGCATCGGAGAGGGCCACGGCCACCTCGCCGCCCGCCAGGTCACCGTCACCGTGTCGTCGCGCCTCGGTGAGGCACCGCGCAGTGCACGCCTCTGGCTCCCCGATCCCGAACAGAAATTCCGCGACGTCGACCCGGGCATCGATAGCGGCAACGATTCGGGCATCGAGGCCGTACCGGGCGATGCCCGTGAGCGTGTCGGGATGCCCCGGCGCCACCTCCGCGTTGCTGGCTAGCTAGATTCAGCACATGGCTTCCTACTTCATTACTCACACGGAAGTCCTTGTTGATCCGACTATCCCCATTGAGAGCTGGGGCCTATCCCCGGCTGGGGTAGACCGCGCTCGACTTATCCCGCGGATGTGCTGGGACGACGGAGTTGCCCACATAGCGTCAAGCACCGAGCGCAAAGCTATCGAAGCAGCAGACATCCTCGCCGCCGCTGTCGGCCGGCCGGTTTTACGAGTCGCCGCTCTCGGTGAGAACAATCGATCGTCCACAGGCTATTTGCCATTGACGGAGTTCGAGGCGGTAGCCGACGAGTTCTTTGCGCACCCTCACGTCAGCGTGCGGGGGTGGGAGACGGCGGCAGACGCACAACAACGGATCGTGACGGCCGTGAAAAGCCTGACGACAGCCCCTCTCAGACACACTGCGATTGTTGCTCACGGCGCGGTCGGTGCCCTTCTTTACTCCGACCTCACCCAGCAGCCCATCAGCCGGAAATTCGATCAGCCGGGGCAGGGCAGCTGGTTCGAGTTCGACCCGGAGACCTGGACTGCGCTGCACGAGTGGCAACGAATCAACTAAAGAGTCCCGATCCCGATACTTGGGACTCGCCGCAACTAAATTGACAAGTTCGAACATATGTTCGATCATAAGTAATGAGTTGCGCAGCAGTGGTGAGAGGGATGGACGGATGACTCCGCCCATCGTCCGCACCATGGTTCTGTGGTGCCCCGACTGGCCCGTCACCGCCGCACTCCGGGAGGCTGCCGCTGCCCGCACCGAGTTGTCGAGCGCCGGAGCATCCACCCCACGCACCCCCGGTCTGCCCTGGGGCGACACCGCCGCCATTCCCCTGGCACTCATCGAACACGGTGTGGTTTTTGCCTGTTCGGCAGCCGCCCGCGCCGAGGGAGTCACCCGCGGGCTTCGTGTGCGGGAGGCGCAGGCCCGGTGTCCCGAGCTGGTGGTGCAGCCCTACGATGCCGTGCAGAACAATCGCTCGTTTGAACCGGTGCTCACCGCCATCGAAGCCATGATGCCCGGGGTGCAGTTGCTGCGCCCAGGCACGTGTGCAATCCGCTCTCGCGGTCCCGCCCGCTACTACGGCGGAGAGAAGCCCGCCGCGCTCGCCCTCGTGGCATTGCTCGACCAGCTCGGCATTCCGGGAGCCCGGGTGGGTGTCGCCGACGGCCCGTTCACCGCCGAACAGGCCGCACGCCTTCCCGTTGGTGGACCGACCGCCCGCTCCCGGGTGCACATTGTGCCGGAGGGTACGTCCGCCGAGTTTCTCGCGCCGCTGCCCGTCAGCCTGCTCGACTCCCCCGCGCTGGTCACACTGCTGCGCCGCCTCGGAGTCAACACCCTCGCCGAGTTCTCCGCCCTGCCCGTCAACGACGTGCGAGGGCGCTTCGGTGAAAGCGGCGCTCACCTCCACGCCCTCGCGAGTGGGCTCGACAGTCGTCCCGTCACCCAGCGCATCCCCCCAGAAGAACTCGACGCGGTAATCGAGTTCGAACCTCCCCTCGACCGCATCGACCAGGTCACCTTCGGTGTACGCGCGACCGCCGACCACTTCATTGAGGCGCTCGTGGGCGCTCAGCTCGTGTGCACGGGTCTGCGGATCGAGATCGATTCCGAGTCGGGCGAGGTATCGGAACGCAGCTGGCTGCACCCGCGGTCGTTCACCGCCTCCGACGTAGTGGACCGGGTGCGCTGGCAGCTGCAGGGCAGCGGTGAAGTGGATGCGGGCCTCACCTCCGGCATCGCCCGGGTGCGTGTGATCCCCGAGTCCGTTGACGCCATCGGCCACCACGAGGTGGGCCTCTTCGGTGGCGGACCCGACGAACGCATCCACCATGGTTTGTCGCGGGTGCAGAGCATGCTCGGACACGGCGGTGTGCTGACCGCCCATCTCGGCGGCGGGCGCAACCTCGTCGACCGGCAGATTCTGGTGCCCTGGGGCGATCGTCCCCTGCTGACCCGGGCGCCGTCGCAACCGTGGCCGGGTCGCCTTCCGCCGCCCGCGCCGTCCACCGTGTTCCCCAACCCCCATCCTGTCCACGTGCTCGGGGCCCTGGGCGAGCCCATCGAGGTCGACGACCGCGGTGAAGTTTCTGCCGCTCCCGCCCACTTCTCCTCGACCGGTGCCGGGCGTGAAATGCGACGGATCACCGCGTGGGCCGGGCCCTGGCCCATCGATGAACGGTGGTGGGATGCCGCGACCTATCGACGTGCACATCGTTTTCAGGTGGTGGATGCCGTGGGTATGGCATGGCTCCTGGTGTTGGAAAGCACCCCGGATGCCAGCATCGCGGGCGGGTCCGCAGGCAGCTCCGCGGGCAGCTCTGTTGTGGGCAGCTGGTGGGCTGAAGCGAGGTATGACTGATGGGACAACATCGCTGATGGGCTACAGCAACCCTCCGATTTCGTGGTCGGAATTCGAACGCAAACTCTCCGATGGGCGCCGCCCCGGAGGTGCTCCCGTGGGGGCCGATGGCGGCGATAGCCCCGCCTGGTCGACCAAACGGATGCCCTACGTTCCGCCGGTCGCCCCTGCGGCCGCGGCTGCTCAGGACGTGGTGCCCTACGCCGAACTGCACGCCCACTCCAACTTCAGTTTTCTCGACGGGGCGAGCTCCCCCGAGGCGCTGCTGGAAGAATCCACCCGGCTGGGACTCCACGCGCTCGCACTCACCGACCACGACGGTCTCTACGGGATTGTGCGCCTGGCGGAAGCGGCCGAGAACTTCGATATCAAAACGGTCTTCGGCGCGGAGCTCTCCCTCGGGCTCACCAAACCCCAAAACGGAATGGCCGAACCCGAGGGCAGCCACCTTGTGGTGCTTGCCCGTGGTGAAACCGGGTACCACCGGCTGGCCGGCGCCCTCACCTCGTCCCAACTGGCGGGAATGGAGAAGGGGCGTCCCCTCTACGACCTCAACGAACTCTCCGACCGTGCCGCCGGGCAGTGGAATGTGCTGACCGGATGCCGTAAGGGCAACGTCCGACAGGCGCTCACCAGTGGCTCCCCCGCCGACGTTGCCGAGCGCGCCGCCGAACGCGAGGTCGACCGGCTGGTGGATCTCTTCGGGCGCGACAACGTGCTGGTGGAACTCGTCGATGGTGGCAATCCCCTCGACAGCGCCCACAACGACGTCCTGGCCGCCATCGCCTCCCGGCGGGGACTCGTCACCGTGGCAACCGGCAATGTGCACTACGCGACCCCACAACAGCACCATCTAGCAACCGCACTGTCCGCCGTGCGAGCGCGCCGCAGCCTCGACGACATGGACGGGTGGTTGCCCGCCTCGGCATCCGCCCACCTGCGCAGCGGCGCCGAGATGGCCCGACGGTTCGCGCGCTACCCCGGAGCGGTCGAGAGAACAGTGGGCATCGCCGACGACCTGAGCTTCGAACTGCGTCGGGCCCGGCCGGGGCTTCCCAAACAAAAGGTGCCCGAGGGACACACCGCCATGAGCTGGCTGCGCGAGCTGGTCTGGAAGGGTGCGGCCGAGCGGTACCCCGACTTGCCGGAGCGGGACCGCGCACGCATCGAACGGGAGCTCTCGGTTATCGAGGCGAAGGATTTTCCCGGCTACTTTCTCATCGTGCACGACATTGTGGCGTTCGCCCGCCAGCGGGGAATCCTCTGCCAGGGTCGTGGATCCGCTGCCAACTCGGCGGTCTGTTACCTGCTCAAAATCACCGCGGTCGACCCGATCTTCTACGCCCTGCCCTTCGAGAGATTCCTCTCGAGCATGCGCGACGAAGAGCCCGACATCGACGTCGACTTCGACTCGGATCGCCGCGAGGAAGTCATCCAGTACGTCTACGAGAAGTACGGCAGGCAAAACGCTGCCCAGGTCGCCAACGTCATCACGTATCGGCCGAAGTTCGCGGTGCGCGACATGGCCAAGGCCCTGGGGCACAGCCCCGGCCAACAGGACGCCTGGTCAAAACAGGTGGAGCGGTGGGGAGCGCTGGTCTCCAGCGAAGACCACAACATCCCCGACAACGTCGTAGGCCTCGCGCAGGAAGTGATGAAGTTCCCGCGCCACATGGGCATCCACTCCGGCGGAATGGTACTCACCGACCGCCCCGTCGGCGAGGTCTGCCCGATCGAGCACGGCCGCATGGACGGCCGCACCGTATTGCAGTGGGACAAGGACGACTGCGCCTGGATGGGACTCGTCAAGTTCGACCTGCTCGGCCTCGGGATGCTCTCCGCACTGCAGCACAGCTTCGACCTGGTCAAAGATTCCCTCGGCGAGGAGTGGGGCCTCGAAACCATCCCGCGTGAAGAAGCCGGGGTCTACGACATGCTCTGCCGGGCCGACGCGGTCGGGGTCTTCCAGGTGGAGTCCCGCGCGCAGATGGGCCTGCTCCCCCGGCTGCAACCGCGACGGTTCTATGACCTGGTCGTCGAGATCGCCATGATCCGCCCCGGACCCATCCAGGGTGGCGCCGTGCATCCCTTTGTGCGCCGCAAACTCGGCGAGGAGAAAATCACCTACCTGCACCCCAAACTCAAGGAGCCGCTCGAACGCACCCTCGGGGTTCCCGTGTTCCAGGAGCAGCTGATGCAGGTCGCCATGGCGGTCGGCAACTGCACCGGCGAAGACGCCGACCTGCTCCGCCGCGCGATGGGTTCCAAACGCGGTATCGAACGCATCGAATCGCTGCGCGAGAAGCTCTACGCCGGGATGAAAGAGAACGGCATCACCGGTGAGGACGCCGACGAGATCTACGGAAAGATCCAGGCGTTCGCCAATTTCGGTTTTGCCGAGAGCCACAGCCTGAGTTTCGCCCTGCTCGTCTACGCAAGCGCGTGGATGCGGCTGCACTACCCCGGCGCGTTCCTCGCCGCCTTGCTTCGTGCCCAGCCCATGGGTTTCTATTCGCCGCAGACCCTGGTCGCCGATGCCCGCCGGCACGGGGTAGAGGTTCGGCGTCCCGACATCCAGAAGTCCGGGGTCACCGCGGGTCTGGAACCCCTCGACGAGCGCACCGAGTTGGGTATGCCCTCCGCCGCAACGGGTGACCCCGCCTGCCTGCACGCGCAGCCGCCCGTTCCGCCCTTCGACCGGTCGCTCCCTTTCGACTCCGACGACCACCGCCGTGATGGCGCGTTTGCCGTGCGCCTCGGACTCGACGAGGTGAAGGGCATCGGCACCCCGCTGGCCACCAAAATCGTCGAGGAGCGCGACCGTGGCGGCGAGTTCACCGACATGTACAACCTGGTGCGCCGGGTGGGCCTGAACACCGCGCAGCTCGAACTGCTCGCGGCCTCCGGTGCGTTTGATGGTTTCGGGATGTCCCGGCGCGAAGCCATGTGGAACGCGGGTAACGCCGCGCAAGACCGGGCAGAGTTTCTCAGCGGCACCGTGGTGGCTGTGCAACCTCCGCTGTTTTCGATGCCGTCCGAAGTGGACGAAATGATGAGCGACCTGTGGTCCACCGGGATGTCCGCGGACAACCACCCCGTGCGCCACCTGCGTGAGTCGCTCACCCGGCGCGGGGTGTTCTCCGCCGAGGCACTGGCCACCGCAGAATCCGGGCGTCGCATCGAGGTCGCCGGGGTCGTCACTCACCGGCAGCGGCCCGCAACGGCGAGTGGCATCACCTTTGTGAACCTCGAGGACGAGACCGGACTGGTCAACGTGATCTGCAGTGTGGGGGTGTGGAACCGCTACCGGAGGATTACGCGGGAGGCCCCCGCCATGATCATCCGTGGTGTGTTGGAGCGCTCCCCCGAGGGAGTCATCAACCTGCTCGCGGACCGCTTCGAGGTGCTCAGTATGAGCCCTCAAACGAAGTCGCGCGACTTCCGCTGACTGCACCAACGGCGGTCAGCGCGGTGGCGGCGGCGGATCCTTCTCCGAAGGGTTCTCCGGCACCTTCCGCGACCTCTCCTCCTCGGGCACCACCGTGATGTCGGCGGTACGGATGTCGCTTGGGCGCTGCCCCGCCTCCCACATGTGGTCGACAGCGACAGACGCACGATTGCCCACGCCCATCGCCGCGGACTCCATGGCGCGCTCCATCCGGCTCTGGCGACGACGCAACCACAGCCCGAGCGCGATGATGAGTGCCAGCGCGATGTAACACCCGGCCGCGAACGGGCGAGTGACCAAGGCCGTCAGGTCACCCTGGCTGAGCTGCAGCGCCCGACGCAGCTGAGCCTCGGCCATGGGTCCCAGGATCAGACCGATCACGAGTGGCGCGATCGGGTACCCGAAGCGGCGCAGGAAGTAGCCCACAATGCCCACCACCAGCAAAATGATGATGTCGGCGGTGGAGAAGTTCACCGCATAGGCGCCCAGGGCGGCGAAGGTCAGGATGCCCGCGTAGAGATACGGTCGCGGGATCTGCAGCAGCTTCACCCAGATACCAACAAGCGGCAGGTTCAGGATCAGCAGCATCACGTTGCCGATGTAGAGGCTCGCGATGAGCGCCCAGACCAGCGCCGGCTGGTTCTGGAACAGCTGGGGTCCGGGCTGGATGCCATACGACTGGAACGCCGAGAGGATGATGGCGGCCGTCGCCGTGGTCGGCAGGCCTAGAGTCAGCAGCGGCACCAACACACCCGCTGCCGCCGCGTTATTTGCCGCTTCGGGCCCGGCAACACCTTCGATGGCGCCGCGACCGAACTGTTCCTTGTGCCGGCTGAGCTTTTTCTCGGCCGCGTACGAGAGGAAAGTCGCGACATCGGCACCACCGGCGGGGATAGTCCCGATGGGGAAGCCAATCGCAGTACCGCGCAGCCAGGGCTTCCACGAGCGTCGCCAGTCGTCACGGGACATCCAGCTGCGCCATCCACGCGTCACCGGAACCAGCGCAACCGGGCCATGCCGCAGCCGGGACGCGACATACAGCGTCTCGCCCACCGCAAAAAGCCCCACGGCGACAAGCACCACATCGATACCGTCCGCCAGCGGGAGCAGCCCAAAGGTATATCGCTGCTGGCCCGACAGGATCTCCGTGCCCACCAGACCGAGGAACAGCCCGATGCCGAGCGACGAGAGTCCGCGCCAGACCGACGAACCGAGAAGGGCTCCCACGGTGATAAACGCAATGACCATCAGCGCGACGTAGTCCGCCGGGGCGAGGTTGACGGCCCAGTCCGCGAGAACCGGCGCGAGGAGCGTCAGACCGAGAGTGGCGACGGTTCCCGCCACAAACGACCCGATGGCCGCGGTCGCCAGTGCCGCAGCACCGCGCCCGAGTTTCGCCATTTTGTTGCCCTCGAGGGCGGTGACGATCGACGCCGATTCACCGGGTGTATTGAGCAGGATGCTTGTGGTCGAACCCCCATACATACCGCCGTAGTAAATCCCGGCGAACGTGATCAGCGCCGCCGTGGGATCGAGTGTGTAGGTCAGCGGAAGCAGCAGTGCCACAGTCATGGCCGGACCGATGCCGGGCAGCACCCCGACGGCCGTACCCACCAGCACACCGAGGAACGCGTAAATCAGGTATTGGAACTGGAGGGCGGTGGCGAACCCGTCCAACAGGTTGGTGAAGTTGTCCATGTCAGCCACCCAACGAACTGATAAACGGTGCGAGCCACCCAAATACCGGGCCGAGGGGAAGGGAGAGTCCGAGGAACCCGCCAAAAACGATCTGCACCAGAAGCCCAAGGCCCAGACCGATGAGCAGCCCCACCCACCAGCGCTTCGCACCCAACGACCAGGCGACACCGCCGAAGAGGATGGCGGCGGCGATCGCCCAGCCCAGGATGTCGATGAGAACCAGGTGGGCGATCACAAACACCACCAGTTTGAGGAGGGTCACCCAGTCGGTTTTCGCACCCACCTCAATGTCTTCCGAACCCTCTTCCTCCACCACGGTGCCGCGGAACAGTTCCACCAGCACCATCACGGCCGAGGCGATGAGGATCGCACTAACGAGGAACGGGAACACCCGCGGGCCGACCTGGGTGCCCGCGCCCGGCACCCGGATCGCGAATGCCCCGACCAACACAAAGATCCCAAGGGCGAGGGAGAGTCCCGCGAAAATGAACTCCCCTATTTTGCGACCGAGTGGCTCGGTGACCGCCGGAGGCCCACTCGGGGTGGTGTCGCCGCCGCTCGGGGCATCCCGAACCGACGATTCGCCCGACATATCAGTCGACCAGACCGATGTTCTTCAGGGTTTCGGTGACCTCGGTGACGTTCTCGTCAACGTAGGTGCTGAACTCGTCACCGGTGAGGAACGCGTCAGTCCAGCCGCGGGTCTCCAGCTCGTCGGTCCACGCCGCACTGTCGTGGGCCTGTGAAACGAGTTCGATGAGTGCCTCGCGCTCGGCATCCGAGATATCGCTGGGAGCCAGCAAGCCGCGCCAGTTGGTGAGCACCACGTCGTATCCGGCATCGGTGATCGTTGGGGCATCCGGCAAAATCGCGGACGGCTCCTCGGACGACACGGCCAGCGCGCGCATGGTGCCCTCCTCGATGTGGGGAAGAAACTCGCCGATACCGGAGATGCCCGCGGAGGCGTTGTTGCCGAGCAGCAAGGCCACGGCCTCACCACCACCGGAGTTCGGGATGTAGTTGAGGCTCTCCGAGATCTCCGTGCCGCTGAGCCCGGCCTCCTCGAGCAGCAGCCCGGCGAGGATATGGTCGGCACCACCGGCCGAGCCGCCGGTGACCGAGACGTCCTGGCCGTTTTTCACGATGTCCTCAACGAGGTCTTCGAGAGTGTCGTAGTCGGAATCCTCCGGAACAACAACCACCAGCGGTTCTTCGGTCAGCCGCGCAATCGGAGTGGTGTCTTCGATGCGGTTCTGCGCGGCGTTGGTCTCGACGGCGCCCACCATTACGAGCCCCGTCACCATGAGGCTGTTCGGGTCTTTTTCGTTCGCCAGCGACGCAAGGCCCACCGTTCCGCCGGCTCCCCCGATGTTGGTCACCGGAGCAGAATCGACCAGGCTTTCGGAGGTCAGTACCTGCGCGAGGGCACGACCGGTCTGGTCCCATCCGCCACCCGGCTCTGCGGGCACAATGATCTGCACATCGGTGATGGCACCACCGCCTCCGCCCGAATCGCCGCCACCACCGTCGTCGGCCGGGGCCGCGCAGGAACTGAGCAAAAGAACGGTGCCGGCAGCCAGCATGGTGATACCACGAGCGCGCATATCAGGTCTCCTCATTGAGAGCCCGCGTCCTTGCGGGCGGTGATTGTGCTGACCACAACGTAGTGTCCGGCGGCGCGCCGGACAAGGTGTTGTGGGCTATCGCCGCCCGTTGCAACCCGACCGTTACCGCGGAGTTAGGAGCGCATTCCCCGTCGGAGGTAGTCAATCCGCGCCTGCAACTGGGTCACGCTGGCCTGGCCAACAGCGGGTCCTCCACAGACCCGGCGGAGTTCCGCGTGCACAATACCGTGGGGCTCGCCGCCCATTTTGGCGCGGATACCCACCAAGCTGTTGAGCAGGGTGCGCTGTTCCTTGAGCGTGCGGTAGAGCGCCTGGGGTTCGGGTGTTTCCGACGGAGGCCTCGACGCGGATCGCTTCGACTGCCGGGCCTGGCGCTGCTGCAGAAGTTCGCGCACCTGCTCGGGTTCGAGGATTCCCGGCAGCCCAATAAAGTCGAGCTCTTCGTCGCTGCCCGTTTCCGCGGCGAAACCAAACTCGTTGCCCTCATAAAAGACCCGGTCGAAGTTCGCCTCGGACTCGAGCGCCTGCCAAACGAACTCATCGGGCAGCGTCTCAGACGCCTTCTCCGAGCGGTTGGCCTCGTCGAGCAGGCCATCGTCGAGCAGCCCGTCGTCCTCGCTGGTGTCGCGGTCGAGGGCGTGGTCGCGCTCATGCTCCAGGTTCGAGGCGAGGGCAAGCAGCGACGGCACGCTGGGCAGGAAAATGGATGCCGTTTCGCCACGTCGCCGCGCGCGCACAAATCTGCCAATAGCCTGCGCGAAATACAGCGGGGTGGACGCCGACGTCGCGTAGACACCGACGGACAGGCGTGGAACGTCCACACCCTCCGACACCATCCTCACGGCAACCATCCAGCGCGTCTCGCTTTTCGCGAAAGTCTCGATGCGATCGCTGGCTTCTTTTTCGTCCGACAGCACCACGGTCGCAACGGTGCCCGTGATCTGGAGAATGAGCTCCGCATACGCACGGGCGGTGGTCTGGTCGGTAGCGATTACCAGGCCGCCGGCATCGGGGATGGTGTGGCGCACCTCGGTCAGGCGCAGATCGGCAGCTTTGAGCACAGCGGGCATCCACTCCCCATGCGGATCCAGCGCGGTACGCCAGGCCTGCGAGGTGACGTCTTTGGTATCGCCCTGGCCGAGACGGGCTTCCATCTCTTCGCCCATTTTGGTGCGCCAACGCATTTTGCCCGCGTACGCCATAAAAATGACCGGGCGCACAACACCGTCAGCGAGGGCGTGGCCGTAGCCGTAGTTGTAGTCGGTCTGGGAGAGCCGGATGCCCTTTTCGTTGCGGACATACGTCACAAAGGGAATGGGCGCGGTGTCGGAACGGAAGGGTGTTCCGGTCAGAGAGAGTCGGCGGGTGGCGGGCTCGAAGGATTCACGGATCGCGTCACCCCAGCTGAGTGCGTCTCCGCCGTGGTGGATCTCGTCGAGGATCACCAGCGTGCGGGCCGACTCGACCATGGTGCGGTGGTGGGTCGGCTTCATCGCGACCTGGGCGTAGGTAATGGCGACGCCGTGGTAGCGGCGTCCACCGAATCCTTCATTGTTTTTGAACTCAGGGTTGAGCCTGATGCCCACCCGGTGGGCAGCGTCAGCCCACTGCTTTTTGAGGTGCTCAGTCGGTGCAACAACAATGAGCTGGTCGATCTCGCGGCGCGCGATGAGTTCTGTCGCGAGGCGGAGCGCAAACGTCGTTTTGCCGGCGCCCGGTGTAGCGGCGGCGAGGAAGTCGCGGGGCTGCTTCTCGAAGTACAGGTCGAGGGCTTCCGCCTGCCAGGCACGGAGCTTGGAGGCGGTACCGCGGGCGGCGCGCTCCGGGTAAGAAGGAGAGAGATGCTCCGCTGCAAAGGTTCCGACTGTAGGGCCGGGCAACGGAGGAGTATTCACTTGAGAAGACATTACCCGCCGCGTCTGACATTGCGAGCCGACCCGGATTTTCCGGGCCGATGACTGACGCGCCCGGGCGTGTCTGGGAGTGCGGTTCAGCGTGTCTGGACGCGTTGTTCAGTCCACGGAGCGGGGTGCTGCTCAGTCCGCGTCCGGAGGTGAAGCTCAGTCCGCGTCGGGAGAAGCCGGGCGCTTTTTCACAAAGGTGGCCCGTTGGACAAGACCGGCACCGAATCGTGCGGTCACGGCATCCATCACACTCTCCGTCTCACGCCAGCCCTCGTCGGTGTCCCACAGGCCCACGGGCGAACCACCCGAAGGAGCGAGCTGCTCCATCCGCACACCTACCAGTCGAATGCGCTCGTACTGCTTGCCGAGCCCCTCGTAGATGTCGACCACCTCATCGTAGATTCGACGACCCAGGTCGGTGTATTCGGAGATCGTGCGGGATCGGGTGATGGTGGTGAAGTCAGCGAACCTCAACTTGAGCACCACGGTGCGCCCTTCCATTCCCGCCCGACGCAGCCGCACGGCCACCTGGTCGCTCATCCTGAGGAGTTCGCGGCGCACCACCGCAGCATCGGTCACGTCGTGTTCGAACGTGGTCTCGTGACCCACACTCTTGTCGTCGCCTACCGGAGACACCGCGCGCGGGTCGCGCGCCCACGACAGGTCGTGGAGTTTGTGCCCGGCCGCTGGCCCCAGTGTTTTGACGAGGGTGGCCAGAGGAGTGTGGGCGACGTCGCCCACGGTGCGCAGGCCGAGGCGGGTGAGAGTCTCTTCGGTTTTGGCCCCCACACCCCAGAGGGACGAGATCGGCAGCGGGTGCAGAAAATCAATGGTGCCTGCCAGGGGAATGAGCAGTAGACCGTCGGGTTTGGCAAGGGACGATGCCAACTTCGCCACAAACTTCGTTGCGGCGACACCCACCGAGCACCGCAGCCCGGTCTCGTCGTAGACACGACTGCGCAAAAGCGCCGCGACCTCGTGCGGAGTGCCCAAGAGGCGCCGGGCGCCAGCGACATCGAGAAAGGCTTCGTCGATTCCCAGCCGTTCGACTCGCGGGGTGAGGTCGTCGCAGATCCGCATCACAATTTCGGAGTAGTGCGCATACCGCTCGAAATGCGGCTCGAGAACAATCGCGTTTGGGCAGCGCCTCAACGCGATCGACATCGGCATCGCCGAATTGACCCCGTACTTACGTGCTTCGTACGTCGCGGCCGTCACCACGGATCGACCGCCGCGATGCCCAACAATCACGGGGAGCCCGCGGAGGTCGGGGCGTTCGAGCAGTTCGACCGACGCAAAAAAGGCGTCCATGTCAACGTGGAGAATGCTGGCGTGGCCGTCGTCGGAGGCATCGGTGGTGACCTGGCGGCCGCTACCGTCTTGCTTGCTCATAAACGCCGCTCCCGCTGGTATGCCTAACTAGGCAATTCTGTCAGGCACCACTGACACCCGCATGGAACAGGCACCAGACAGAAGGAACCGGTAGGCGCCACTTTGCCCACCGGTTCCCTGTCACGTGCAGTCGAGCGTTAAGCCCTGCTGGTACCTCGAGTGATGAGACCGTAAATCAGCAGCACAACAATCGAACCGCCGATCGCCAGTAGCCAAGTACGCAGGTCAAAGAACCCGCCGAGGTCGACGTTGAAAAGCACACCACCGAGGAATCCACCCAGAAGGGCACCAACCACACCGAGCACGAGGGTGATGAGCCACCCGCCGCCCTGTGTGCCGGGCAGGATCGCCTTGGCAATAGCGCCCGCGAGTAGTCCGAGAATAATCCAACCAATAATTGTCATAGGGGCCTCCGAGTAGTCCATGACGCGATTCTCTAGGCAGAATCGACTTTTTTCAGTTTGACACGACCCCTGTTTGGGGGGCTCGATCGCCCCAATACTGGGCCGAGGCTTGACAGGACGCGGCTGAGGGGTATCACCAGGGCCAGTCTCCCGGGCGCCCACGGGCCGGAAACGGGTCCATCACCCAGCGCCGCCGAGAACAATCCTGCACACTGGATATATGAATCAGAATCACCCGTGGTCCCGGTATGTCGCGCTCGGCGACTCCTTTACCGAAGGAATCGGTGATCCGGAACCGTCGAGTCCCGGCGGATTCCGCGGCTGGGCGGACCGCGTCGCAGAGGTGCTCAGCACCCAGACCGACGACTTTGCCTACGCGAACCTTGCGATCCGTGGACGACTTCTCCAGCAGGTCATCGACGAACAAATTGAACCGGCACTCGCCCTGCGACCCGACCTGATCACGTTCTCGGCCGGTGGCAACGACATCATCCGCCCCGGCACCGATCCTGACGAAATCGCTATTCGTCTCGACACGGCAGTCGGCCGCCTCCGCGCCGCGGGAGCAACCGTGGTGATGTTCACCGGACCGGACATCGGGATGACCCCGGTGCTCGGCCGCTCACGCGGCAAGGTCGCGATCTACAACGAAAACCTCCGTGAGGTTGCGCTGCGTCACGATGCCGTCGTCGCCGACATGTGGGCGCTCCGGCAGCTGCGCGATACTCGGATGTGGGCACCCGACCGGCTGCACTTCTCCGCCCTTGGCCACCACACCGTCGCGCGTATGGTGCTGGCGGCGCTGGCCGTGGACAACGACCTCGAGCCCTACTCCCCCGAACCAGCGATCCGGATGCCGTGGCGCCAGGCCCGGGTCGAGGACATCGGATGGGCGCGGGAGCACCTGATGCCGTGGGTTCTTCGGCGCATCCGCCACCAGTCATCCGGCGACCACATTCTGCCGAAGCGTCCCGACTTCCTCCTTAAACGGGAGTAGCTCATTTAACGAACACAGCTCGAGCTACCCCGTGGGTAGCTCGAGCTGTGGAAGTGATGCGACGAGCGTTAGCGACCGAAGCTGGACGCTGCCGGGCAGTCGAACGGATCGCGAGCCGCGAGTCCAACCCG
>Ga0247814_10001389_pt1 | contig 14342 bp, 12 predicted proteins | sample UWRJL179409R1_FD_179947 | JGI IMG/M metagenome (GOLD analysis project Ga0247814, IMG submission 179947) | Plant litter microbial communities from Arlington Agricultural Research Station in Wisconsin, United States - UWRJ-L179-409R-1 | ecosystem: Environmental > Terrestrial > Plant litter >...
CAACGAAAGGCAATTGCTGCCACTCGGCGCAAAACTGCGCGAGGCTATCGTTGTCGCGAATCCAGTGAATATCGATGGCCACACGGCTCTCCCTTGAAGAATGGCGCGCAGTATATATCGCCGTTGGCGATTTACGCGCCTGCGAAGGGCAAGAGCTGTAACGAAATGTCCTGCCAATTGGCAAGAATAGTCTGACAAAGCAAACCGATGCGCCCGTCAACTGTAGGAAGGTGACGGTCAGTCTTTGGCCAGGACGCCGTCGATCACGGCGCCACGGCAGCCGGCGAACATGTCCAGACCCGGCTGATACACCGAGCTCTTCACTTCCAACAGACCGAGCATCGAGTGGAACAGGTTGTCCTGACTCAGCGGCTTGTCGCGACTCATTTGCAGGCAATGGGTGTCGACTGAGTAAGCCTTTTGATAGTTGTCAGAGAACCACGCCAGCATCGCTACGTGTTTCTGTTGCTCCGGCGCCAGCATATAAGGCGTGCCATGCAGGAACAGGTTGTACTCACCCAGTGATTCGCCGTGATCCGACAGGTACAGCATGGCGGTATCGACTTTGTCCTGATTGCTGCGCAAGACATCGATCAGGCTCGACAGCACTTGGTCGGTATAGACCAGCGTGTTGTCGTAACCGTTGACGATACTTTCGCGGCTGCAATTGTTCAGTGCATTACTTTCACAAACCGGCGTGAAGTGCTCGTACTCCTTGGGATAGCGCTTGAAGTATTCCGGGCCGTGACTGCCCATCTGGTGCAAAACCAGAACGGTATCCTTGTCCAGGTGATCGATAAAGCTTTGCAGGCCCTGCAAGAGGATCTCGTCGCGGCATTCGCTGTTGGCGCACAGTGTCGGATCCTTCAAGTTGCTGACATCCTGAACCGTCACACGATCACAGGTGCCTTTACAGCCGGACTGGTTGTCACGCCAGATCACGTCAATACCCGCACGTTTGAGCACATCCAGCAGGCCTTCTTCGTTCTTCGCCTTGCTGGCGTCGTAATCCTTGCGGCCCATGTTGGAGAACATGCACGGCACCGATACGGCCGTTTCAGTGCCGCAGGAGTGCACATCGGTAAAGGCAATCAGCCCGGCTTCCTTGTCGAGTTTGGGCGTGGTATCGCGGTCGTAACCGAGGATGCCGAAGTTCTCGGCACGGGCACTTTCGCCCACCACCAATACAGTCAGGGATTTGCGCGGCTGAAGTTTCACAGCGGCATTGCGCTGTGCGTCTTCACCGATCTTGACGAAGGGTTGCTGGGCCGAGACCATCTGCTCACGCAGATAACCGACCGAGGCGCCGATATAATTGCTCGGCACCAACATCAAACGAATTTCGTGGTGATTGCGAAACAATGAAGACAGGCCCTGATAGTTAGCCAATGCCACGCCACCCACCACCGCTGCCGACGCCACACTCACGATAACTTTACTGAATAATTCGCGGTGCCAGCGACGGTAGTTGACCGGCATCTTCCAAAGCAACAACGACGGCAAAACACCTAACAATAAAATATAAGCAAACAACTTTAACGACAGCAGATCTCGGACTTCCGTCGCATTGGTTTCGGCAAAGTTACGAAACATGCCCGCATCAATCATCACGCCATATTGGCTCATGAAATAAGCCACGCCGGCGCTGATCATGAATATCAGCATCAAGACCGGTTTAAGCAGCGGACGGAACGCCAGAAACGTCAGCACCATGTTGAAAGCCGCGAAGACCATCACCCCAAAAGCCACGCGCATGTCTATGCCGTTGCCACCGGCTGCGGTGATGTCGAACAGGTGCTGCCAGAGCACGACATTGAAGCCGGTCAAAAGAAAGGCGCTGGCAATCAACGTCACCCATTCCGGGCGCACGGCTTTTAACTTCAACATAGAGAAGGGCAATTCCTGAGGAGAACAACCTTGGGCAATTATGAAAATTTCGTTTGTGAAAAAATCATTAACTAAGGCATGACAAACTTTAGGCAGACAACCATCAATTTTTTGTGAAAAAGACGCCAACGATTAGTTGGCTTGCGGGAACTCCGTGAAACTTTTGAAGTATTTGAGAATGGTTCAGCTTTTATTCAGACTTTGACCGCTGACTACTACCTGTGGGAGCGAGCTTGCTCGCGAAGGCGTCAGCTGATTCAAAATTTCCGGTGACTGATACGGCGCTTTCGCGAGCAAGCTCGCTCCCACAAGGATTGACGCAGTATCGAGTTTTTAAATACTGCTCTGGATTTTCCGGGTTGCCCGCCACAAGTAGATCCGCGCCTAATCTCCAGCCCCTCGCTCAAAGGTCTGAAGATGGAAAACTCCCGCGCCACCGCCCGCCCTGCCGTCTGGCTGATGCTTGTCATCGTTCTGGTCGCACTCAACCTGCGCCCTTCGATGGCGGCAGTCGGGCCGCTGCTGTCGGCGATTCGTGACGATATCCCCCTGAGTTTCAGCCTCGCGTCACTGCTGACGATGCTGCCGGTGATGGCAATGGGACTGGCGATGTTTTTTGGCATTGGCATCAGTCGGCGACTGGGCGAACAGCGCACGGTCAGGCTGTCGCTGCTGCTCATTGGATTGGCAACGTTATCGCGGCTGTTTATCGACTCTGCCGCCGAGTTGATTATCAGCGCAGTACTGGCCGGATTCGGCATCGCGCTGATTCAGGCGTTGATGCCGGCGCTGATCAAATCGCGTTTCGCCAACAACGTCGCGCTGTGCATGGGTTTGTACGTCACTTCGATCATGGGCGGTGCAGCCATTGCCGCCTCGCTTGCACCGTTGGTCATGATGCAAACCGGAAGTTGGCGCAGCGGCCTGGCCATCTGGGCGGTGCTCGCGTCGCTTGCGCTGGTGTTCTGGTGGTCGCAACGCCGCAGTCTGTCAGCAGCAGCTGCAACAACGACAAGAAAAGATTCGTTCTACAACAATTCCCGCGCCTGGTTACTCGCGATCTTCTTCGGATTGGGCACGGCGTCCTACACCTGTGTGCTCGCCTGGCTCGCGCCGTACTACGTGGAAAAAGGCTGGAGCGAACAAAGCGCCGGGCTGTTGTTAGGTTTTCTGACTGCCATGGAGGTGATTTCCGGTCTGGTGGTGCCCGCCATCGCCAATCGCAGCCGCGACCGGCGCTCCGTACTGACGGTACTACTCGGCCTGATCATCGCCGGTTTTTGTGGGCTGATTCTGAGCCCGCAACACCTCAGCCTTCTCTGGCCATGCTTGTTGGGTCTGGGCATTGGCGGGCTGTTTCCAATGAGCCTGATCGTCTCGCTCGATCATCTCGATAACCCGCAGCGTGCGGGGAGCCTGACGGCTTTCGTGCAAGGCATAGGCTATATGATTGCCGGCCTCTCGCCGTTGATGGCCGGGATTGTTCGCGACCAACTGGGCAGTTTCGAATGGGCGTGGTGGTCGCTGACGGCGGTGATGGTGATCATGCTACTGATGGTGTGGCGCTTCGATCCCCGACATTACGCGAGAAACTTTGGCTGATCTGACTGGAGGCTTCTGGCCATGTTTTAGCGCTTTGAAGGCGGACGTCGTGTTGCTAAAACTTTCTGTCCCACAACTGTCCGTGAAATGTCCTACAGGGCTTTGTCCTGGCACCATCGTTCCGTTAGGATCATTCGCACACGTTTGCGCGGATTCAGCGCAAGGAGCACAGCGAGACAGAACGGATGCTGAACAGTAACTTGCTACGAAAGCTCGACATGCAGGATCTCATGGTGTTTATCGCCGTGTATGAACAAAGCAGCGTCACCGATGTGTCGGAAACGCTATTTGTCAGCCAGTCGACCGTCAGTTACTGCCTGAAGAAACTGCGCACCAGTTTTGAAGACGAGTTGTTCATCAATACGCGTACAGGCATGCGCCCCACCTACAAGGCCAGCAGCATGTATGGCCATGTTCAGAAGATCCTCGAGAGCATCAACCTTTGCCACGCCGGCGCGCCGGCCTTCGATCCGACGCTACAAGCTGTCACGTTCAATATCTGCGCGCCGGAATACTTCGAGCAATTGATCTTGCCGCGTCTGTTGAAACGTTTCGACTTCGACGATCTACCGGTGATGGTCAACATGCACAAGTTTGAAACCGACGTGCCGGCCGACGAGTTGCGCGATGGCAGCCTTGATCTGGTGATCAGCTTCGGGCCGAACTTCCATCGCAATCACACAGATCTCAAGTCACGCATGCTGCTTGAGGACGATCTGGTCTGTGTGTTCGACAAGCGCGCCACCCCACTGGAGCCGCGCCTGAGCCTGCAGGCGTTCACCGAACGCCGACATGTGTTCCCGACGCCATGGACATCGACCACCAACATGGTCGATGGCTGGTTGGCGCGACAGGCGCAGAAGCGCCAGATCGTCGCGCGTTCGAACAGCTACAGCGCGGCGTTGAAAATGATCACCGGCACCGACTTCATCCTCACCCTCCCCCGGCGCATCCAGCGTCTACTGACCAACGAAGCGGTGTTTAACCATTGTGAGGCGCCGAACGGCTTGCCGGGGTTCACCCTCGACATGCAATGGAGCCAGAGCGTGGATCAGGACAGCGCCAACATCTGGCTGCGCGAGCAAGTGATTACGGTCTGTAGCGAAATGCAGAACGCGTAATTCCTACACGCCGATGGCGGTTTTGCTGTAGGACTCGCGATCAATGTCGACCAATTCGACACACAACTGCACTTCGACCCCGGCCGGCCACTCGCACAGATCCTGCAACACCGCCAGCAAGCTTTGCGACAGCTGCTTCTTGATCTCCGGCGAACGCCCGCTGAGCAGCGCCAGCTTCACGTAAATGAAGGCGCGTTCGCTCATGGCGGTGCCAACCTTGAAGGTCTCGACCTTGACTGCGCGGCTTTTGATATCGAACTCCGCTGCAAACTGACCGGAGCCCACCAATGTATTGTTGAGCCGGATCAACGCAACATCGGCGTTCAACTGCGGCAGGTTGGCGGTGTATTCCATGTGCAGGTGTGGCATCGAGAGGCTCCAGTCAGTCAGCGGAAAGTTCGTACATATACCACAAGCGGCTCAGCGTATATCCCCGTAGGAGCTGTCGAGTGAAACGAGGCTGCGATCTTTTGATCTTGAGATTCAAAGATCAAAAGATCGCAGCGTGCCGCAGCGCCTACAGGGGGTGTTGATCAGGACGGGGTCACCGGTCGTTCGCTCATGAACTGCTCCAGCCTTGAGCGCAACCAACGCTCGGCCGGATCGCTATCGACATGACTGAGCCAGACCATCGACAGATCCAGCGTCGGCGTCTTGAACGGAAACGGTTCCTTGAACAGCAACCCGGAAGTCGCCATGGCCGCTGCGGTGTAATCCGGCAGGCTGGCGATCAGGTCGGTGCCGGCCAGCAACGCTGGCAAGGCGCTGTATTGCGGCACCGACAGCACCACCTGGCGCGTGCGCCCCAACTCCGCCAGCCACTCGTCAGCGAAACCGCTGACATTCGCCGTGTGCGAAACCAGCACGTGTGGCCGTGCGCAATATTCATCGAGGGTCAACGGTGTATCGGATGCGTCCGCGCGCAGGATGCTCGGCTGAATGTGCCGCAGCAGTTTGCGTTTGGCATTGGCCGGCAGGCCACGGGTCTGGCTGATGCCGACAGTAATGTCGCCAGCGGCGAGCAAATCGGGAATCCGCCAGTAATCGACATGCTGCACCACAAACACCACGTTCGGCGCTTCCTGGCGCAAGGCGCGCAACAGCGGCGGCAGCAAGCCGAATTCGACGTCATCGGACAGGCCGATGCGAAAGGTCATGGTGCTGACCGCCGGATCGAAATCGCGGGTCAGGCTCAACGCTACTGACAAGGAGTCCAGCGCGGGTTTGAGGTGGCGGAAGATATCTTCGGCCCGGGCGGTCGGTTCCATGCGATGGCCGACGCGGATGAACAGTGGATCGTTGAGCATGGTGCGCAAGCGATTGAGTGCCGAACTGATGGTTGGCTGGCCAAGAAACAGTTTCTCCGCCGCCCGGGTCACGTTGCGCTCGAGCATCAAGGTCTCGAACACCACCATCAGGTTGATGTCGGCCTTGCGTAGTTCATTGCGGTTCATCCATTGCCCCCCGCCCCCCTGACTGAAGGGCAGTGTAGAAAGGTCCGCCGACAACGTCTATGCGGACACGGCTCAGTTGATCGACATTGCCTTCAGGCCGATCGCGAGTTGCCGGCGATCCTGTCCGACGCCCAACTGCTCAGGGCTGATCGCATCGGCGAACTGCAGTTGCACACGCAGCAAACCTTCTTGCGTGATGCGTTGGCGGACAGCCGGAGTGAGCTGCAATTCAAGACTGTTACCTTCCGGCTTGTCCAGAATGGTCGCCAGCGCTTCGATGCCATTGAGCTTGATCACCACGCGCTGACGCAAATGCCCCGGCGCCAAAAACGCCGTGGTCTCAAGATGCAGGGTGCGAGCCGAATCGTTCACTCGCATGGCCATTTCCGCTTCGGCACCGCTGGACCAGACGCCCCAGGTTTCAGCATCCGACCAGCCTCGCGCGAGATAGCCCTTGCCCACAGCGCCATAGCTGAAATGCGCTGTTTCTCCAGAGACGAACTCAGGCACCAGCTGTTGTGGCGTCTGGTCGACGGGCACCTGCACGCATTCACGGCAATTTTTCCAGCCCGGCGCCAGCACTGTGAATCCGTCGATACGGGTGAACAGATCCGCTTCGGTATTGACGGTCGAAACGGCCTGCAGCAACGCCCGATCACCGAGCAGGTACAACGAATCCGCATCATATTGACCCGAAGCCAACATCCTGCGGCTGTGCTCATCAGCAACCTCCCACTGATCCTTGCCCATCCGTCCCAGATAGACAGCATCGGTCGCCAGCCCATGTGTTGCAGCGAATGCGGCGACACTCATCCACTCCGGTGACAGGTTCTGAGGAAGGATCCAACGGATCTTCTGATAATGCGTCGCAGCATTTTTCCAGAACGGGTCGACAAAAGGTGTCTTCCATTGGGTGCTTGACTCGACCATCAACTGCTTGCGCACCAAAGACCAGCCGCTGTGCGTATCCGCGACTTGAACCGTCAGCGCCACAGCCATCAGCAAGGTTGCCACACGCGGTTTATTGGCGCGTACCACCAGAAAAATGATCAACAGAATGAACGCATAATAAACCGGCCAGAACATCCGTCCCGAGGCTCGAAAGATATTGGCGATGGCTATTATCTTTTCCGGCAAGGAATAGCTGAAATTCGCGCCAGCAAAGGCAATGTTGTTGGAAACCGCGAATACCGTCAGCCCGGCAAGTGCGATCAGCAGTAGCCAGTGTCGACGCAATGACCGCTCCAGCCCGGTTTGCCCCTGCAGCCACCCGACCCACCCACAGACGGCCAGCAATAACAGCCCCAGTCCGAGATAACTGAACCCTTCCGTATCCCCCAGACCGCCGGGTAGATCCTTGAGGATGTATGACCAATGATTGGGACTGAACAGTGTCAACACATTGGCCCGGTACAAGCCGAATCCGTCGGAGATCGCATCGGAGCCATTGACGGAAAAATACCCCGCTTGCCAGCAGCAAAAACTCACCAGAGCAAACAACAAAATCAGTTCAACGCCTGCTTCGCGCAAGCTGATTCTGGCTTTGAAATGACGGGTGATCAGATCGGCCAGCCAAAGCAGCGCGACCATGGCCAGGAAATACGCATGAATCAACGCGGTGCACGCCAGCAAAGCCCCCCAGGCCAAACGTCGCCGCTGGTCCTCAGGGCGCAAGGCCAGGTATAAGGCGGCCAGAATCAGGAAGTGTCCGGCCAGCGACAAATGTGTCGGCATGCGGATGATCATCGGCGGAGCAAACAGGAAAAGTGCACAACCCAATGCCCGCAAAGCCACATTGGAGGTGATAAGCCCCAATAATTTCCAGCCAAACCATGCTTGCAGGACAAAACAGGCGAGGAACCAGAGTCCGAAATACTGAAATGTCTGCGGAAGTAACGCAGCAAGTGGCTTGAACAACAATGCCAGCAGCGGATTGGAGTCGGAAAAGATCAGGCCGTTGCTCAGCTCAAGTCCGTATGTCGGGTTCAGGCCGACCGGAAACGTCCACGGCGCCTGACGGAAAAACGCCCATCCCAGATAGTGCGTCGCCGGATCGCCCTGCCCCAGCCAGGCAATGTTCTGCGGGTTGAGCGCTCGAGGGCCAACGACGATAAAGAAAGCCAATGCGCCGATCATCAACGGCAAAAGAGTGACAGCCAGGCGCCTTGTGAAATCCTTCATCGATACGTCCAGAAATTATGCAAGACAAAGGTGAAGGCCGGGATAGTCAGTGCCACCGCGACAATCCCCAACAGGTAATTCAATCCGGCCATCTGCGCCACCCAGGCAACAAACATCGCCAATAGAAAGCCGCACGTCGACACCAGCAGAAAACGCAGCAAGGTTTTGCCATGCAACCGAGCTGAAAAACTCCAGGTGGTATTGATCAGATAGGACACGACGGTCGCCACGGCGAACGCCACGCCATTGGCAATCGGCGGCTGCGGGCTGATGAAGTTGATGAACAGCACCGCGACCAGCGCATGCAAAGCCGTGACAAACAACCCCGTCACGGCAAAACGCAAACCGCGCTGGATCAGCACTGATTTTTCGGTTGAGGTCACGGTTTTTGCGCCAGCACGAACACACTCAAACCGGCCAGACGGTTCCTGCCCATCAACGGCAGTTCAAGGCGGCACAAGGTTTTCAGTGTGCGGTTCACCAGCGGGTGATGACGCTTGAGTTGCGAGCGCGGCGCTTGCGTTTGCGAGCCCTGTGACAACAACCGCAACGCCGCTGCGATCGGGAACACCGCACCAAAATAATAAGCGCCGCGTTGCACCGTCAGACCGGCATCGCGGGCCAGTGTTTCGAATTGCGACAAGGTGTAGCGGCGCTTGTGTTCAAGGAAGTCGTCATGCCCGCTCCAGAGGAACTGGAACGCCGGCACCGTCATCAGAAAACGGCTGCCGGAAGGCACTTTATCGACGTACATCTTGAGTAGGCCGAGGTCATCGTCAACATGCTCCAGCACATCCATCAGCAGCACCAGATCAGCATCTATTGTTTCTATCCCGCGGCGGTAGTGCACCGGTTTGCCAGCGGTTGTCGCGCTTGAATCGGCCGGATAGCTGATATCGACGCACCATGCCTCCTGCGCGTCGGTATGAGTCAGCAGATGGTGGGAGAAAAACCCGGAGCCGGCACCCACGTCGAGAATTCGCCTGATCGGCACACTCCCCAGCAGACGCGTGGTTGCCGCCGCTTTGGAACAGTAATACCAATGCTCGTTGATATTTTCGCCGAGGATGTCGGTTTCCTTGAGATCCATGTTTCAGTCCTTCGGGTCGTAGACGCGACGTACCAGAAAAACCGGTCGGCGTTTCGCTTCAATATAGGTACGGCCCAGATACTCGCCGAGTACACCAATGCCGATCAATTGCAAACCACCGAGAAATGTCACGGCAACCATCAATGAGGCGTAACCGGGCAAATCGATGCCTGAGACCAACGTGCGTACGACAATGAAAATCGCAAAGGCAAAGGACACCAGCGACACCAGCGCGCCCACATACGTCCAGACTCGCAGCGGTTCGGTACTGAAACTGGTAATGCCTTCAAGGGCAAAGTTCCACAGCCGCCAGCCGTTGAATTTACTCTGCCCGGCCACGCGCTCGGGGCGCTCGTAATCGACGTGAGTGGTGCGGAAGCCGACCCAGGCAAACAGACCTTTCATGAAGCGCCGGGATTCGGGCAAGGTCAGCAACGCATCGACCACGCAGCGATCCATCAAGCGGAAGTCGCCGACATTTTCCGGCAGAGGCTGTTCGGCAATTCTGTTGTGCAGGCGATAGAACCAGTGAGCGGACTTCTGTTTGGCCCAAGTGTCGCTGCGGCGGCTGACGCGGTGGCCGAGTACGACTTCATAGCCTTCACGCCAGCGTTCGATCATCTGCAGGATGACTTCCGGCGGATCCTGCAGATCCGCATCGATCGGCACGACGATCTGCCCGGTCGCCATCTGCAAACCGGCGGAGAGCGCCGCCTCTTTACCGAAATTGCGGCTCAGATCGACGATACGCAGGCGCGCATCCTGCTGCTGATGCTCAAGCAAAAGCTCAAGCGTGGCATCGGTGCTGCCGTCGTTGACGAATACCAGCTCAAGACCGATCAGCGTTTGCTTCCGAAAGACTTCATTGATGCGCAGCAGAAACGTTTTGAGGCTGTCTTCTTCGTTAAAAACGGGGACCACCAGCGATAACGTCACCTGCCCGGCCTGTTGCGTTCCGTGCTCAGTCAAAGGAGTGCTCTTTTTATAGTGTTTGTTCGGTCATCGAACTATTTCCGACGCCATGAGCCGTCCCGTATTAAGCAGTAGCATCGCCGGTGTTGCAAGCGTCAGACGGCGTCATATTGGCCAATCCAGAGGCCTATTGCTGCGCTCTAGCTCGCGGTTCTCGGAAACAATTGCCAATGATTGGATACAAATGTCCGATAGCCAAAAAAACCGCCTGCGCTAGGCTTGCGTCGATGCGCCAAACAGGCGGTCGCACTAATAAATCGCATGGAGCGAACTGAATGTATTTCGAGATTTACAGGCAATCCAGAGGCACCCCAAGCACTGGCAAAGGGCAATGGCGCTGGAGGCTGCGCGCGGGCAATCACGAGACCATCGCCAGTGGCGAGTCATATGTGAACAAGGCGGATTGCATGCATGTGATCGAGTTGATCAAGGCTGTGCAGGGGGAGACGCCGGTTAAGGAGATCTAAAGCCTGGACGGCTTGAGCTGTCCAGTGCGACACGGACAGCTCAAGCTCAATCTGGTCAAGGTGGCATTAAAACTCGACTAGTAAACAACTTCCTCTGCCGATGCGTGCAGTAACTTGAACGCATCCCTCTTCTTCCTTTCAACTCGCTGTTCTGCATCCAAGCTTTCCAACTGCTGCCAGGTAGAACATATAAAACGCTGAAAAACCGACAGATCCTGCGAAGATTTCAGGCGGGCTACACATCTCTGAACATCAACACGAAGTTCCTCGTCCTGTTCTTGCAAGTCCGAGAGCCAATGAACAAAGCGGGTCACATCACGGTACTCGGAAAAAGACTTATCGATAGCATCCCATTCTGACTTACTGGAAGGATTCTGAACAAATCCTGCAACTTTCCAGGCCCATGCATGAGGCGGAGGAGACGGGATATTGGGTGCATCCAACTCCAGCCATTGACAATAAAAACCTGCTAGAGCATCTCCACTTTCAGCCTGCTTCAGAAGTTCCACCTGAGCGGACTTGTTCTGCGACGCTGATGCATAAATACGCTGAAGTTCACTACGATGCTTGACCTCTTTCAATGTCGATGGAATCTCATCGCTGCTCACTATTGAACCCGAAACAACTTTGCGCTGTTTAAAATCCTCAATTGTAAATTCGTCACCGCGCTCCACTCTTTTGAGTACAGCAATCGCTGCCCCATCAGCAATCATATTTCTACTGATCGAACGCAATAAAGTCAGTGCCTCAGGGCGCCGATACGTCCGAGTCAACAGTTTCGCAAGCTCGACACGACTATGCGCGTTATCACGATTCATCTCTGCGGTATCACGCAGGATCACTTCGGCTTCACCCCAAAACTCTTGCCCCTTGCAGACAAGTAGCCGAGACAACTCGACGCGGGCAGGTTCATGGCCGGGATTGAAGCTCTCAACATCACGCAACAGCATTTCGGCTTCAGCAACAGCACTGTCGCTTTGCCGCAACAACAACCGTGCAAGTTCCACTCGACAATGCGAATTTTCCGGAAATATTCGAACCGTTTCCCGAAGTATCCACTCCTGAGGTTGCTCAAACCCTGTATAAGCGAACAAACTTGCCCAGAATGTCCAGATATACTCATTGAAAGGCTCCCATTTCAGAGCATCCTCAATCAGGCTACCTATTTCTTGAACCTGCTGTGGGCCAACGCCAAGGCGTTTGAGCAATTGATCGCCATGGTGGCAGAGTGTACGAACAAAAAAGTAAGAGTCACCGGTCTGCAGCGTATAGTCCCGGCACTCCTTTACCAGTTTAAGATAAAGACTTGCAGCGTGCTTCGTATCAATTTGTGGGTTCTTTATCGCGTGGAGTACCTGTTCTTTTTGCTCTCGACTTGGACAATTTATACGTGAAGAACCCCTCGATTGGGCATTGGCCTTCTTTTCAGGAATCATCTCCGACTGACGAACCAGCTCTTTGCTGATAGCCGTTGTTTTTCCGGACTGATCACTTAAAGCAACTTTCAGAATCTCTCGCCAATATGCGGGACCGCGCGGGAAGCGTCCACGCAGCGCGGATAGGCTCCGATTAAAATTGGCAGCGTTGTTCTCAACATTTCCCGATGCTCGCTCGTAATGATGAAGCAGTGCAGCCACCATCAGCACCTGGCGATCTTTCGTGACACTTGGCAGTTGCAGGCCCAACAACGCAACGGCTAGATATTCAGGACGAGGATCGCGGGCCAACTGCATCCACGGTGACGGACTCTCGTCCGCACGCTGCACCAGCCCCAGCAACCGCCAGCTTTCCAGTGCAGGATCCCGCTCTGGAGCAATACGCAGGGGGCGTAACCAACGAAGCCACGCCTCATGAACTTCTCGTATGTGATGAATACAGCGGGGCAGCTTTAAGAGTTGAAGCGCACGAAACGCGTCACACAGGCGCTTGCTGTAAACATCAAACCCCAAGCGGGAAACTTCCCTCGAGTATCCGTTACGCATGTGGGTCAACCAACTGAGCATCGCTGTATCAAGCAGGTCACGATCCTGAATGAACTCTCCCTCGTCAGGAAAAGCATGAAAGAGTATCTCGGGTACATCCCGACGCATCGACGCACCAAAAGAGGCGCGCCCGCTCATCAAATCAGTGATCGCTTTCTCAGGATTTTGCCGAAAATCTTGCTTCCATTGCTCGATCATTTTCGACCCACCATTTCTTCTGCAAAAGTGTCGCGATTACTTTCGATACGCAACTGGATAAGATGCAAATCTCGCGCTTCGCGAAGCTTAGCATCGCGCTCACGCTGATCCACCATCGACAGAAAATGATCCTTTTCTATCCATCCAAACTTCCACACATGCCGGGGCTGGTAATCAATCCGACAATGGATGATTTCAGCAGTAAGGAGATCCGCTTGAAGCGGGTCCAGATGAAGAGTGGCACCGTATGGGTTTTGCCTTGGTACCGGAAAGAAGTACTCATGCATCCCGCCATCCAGCGCGGTCGGCAAAGCACACGAGGTGGCCAGACCTTTGCGGGTTTGGGTTTCGATGACTTCCTTAAGATCGTATCGCATCAGAACAACCGGAATTTTGCGCCCCGATCCGGGCGCGTAATGGCCCAACCCCAGACGATCGCGCAGCAGGTGCGACCAGTCTTCATTTTTCACCTCATCCTCGACCTCGTCGAGGAAGGCAGCAAACAAAGGCCGATTGTCACGAGCGCGGTTCCAATCATCAAAACACGTACTCAGCGCACGGCGGGCGTCATGGTCATTTTCGGGCGAGGCATGCAGCGCCATGAAATTTTCGAGGCTCATATGCCAGAGGGATGACAGAGGCCACTCCAAAGCTTCCAGGCGAACCAGTGTCTGTCCAGGCGCTGGATCATTGAGCCACGCTGACGAGTTGATTTCCAGTAACGCCTCAGGCACCGACACACTCGGCACTGTCAGCCACTTTTGCGTGTAAAGAAAATGTGCCTCAAACCAATCCTCGTAGCAGAGCTCACCATGATTCACGTCAGGAAGGCAGTTGGCAAAGCTCTGCCAACGCTGCTCGCTGGTTCGCTCTTCAAACCTGCAGTTGTCGGCAATCGCGGACTTGATCGCGCAAGGCGAACGGCTTGTGCGATCAAGAAAAGGCAATAATGATTCAAGCATATTCGGGCAGTCTTCCCTGTGCCAAAAAACGCGGTAGGTAATGAACTGAAAAAGAGCTGATTGCAGATTCGAAGCGTCGCAGGCTCGAATCCAGAAGCTATTCAGTATCGCTGATCATGTGGGCACGGACGTTACAGGTTTCGCTGAAAAACGACAATGAGGACCGATTGCAAGACGTAAAAAAGCCCCGTAGCTGAGAAGCTACGGGGCTTTTTCTATGTAATGGCGGAGAGATAGGGATTCGAACCCTAGGTACCGGTGAAGGTACAACGGATTTCGAATCCGTCCCATTCGGCCACTCTGGCATCTCTCCAACGGCGCGCATCATAACAACACTTTTACCGAAAGCAAACCCTCTTTCGAAAATTTGTTCGTGCTATCAGATGCTTGCGTCGATTAAAGAGGTACGCCCAGACGATTGGCGAC
>Ga0247814_10001391_pt1 | contig 14336 bp, 7 predicted proteins | sample UWRJL179409R1_FD_179947 | JGI IMG/M metagenome (GOLD analysis project Ga0247814, IMG submission 179947) | Plant litter microbial communities from Arlington Agricultural Research Station in Wisconsin, United States - UWRJ-L179-409R-1 | ecosystem: Environmental > Terrestrial > Plant litter >...
GTTCCGGTATTGTCAGAATCTTTCGCCACAAAATTGAAATCCCAAGCGAAAGTTCGGGCTTTTTCCCTTTCCCGATTACACATATTGATTTTATTTGTTCTAGATAAATCATGCTAGGGTATTTTTTAATTTGGAGTTATATTTCATAACAACATCTTAAGTTCGGTTAAGGATAAAAGCATCTGGCATAACTATTTTGTCAGTACAGATTTTTTTTCAAAGAAATGTCTATATTGCGCCAAACATCGCACACGATGAAGAAGATTGAATTAGAGTTTTTGATGCATTGCTCGCCGCGTTTATTATTCTCGCTGCTATCCACACCGACGGGCCTTTCTGAATGGTTTGCGGACAAGGTGGATGAGCGCCACGGCGAATATACTTTCCATTGGGACGGTTCCGACGAAAAGGCACGGGTAGTGTCGTCGAAGGATAATGAATATATCCGCTATCAATGGATAAATGATGAGGAAGAAGACCACTTCTTTGAATTTCGTATAGAAATAGACGACCTGACGAATGATTTGGCCCTGATCGTCATCGATCATTGCGAACCAGGTGAGGAAAAAGAAACTGAACAACTTTGGGAAAGACAAGTGCATGATTTGATGCACTCAATTGGTGCATAAAGGATGGTGTGGGGCAGGGGCAAATATTTTTTATTGCCATGGTTATTCTTTTTCATAGCGGGCATTTGCGCCGTTCTCCTATTTGGTAAAGCCGATTTACACGTGGCGCTTAATATGCGGCAGCCTCGTTCTGCAGATTCCTTTTTTAAGATAGTTACCCTTTTTGGCGAAGGGCTATCGCTGGGCATGGCCATGTTCTATCTGCTTTTCCGTTCGCGTTATGGCGCATTTTTTTTGGCTACTTCTTGGTTATCGTCGGTAGTCATGATCCAGATACTAAAGCAATTTTTTGATGCGTTACGGCCGGCTTCCGTATTTAAGGATACCGACCTTATTTATTTTGTGGAAGGCGTTACCTACCGTTTTTCGCACAGTTTTCCCTCTGGACATACGGGCGATGTATTTTCGGTATGTTTTGCACTCACCTTACTTTCCGCACGGCCTAAATTTGGCTTCGCTCTATTTATACCGGCCATTCTGGTAGGTTATTCCCGTGTATTTTTATCACAGCATTTTTTGGAAGATATTTTAGCCGGCTCATTGATCGCCATTGTTTGTACTTCCATCAATTTTGGGTTATGGTGGAGGAATTCACCTTCGTTTAGAAGGTTTATAGACCGGGCCTGAAGTGCTTATTCCCATTATTTAAATTATCAAGGATCATTGGAGGTATATCAAAGCTGGAATATTATTCGGTACGGTATCCGGCTTTTCTTCCGACACTGATCAACACTCCTGGTTCCATCTCTTCAATGGATTGGGGTATGATTAACTTATCGGATTCTTTTAAATTAAAGATGTTGTGATAATGAAAAAATGGCTTTTTTAGTATAGATGCAAATAGTTATATTCGTCAAGTATTAAACCCAACCTTTAGCTTGATCGTGAGAGATTTTATAGTCCCATTGGCTCTGCTTTGTGTATGGCAGGCTTCATATGCCCAAACACCCTGTAATGTTCAGGCATTTGCCAGTCCGGTTCAGATTTCCTGTGGCCAGCAGGTTACCCTTTCCGCTTTTGGGAACGGTTCCGGAAATGTGGCATTCCAAGAAAATTTCAATTCGGGCTCTCCCGTGGGATGGCAGTTTACGCAGAATGTGACCATTGCCAACAATACATGTGGCCAAGCTTCTCCGGACGGTTCTAACTTTATGTGGATGGGAGATGCCTCGGTAAATCCACGGGATATGACAACGGTTGGTTTTGACTTAACGTTGGGTGGAACGATTTGTTTTGACATGCGTTATTCCGAGCAGGGTGATGCTTCACCTTGCGAAGGACCTGATGAACCCACGGAAGGTGTTTTTCTACAATATTCGATCAATGGAGGTACCAACTGGACCAATATCCAGTATTGGGATCCCAACGGAGGCAATGATCCGCAATTGGTCAACTGGAATCAGTATTGCATTATTATCCCACCAGCCGCCATGACCACCAATACGATGATACGTTGGCACCAAGATGCCGTGAGTGGGGCAGAATATGACCACTGGGGCATAGATAACGTCATCATCACGTTGAACGATCCCAATTATATCATTTCATGGATACATGATGGATATTCCTACGGATTTGGTTCTTCCGGAGGTGAAAACCCGACACTGGTGACGCCCTTAGCGACGACGACCTATCAAGTACAAATTACAGACGGAAATAATACATGTACGGATGATATTCAGGTAGTGGTCAACGACCCGGTGATTATTGTTTCGGCAGGGAACGATACCACGATATGCCCAGGAGAGTGTGTGGATATTGATGCCGAGGCCTATTGGTTGATTTCGCCGGCCAGTACACCAACATTTGAGAACAGTGAAACGGATGTCATCGTTGGAACACCGGCTTTGCCTGGTTTTCCTCCCTTTTTACCTCCCACACAAGGTACCTTAGGTGCAGAGATGAACGTCAGCGTCGCCGGTTTGAATATGACTACTGTAGAGCCAGGTTCCATCGCTCAGGTCTGCATTAATGGATTTTATATTCTTTCCGGGGCTAATTTATCTAATATGAGTGTGGTTCTTAGCTGTCCGGGCGGTAATTCTATTACTTTAGTTCCAGCTAACGTAACTGCGGGTACAAACTATACCAATACTTGTTTTGTCCCAGCTTCGCCTTCTATCGCTTCGGGTACAGCCCCTTACTCTTCCAGTTGGAATCCGGCTACGCCATTCGATAATTTGGTGGGCTGTCAGGCAAACGGGGTATGGACTTTAGAGATATCAGGCACCCATGGTAATTTAACCTTACCCTTAGGTGGATTAAGCGGTTGGTCAATCACTTTTAATGACCCTGAATTGACGGCTCCCGTGTCGCATGTATGGAGCCCTACCATTAACATGACCAATGAAAATACGCTGGCACCTACGGTATGTCCGTCTTTTACCACTACCTATACAATTACCGCAACTAACCATCCGGGATGTTTGCCACAATCGGATGATATAACGGTTACCGTCCCCAATACCTGTTGCCAGCTTCAGTTAGAAGACTTGATAGTCGTTCAACCCACCTGTGCGGGGGCCGATGGAAGCATACAAGTACAAGTGTCCGGGGACATAGCCGGTTTGCGATTTAGTATAGACAACGGCGCCACTTACCAATCTTCCCCCACTTTTTCGGGATTGTCGGTGGGATCATATTATGTATTGATCAATGATAACAATAATTGCCCCGTAGGGTCAATCGTTACCTTATCTAATGCCAATGCCCCGCTGATAGATGATATACAGATATCGCAGCCATCCTGCGCCGGAAATGACGGCAGCATAGTTATTCAGGCTTCAGGAGGAGCGGGTGGGTATCAATACAGCATCGATGGGGGTGTAACTCTCCAAGCGGCTGCCAGTTTTCAAAACCTGGGCGCCGGAAATTATCAGATCCTGGTGATGGATGCGGCCGGCTGTGATATAACCGGGGTCGCCACGTTGGCTGCTTCCGGAGGATTGGTCATTACGGATGTACAAACGATAAACCCCTCCTGTGGCACTGCAGATGGTAGCATACAGATCACGGCATCAGGTTCCGGCCTCCAATACAGTATAGATAATGGGATCACCTTTCAGGCAGCATCACTTTTTGATAATATCCCCGCCGGCAATTACCAAATATCGGTGAGGGATAATGCCGGCTGTACGGCATCGCAGGTGGCCATATTGAACGATAGCGGTGCTCCGCAAATTATCGACTTGGTTATACAGGATATAGGTTGTGGAACGTCTACGGGTTCCATTCAAATCACGGCAACCCCGGGAACGAATCAGCAGTATAGTATCGATAATGGTGCAACATTTCAAAACTCGCCCATATTCACCGGCCTTTCCGCAGGTACATATGTCTTGGTGGTATCCGAAAATGGATGTAATTCCACGTCGACGGCAGTAATCAATAGCCAAGCCGGAATGGGTGTGACAGCACAAATAACGGACGCCGGTTGCGAAAATACGTGCATGGGTGCCATCCAGCTATCTATAAACGGTGGCGTGGCACCATATAGCTACCAGTGGGGCGGTTCTGTATCTTCCACATCGTCCTTGGCTAGCAATCTATGCAGGGGAACGTATCAGGTAACGGTAACCGATGCTGTGGGATGCCAGGGAAGCTTAACTGTCCAGGTACAAGGTGGGGGAGATGTTATCTCCGATTTTTCACTATCGTCTGACCAAATTATTCTTCCGGACGGTATCATCAATTTTACGAACCTATCGCAAGGCGGAAATAGCTATATCTGGTTCTTCGATGATTTCGGCACTAGCACCGAAACCAATCCAAGTTTTGATTTCAGCGCATGGTCGCCCGGAGCCTATTACGTTTGTATGGAAGCTACATCTACCATGGGATGTAGGGATATGCATTGCCGAGACCTGACGATAAAAGAAGGTTTGAATGTGTTTGTACCCAATTCATTCACTCCGAACCTGGATGGCGTAAATGATATTTTCTTTCCCGTTACAAGCCTTGTATTGGCAGGGGAGGAATACGAATTTTCGGTTTTCAGCCGTTGGGGCGAACTATTGTTTAGTTCAGAAGAAAGCAATACCGGATGGGACGGTAAGCGCAACGGAAAAGACGTTCCGTCCGATATGTATGTGTGGAAACTGAAAGTTGCGCACGAAGTCTATGGTGACGAGGTTCTGTTGGGGCACGTCATGTTGTTACGTTAGAAGCATTATATTATTGACATAAAAAAAGCGCATCCGTGTATTTGGATGCACTTCTTTGTTTAAGACAATATAATTCGACTTATTCCATGTAAATCAAAGCAGGAACATTGCTCTTTTTAGCAAAAATCGACATGCCTCTTCTACTGGCGCTCAAAAGTAAGCCGTCCCCCATTGGAACCAATGTGGTTGGACTAACTAATTTGTTGTCTTCGTCCTTCAAGTCGTATATTACATTCTGTGTTTTTTCTCCATCGGTCTCTAATTTAACACCGGCTAAGTAAGAACCTTTGAAGTTCATATAAGGTGCTTGGACATCCGATTCTTTGAGATTTTTATTCTTAATGTTGTCTAAATAAAAAACATATAAATCATTGTTATGTACAAACGCTGATGTTCCGCTTCCAAAATTAGAGGTGATGAAATATTCGGTGGGTCTGATGGCCAAGATGCCAAAACTAGAATAAGTCGAATATTGGCTTAACTGATTTTTTGGGAGTTTCTTGATCCACTCTTCTTCTCCAAAAGCATTAATGGATGATACGATGATATCTTGGTAATAAAATTTCCAAGTATGTTTTGTCGTTCTTCCGGAATTGTCAATCAATAAGACGACGTGATGTTGTTCACCTACCACGTACCAGCCACCATCAGGTCTTTTTAGTACTTCCCGCATGATCATGTAGGGTATGCCTATATCTTTTCCTTTTTCAAGGTCCTTGTCTAATTTACGTTTGGTTCTAGCCGTTTCAAATGATGAAACTAAATCTTCCTTGAACTCATATTTTTGTACTCTTTCCAGTTCCATGGTCGCGGGATTAAATACGGCCGTATAATAGCCGGTGTATACAAATGATTTTTTGGAAGGTCTGTAATATCCCGAAATAAGCATAGATTCACCAAATCCCTCACCAATAATGAATTCTCTGATGTAGGAGTTCTGATCGATTATTAATTCTTTTTCTTTTGGCTTGGATGATTCTTTTGTGATCTTAAATACCGAAAGTTGGTCAAAAGCGGGTGTTTTTTTATTCTTCTCAAACGTTTCACCAGATTTTGTTTCTGCAAATAAGAAAACATCATTATCAATGATGGAATGTTCTCTAATTTTCATTTCGCTTTCTGTGTAAGGCATGGTTACTTCTTTAGACCATTGCTCTTTCATATCAAAATCAAAAACGGTATAAACCAGTTTATCATAATTTTTTTTATCGCTTTTTATTTCTGGTTTTCTGCGGTAATAAATTAATAACCTGTTTCCGGTATCTGGTAATATAATTTTAAACTTATTGGTGGTTGATAAGGTGTAAATACTTGATCCTTCATAATTGCCCATAACTTTTGTGTCTGTCTGGATGATTACCTCTGGCGAACCTTTAAAAGTTCCTCTTTTTACATCGATTTCTTGCATCAATAACTTTTCAGAATTAGCCGCTTTGTCATAATCAGAAAACATGAGATACGCTTTGCCGTTTACCTCTAATATATTATCTAATACAATATACTTGGATTTCGGGTAAGTTGTGATTTCGGTTTCGCCTGCACGTAGCTTGTTGTCAATCTTCACCAAGCTGATTTCTTTCTTACCCTTTACGGCAATTTGTGCATAACCGTCACGATAATTCCCTACAAAACCAAAAGGATAATGTTTTTTAGGCAGTGGAATATCTTCGCCCCATTCAATCCTTACGTTTGGTTTATTTTTTGAGGTTTGGGCTTGCATATTGCCTAATGCCAAGCACGAAAAAATGGTTGTTAAGATTAGTTTGTTTTTCATATTTGTTTTTCGAACTGCAATTATACTAAAGATAATCTATGTTTTTAGTAAAGGTCTGGTGACTTGAATCCAATAAATACACAATCAGGGCGTTTTATTTAAAGCCTCAAAACATCTATCTTTATCGCATGGCACAAACGATCGATCCAGAAAAGCTCATCCGCTTCGGTAACTTGGAATTATTGGCAAAAGCAGCCGTCGAAGGCTTTATCACGGGTTTGCATAAAAGCCCTTTCCACGGTTTTTCGGTTGAATTTGCAGAGCATAGGCAATATAATACCGGAGAAGGTACGCGACATATCGACTGGAAACTCTATGCTCGTACAGACAAGCTTTTCGTAAAAAAATACGAAGAAGAAACCAACCTCCGCTGCCGCATCGTCATAGACCGTTCCGCCGGGATGTATTTTCCTTTTGATGCCAAGGCCGACAGACCCGATGCGAACAAAATCACGTTTTCCGTATTTGCCGCCGCTTCCATCATCGAGCTTTTACGACGCCAGCGCGATGCCGTGGGCATCAGTTTATATTCAAGTCAGGTAGAATATGCCTCGCAGGTAAAATCGGGGGCAGTGCATATCCGTAACCTATACCACGAGCTGGAAAAGATCTTGGTATCGCCCGAAGCCACGCAGGGGAAGAAAACCTCCACGGCGGAAGTATTGCACCAAATTGCCGATACCATCCACCGCCGGAGCCTGGTGATCCTGTTTTCGGATCTGTTTTCGAACTATTCCGATGGCGTCACGCCACAATCCGAACAGGAAAAGCTGATGGAGGCCATCCGCCACCTAAAGCACAATAAACACGAAGTGATCATTTTTAGGGTCAGCGACAGGCGCTTGGAGACAGAATTTGAGTTCGAGAACCGCCCATACATATTCATAGATCCCGAAACCGGCGCCGAAGTGAGGTTGAATCCGGCCGAAATCCGGGATACCTACAAAAACACGCTCCATGAGTTTGAGCACCAGATGCGCCTCGTTTGTGGTCAGCACGGGGTAGATTACAATGAGGCCGATATCCGGCAGGGCCTATACAAGGTTATGAGCTCATTTATGGTCAAGCGGCAGAAGATGCTCTGATTATATCTGACACCAATGTGTGGCATGGGACTGAACTGGATATATATACGGCCCATGACTGGGATATATATGGGCGATGTACGGCTGTAACCTATCAGAAGTTCGTGAGGAACTTTCGTGGTGTTTGGATGGGGTAACTTTCCTTTTTAGATTTTATTCTGCTTGAAAATGAAAGAACTAGTTTAAAAGTTGCAGATATCCCTTGTTTTTTTTGCCCCAAAATTTGCAAATATGCAGAAAGCACTTACTTTTGTGCTCCCAATAAGGGAAAACGGTTCGGTAGTTCAGTTGGTTAGAATGCCGCCCTGTCACGGCGGAGGTCGCGGGTTCGAGTCCCGTCCGGACCGCAAAAAAGCTCAACACATAGTGTTGGGTTTTTTGCATTTTAGGCTGAGCCATGTTCGCATGAGTTCAGCCTAAAATGTAAAAAGCCCAGCCGCGGCAGCGGATGAGCTTTTTTGGGCACTAACCCCATTTGGGTCCGCGAGTAAAGCGAGCAATCCCCTTCAGGCACTTTTTTCATTAACAGCCAGTTGCTTCCTCAATCCCTCCTCGTTACGGCTGGACAGGAGCCAGATGGAAGCGCTTTTGCTTCAGTCCGCGCTTCAGTTGTAAATATAATCCGCTTCAGTTCGGTTGATATGTAATTTCAGGTTCGGCATCTTTAGGAAAATACAACAAGAACCTTTAGGCGAAAGTTGACTCTGTCATAATCTTGGCAAATAGTAAAATGGAATAATGGTTTCTTCAATGGCTTTTAAGCTAACAAAGAGAAATGTATTGCAGAATTTGCGTAGGGCTGTACATTCTTCACGCAATGTTTAAATTAAAAGCAAAAAAAATTACCAGTCTGAATTTTACAATTCAGAAATAGAATATAACATAATAATAAAAACAGGAATCCTTAATTTATTTCTTCGCAGATATAAATGAATAATTCCACTGGGTCTACATTCATCGCTTTGGCGATGAGGTACAATTCACTTACACGTAGATGACTTGTGTCACTCAAGGTTAAGTCACTTATTCTAGAACGTGCCAAACCTGTCCTTCGTGAAATTTCTGCTTTGTTGATCGATCTCTTTAATAAATAAATACCCAAACGGGTCATAATATTTTTTTATATACGGCGACTCATTAATAAAGCAAATGTCGCATAATAATCACTCCTGCCGGCTTCAGCGCATTTTTTGACGGTAATTTGGTCTAACTGGACTAAAATACCGTCAAATTTCGAGATAATTCCAAATACTTTGTGGTATGGCTATATTTTTTGACTTGGATATACTGTTAATATTGACATGGAGGCGAAATTTTTAGACACTAGGATTGAAACCAAACCCGATCATTTCGAAAATACTGTCTCCATCTCGAATAGCGGATGGGAAGACGTGAGATGAAAATAAAACTCGATAGGGCAGCGTTGAAATACATAAAGGTAGAATATCAAAGCCTTTCCCAATTTATGGTCAAACCAGGTGTTATAGAATTTATACTTACCAACGGACAGAGTCATCTATCATTGCAAGGCATTTTCGTTCATCATGTGGTTATTGTTATAACGAAACCAATCATTCTATTGATTCAACTATGGATGTCTGTTTGATGAATAAATTATGCATCACTGATGGAGGGAATTAATCCTTAACTGCTCCGGTATATACAACTACGGTTTATTGAATCTGATTGTAAGGTTATGTATACTTGTATATTTTCCTAGATTTGTGGTGGTTGTTTACTTGCCTATCTATTTTAAATAGGGTTGATTGTTTACCTTATTATGATGCTATGACATTATTAGGATTATACTTATTACGGAACTCGATCAATAAGGCAGAACTGTCAAGGAAAACCAATATTTCGCCTTCCAGATTAAATGAACTCACACTAAATACCAATAGTCGGCTTAGGGTAACGGAACTTTGCCGTATTGCCAAAGCCATTGAAACGGATCCGCAAGTTCTATTCAAATTTGTTTGTGAAATAGAGTAGATAAAAAACAATCATATAATTATTGTTGATTCATTATTAAGTTGTTAATTATAAATATACGACTAGTTATAAATGATTTTAATTGTTTTTATAAATAAATAATGGAACGATTTAAGTAAAACTTAAAAGCAGAACATTCATAAATAAATTTGTCAAAAATAGCAATCATTATCCATAGGGGCACGGAGGATAATTTCCGAATTTATAGCCAGAAACCAAAACAGTTTAGAAAAAATTACAGAAGCAGATACCACTTACTGGAGCACGGAGCGAAGGCGGTAGATGTGATAGAGCCAGTAATTAAAATGTTGGAAGACGATCGCTTATTTAATGCAGGGAAAGGATCTTTACTGTCTTATCACGACTTTTTTTCTGATATACAGATTTTATAGATAAAAATCTTGCCAGACCATAGTGCCTGCGTATGTTCAACAATTGGACAATAAGTACTTTTTTATTACGGAAAACCAGGTACCCAATTCTCCTTAGTGCGACAGGGGCCGGGAGGAAGCGCTTTTCTTCAGTTCGCGCTTCAGTTGTAGAGATAAAAATATCCGCTTCGGTTTAGGTACGCTTTAGATAATCCGGTAATGCTAGTATTGGGTTAAGCGTCGGGCATCCCCTTTCCAAAAACAGGGTTACCCCCTGTATGACAAAAGATGGGGATGTCGGAAGTTTGTGGCATAAAAATCACACTTTTTGAAAACTTGGGCTAAAATGAAACAACAACGCATAGGAAGTTCTCGGAGACCGTACGGTTTTGCCGTCATTATGGGCATAGGGCTCTCCTTACTAACGGCGGGGGTACAGGCACAAACCTTTGCCCCTTACGTCACCAATCCGTTTAACCTCACGGGCTTGGGAGGCATGGTGGAGACGGAATTTGCCGACATAGACAACGACGGCGACCTCGATCTGTTTATCTGCAGTAATTACGGGAACTGGGGAGCCGAGATCATCTTTTTTGAAAACACGGGCACCCGCATCGCTCCCCATTTTGCAACCCCTGTCGTTAATCCCTATGGCTTCCCATATTTCGGGGGAGTTCTTTCGCCCACCTTTGTGGATATTGATAACGACGGTGATTTGGACTTCTTTTGCGGAAACCAGAGTGGCGAATCCAATTATTTCGAGAACACGGGAACCGCTACCGCTCCCGTATTTGGACCACTGGTTGTCGGTGCGTTCCAGATGTATGACATTGGGTACTTTTCGTCACACGACTTTGCCGATATCGACAACGACGGCGACCAAGATGTGATCATCGGCGAATATTACGGCAACCTGCTTTTTTTTCCGAACATCGGCACCGCCGAAGTACCCAGTTTCGGGAACCACCAAACCCTTCCCTTTGGGCTGAGTAATACGGGCCTGAGACCCAAACCTACTTTTCTGGACTTAGATAAGGACGGGGATCAAGATTTGCTAGTGGGCCTAGAAAACGGAAGCCTTGTCTACTTCCAGAACACGGGAACGCCTACGGCGCCTGCTTTTTCGGCCCCAGTGGTTAACCCGTTCGGGTTGACGAACGTGGGCACCGTCTATGCCTCACCCTCCCTGGCAGACCTTGATCTGGACGGAGATATGGACCTTTTATGCGGCGAAAATACCAACGTATTTTACTATTTTGAGAATACTTCGCCTCTTCCCCAACCACCGAACGTGACAATCACCACGCCTATTTCTGACCTGACGGTTTGTTACGGTTCGGGCGCCATCTTAACCGCAGCCGGAACCCCCATCGGCACCATCGGTTGGTACGATTTGCCTATCGGTGGAAACCGCGTGGGCACAGGCAGCCCATTTATTAGCGCTCCCATCACGGGCAATACCACGTTTTATGCACAAGATAGTACGGGCGGCGGAATAAGCCCTGGCCGTGTGGCGGTCATGGTATCGGCTACACAACCCATCGCAGACCAAACGGTATCGGCCGTACAAGGCTCTTTATGTCAAGGCGGCTCCACGGCGATCAACGTAAACGGTTCGGAAGCCGGCCTCACTTATTACCTACGGAATGACCTGAACGACAGCGTAGTCGCGGGGCCCATCATAGGCACAGGTAATGCCCTGTCATTCAATACAGGGCCATTGGCCACCACCACTTACCACGTGCTGGCGGAAAAAGAAACACCCCTTCCGCACCACGCATTGGCGTTTGACGGGGTGGACGACTACATCACCACCCCAGCTGGCGTCAATTTGGCCAACCAATCTTTCACGGTCGAATTTTGGGCAAAAAGAATCATCAACGGAGCCGACAATTACGTTGTTGGCCAGCAAAGCAGCCAAACCGTAAACAATTCGTTGCATATCGGTTTCAGAAGCGGCAACAACTTTACATTTGCGTTTTACGGCAATGACCTGGATGTGGCTTCTACTGCGGTAACGGACGGTAATTTCCATCACTGGAGCTGTGTATTCATGGCCAACCAACCGGGAACCAACCGATTTATTTACCTGGACGGAAACCTTATAGCGAGCGACGAAGCCCAAGCCAACTATTCGGGTAGCGGTCCCCTATATATCGGAACGGTTCCTTTTGCGGCCGCCTACTTTAATGGTACGTTGGACGAACTTAAAATATGGAACCAGGCACGCACGGCCACGGAAGTGCAACAAGACATGCAGAACAATGCGCTTTCGGGTAACCAACCGGGCTTGTTGGCCTATTACGATATGGAAGAAACGGTGGGTACCACCAGTTTATTGGACAAAACAAGCCACAACAACGACGGAACCCTACAAAACATGAATCCGGCAACGGCATGGGTGGCTGGCGACAACAGTGCGGCCGAGTACCGGGTATGCCAAACCCAGATGAGCCAAACGGCCACGGTTATCATTAAACATCCGGCCCTACACACGGTATCGGTTACCTTGTGCCATGGAGAAAATTACCAGTATGCGGATGGCACGATGGGCTTGGGTATCACCGCCAACGAGTCTCACATATCTACGTTGACTGGTGAAGCCGCCAACGGGTGCGACAGCATCGTAACGGAAACAATCGTTTCGTTACCGGAATTGCTTGGCTCATTCACCGCCACCCTTTGTGCGGAAGAAAGCATTACCTTAAACGGAACGGTGTACGATGCCTTGAATACGTCGGGCACGGAAATATTCATCGGTGCGGGTCCCCATGGATGCGATTCTTCGGTAACGGTAAATCTGACCATGCTTCCCACGCTCAGCGGTTCTATTACGACAACCCTTTGCGCGGAGGAATCCATCACCGTTAACGGGACGGTTTATGACGCTTCAAATCCATCGGGAACAGAAGTGTTTTCCAATGTGGGCATCTATGGATGCGACTCTACGGTAACCGTTAGCTTAACCGTGCTTCCTGCACTCAGCGGTTCCGTTACGACAAGTATTTGTGCGGAGGAATCCATCACCATCAACGGAACGGTTTATAACGTGTCCAATCCATCGGGAACAGAAGTGTTCACCAACGTGGGAACCTATGGATGCGACTCTACTGTGGCCGTTAACCTCACCGTGCTTCCGGCATTAACGGGCTCCGTAACCACGGCTATTTGCGCCAATGAATCGCTCACGATCAACGGAACTGTTTATGACGCAACGAATTTGTCGGGAACCGAAATATTTACCGGCGTGGGGCCAAACGGCTGCGATTCCACAGTAGTGGTTACGCTTACCCTAAATCCACCAGTGGATGTTACTACGACAACCGCCGGAAATATAATCACTGCCAACCAACCCGGTGCCGTCTACCAGTGGATTAGTTGTGCAACAAATACACCGATTTTAGGGGCTGTTTCACAAACTTTCATCCCAACGGAAAACGGGGCTTATGCGGTTGTTGTGACTGATTTATGTTCCGACACTTCCGATTGTGTTAACATTGTAACATTGGGCGTAGAGGAACTTTCGACAGATGTATTGTTCAATGCTTATCCCAACCCGACCAACGGATTGTTTACGATTGACGTAAACGAAGCCGTATCAATCAAAATAACCAATGTTGCCGGGCAACTTATACTGGGCCGGTTACTTGAAATTGGGAAAACAACGATATACCTGGAAGATGTGGAGAGCGGAATTTATTTCGTATCTGCTGTTAACAACGGAAACCGTATCGCTGTACAACGGATTGTAATCATCAAATAATTGGGCAATGGCCCATCCATTCTTAAGCGACAAAAGGCGAAAATAATATGACAATTCATTAACACCCCCAATACGAACCCTCAGGTTAAGAGAAAAGCCCAAACTTAGTTTGGGCTTTTCTCTTAAATAACAATTTCGGTCGGAACGTATGCGGGGAGTGCTCGCTACAGGCATGTATATCACAATGGAACTGCTCAAGGCTTAGCTTAAAAACAGAATCGATGCGTTTCCGTTAAATGCATTATGGATAGATATTCAATGTTTGGAAGGGTGCCTTTTTTTTTGTGATGTCGTTTTACGCCTGTCTCCAAAAAAAATTAACTTTGGTAAACATTATATCCAAAATGAAAATACGTTCCGCCGCACTGTTCCTTTTCATCACCCAGTTTATCGCGATTCGTTCCTATACCCAGAAATATCAGTTCGAGATGTTTTTGATGGGCTCCAAGGTGGCTGACGTGACGGCGGAAAAGAAGGTGAAGGGCGATGTGGAAATGTATAACATCACTACCATAGGCGATGCCAAAATACTTTGGAAAAGCATAAAATCACATACCAC
>Ga0247814_10001394_pt1 | contig 14315 bp, 14 predicted proteins | sample UWRJL179409R1_FD_179947 | JGI IMG/M metagenome (GOLD analysis project Ga0247814, IMG submission 179947) | Plant litter microbial communities from Arlington Agricultural Research Station in Wisconsin, United States - UWRJ-L179-409R-1 | ecosystem: Environmental > Terrestrial > Plant litter >...
CAAGGCCGATGCCCGGCGCTTCATACATTGTTTCAAACATGTCATCGACCAACTGACGCACTTCGTCGTCCACTACAGCCACAGGCTTGGCGATAGTGCGCAGACGCGGGTCCGGGAATTCGAGGATGTTTAAAATGGCCATAGGCTTTGATTGCTGCACACGTTGAGTAAAGTCGGGCGATGGCCTGGCAGGTCCGAAGATGCAGGCTACCGTTGTGAAGCGTAGCTTGTGCATTTTGCACAAGCGAGCCACGGGGGCTCTGACGGTTCACGCGAATGCACATGATAAAGGGATTCACTGCATGAGGAAAACACTACTCGCCCTGCTGCTGTTGGCTTCGGCTGGCGTGGCGCAAGGGCAAGTGCAACTCAGGGAAGGTTTTCCACAGCAATACACGGTGGTTTCGGGGGACACACTCTGGGACATATCCGGCAAATACCTGCGCGAGCCCTGGCAGTGGCCACAACTGTGGCGGGCCAATCCGCAAGTCGAAAACCCCAACCTGATCTATCCCGGCGACACGCTGACGCTCAGTTATGTCGACGGCCAGCCGCGTCTGACCCTGAATCGCGGCGAGTCGCGGGGCACCATCAAGCTCTCGCCACGAATCCGTACCAGCCCGATGGCCGAGGCGATTCCGAGCATTCCGCTGAAATCCATCAACAGTTTTTTGCTGAGCAACCGCATCGTCGACAAGGCTGAAGACTTCGACAAGGCGCCATACATTGTCGCTGGCGATGCCGAACGTGTGCTCAGCGGCACCGGTGACCGTATCTTCGCGCGCGGCCATTTCGATCCGGATCAACCGGTCTACGGCATTTTCCGTCAGGGCAAGGTCTACACCGATCCGCAGACCAAGGAGTTTCTCGGGATCAACGCCGACGATATCGGTGGCGGTGAAATTGTCGCCACCGAAGGTGACGTCGCCACCCTGGCGCTGCAACGTACCACCCAGGAAGTGCGCCTCGGTGATCGATTGTTCGGCGGCGAAGAGCGTTCGATCAACTCGACCTTCATGCCCAGCGCACCGACCAGCAAGATCAACGGCGTGATCATCGACGTGCCGCGTGGCGTCACCCAGATCGGCGTGATGGACGTGGTCACCCTGAACAAGGGCAAGCGCGACGGTCTGGCTGAAGGCAACGTGCTGGTGGTGATGAAAACCGGCGAAACCGTGCGCGACCGTATCACTGGTCAGCCGCTGAAAATTCCCGATGAACGCGCCGGTTTGCTGATGGTATTCCGCACCTACGACAAACTCAGCTACGGTCTCGTTCTCAACGCATCGCGCTCGCTGGCAGTGCTCGACAAGGTACGAAATCCGTAAGCAGGCTTCACAAGTTACCAACAGAGTTATCCACAGCTTGTTCCGAATGGTTCGGGGCTTATAACGATCAAGGATGATCCATGATGATGTCTGCCTGCATACCGGTTTCCCCGGCGGAACTGGAAGCGCGCCTGCGCCTGCACCGCTTGCCGGAAATCGGGCCGAAGCGTTTTACAAAATTGCTCGAGGCCTTTGGCTCGGCCTCCAAAGCCATCAGCGCGCCGGCCAGCGCCTGGCGTTCGCTGGGTTTACCAGCGGCGTGCGCTGAAGCGCGGCGCTGCCCCGACGTTCGCGACGGCGCCAGCCATGCAATGCGCTGGCTAGAGCGTCCGGAGCATCATTTGCTGATGTGGGACCAAGCGGATTACCCGGCGTTGCTGGCGCAGATTCCCGACCCGCCACCGTTGTTATTCGTGGCGGGTGACCCACTGATTCTGGAGAAACCGCAACTGGCGATGGTCGGCAGCCGCCGCGCCTCGCGTCCGGGAATGGACACCGCTGCGGCGTTTTCCCGCTGCCTGGCCGGGGCCGGTTTTGTCATTACCAGCGGTCTGGCGCTGGGTATTGATGCCGCCGCGCATCAGGCCGCACTGGATGTTGGCGGGTTGACGGTCGGTGTTCTCGGCACGGGGCTGGAAAACTTTTATCCACAGCGCAATCGGCGTCTGGCTGACGCGATGATTGCCTCGGGCAGCGCGGTGCTTTCCGAGTTTCCGCTGGATGCCGGGCCGACGGCGAGCAACTTCCCGCGCCGCAACCGCATCATCAGCGGTTTGTCCCTTGGTGTGTTGGTGGTCGAGGCCAGTGTCGCTAGCGGTTCATTGATCACCGCGCGGCTGGCAGCGGAACAGGGGCGCGAGGTGTATGCGATTCCCGGCTCGATTCATCACCCCGGCGCGCGCGGTTGTCACCAGTTGATTCGCGACGGTGCGGTGTTGGTGGAAACCATCGAACATATCCTCGAAGCCCTGCGCGGTTGGCAGCATTTGCCGTTGTCCACGGACACTGCGAAAGTCGATCATCCACTACTTATTCTGCTCCACGCGGCGCCGCACACCAGCGAAGGCTTGGCCGACAGCAGCGGCTGGGCGTTACCGAAAGTGCTGGCAGCTCTTACCGAGCTGGAAATGGATGGCCGTGCAGTCTGCGAAAACGGTCGCTGGTTGGCCAGGACGAGCTAGGTTTTACAAGGAAGATCGGTAAACTGCGCGAAACCTGATTGCGGAGAGTTTTTTCATGGTCAACAGTTGGCGTGTGCAACAAGCCGCACGAGAGATTCGCGCCGGGGCGGTGATTGCCTATCCAACCGAAGCCGTCTGGGGGCTGGGTTGCGACCCGTGGAACGAGGAGGCAGTGGATCGATTGCTGGCGATCAAGAATCGTTCGGTGGTCAAAGGGTTGATTCTGGTTGCCGACAATATTCGCCAGTTCGACTTCCTGTTCGAAGACTTCCCGCAAGAGTGGATCGACCGCATGGCCAGCACCTGGCCGGGGCCGAATACCTGGCTGGTACCGCACCAAGGCTTGTTGCCGGAGTGGGTGACGGGGGTGCATGACACCGTGGCGTTGCGGGTCAGTGATCATCCGCAAGTGCGCGATCTGTGCTCGATGGTCGGGCCGTTGATTTCGACCTCGGCCAACCCGCAGGGGCGCCCGGCGGCGCGCACGCGATTGCGTGTCGAACAATATTTCCGTGGGCAGATCGATCTGATACTGGGCGGGCAACTGGGTGGGCGCAAGAACCCCAGCGTGATCCGTGATCTGGCAACCGGTAAAGTCATTCGTCCCGACTGATCCGGCCTCGATAATTTGTAACGGAGTACTCTTCGCCTCGACGGCGAGGAGTACTACGCGTGCCTGCGATTTATCCTGCAATGATGCTGTTTGTTGCGTCGGAAAAGTCGCCAACTGCCGGGATTAAACTGAATTCTCCCACCTGATTCTCAGACCGCGTTTCGTGGCGGTATCGCCAAAAGCAACCATCCTTTCCCTGCACTCGAAACACTTCGATAAGTTAAGGTCTGCGGAGAAAGAATGGACACTACGGATTTGCAACTCACGGATTACCTGCAGACGCTTCAGGTGACGTTAAACAGTCATCATGAGGGCTGTCGTATCGTGATGCTTGAAGCGGGGTCGGATACCCAAGTGTTCGATCGGTTTATCGATCGGCAATTTCGGCTTCGGCTGCAGCACTACATGCTGACGTCCAGGGCGCGGATGCTCGAAACGCAACTGGCGACAAGGTCGCGCAGTACCCACTTTCTGTTGTATCGGAACGAGCAGTTGCTGGCGGTATTGAGGGCCACTCCGGCGCCGTTCGAGTGGGCATCGCTGGCGCGGCAACATGTATCGCCCACGGTGGCGTTGTCACGCCATGTCGAACTCAGATCGCTTGATCTCGCAGGTGCCCAGCCAACAGCCCATTGCCGTCAACAGTTTGCTGGCGGCGGCTGCCGAGTGGGCGATAAAACAGGGCTATCAAGGTGTCACAGCGTTGTGCAGGGCATCGCAGTTGCGCCTGTACCAGCGTTTCGGTCTGATGCCGGTCGCCTCCAATCCCTTGCAGATTGAACACCGCGCACGCGGTGATTACTGGGTGTTGTCAGCCGAGTGGCGGCAAATCCTCGCAGCGGTTCAACAGCCTGATCACACAACGGTCGGTCATTGGGCGCAAAAACCATTGGCGAGTCATCTACCGAGGTTCTGAACGCGCCTGAATCGTCCAGTCAGTCATGGTTGTGAAACCCTGACTGGCCGGACGCCGGAAGGTATCAGGGCAGCAGGACAGTGGAGCCGGTGGTGCGTCGTGCCGAGAGTTCGGTTTGCGCCTTCGCTGCATCAGCCAGTGAATAACGCTGGCTGATGTCTACCTTCAGCTTGCCGCTGATGATCATCTCGAACAATTCATCAGCCATCCGCTGCAGGTTTTCGGCGTTGTTGGCATAAGTCGCCAGCGTCGGTCGGGTCACGTACAGCGAGCCCTTGGCGGAGAGAATCCCCAGATTCACGCCGTCCACTGCACCGGAGGCATTGCCGAAGCTCACGACCAGGCCGCGCGGCGAAACGCTGTCGAGGGAAGTCAGCCAAGTGTCCTTGCCAACACCGTCATAGACCACCGGGACTTTCTTGCCATCGGTCAATTCCAGCACGCGCTGCGCAACGTTTTCGTGGCTGTAATCGATCGTCGCCCACGCCCCGTTGGCCTTGGCCAGTTCGGCTTTCTCTTTGGAACTTACGGTGCCGATCAGCTTCACGCCCAGTGCCTTGGCCCATTGGCAGGCCAGTGAACCGACACCCCCGGCAGCGGCATGAAACAGAATGGTTTCGCCACCTTTGAGCTCATAGGTCTGGCGCAGCAGATATTGCACGGTCAGGCCTTTGAGCATGACCCCGGCAGCCGTTTCGAAACTGATTTCGTCGGGCAGGTGCACCAGATTGTCTTGGGGCAAAACGTGCAATTCGCTGTAAGCGCCCAATGGGCCGCTGCCATAGGCGACGCGATCACCGACTTTGAACCGGGTGACGTCGCTGCCGACCGCGTCCACCACGCCCGCACCTTCGGCACCGAGGCCGGACGGCAACGCCGGCGGCGCATACAGACCGCTGCGGAAATACGTGTCGATGAAATTCAGGCCGATCGCCTTGTTGGCCACGCGCACTTGGTTGGGGCCGGGCGCGGCGGGTTCGTAGTCAACATATTCGAGCACTTCGGGGCCGCCGTGGGCGCGGAACTGGATACGCTTTGCCATCTGCCTGCTCTCCTTGGGTCTTTCGTGAGCCCCCTATCCAACTCCCATGCTTGATCTTCGTCAACTGCGGCGCGCTGTTCTGCGGTGGTATGCTACGCGCCCATTTGCGTCGCCCGCCTGCGGGGCGCCGCCCGATTCAAGGTGAAGCCATGACGACCCGCACCGACGCCGTAAAGGCCTATCTGCTCGACCTGCAAGACCGCATCTGCGCCGCACTCGAACTCGAAGACGGCGGCACGCGCTTCGTCGAAGACGCCTGGACCCGGCCCGCTGGCGGTGGCGGTCGCACCCGCGTGATCGAGAACGGCACGCTGATCGAAAAGGGCGGCGTCAACTTCTCCCACGTCTTCGGCAGCGGTCTGCCACCGTCCGCCAGCGCCCATCGCCCGGAATTGGCCGGTCGCGGTTTTGAAGCCCTCGGCGTGTCGCTGGTGATTCACCCACATAACCCGCATGTGCCGACGTCCCACGCCAACGTGCGCTTTTTCATCGCCGAGAAGGAAGGTGAAGAACCGGTCTGGTGGTTCGGCGGCGGCTTCGACCTGACCCCGTATTACGGCAACGAAGCAGACTGCATCCACTGGCACCGCGTTGCCGAGCAGGCCTGCGCGCCGTTCGGCGCGGACGTCTACCCGCGCTACAAAGCCTGGTGCGACACCTACTTCCACATCAAGCATCGCCACGAACCGCGCGGCATCGGCGGTCTGTTTTTCGATGACCTGAACGAGTGGGACTTCGATACCAGCTTCGCCTTCATGCGCGCCATCGGCGACGCGTACATCGACGCGTACTTGCCGATCGTGCAACGGCGCAAAAACGATGCGTTCACCGCTCAACAGCGTGAATTCCAGGAATTCCGCCGTGGCCGTTACGTCGAGTTCAACCTGGTTTATGACCGTGGCACGTTGTTTGGCCTGCAATCGGGCGGGCGTACCGAATCGATCCTGATGTCGCTGCCACCGCAAGTGCGCTGGGGTTACGACTGGAAAGCCGAACCGGGCAGCGAAGAAGCGCGCCTGACCGAGTACTTCCTGCAAGACCGCGACTGGTTGGCCGAGGCCTGAGGATTGCTGATGGATCGTTACGTCGTTTTCGGTAACCCGATCGGCCACAGCAAATCGCCGATGATTCACAAGCTGTTCGCTGAACAGACCGGCCAGAGTCTCGACTACAGCACGCTGCTGGCGCCGCTCGACGACTTCTCCGCCTGCGCCACGGCGTTTTTCCAGGAAGGGCGCGGCGCCAACGTCACCGTGCCGTTCAAGGAAGACGCCTTTCGCCTGGCCAACAGCCTGACCGCGCGCGCGCAGCGTGCCGGTGCGGTGAACACACTGAGCAAACTGGCCGACGGCTCGCTGCTCGGCGACAACACCGACGGCGCCGGACTGGTGCGTGATCTGACGGTGAATGCCGGGTTCAGCCTGACCGGCAAACGCATCCTGCTGCTCGGCGCTGGCGGCGCGGTGCGAGGGGCATTGGAGCCATTGCTGGCGGAGCAACCGGCGTCGGTGATCATCGCCAATCGCACGGTGGACAAGGCTGAGCTGCTGGCCGAGTTGTTCTGCGATCTGGGGCCGGTGTCGGCCAGTGGTTTCGACTGGTTGCGCGAGCCGGTGGACGTGATCATCAACGCCACGTCGGCAAGCCTCACCGGTGATGTACCGCCGATTGCGCCGAGCTTGATCGAGCCGGGCAAGACCCTGTGCTACGACATGATGTACGGCAAAGAGCCGACGGCGTTTTGCCGCTGGGCCAGCGAGCAGGGTGCGGCGGTGTCGATGGATGGCTTGGGGATGCTTGCCGAGCAGGCCGCCGAGGCGTTCTTTTTGTGGCGCGGTGTGCGCCCAGACACGGCGCCAGTACTCGCCGAACTGCGCCGCCAGTTGGCCCTTTAAAAGCTTCGCGAGCAAGCTCGCTCCCACAGTGGAATGCGATCAAATGTGGGAGCGAGCTTGCTCGCGAATGGCCGCACCGCCGGTCTTTGATCAATCCTCAAACCGGATCGGACACTTCTCCGGCCCTTCCAGCTTCCGCAACTCCTCCACCACCTGCGGCCGCGCTCGGCGCAAGGTCAGGCTGCGATTCTGGCCCAGCAGGCGTCGCGCCTCCTGATGCAGCATCTCCACCCCCGAATAGTCGATGAAGTTGATCTGCTGCGCCTCGATCACCACCCGCTCGCCGTGCATGCGTTGCAGGCGCACTTGCAGGTAGTGGCTGGCGCCGAAAAAGATCGAGCCGCCGACGCGTAAAACATCGTCCTCACCGTCGCGCCAATGCTGCACACGCGGTTGCGAAGTGCGCTTGAGGTAGAAAAACAGTGAGGCCAGCACGCCGGCATAAATCGCCGTCTGCAGTTCCAGCAGCAGGGTCGCGAGGCACGTCAGCGCCATCACCACGAATTCCGCACGGCTGACCCGCAGCAACGCACGAATCCCGCGATGATCGACCAAGCCCCAGGCGATCAACAGAATGCTTCCGGCCATGGCGGGAATCGGAATATGCGAAATCAGCCCCGCGCCGAAAATCGCAAACAACGCCACCCAGATCGCCGAAAAGATCCCGGCCAGCGGCGAGCAGGCGCCCGCCTCGTAACTCAAACCCGAGCGGGTAAACGAACCGGCCGACAACGACCCGGAAAAGAACGCCCCGACAATGTTGGATAAGCCCTGCGCGCGGACTTCCTGATTGGCGTCGAGCAACTGCTGCGACCGCGCCGAAATCGAGCGGGCAATCGACAGGCTGGTGACCAGCCCAAGCATGCCCACCGCCACGGCGCTCGGTAGCAGGCGCAGGATCAAGTCCAGATCGAGCGGCAAGCCACTGAACGGCGGCAAACGCCCGACAAACGCGCTGACCAGATGCACATGGCCGAACATCGCCGGCCACAGCCACACCAGCAGGCTGGCCAAGGCGAGGGTTATCAACAGCGTTGGCCAGCGTGGCAGCAATTGTTTCAACACCACACCGACGACCACTGTCGCCACACCGAGCAGCAGCGACGGTGTATCCACAGACCGGAAGTGTTGCAGCAGATCCATCAGACTCGCCAGCGCCGTAGCCTGCGCCGGCAGGTCCAGCCCCAGCAGGTTCGGCAATTGCCCGATGGCAATCACCACCGCCGCGCCGAGGGTGAATCCCAGCACCACCGAGTGCGAGACGAAATTCACCAGCGCGCCGAAGCGCAGCAAACCGAGCAACCACTGGAAAACTCCGGCGAGGAAAGTCAGCAGCAGGATCAGGGTGATGTAGTCCTGCGAGGCCGGCACGGCCAACGGACTGACGCTGGCGTACAGTACGATCGAAATGGCCGCCGTCGGGCCGCAGATCAAGTGCCAGGATGAACCCCACAGGCAGGCGATCAACACTGGAATGATCGCTGCGTAGAGGCCGTATTCGGGTGGGAGACCGGCAATCAGCGCGTAGGCAATCGACTGGGGTAACGCGAGAATTGCGCCGCTGAGGCCGACGATCAGATCCCGTCCGACGCTGGCGCGGGTCTGTCGCGGTAGCCAGGTGAGGAAGGGGAAGAGAGAGTGGCGGCTGGGGAAGGCCATGGGTCCTCGCGGTTGGGGTTTTGTTCAAGGTTATCAGGGTGTCAGGGGAAAGGCCCCTCACCCTAGCCCTCTCCCAGAGGGAGAGGGGACTGACCGTGGTGTTTGTCAGAGATTCATCAACCTGCGATTTCAAAGTTGAACGCAAGTTTTGAATCCAACAAATATCGGCTCCCTTCCCCCCTCGCCCCCTATGGGGGAGAGGGCTGGGGTGAGGGGGCATAAATCTCAAGCCGAGCAAAATTCCAGCCACCCCACAATCAAAGCTTCGCCTTCACCGCCGCCAACGCATCCTTCCCGTCAGCCGTCTTCACGCCATCCAGCCACTTATCCAACACTGCCGGATTCGCCTTGATCCACGCCTTCGCCGCCTCGGCATTGCTGACCTTCTTGTTCACCACCTCAGCCATGATGCTGTTCTCCATCTCCTGAGTGAACGACAGATTGGTCAGCAATTTACCCACATTCGGACACGCCTCGGCGTAGCCCTTGCGCGTCAACGTAAACACGCTGCCGGTGTCGCCAAAGTACTTCTCGCCACCCTTGAGGTAATGCATTTTCAACTGCACGTTCATCGGGTGCGGGGTCCAGCCGAGGAAGGTGACGAATTTCTGCTTCTTCACCGCTCGCGACACTTCCGCCAGCATCGCCTGTTCACTGGACTCGATCAGCTTCCACTGACCCATGTCGAAGTCGTTTTTCTTGATGATTTCCTGCAACGAGATATTCGCCGGCGCGCCGGAGCCGATACCGTAGATCTTCTTGTCGAACTTGTCCGCGTATTTGTTCAGGTCGGCAAAGTTATGCACACCCGCATCCCACACGTAGTCCGGCACGGCCAGGGTGAACTCAGTGCCGTCGAGGTTCTTCGCCAATTGCGTGACGTCACCGGTAGCGACGAACTTGTCGTAGAAGCCCTGCTGCGCCGGCATCCAGTTGCCGAGGAACACATCCACTTGGCCGTCCTTCAACCCGCCAAAGGTGATCGGCACCGCGAGAGTGTCGACCTTGGCCTTGTAGCCCATGCCGTCCAGCAGGAACCCGGTGATCGCGTTGGTCGCGGCAATGTCGCTCCAACCCGGGTCGGCCATCTTCACCGTGTCGCAGCTTTGCTCGGCGAATGCCGAGGCGCTACTTAGCGCGAGCAGGCCAACCGTCACTACTGTGGATAACTTACGCATGGACTTCCCCTTAACATTATTGGTTTTGGCAGGGTTGTGGATAACGTGCTTTGCGTTCCAGATCATCAAGGTCGATGTGGTTGCGCATGTATTGCTGACTGGCGTCCACCAGCGGCTGGTGATCCCAGCTCTTCAGCTTGCCGATGGTTAACGCGTCGGCAACAAATCGGCGGCGGCGCTGGCTGGACAGCACTTCCCGGTGGATCGCCGGAATGTCCCACTTGGCCCGCGCTTCGGCGAAAAAATCGCCGAAAAGCTGGCGATGTTGCGGCGATTGACTGAGTTCTTCCAGTTCGCGCGGGTCGTTGCATACATCGAAGAGTAGGCAAGGGTCGCTTTCACTGTAGATAAATTTGTAGGCACCGCGACGGATCATCATCAACGGGCTGACGGTGCCTTCGGCCATGTATTCGCCGAATACTTCGTCGTGGCCGCCCTGCCCTTGCAGATGCGCGACCAGCGAGCGGCCATCCATCGGCAAGCCGGGTTCCAGGGTGCCGCCGGCCAGTTCAACGAAAGTTGGTAGCAGGTCGGCGGTCGACACGGCAGCGCTGACCCGGCCCGAAGCGAACTGGCCCGGCGCACTGATCAACAGCGGCACGCGGGCGGCCATTTCGTACCAGTGCATTTTGTACCAGAGGCCTTTCTCGCCCAGCATGTCGCCGTGGTCCCCGGAGAACACAATGATGGTGTCCTCGATCAGCCCGGTTTCTTCGAGGGTTTGCAGAAGTTTGCCGACGTTGGCGTCGATATAGCTGCACGCCCCGAAGTACGCCCGCCGCGCGTCACGAATCTTATCCACAGGCAGCGGTTTATCCCACAGGTCGTAAACCTTGAGCAGTCGCTGCGAATGCGGGTCGAGTTCGTGTTGATCCGGGATTGTAGGCAAAGGGATATCGGCATCGTCGTACAAATCCCAGAATGCTTTGGGAATCGTGTACGGGTCGTGAGGGTGAGTCATCGACACCGTCAGGCAGAACGGCTGATCGCCATCCTCGCGGATGTGATCGAACAAGTATTGCTGGGCCTTGAACACCACCTCTTCATCGAAATCGAGTTGGTTGGTGCGCACGCATGGCCCGGCCTGCAATACCGACGACATGTTGTGATACCAGCTCGGCCGTACGTCCGGCTCATCCCAATTCACCGCCCAACCGTAATCGGCCGGGTAGATGTCGCTGGTCAGCCGTTCTTCGTAACCGTGCAGCTGATCCGGGCCACAGAAATGCATCTTGCCCGACAGCGCGGTGCGATAGCCGAGACGACGCAGGTAGTGGGCGTAGGTCGGCACATCGGCCGGGAAATCGGCAGCGTTGTCATAGGCGCCGATCTTGCTCGGCAACTGACCGCTGACCAGGGTGAAACGCGACGGCGCGCACAACGGGCTGTTGCAGTAAGCGGCGTCAAACACCACGCCTTGGGCGGCGAGGCGGGAAAGATTCGGTAGTTTGATCGGCGAAGGGCCGTAAAACGGCAACATTGGCGCGGCCATCTGATCGGCCATGATGAAAAGAATATTCTTGCGCTTCATGTGATCGCGGCATTCCATAGTGAATATTTATGCGACATTGCTGCGATCGAGCATGGAGTCCATGCTGTATCGGGTAAAGCCCGCGTCGGGCAATGACTAGGATAAGCACCGCTTATGTATGAAGCCTTGGGTGATCTGTCCCTCGACCTGTTGCGTGCCTTCGAGGCGGCGGCGCGACATCGTAGTTTTACCGCCGCGTCGGTTGAACTCGGCACCACCCAGCCGGCGATCAGTCAACAGATCAAACGTTTGGAAGAACAACTGAGCACGCGCCTGTTTGATCGCATCTATCGCGGCATTGAACTGACCGAAGTCGGCGCGATCCTGTTCGAGCAGGTAGCCCTCGGTTTGCAAAATATCGACGCAGGATTGAGCGCGATCAGCGCTCAACAGCAACACGAGGTGCTGCAAGTCGCCACCGACTTTGCCTTCGCCGCGTATTGGCTGATGCCGCGCTTGCATCGCTTCCATGAGGCCAACCCCCACGTCGATGTCAGCCTTGTCACCAGTGAGCGAAATCACAATATGCTGCGCACGGATATCGACGTGGCGATCCTGTTTGGCGATGGACGTTTTAAACAGGGTGAAAGCCATTGGCTGTTCAGCGAAGAAGTGTTCCCGGTGTGCAGCCCGCAATTGCTCAAGAAACGTCCGGCGCCCCTGCCCGCTCACGCGCTGCTGGATTTGCCGTTGCTGCATTTACGCGGGGAAAACAGCAGCAACTGGTTCGACTGGAGCGGGTTGTTCCGCGAATTGGGCATCACCACGCCGCCAGCGCCAGGGCAGTTGCGCTTCGACAATTACACGCTGTTGATTCAAGCGGCGATTGGCGGCCAAGGTGTGGCGATCGGTTGGCGGCACCTTGTGGATAACTTGCTGAGTCAGGGTTTGCTGTGTCGACCCATAGCCGAAACGACCCTGTCGCGCCTGGGTTATTACGTAGTGCTGCCGCAACGCAAACGCCGGGGTGCGTTGATTCAGCAGTTTGTCGATTGGTTGATGGCGGAACAGGCGAGCAGCGCGGAGTCCTTGAGTGGGCTGGCGCTGCCTTCGATTGCGGTTTGAGGATCAAAAGATCGCAGCCTGCGGCAGCTCCTACACCGATCTCATGTAGGAGCTACCGCAGGCTGCGATCTTTTACGAATCTGCAGCCGCGACAAAATTCACATGCTGGCCCACATGCAGATTCAACCGCAGCTCATCGGCAATCCCCACCGCCACGCGATTCAATCGCTCCAGCGGTTCGGCCAGCCCCGGCTCCAGGTTGCCGCCGACCTGGCTGAAATGCTCAATTGTCAGCCCGGCCACGCCATGCGGCGCATTGACCAACGTCCACTGCAGCGGACTGCTTTGCAGTGCTTCGCGGATTTCCTCAGCGGCGTGACGTTGCAAGCGGTCATCCAGATCCGGCTCGTCGAGCACGGCAAAATCGCCCACCAGAAACAACCGCGTCACATTGGCCAATTGCAGACCATCGACCAGCGCATCGACCGCCAGCACCTGTTCAACCGGGCCGAGCACGATGGAGCGTTCGACGTGATCGCTGCTGAACGGCAACCCCGGCGCGTCCAGCAGGCAAATCACCGCCGAGCTTCCCGCTACGCTTTGATTGACCCGCTCGACATCGAACAGATCACCACTTTTAGTGCGCAGACCCGGACGCGGCGCGAGTGCGGTCAAATCGTCGAGAATGGCGATGACTTCATGCTGGCGGCGCAGCAACTCAGCCATCAACGCACCGCCCAGGCTACTCATGGCACCATAGAGCACCACTTTTACCGCCGGGGTTTCGGCATTTTTCATGACTGATCTCTTTTGTTATCCCTTGTATGGCGTGTGACATACGGGCAACGCCGAGGGTTCGAACCGATTTCCGAGGGTTTCAGATGCAAGCGATCAAGGGCTACCACGCCCACGTCTATTTCGACGCCAACTCCATCGATCAGGCGCGCGCGTTGTGTGAACAAGCCGCGCAGTTGTTCCCCTTGAAAATGGGCCGCGTCCACGAACGCCCGGTCGGCCCGCACCCGGACTGGAGCTGCCAATTGGCCTTCGGCCCTGAGCTGATCGGCGATGTGCTGCCGTGGCTGGCGCTCAATCGTCAAGGCCTGGTGGTGTTTCTGCATCCGGACACGGGTGATGATTTGCTCGACCACACCGAACATGCGATCTGGATGGGCGCGATGCGCCCGCTGAACTTGTCTGTTTTTTGATCAGAGCGTTTCTTCGGCTTCGCCCGGCAGATGCTCGTCCAGGTGCAGCCATGGCAACTGGCTGTCCGTCCAGATATGCCGTTCGGCGGTTGCCAGCTCAGGGTGATCAAGGGTGGCGATGGTGACGTCGATACTTTCGGGGCTGAGCAACGTGATCAGGGCCAGTTGCGCGCCGCAGGTCGGGCAGAAGAACCGTGCGCAACTCTGCGACGAGTCATACCGCGACGGTGTACCCGCCAACCACTGGAAACTCGCCACCGGCACGGTGATCCACGTCGTCACAATCCCGCCGCTGACCTTGCGGCAAATCGAACAATGGCAGTGGGCGATGTCGTGCAACGGCCCGTTGAACTGATAACGAATGTGTCCGCAATGGCAGCCGCCGCTGTGCAATTGGCTCATGTTCAAAGTCCTCCCACCCGTAATCATTGACTCTGGTTCGCATCCGACGGTCGGTTGACCGTTCATTCAAAGCTTTCTCCAGCGAAAGGTAGCTGAAAGCTTCCGCGATTAGGATCGCCTCACTTCCGGCAACAGACCGGTTGGCCAATGCGTGTGATGCCTCGCACGAATGGCCCAATTAACAACAACAATGGTGATTCTGATGTCCTCTGTAGCCCGCCTCCTCGCTCTGACTCCGCCCGTACGCCTCGTGCTTCCCGTTCTGCGCTGATCCCGCCCGATCCGCTCACTCAACTAGCCGCGCTACGCCTGGAGTATTCCCATGCTGACTTTCCTTGGCTTCGCCATGGTCATCAC
>Ga0247814_10001395_pt1 | contig 14309 bp, 5 predicted proteins | sample UWRJL179409R1_FD_179947 | JGI IMG/M metagenome (GOLD analysis project Ga0247814, IMG submission 179947) | Plant litter microbial communities from Arlington Agricultural Research Station in Wisconsin, United States - UWRJ-L179-409R-1 | ecosystem: Environmental > Terrestrial > Plant litter >...
GGCTGTACTCATCTTATGTATATAAAGATGTAGAATACTTTTTGCTGGACAACCGCAGCTACCGCGACGGTACACAGCAGCACTTAGGTCCGGATCAGCTTGCATGGCTTAAGGCAGGCTTATTAAACTCTACCGCTACATTTAAGGTGTTCATTAACGGTACGCCGTCTTTTGAACGTAACTGCGGCGGGCGTAACTTTTGTAATACGGCACAGGGCAACGAGATCATTCAGTATATAAGAGATAATAACATTAATGGTGTGCTTTCGCTTAGTGCCGATATACATGAGCAAAAGTTCATGATCCGCGAAGGCGATACTAAGTACCCGCTGTATGATGTGCTTTCGGGCAACCTTAATTCAGATGTTGGTAACGGCAACGGTAACTTCAACATTAATTATGGCAGCGACTATGTACTTACAGGCGTAAAGCAAACGTACCTAAGGGTAAATGTTTACGGCGAAGAAGGCGACCGCAGGATGAAAGTAGAATATGTGGGCCTTAACGGACAGCCGTATTTTGAAGAGATCATTCACCAGGATATGCTTACAAGCCAGAACAGCGATGCCTTAAAACTGGCTTTAGGTATAGAAAATTCTATTACAGACGCTTCTGAATATAACCATGCGTTTACTTCAACCGGAGTAACCTTTGGTAACGACAGGGATGGTGTGGCTAACGGTGCGGCACAATTTACTGCCGCTACAGATGTTCATACAGCAGCAGCTAACGCACTTAATTTTCACGACAGGCCATTTAGCCTTGTAACATGGGTTAACCCAAGCCAGGTACCGGCAAACGGCGCTACGTTATTATCTAACGGCGCAGCGGGTATGGGTATGAGCCTTGGTATGGATAATGCCGGTAAACTTACCTTTACCAACCATGCAAATGGTACGGTTTATACCAGCAACTACAGTGTGTTGCCTAACGCATGGTCGCACGTGGCATGGAAGTATGATAATGTAAGGAGAAAACTATCGCTTTACTTTAACGGCTTTCTTATACAGTCGTGGAGCAATGTGGTTTCTCCAACAGCTTCTACAGCTAATGTTGTTATTGGCAACAATTTCCAAAACAAGAAATTTATTGGCGCATTAGACAAATTCATGCTTTACGGCAGGATCATTTCTGACGAGGAGATCATGAACGATGCCGAAATAGAATCTGTTCGCGGTGGCGTTTTAAAAATGAACGGTGGCCAGAACATGGCTATATCCGGCGATGCTACAAATGCAGCGCTTGATGAGGATTTTACTATAGAGTTTTGGGGTAAGCTAAATGCCGATCCTGGAACGAACTATAAAATACTTGCCAGCAACGGCCGTGTAAACAACAACAGTACCGGCCTTTCTTTTGAATTCCCGGACAGTAACAAGCTAAATGTTGTAGTGGGTAACAACGGATCTGGATGGACAACCATTTCTGAGCAGGGTGCTGCATGGAACATAGGCGAATGGAACCACGTAGCCCTTACAGCTACACGCAACGGCCTTATGAAGTATTATGTAAACGGTGCCTTAATTGCACAGGGTAACTTTGGCCAGTATGTGCCTAACTCATGGGGCCTTGGTTTTGGTAAAAGCCCGGCATATTCGGGTGGTATAAGCGCCGACCTTGACGAGGTACGTATTTGGACAACGGCACTTACACAGGAGCAGATTGCGGCCCGTATGCATTATTCGCTTACAGGTACCGAGGAAAACCTTGCACACTATTTTACTTTTAACAGCGAGGAAGAAGCTGTTACTGTAATTGATGACCTTGGCGCAGCCAATACAGATATTGCTATAAGTGGTGCGCTTCTTGCGCCTGCAACATCTCCGGTAAGTGTTATTGCCGAAGATTACCGCGATGTGGTAACCGGTAAATGGAGCCGCAACAATAACATTAGTAATGCAGGCCTTACACTGCCGGATGCTATTACAAACTACAGCAGCAACATCATCATCGGTAAAAACAATGCAGAGGCTACGGCAGAAGTACCGGGGCATGAAGGTATGACCTACGCTACAGGCGGATGGCATATAGACCCGGTAAACAGCCCTTTTGCAACCGTAAGGATTAACCTTGCAGAGGCTGTGCCTGATTTTGCAACCGTAGGCGCTAATGCAGGCCATTACTACCTGCTTAAACAGGAAAGCGAAACAGAATTTACAGATGTTGCCGAAGGCAGTTTTGACGGCCAGAATGCAACTTTCTTTAATGCCAACCTTGCACAGGGTACATACTTTGTAGCATGGAGCGCAGGCGAGTTTTCGGCTGGTCGTGGCGGTGCATTATCGCTTACAGGCAACCACCAGGTACAAATTCCGTTTGCAGATATTAATGCAGCACTGGACAATTCGTTTACCATAGAAACATGGGTTAACCTAACGGCCGACCCGGGTAACAATACACCGCTGGTTTCCAGCCATGGCAGGGTAAACAACAACACTACAGGGCTTAGCATAGAACTGCCCGATAACAATTCGGTATCGGCAACATTTGGTACAGGTACCGGTAACTGGAACAGTATAAACTCGGGGCAGTCGCTTATTATAGGCGAGTGGAACCACATAGCGGTTACCGCAATACCTAACCAAACCATAAAACTGTATGTAAACGGAGAGCTTAAAGCTACCGCTCCTTACAGTGATTATGTACCAAACACCAACTGGAATTTTGCACTTGGCAGGAGTATAAACTACAACGGCCATACTACTTCTATTATGGATGAGTTCCGTATATGGGACAAAGCAAAAACACAGGAAGAAATTGTTGCCCAGCTTCATGCTAACATAGATGCTGCCGACAATAACCTTGTGTACAACTTTACTTTTGACCAGGAAGACAACGGTACATTAACAAGCAATGGTACGGCTACTAATGCAGTAACATACACCGGCGCACAGATAATAGATGCTACCAGCCCTGTTGCCGAAGTTAACGCTGCCTTTGCCGATAAGATGACGGGCAACTGGAGCTTTACTAACGAAACCGCTAACGGTTTATACCTTACTACAGATATTACCAGCTTTACAGAGAATGTGGTAATAAGCCGCAATAATAACAATGCTATAGTGCCTCTTGCTAACCAGCAGGAAACATCATACATATCTGGCGGATGGCATTTAAACGCACAGGGAATTACTACTGCAAACCTGCAGGTAAATCTTGCCGAGGTATTTGCTAACCCTGCGCAAACTAATGCTACAGTTAATGAATACAGGCTTTTAAAAGGCGACCCAACAAGCGCTTACGAAGTAGTGGCAACTGCTACTGCCGAAGGCCTGCTTGTTAACTTTGATAACATTACACTAAGCATGGGTAACTACTACCTTGCCTTTACTACTGATGTTGATGCAGTAATTGCCGAACAGGGCGGTGCACTGCACCTTGCGGGCGGCCATGAGGTTTACGTTCCAAGAGAGGGCGTAGCTCAGGCACTATCGGGAGAGTTTACCATAGAGCTTTGGGGCAGGCTAACACAAAGGGCTAACGGTAACACCAAGCTTGTGGGCTTTACCAACTTTGGCGGTGGCGAATATGGCTGGGAACTTGAGTTTCTTGGCAACCAGACGCTGCAAACCATTACAGGAAGAGGTGCTGCCGGAGGATGGAACTCCCTTAACTCTACAAAAGTGTGGAATGTTAATGAGTGGAACCACGTTGCGGTAACCTTTGTACCAAACGGAGAGTTTAAATTTTACATTAACGGAGAGCTTGCCAGCAGCATGCCTGTGGGCACTTTCTTTCCAAGTACAAACAACCTTGCCTTTGGTAAAAATATTGCTAACAACTCACCTACTAACAGTGATATTGATGAGTTCCGTATCTGGACAATGGCAAAAACACAGGAACAAATTAAGCGCGATATGCACTTAACCATTCCGGCAGAAACGGCTAACCTGTCTTACAACTACACGTTTAACCAGGACAACAGTGGTTTCCTTGTAAACAGTGGTTCGGTTGCAGTAGAGGTACCGTATATTAATGCCAGCATAATCCCTGCTACAGATCCTGTAAGAAATATAGAAGCGGCGTACCGTAACAATGTTTCGGGTAACTGGAGCGTAACCAACGACAACAGGAACGGCCTCTACCTTGCCGATGCCATAACTACTACAGATAACAACGTAGTTATTGGTAAAGAAGCAGGTACAGACATACTTGACCTTGCAGGTACAGAAACCGGAAGGAAATACCTTAACAGCCGTTGGAAAATAGAACCGCTATACATAGAAAGCGGCAGCCTTAAAGCAGACCTTACAAAAGTGTTTGCTAACCTTAACGATGTAAACGTTCTTGCTAACAATTACATGTTGGTTACAGGTAACCCTGCGGCAGAATACCAGGTTATTGCAGAAGGAATTAAAGTGAACAATATTGTAACGTTCCCGGCTATTACCTTTAGCGATGCACCGGTGTACCTTGCATGGATAAGCGACACAGACTATCCTGTGGGCAGTTTCCCTATAGCTTCGCAAAGCCTTTGGAAATATAATGATACAGGTGCAGACCTGGGAAGTGACTGGAAAAATGAAGAGTATGATGATGCTTCATGGTTCTTTGGTAACGGTATACTTGGTTATGGCGATGGTAACGAGAGCACCACGCTAAGCTTTGGTACCGACAGCCAGAACAAATACCCTACCTACTATTTTAGGCATATATTTAATGTTGAAGATGCATCGCAATACGGTTCATTATTATTCAGCACGCTTAAAGATGATGGTGTGGTGGTGTACGTAAATGGTGTAGAGGCTTTCCGCAGCAATATGCCGGAGGGAGATATTACTTATAACACCTACGCAAGTTCTACTATTGGCAATGCCGATGAGACTACGTACTTTGAAACGCTTACAGACAACCTTCTTCATGATGGTGAGAACGTTATTGCTGTAGAGCTTCACCAGGCTACGGCTAACAGTTCTGACCTTAGCTTTGACATGAACGTAAGGGCCTTACCTCCTGCCCTTAGTGCAGCAAACTACCCGCTGCCTAAAGACAGCCAGTGGCATTACCTTGACAACGGTACCAGCCTTGACGGTGTAGAATGGGGTGTAACTGCCTACCGTGAAGGATGGGCAAGCGGTACAGCTCCGTTTGGTTACGGCGATCCCGTACAAACTACACTATCTTATGGGCCAGACTCAGCAAACAAACATGTAACCAGCTATTTCTACAGGGACATCAACATAAACCTTGCTGATGTTGCCGATATGGTAGAATTTGGTGTTAAGCGTGATGATGGTGCCGTAATTTATGTAAACGGTGTAGAAGCCTTTAGGCAAAACATGCCGGAAGGTGCTGTTACTTACCGTACTTTCTCGGCCGAAACTATAGATGGTGCCGATGAGAACAGGTACTTTACGCAGCAACTGCCTAAAAGTATATTTAACGACGGCCTTAACCGTATAGCGGTGGAGGTTCACAACCGTTCTGCAAGCAGTTCAGACATTAAGTTTGACCTGTATGTTAAAGATTTTACAGACCTGTCTATAACTTGTGATGAGCATCATATTGGCTGCTTTACATCTATTGCACCTACCGGCCAAACGCCCAACCTGCTTATAGCGCCGGAACACCGTTTCCAGCTTATATTTAAGGAAGGCCAGGCTTATACTACAGGCGGCGGCAACGTACCGGGTAACCATGATTATACTGCTTATGTACCTGTAAGTGGCAGCAGTACAACGGGTCACCTTTCGGTTAACCATGAAAATAACCCGGGTGGTGTATCTATGCTAAACATACATTTAAACAATGCAAACACGCTATGGTCTGTAGACCAGTCGTTAGCGGTAGACTTTTACAACAATAACCTTGTTACTACTAACAGGAACTGTAGTGGTGGTACAACACCATGGGGTACTGTAGTAACTGCCGAAGAAGCTACCGATGCCGGAGACGTTAACGGAGACGGTTACCAGGATGTGGGCTGGCTTGTAGAAATAGACCCTGCAACCGGTTTAGTTAAAGAATATGGTAACGGTATACAGGAAAAACTATGGGCCATGGGCCGCATGAACCACGAGAACGTTGTGGTTACTGCCGATGGTACAGCAGCTTACTATGGCGAAGACGGCGGTACACATTGTGTATACAAATTTGTGCCAACTGTAGCTAACAACCTTTATTCGGGTAAAGTGTACGTACTTAAAATGGACCTTGCGTTATCGTCTGACGAGCCAAGCTCATCTAAAGGTACATGGGTAGAAGTACCTAACACCACACAGGCCGACAGGAACAACCTTAACATTACTGCAGGTGCCCTGGGCGGTACTAACTTTAATGGTGTGGAAGATTGCGAAATTAACCCGCTTGACGGTATGGTGTACTTTACTGCAAAAGGCAAGAACCGTATATACCGCTTTAAGGATGACGGCGAGACCGTATCGGAATTTGAAGTATTTGCCGGCGGCAGGGATTACCCTGTAGAAACTGCAAATGGTGTAGTTAACGAGCCTTGGGCAGACGGTAACGATAACCTTGTTTTTGACGACAAAGGTAACCTTTGGGTATGCCAGGATGGTGGCCGTAACTACATTTGGGTAATTAGGCCGGACCACAAACAGGACAACCCTAACATTAAATTGTTTGCGTCTATGCCGGCCGGGTCTGAGCCAACGGGCTTAACCTTTACGCCTGATTATAAATATGGTTTCTTCTCTGTACAGCACCCAAGCGGCAACAACACGCCGCAAACAGATGCTACTTTTGGGCAGGTTAACTTTAATGCTTCGTCTACCGTAGTGTTCTCGTTAAGCGAATTCCTTGGGGCACAGGTTCCGGTAACTGATTTTGAGGCAGACGATGTTGTGGTTAACGAAGGGCAAACGGTAACCTTTACCGATCTTTCTACCAACGCGCCTACCGCTTGGCAGTGGACGTTTGAGGGAGGTACACCTGCTACTTCTACAGAGCAAAACCCAACCGTTACCTACAGCACTGCGGGTACTTATGATGTTACCCTTGTGGCACAAAACGTTGCAGGAAGCGACGAAGAAGTTAAAACAGAGTACATACTTGTAGAAGAGGAGTTAAGCACCAACAATCCTATAAAAGGAACGGTTGCCTTATACCCTAACCCTACAAGCGGTAAAGTAACTATAGAACTTAACCAGACTACTACAGGCGAAAATGTATCGGTAGAGGTATACGACCTTTTAGGAAGGAAAGTAACCGACAAACAGAACATTAAAACCATTGGCGGAAGCCAGAAAATTGAGCTTGACCTTTCGGGTTATGCAGGCGAACAGGTATTTATTATCAAACTAAACGTTGGTAACAGTACAGGGACCTACAAATTACTGAAAGTTAAATAATCCTTTTATTACTAAGGGAGCAGGAAAATCCTGCTCCCTTTTTTATTTAAAAAATTAGCATCATGAAAAAAACTATACTTTCTATAGCCTTGTTTTGTATTGCATGGAGCATTATTATGGCCTTAACGGCAGATGTTCCTTTGCTAAAAAATAATTCGGCAAAAGCCCATTCCCATTTAAATTTTAAGCGCAAAGTAACCGCTAAATCATTTGCTGCAAAGGCAGGCAAAACCACTGTTAAACCACAATAATTACACTTGCAATGTTTAAATATTTATACTTAACCTTTTTGTTTACCATGCTGTGCCATGCACAAAACCCAAGCCCTATTAAGAAGCGTGTGTACCAAAGCGTACACCAGGCAATAGCAGACAAAAACACTGCCACTCAGCTTAACTTCAGGGATAAGGGATTGTTTCACGCACCCGAAGGTATAGAGCAATTACAGCAGCTTACCTTTCTTAACCTTATGGGTAACAATTTAGAACATTTAGAAGACCCTATTCTTACCTTAAAAAAACTGGAGGTACTTAACCTTAAGCTTAACGCGCTAAAATACCTGCCGGATAACATTGGGCAATTAAAAAATTTAGTACGCCTTGACGTGTCAGACAATGCTATAACCGTATTGCCCAACACCATAAAGCAGCTAAAACAACTACAATTTTTACATTTGTCGTTTAACAACTTAACCGCACTGCCTGCAGATATTGGCAACTGCAAAAACCTTGAAGCTTTGCAACTGGACAATAACCAGCTTAGCTTTTTACCCCAAAAGATTACCGGCCTTAGCCATCTTAAACTGCTGCACCTGGGCCACAACCAGTTTAACGAATTTGATGCCGGATGGACAAAATTCAAAAACCTGGAAGAGCTTAACATGGAGTTTAATTACCTGCGCAGTTTACCCGATGAGGTACAGGCGCTTACACAGCTACGGTCGTTGGTTTTAAACAGTAACGAACTCACACAGCTTTCTAACGGCCTTACAACGCTAAATAATTTAGAGCTACTGTCTTTATCTAACAATAAGCTTACACAATTGCCCGAAAATATAGGGAAATTAACAAACCTTAAAACACTTATACTTAACGGCAACCCCATTACTCCTGCCGAAAAGTTACGTTTAAAAACTGCATTGCCGCAATGCAAAATTTATTATTAACTGTGCTTTTTGTTACACGGATTTAATTAGGACGCATCACTTTATAAATAATAAAGCCATTAGTGGTAAGGGCAGGGCTTCCCATTAGTACCTTAGCATGGGCAGGCAGCGCTATTGTATGCCCTTCCCCAAAATTGATGACAACCGTAACAGATTCTTTTTCAAAAACCCTGGTAAATATAATTTGGCCATCCTTATATTCAAGCCGTTCATAGCTGCCGTATTGCAATGCTTTTTCGGTATTTCGCAGGGCTATTATTTTTTTGTAATTGGCAAGTATCGAGTTTTTACTTTTCCCTAAAACCTCAACATTATTTTGCTTGTAATCCGGATTGATCTTTATCCACGACCGTGACGCCGAGAACCCGGCAAAATCATTCCCGCTCCATTGCATGGGGCTGCGCGATTTGTCTCGGTTATGCTCATTAGCTTCAGCAAGCGCCTCCTGCGGCGTTTTACCTTTATCTACAGCCAGTTTATAATGGGTTTTTCCTTGTATATCTGCAATTTCATTATAGCTTAAAGCGGTAATGTTATGCATGCCAATTTCTTCTCCGTAATATACAAAAGGCACCCCTTTAGCAGTAAGCATTACTGCGGCCAGAGCCAGTGCCCTATCGGGATTTCCATTAGCAAGGCGGTTTGCCACACGGGGCATATCATGGCTGCCAAAAAACAAAGTAGGGTAACTGCTCATTTCTTTTTCCATACTTTGCAGCTCGTTAAATATCCTTTCTGCCGAAAAAGCAGGGATACTGCCAAAGTTGAAATTAAAAACAACGTCGAGCAAATCTTCTCCCTGGTATTGTTTAAGCACTTCTATTTTATCGCTGCCTATCTCACCCACAATAAAACGGCCTTCATAACTATTTACAGTGTTTTTTATGACCCGCATAGCATTTTTTACGGCGGGCTGGTCTATATCATAAATGTGTTGCTGCTGCCCGTTATTAACCGGATTATCCTGCATAATTCCATCTGTATTCAGGAAATTAATAACATCAAGCCTGAAACCGTCTACACCGGCATCAAGCCAAAAGCGGAGTACTTTCTGCACCTCATTTGTTACTTTAGGGTTGGCCCAGTTAAGGTCGGCCATTCGTACATCAAACTTATGGTAGTAGTACTGGTTGGTTGCAGCATCTTTTTCCCATGCCGTACCTCCAAAAAAAGATTCCCAATTGTTGGGTTTGTCTTTCCAGATGTAGTAATCCCTGTACGGATTGTTTTTAGATTTTTTTGCTTCGCGAAACCACTCACAGTCGGTAGAAGTATGGTTAAGCACCATATCCATAATAACCTTTATGCCCCTTTTGTGCGCTTCCTTTAAAAAGGTTTTAAAATCTTCGTTCGTTCCGTATGTTGGGTCAACCTTATAATAATCGGCAATATCGTAACCGTTGTCAACTTTAGGAGACGTTAAAAAGGGGGTTAGCCAAACACCTCTAACCCCCATTTGCTGCAAGTAATCTAATTTACCGGTTATCCCCCAAAAATCACCGTAGCCATCGCCATTACTGTCTGCATAGCTGGGCATATAAATTTGATAAAATACAGCTTCTTTCCACCATTTTTTTGAATCTTTACTTTGTGCATTACTGCACAAAAATGCAAAAAGGCAGAGTAAACTAAAAACGTATTTAAACCGGATAGTCAATATCATTATTTTTTTGCCTGGTAATGATAGTCTGCAACCACACCGTTAACCAGCATTTTAGAGCCGGAATAAGTTACTTTTCCTTTGGCCGGAACCATTACCAATACTGCCGAACTCTTACCGTTAAGCTTTAATTTATAGGTTGATGCAACATTTTTTGCCACAAATTTTCCCGATACCGTATCATATAAATCTACTGCCTTGCCTTTAGCTACAGTTACCGTAACAGTTTTGGTTTCATTATACGGATTATAATATAAGTAGGAAGGGTATGCCTTATCATGAAAAAAGTCGGTAGCTAAGAGGTCTAACTGCAAGATACCATCCACATCGGTATTTTTAATAATACTCCCAAAAATGCCCACGTGGCCACTACCGTAAACGCTTAATTGCGATTCTTTAGGGTTTTTGCCGGGTACCCAGAGCGGGCCATCGCCCTGTGCTACAGGTGCCTCAATATTTTGGTAATCCGGAAGGTTCGATTTCTTAATAATACCTTCATAAGCAATAACATTTTTGCCTGCCGTTGCTTCTTTGGGCAATGTTTCATGATCATCCGGCATGTACTGCGGATAAAATAACCTTGAAGCATTGGCCGCATTAAGCATCCATTTGCCTATGGCATTAGCATACGATTGGTCATACCTTACAACAGGCACCAGTGGCCATGCAGCATCATACGTATTCATAAGGAAACCATACCCACCATGGTCTACCGTGCTGCCCACAATACCCGATATATCAAACCCGTTCCAGTTGCCTACCAGCACACCCCAGCCTTCACGGCAAATGGGCGTACCGTCAAAGCTCCAGTGCAGCATTTTGTTTACGTCATAAGCTTTGTTTTCTTCGGCATTTATCCTTGCTGCCAGTGCTGCGCCAAAAGGCATAAGCAACTCATAGGTAGGGTTGGTAGATTGCGATTGCAAGGCAGTAAGTGCCGACATGGCACCTTTTAAATACTTAGCATCGCCAAACTTTTTATATGCCGAATACAGTACCCAGGCATGCCCGGCAGCAGCATCGGGCTGAAGGCAAATGTTGTTTGTCATAGGCTTCATTTTGCCGTAATCAAAGTACGAATAACCGTAATTGCCTTTTAATATAACATCGGCCTCATAAAACTTATCGGCTATTTTTCGGGCTATCACTTTAAAGCCCGGCTCGTTAGGGTATTTATCATAAATGGCATAAAACAGCAGGTTAGGATAAACGTCGTACCACCAGTCGCGCCCATAACCACCGCCCAGTAAGGCTACTTCGGGGCAGGTATTGTTCATCATGATGTCCCAGCCGGTTTCGCTATTAAAATAGTTTTTAAGCATGCCTACGTAGTTGCGGTTATCCTGATTGGTTTTATCAATACCTATCAGCGTAGCGCCTAACGTAGCACCCATGTTTGCCAGGGCTTCATGAAACATGCCTTTATTGTTTGCAGGCCCCTGGCGCACATCGCCTATGGCGGTATACAATCCCACAACATCCTGCGGATAATTCTTCTGCGATTTATCTATCCATACTAAAGGCCAAAATTCTCCTTTGGCATTAAAATCAAAAACGGTAGTATCAAAATCATGCGCCAGCTTGTTGTAATCTATAATTTTAAGGGGCTGCGGCACATCGGCCATCTGGTCTACACGCGGTATGGGCTGCTGCTTTACCTGTGCACTACAGCTTAACGTAACAGCTAAAAAACACAGGCCAACTGCTTTTAAAAAAATATTCATGCTTAAATGATTTTTATGATTTAACTAATTTAGCCGCAGCTTCTTCAATTACTTTAATATCTATATGGTCTTCATGTTCCGGGGCAATTTTATTACCATCGGCAATAATTTTTTTACTGATAAAGATAGAACATAACTGCAGCAGGGCTATAAACCCAACAGCATAGCGCAGGGCAAAATCTTCCGAAACGGTATAGTACAACACTAAAAATGTACCTGCACCTAACAGCCTGCCCGCATATAAGCCTGCTTCATGGTTTAGTATATAGGTAAATTCGCCCCTTTTTTCTATGCGCGATACTATATCTATTACCCGTAACTGAATAGGAAAATAGGCCAGGTCCATTAACGGGCGCGCCATAAGCAGCAGCAGCAGGAATACAATAACACCCGTTTGGTTAAACAAAACACCGTTTAAGCATGCCCCAACCGCAAAGAGTATAAGCCCTACCGAAAATGTTTTTATCCTGTCGGCCGGTTTAGAGTACCTGCCTATAAAATAAATAATTATGGCTGCAAGTATAGCGCCTACAGATTGTGCATTGCCCAGGGCACCTTCTTCGCCCAGTATTTTAAAAATAAGCATTGCCGGGGCCGTTACTAAAAACCCCTGTGCCAAACCTTTAAACAATGCCAGCGATAATAACTTATACCAAAGCGGATGAAATTTAAAAAAGATATACTGCTTTTGCACCGGATTTTCGAACCGGCCCCTAAAGCATACTACAGAAGCTATGAATGTGATTACGAAAACAATACCGGTAATAATAAGGTAGGCATTGTGCTTTTCTGCCTCGCCTGTTTTAGATTGTATAAACCAGCCAATGGTAGCAGGGATTGCAATAGCTATTATGGTATAAATAAAGGTTTCCAGTCCGTAATAATAATTACGGTTCTCGTCGTTTGTTATAGATATGGCAAGGTAATCGCGGTTAGACCAGTACAGGCCAAAAGATAGCCCCATGGTAATGCCGGCAACTGCAATACCGGTAAGGTCGAGCGTTTTTAAAGACATCATGATTATCATAGAAACACCGCTAAGCATCATGCCTATAGAATACAGCGTTTTAATATTTAAATGTTTTAGTAAAAAGCCGTTTAGTAAAAAGGTAAGCGGTATGCCTGTATAAATGGCAAGCTGGTAAATAACCACTTTAGAGGTGTCGTTAGAGTTTCGCATTATGTATGCCGCCACAAAAATATCTATTACCGGAAGCACAAGTGCATAGACCAGATTAGTTAAGGTAAGGATACGAAAATTGTGAGTCTGACTTTTAAAATGGTCAACCTCTGCTGTAAGTTTCTTAAACATAGGGTGTTATTTTAAGAGTGAGAGTATTTCATTGATAGAAAATTTAGCGCCACAAACAAACTCATCCGATGCCCCATAGTATACCGTAACGGTATCGCCGTCCGGCTCAACAATGTGGCCGTTAGTAAACACTACGTGGCCAAAAAAACCGCTTATTTCATAGTGTGCCGTAGGTACCATAATGGGTTCTACAGTGCGCGAAATAACTTTCGTAGGATCGTTAAGGTCCATTAAAAAAGCACCCAGGCAATACTGGTGGTTTTCGTTAGCACCATGGTAAATTTCGAGCCAGCCCTTGCTTGTTTTTATTGGGGCTGCACCGGCACCTACCCTTTTGCTGTCCCACAAACCTTTACGTGTTTTAACAATACAGTGGTGGTTACCCCAATGAATACCATCGGGAGAAGAGGCTATCCAGATGTAATTTCCGCCTATGTCTACACTGCTTGGCCTGTGCAGGGCATAGAAAAGCCCGTTTATTTTTTCTTCAAAAATGGCGCAGTCTTTATTATGGGCAGGCAGTATCATACCGCGCTTTTCAAAGTCCTTCCAGTTTGTAGTGGTGCGGAGGCCTACACCCACACCGTTATCTGACACCGATGTAAACGTGAGGTAATATTTACCCTCTATAAGTGCCACCCGGCAATCTTCTATACCAAAGGTTTCCAGTATGCCCTCGCCCACTAATGCCGGATAATCTTCGGGTTCATAAAATTTAATACCGTCGTCGCTGCACAGTAAGCGCAGGTGCGAGAGGGTAGTTAAATAATCGGCGCCTTTATAATTAATAACCCTGGCATCATTATCTATAAGCTCGGGGTCATCTTTGGGTATTTCCATTATGGTAATACTTCCTGTTTCGGTTAATATGGGGAAGGATATTATATTATCTTTTTGCCTTGGCCTTTCGGCTACCCTTACAATAAGCCAGGTTTTGCCTTTAAACTGAAATACACCCGGATTGAGGAGGCAGGTAATTTCCAGTCCTTCCTGGCTGGATGGGATATCGCCGGGAGACAGTAATGGATTCTCTGTAAAACGCTGTGCAATGTCTTTCATACTCTTGTAATGTTGTTGTAAAAATTTAAAAAAGTTACCCCCGGTAAATGTGGAGTAAACCCGGAAGGTAACTTTTCTC
>Ga0247814_10001397_pt1 | contig 14301 bp, 15 predicted proteins | sample UWRJL179409R1_FD_179947 | JGI IMG/M metagenome (GOLD analysis project Ga0247814, IMG submission 179947) | Plant litter microbial communities from Arlington Agricultural Research Station in Wisconsin, United States - UWRJ-L179-409R-1 | ecosystem: Environmental > Terrestrial > Plant litter >...
CCAGTCAATTTCCGATACAACGCAATCGCATGTCTGTCCGTCAGCCCTGATACAAAATCGATGACCATGATGGCCGTATCGTAGAACGAATCGGGCGTAGTTTGTATTTCAGTTCGTCTTTTGAACAACTCCCAATTGTTTTTATTGGCCGGACTTTTGGGTTTTCCATTGTTCGTACGGGCATCTTCAGCGGCAGATAAAAATATTTCCATCAATGCGGGCAATACTTTAAAACCCGCAGCCTGTATTTCCAGTACCGGCTCGCTGTTGTATACATGCGGAATACTAAAATTACTGATGTTGCCCAACAATCCGGCTTCCGGAATTAAATCAGACAAGGATTGGTCTAATTTTCCGGAGCGTAAATCAGTTTCAACATCCAAATAATAGGCGGCACAACTATCGGCCAGTCGATTAATTGCCATGGCACGAAGTAAACCAATTCGATCGTTTAACGTAGGCATGGCCCAATATTTATTGGAATTAAAACTATCTCCCAAGATCGGCGTCAATAATTCCACGTAATCTTTTTCGTTGACCACACGCATACGCACGGCATCCTCCAAATCGATGATGAGATAACAGATATCATCCGCAGCCTCGGTTAAATATACCAACGGATGCCTAGCAAAACAGATGGATTCGCTGTTATATTTTGTAAGGCCTGTTTGGATGGATAATTGTTCGGCCAATGCTTTTTCGCTTTGGAAAAAACCGTATTTTTTTTGGCTTCTTTTGCTCGTATCCCTATCATTCAATACACTTTCACGCGGATATTTCAGGAATGCGCCCAAGGTGGTCACGGTCAATTTCAATCCGTCTTTTCCCTTGCCTGCCAATAAACGAAACCCTTGCGCATTGCCTTCAAAACTTTTCAGGTCCGCCAATTGGGCTGCAGAACATTCATTTTCGGCATAGGTTTTCCAGACACCGCTTTTAAAAATTTCAGAAATGGCCTCCTCACCCGAATGCCCGAATGGCGGATTACCGATATCATGCGCCAGACAAGCTGCGGCTACGGCCGAACCGATATCGTGTGGCGTGATTCCCTTGGCAGATAATCCTTTATAACGTTGAAATAATTCTACGGCCACGCGTTTTCCCAGTGAACGGCCTACGCTGCTCACTTCCAAGCTATGCGTGAGCCTGGTATGCACAAAATCATGCTCGGGGAGCGGAACAACCTGTGTCTTATCCTGTAGGCGGCGGAACGGATGCGAAAAAATGATCCGGTCCACATCGCGGTCAAACTCGCTTCTGTATTCCGATTCTTGCGGTTCTGGTCCGTTGAGGCGTGCGGGACTAAGCAGGTGAATCCAATCCATTAGACGTGGTGGTGTGTGGTTTGCTGAAATATTTCCGAAGCCAATCTCAGGCTTTCGCCGAATCGGGTACGGTCGATATTTGTGTGTATATTTTTTTCGTCACAGAAGGAAAGTAAGTTCTCGGTCGGCAAGTTTCCCGTCAAATCATCGTTAGCCATTGGGCAACCGCCCAAGCCCAATAAGGCGCCTTCCAACTTCCTTCCCCCACCTTCGTAAACGGCCTGCACGTTGGCTTTCCAATTAGAAGATGTCGTATGCAAATGCGCTCCGAATTCAATCTGCGGAAAACTCGGGATCAACAGTTCATACAACGGTTTGATATTTTCCGGTGAGGCCACGGCCACCGTATCGGCCAACGAAATTTTCGTGATGCCTTCCTTGGCAAGCGTTTCTACGCATTCCGCCACCAATTCCGGGCTCCAAGCGTCGCCATATTCATTTCCGAAAGCCATGGAAATATAGGCCAGTACTTCAATTTTATCGCCCAAAAAATCGTTGATGCTACGAATTCTGCCCAATGAATCTTCAACGTTACTGTTGATGTTACGCTTTAAAAACGTAGGCGAAACGGAATGCGGATAACCTACATATTTAATGAACGGAAAACGTGCGGCGCGTTTGGCCCCGTTTAAATTTCCTACGATAGCCAATAATTCCGTTGGAGATTCCGTACGCTCGAAAGCGGCCGCGACCAAATCAGAATCCGCCATTTGCGGAACCGATTTGGGCGATACGAAACTGCAGAAATCGAGTACATCGAAACCCACCTTCAGGAGCGAATCTATGTAGCGGATCTTGTCCTTCGTAGCGATAAATTCCGATAAGCCCTGCATGGCATCGCGGGGACATTCGGTAATGTGAAAATTATTTGCGTGCATGAGGATACAAAAATAAGATACAAAAGGGAATTAGGAAGCGTTACGTTTTTATAAACCGTAGGGGAAGATCACGATCGTTCATTACGGTTTATAAAATATCTACGAAACCTTGTTTTCCAGCATCGGTACAAACCTAAAATCCCCTTTTTCTTCCTTGGTAATTTCTCCGGATTCCGATTTGGTAATGAGTATCATTTTTTGCACGTCGCCCTCGCCTACTGGGATTACGGCCCTTCCGCCTGGTTTCAGTTGATCAATCAAGTCTTGAGGAATATAGGGAGCACCACAGGTAACGATGATTTTGTCAAACGGTGCATAAGAAGGAACACCTTTGTATCCATCCCCGAAAAAAAATTTGATTTTATAGAACGGATTGATTTTTATCAAAAAAGCTTTGGCTGTATCATACAGTAATTTTTGGCGCTCGATGGTAAACAATTTTACGCCCAACTCTCCCATAACTGCCGCCTGATAGCCAGAACCGGTACCCACCTCCAACACCTTATCCGTTTTTTTGATCTGCAACATTTGGGTCTGGATGGCAACGGTGTACGGTTGGGAAATGGTTTGTCCCGCACCGATCCGGAGTGCCATATCACGATAAGCCAATTCCTTGAAAGCGGAATCCACAAACAAATGTCGCGGAATACGGTCCATGGCCGCCAATACGGCTTCGTCCGTTATTCCTTTTTGGCGCATTTCTGCGATGAGCTGCTTCCTGAGTCCTTTATCTCTGTATGAATCTTCCATAAGTTCCCAACAAAGCTAACCCTTCTTTGGCAAAGGTTTTCAGGCGATGACTTTTCAAATTAACAAACGATTGTTTAAAGGCGGCAGCCCTCTTGCCGTCAAGGCGTTATTTGTGCCGCTACATTTGTGATATGAATAGAGCTCCATTGAAAATGGGAATTATAGGCGCCGGTCATTTGGGCAAAATCCATATCCGGCTGGCCAAGGAAATTGAAATGATTTCCCTGGAAGGCTTTTACGACACGGACGAAAGCGTCCGCCAAAAGGTATCCGACGAGTTGGGGGTGAAAGCGTTTGACAACGCGGACGAGCTCATCAAATCCGTAGATGCCGTGGTGATCGTAACGCCTACCCTATTCCATTTTGAATACGCATCGAAAGCCGTGAAAAGGGGTAAGCACGTATTTGTGGAAAAACCCATCACAGCTACTGTTTTAGAAGCCAAGACACTCTGTAAACTGGCCGACGAGGCCAAATGTATTTTACAAGTAGGTCATGTGGAAAGGTTCAACCCGGCATTTTTGGCGGCGAGATCTTCCATTATACAACCGGCATTCATCGAGAGCCACCGTTTGGCACAGTTTAATCCGCGGGGAACAGACGTGAGCGTAATCTACGATTTGATGATCCACGATATCGACATTATTTTGTGTACGGTGAAGTCGCGGGTAAAAAAAGTACATGCATCGGGTGTGGCCGTAGTGAGTGACACACCAGACATCTGCAATGCACGTATCGAATTCGAAAATGGGTGTACAGCTAATCTTACGGCCAGTCGCATGAGTATGAAAAATATGCGTAAAACACGTTTTTTTCAGCGGGATTGCTATATCGGCGTAGATTTCTTGGAGAAAAAATCAGAAATATTACAATTGAAAACCCTAGAAGCCGGGGAAGATCCATTTGCCATCACCATTGACCCCGGAAACGGGAAGGCAAAAAAACAACTGACCATCAACATGCCTGAATCGGCTCCCAACAATGCCATACAGGAAGAATTGATTGCTTTTGCACGCGCCATCAAAGGCGAAATCCCGGTGGCCGTTTCCGGTTACGATGGATTGTATGCATTGGAAGTCGCCAATACCATTTCGGAGAAATTGAATTATGCCGTAGCTTCCTTACAATAATTAGGGTATTTTTGCGTCATAAGGAAAACGTCTCCATGAAATTGAACATATACAAAACCGGCCATCTGCTCATTTTAAGCCTCGCTATTCTGTGGATAGTGGGAAGCGGTTGTGCCAAACAAAAGGCGGATACGCCGGCTTGGATTGAGGTGGACAGCCTGTCTTTCAATCCGATAGGAACATCCTTTACTTCAAGTAGCCGGTTTACCGATGTATGGGTTTATTCTAACGACAATTTGGTGGGCGGTTTTGAATTACCGGCCCGTATTCCCATTTTATCCGAAGGAAACACAAACCTGATCCTATATCCAGGAATCCAGGTAAATGGATTAACGGCACTGAGGTCGCCTTATTTAAAGATTCAACGTTTTGAAGAGACCATTAATTTAGTCCCGGGAGAAACAATACACCTGAACCCCGAATTTAAAATAGATTCGTTGTTATTGACCAACCAAGGTAACTTTAAATATAATGAAAAGTTTCAGGGAAGCGGAAGTTCAGTCGCCTTAACAGCAGGGGCATACGGCGAATTCGTCACTTACAATTCTGCCGATGCGTTTGAAGGTGGAAAATGTGGGTTACTGAAACATAACGGCGCCGAGAATACCATGGCGCAAATCGAGAACAACGAGTGGATTACATTACCCAAGGGCGATGTAGGGGGCATCTTTTTTGAGATGAATTATAAATGTAATACGAGTTTTACCGTTTCGTTACTGGCCAAGTCTAATGATGGCGGCGCCATCCAAAAAATTGGGGTCATCGGCATCAACGAATCTACCGATTGGAATAAAATATACATCACTTTATCCAATAGTGTGGGTTCCTTTACTGACGGAAACCAATTTAAACTAGCCATCGGTTATATACGCCAACCGGCCATCGCTACGCAAGAAGTGTATTTGGATAACCTTCAAATTTATTATTAGCGAATAGATTTTTTACGGTTCCTACATGAATAAGCTTAAACTCCGCCTGACTTATCTACTCTTTGATTTTTTTACGTCGGAACTGGTCTGGGTAGCGTTCTATATTTTCAGGAAAAAGTTTTTGGAACCGGATAAATTCGGTGAGGAAATCCCGGTTGAATTCGATTCCAATTTTTATTTAGGCATCATTATTATTCCGTTGGTTTGGGTTGTTATATATGCCGTGGCCGGTTTTTATAATGACGTATTGCGTCGATCCAGGTTGCGCGAACTCATCCAAAGTCTATTATATACATTAATTGGTTCGCTCGTCCTATTTTTTGCGTTAATGCTGGACGACGAAGTGGCCGATTATACCTATTATTATAAATCGTTCGCCTTTTATTTCCTGTTCCAATTCCTCATCAGCTATATCCCACGCGTATCCTTATCTACACAAACCAACCGGGCCATACAGAAAGGCAAAATTGGTTTCAATACACTGATTATAGGAAATGGTCAAAAAGCCTTGGAACTGGTAGAAGATCTATCCCGCGAAAAGGTAAAAAACGGTAACCGCATCATTGGTTTTTGTACCCTGAATGGGGACCACGCGGGAACACTGAATGGGAAATTTCCACATCTTGGCACAGCAGCAAACATTCACCAAATTATTCTTGGCCAGCAGGTGGAAGAAGTCATCATTGCTGCCGAAAGTCAGGATGAACCCTTAGTGCAAAAGGTGATTGACCATTTGAACGAACACGAAATTATCATCAAGGCGATTCCAGATTTACGCGATATATTGTCGGGATCCATCCGGATGACAGCCATTTTTGGAACACCACTCATCGAAATCTCACCTGTGGTAATGCCCGCTTGGCAGCAAACCATCAAAAGATTGGGAGATATTGGGGTTTCACTCATCGCACTTTTCATCCTTTCGCCCTGTTTTTTGGTGATTGCCATGTTAATTAAACTCAAGGATAAGGGTCCCGTTTTTTATATGCAGGAACGCATCGGTTTACGCGGAAAACCATTCTTCATCTTTAAATTTAGGACAATGCGCGTAAACGCAGAGTCCGCAGGACCAGCACTCAGTTCTACCAATGACCCTAGGATTACACCGGTGGGTCGCTTTTTGAGAAAATACAGGTTTGATGAATTTCCCCAATTTTTCAACGTATTACGCGGAGATATGTCATTGGTTGGTCCACGCCCCGAACGACAATTTTTTATCACCCAGATTGTCGAAAAAGCCCCGCATTACAAATTTCTCCATAAAATAAGGCCCGGAATTACTTCCTGGGGTATGGTGAAATATGGCTATGCAGAAAACGTGGACGAGATGATCAAAAGAATGCGTTACGATATCCTGTATATCGAAAATATGTCGCTCATATTAGATATGAAAATCTTGATTTACACCATAATTACCGTAGTAAAAGGAAGGGGTAAATAAAAAAAGGAAACAACTTTCGCCGTTTCCTTCTTTAAGTTTAACTATTGTCAATCTCGATTATGGAGCTTCGCTACAGTTGTAGCCATCCGCTTCGCGAAAGTCAATTGCTAAACCATAAGCTGTTTGGTTATTGTAATCTTTTTCACAAATGCGAACTTCATCAGCATTTTCTTTTGTGCAAACTTTACATTTAGTACATGCGCTCATGGCAGTCACTCCGGCGATACCGACCACTAGGGCCATTAACTTGATATTCATATTCGTGTTATTTAATTGTTATAGTCAGAGATGATTGCTTGTACCATCACGGTATAACACATTAGGAATATCTTGCCAAAAAATAAACAACAAACACGAACTGAAATTAATATATTGAAAATCAAAAATATAAACATAAAAAAAAGCGTCAATCCGAAAGGATATCAGAAATAATAACTGTATTAATATTCCCCAAATTGTAGTATATAAACCTAAAATGGGGTAAAATGTGTTGTTTTGTACAAATTTGAATGAGATGAAAAATATTGCCGTTATAGGATCGGGTTCCATGGGAAATGGAATCGCACATGTGTTCGCGCTTACCGGTCACCAAGTATTACTGGTGGATGTAAACCAGACAGCGTTGGATAAGGCCATAGCCACCATCACCAAAAACCTATCCCGCCAAGCTGAAAAAGGAGGTATAACCGAAGAGCAAAAACAAACCGCCTTAGCCAATATCACTACATCTACCGAATACGGGAGCGCCTTATCCCAATGCGACCTTGTGGTGGAGGCGGCGACAGAAAACCCGGAAATCAAATTTTCAATTTTCCGTAAGTTAGATGAAATCTGTAAGCCGGAAACCATCCTCGCGTCCAACACATCCTCTATTTCCATTACGAAGATTGCCGCACAGACAAAACGCCCCACACAGGTGATCGGCATGCACTTCATGAATCCCGTTCCGGTGATGAAGTTGGTGGAAGTCATCCGCGGGTATGCCACTTCAGACGAAGTAACGGACTCCATCATGCAGAAATCGAAAGAATTGGGCAAAATTCCGGTGGAAGTAAATGATTTTCCAGGTTTCGTGGCCAACAAAATATTGATGCCGATGATTAATGAAGCCATCATCACCTTACAGGAAGGTGTAGCGGGAGTAGAAGAAATAGACACGGTGATGAAGTTGGGGATGGCCCATCCGATGGGACCATTACAGTTGGCCGATTTTATCGGCTTGGATGTTTGCCTGGCTATCCTCAAAGTATTACAGGATGGATTCGGTAACCCGAAATATGCACCATCTCCCCTGCTCGTAAACATGGTTACCGCCGGAAAACTGGGTGCCAAAACAGGCGAGGGATTTTATGTACACACCCCAGGTTCAAAAGAATTAGTGATAGCACCTAACTTTAGATAATTTGAGGCTGTGGGTTTTTAAATATCCCACAGCCCATGCTTTTGCTTTTCTATAAGAAAAAGGAACAATCCTTGCCTAACGTCCATATCTAATATCTCATGTCTAATATCTAACATCTAGACCATGAAAGTCACCTTCCTCGGCACGGGTACATCACAGGGCGTTCCGGTTATCCTTTGCGCATGTGAGGTTTGCCAATCGACCGATCCACGAGATAATCGACTACGTTCATCCGTTAGGGTGGATGTGGGTGGAAAAACCATCATCATCGATACAGGTCCCGACTTTAGGGAACAAATGTTGCGCAGTAAAACCACACGCATCGATGCCATTTTATACACACATGAGCACAAAGACCACATTGCCGGCCTGGACGACATACGGCCATATAATTTCATCGGCGGACAACACATAGATGTATACGCCTCCGAAGCGGTGGAGGAAGCCTTGAAGCGTGAGTTTTCGTATGCATTTGCCAAAGAAAAATATCCAGGCGTGCCACAATTGACCATACACCGTATTTCAAATAATGTATTCGAGGCCGCCGGTATCATTATCACACCCATACAAGCCATGCATGGCGAAATGCCCGTATTAGGCTTCCGTATTGGGAATTTCTGTTATATAACGGATGCCAATTTTATAACGGGGGATGAGTTGAAAAAAGCGGAAGGATGTGACGTATTTGTCATCAATTCCTTACGCCGCGAAAAACATTACTCGCATTATAATTTTGATGAAGCCTTAGAAATTATTCAGAAGGTAAAACCTCAGAAAGCCTATCTTACGCATATTTCCCACCGTTTGGCTTTACAAAATGACATAGAAAAAGAATTGCCGGAAAACGTATTTGTGGCATATGATGGATTGCATTTGAATATTGGATAACAATTTTCATACATCAAGCAATCCTGATCACCGGCTTACCGAACTGTTTTCCCTGTTCCATGTAATCAAAGGCTGCTTGTGCTTCATCCATACCAAAGGTTTTGCTCACCACGGGAATAATCTTTTTCTCGTTTACGAAGGACAACATGTCCGCAAAATCCTTTTCGGATCCCATGGTAGAACCGGCAATGGTGATTTGTTTCCAAAATAAGACCTGCGGAGAAATAGACTCGATTTTTCCGGCCGTACCCCCGTAAATGACAATTCGCGCACCTGGGTTACATACCGTCAATAGTTTTGAAAAGCCCGATCCGGCTGCCCCGTCTACGATCACATCGAAAAATATTTTCTTTTCGGCCAAGGATTTATGCCAATTTTCGTCCTTATAATTTACGCCGCCCATGGCTCCCATCTCTACCGCACGTGCTATTTTTTCGTCGGAAGAGGAAGTTACCCAAACCTCCGAGCCGCAAGCCAACGCATATTGCATGGCAAACAGGGCCACACCGCCACCGATTCCCGTAACCAACACGCGTTCTTCGGGTTGATAGGCCCCACGGACAAATAAGGCCCGGTATGCCGTCAATCCGGCCAAGGGCAAGGCCGAGGCTTGTTCCAACGTAAGGTGTTCGGGCTTGGGGAAAATATATTTGGAATGTATGCTTACATACTCCGCCAAGGTACCGCTTGAGGGCATACCCAGCATGCTGAAACGGTTGCTTTGTGCGCGTTCATCCGCACCGAAATCAAAACCCGGGTTAATGATGACCTCATTCCCGTCCTCGTCGTATCCGGCACCGTCACTGCCGAGCACAATGGGCGTAACGATGGACGCATATTGCCCCTTCGTAATCCAAACGTCGCGGTGGTTGAGTGCGGCGTATGCAATCCGCACATGTTTTTCGCCCTCCTTTTTTTCCGGTTTGGGCAGTTCCGTCATATTCAACGGCGTATTGATGGCGTTCAAAATAATTGCTTTCATAAGTGGTCAAATTTGATAAATCCTTTTTACATTTATCCTAAAGTCGAAAGATTATGATCGAGAAAAGCACGCTGACGTTCCTGAAGGATCTCAAAAAAAACAATTCCAAGGAGTGGTTTGACGAGAACCGTAAAAGGTATGAGGCTGAGCGCAAAAAATTCATTTCTTTCGTAGAAAAACTGATTGGGACCATCAGTAAATTTGACCCTTCAGTGGCCAATATAGATCCGAAAAGTGCCATTTTTAGGATTAACCGGGACATACGCTTTTCAAACGATAAAACACCATATAAAACCAATTTCGGGGTCAGCATTTCCAAAGGAGGAAAACGATCCAGTTACTGCGGATATTACCTGCATGTAGAACCGGGAAGCATATTTGCCGGCGGCGGACAATATGCACCTTTGCCGGAAAACCTCAAGGCGGTACGAGACGAAATTTACTTCAACCTACCTGAATTTGAACAGATATTAAGCAGCAAAGCCTTCAAAAAGGAATTTGACGGTTTGGATGAAATAGAAAAACTAAAAACCGCCCCCAAAGGCTATGAGAAAGACCATGCGTCCATTCCTTATCTGGTAAACAAACACTTCTTGGTTACCCGTTCATTTACGGATGCCGAAGTAACGTCGCCGGATTTTATGGATAGGCTGGAATCGGTATTTAAAGCACAAAAACCATTTGTGGATTTTATTAATCGAGCGATCGATAATCAATCCAACTAAATCATGGAACCATCATCAATAAAGAAAACCCCTTCACCAAACATCAAACCTACCATCGGTAGGAGCGAAAAAATCGGGTTGCCCCAATTCGGGCTTTCAAACGTTGATGCAAAAATAGATACCGGCGCTTATAGTTCGTCTATGCATTGTAGCCTGATCGACATCATCCAACAGGACGGCGTGAAGAAATTGAAAATCATCCCGCTGAGGTATACGGACAGACCTTATATGGGCGAACCGTTCCTGTATCCTTACACAGCCAAGAAAAAGGTAAAAAACTCCTTCGGGAAGGTGGAAGAAAGGTATGTCATCAAATGTCCCGTGTCCATTTTCGGCCGGGAAATCATGACCGAATTTTCACTCACGGACCGAACGAACATGAAATTTCCCATATTGCTGGGTCGCAAATTCTTGAAAAAAAATTTTGTGGTGGACGTATCGCTCAAAGATAGATCCGCCAAAAGTGAAGCGAGGGCCTCCAAAAAAAGTATAAACCTAGAAACCTAGAAAATAAATCCCGAACACCATGAAAATTGGAATCTTATCGCGCAGCATGAACATATACTCTACCCATCGCTTATACGAGGCGGCCCGGCAACGTGGCCACGAGGTGGAGATAATCAACCATACCAAATGTTCTGTGCTGATTGAGCAAAGCAATCCCGCGGTGCTCTTCAACGGACACCGGTTGGATAGTTTCGATGCCGTGATTCCAAGAATCGGCGCCTCGGTAACCTTTTTTGGAACTGCCGTGGTACGCCAGTTTGAGGTGCAGGGCGTTTTCTTGGCTAACACATCGCAAAGTATCGTACGTTCGCGTGATAAATTACGTTCCATGCAAATCCTTTCGCGCGAAGGCGTAGGCATCCCAAAAACGGTGTTTGCCAAATTCCCGAAAGACGATGATGTGGACATGCTCATCAAACAGGTGGGCGGTGCGCCGCTGATCATTAAATTATTGGAAGGTACGCAAGGTTTGGGCGTAGTATTGGCTGAAACCGACAAGGCAGCCAAATCGGTCATCGAAGCTTTTTCTGGTTTGAAGGAAAACATTCTTGTGCAAGAATTCATCAAGGAAGCCGGCGGAGCCGATATCCGGGCCTTCGTGGTTGACGGAAAAGTGGTGGGCGCCATGAAACGGCAGGGAAAAGAAGGCGAATTCCGCAGCAACCTGCACCGTGGCGGAAAAGGTGTCATCATCGAACTCACGAAAGAGGAAGAAGAGGCCGCCATCCATGCCGCCGAAGCCTTGAGCTTGGCCGTAGCTGGCGTGGACATGCTCCAATCTTCACGCGGGCCATTGATACTGGAGGTAAACTCATCCCCGGGATTAAAAGGAATTGAAGCAGCCACGGGATTGGACATTGCCGGAAAAATCATCGAATTCTGCGAAGAAAACGTGCTCCAAAACAAACGAAAACCCGACGAAAAATAAATTTAGGACCATTCAATACAACATAGTACATCGCATCCATGAACATATTCATCATCATAGCCACGGTCATCGTTTCCATCTCCGCATTCCAAAACCGCACCTTATTCCACAAACTCAAATTTAACGCCTATTACATTAAGGAAAACGGCGAATGGTACCGATTGTTCACCGGAGGTTTTGTCCACGCGGACTGGATGCACTTGGGATTTAATATGTTTGCGCTTTGGATGTTCGGAAAATTTGTGGAACCCTTTTTTCAGGATTTATTACAGGGCGACAAAATTCTGGGAAGTTTGGCTTACGTAGCTTTTTACGTGGCGGCCATTCCCATGAGTAGCCTTTTTTCATACGAAAAACATAAAAACGACCAGTGGTATAATGCCGTAGGTGCTTCGGGGGCCGTATCCGCGGTATTGTTTAGTTTTATCGTCCAAGCGCCTTTCTCAGAATTGATGATTTTCCCGATTCCCATTGCCTTGCCTTCCATCGTTTTTGGGGCGTTGTATTTGGTATATTCCTGGTATATGTCCAGAAGGGGGCAGGATAACATCGGGCATGATGCCCACTTTTTTGGTGCCATTTTTGGAGTTTTGGTTACGCTCATCTGCCGGCCGCAATTAGGGTTGGATTTGATTGACCAAATTGCTTCCAAATTTTAGAAACACATGGCTGATTATTTATGGTTTAACGGAAAAATAATAAAACAAGCCGCGCTTTCCGTAGCCGATATGGATCGGGCTTGGCGATACGGCGATGGTGGTTTCGAGACGATTCGACAGAACGGCAAAGACATTCCGTTGTACGAATATCATCTTCGCCGGGCTTCCCAACATGCCCAATTAATCCAGTGTGAAGTCACGTTTCCCGAACTACCGGAAATGAAAAGCATACTGCGTGAATTATCCGAAAAAAATAATTTGGGAACATCTACTCGGTGCCGCATGAGCTGGTTTAGAAAAAGCGGCGGATTCTACCTCCCCACTACCGATTTGGGTTCCGTATTAATAGAAGTATTTCCTTTTGATGAACAGGCCATCAAACGCGAACAAAAAGCCGTGTTATATAACGACCAACCTTTGGTGCGTGGAAAACTATCGGCTTTTAAACGATTGGGGGCACAAATCTATACCGATGCGGCACGTTTTGCCCACATGATGGAGGCGGACGAAGCCATCATACTCAACTACGAAGGAAATATAGCCGAAACCGTGACGGCCAACCTCATCCTACGCGAAGGAAATACCTTCTTCGCACCGCCCGTACAGGACGGAGGAATCGAAGGGGTAATGTTATATTTTTTATCAAAAAATCTACCCGAATGGGGATTTCATTTTGCCCGTAAAACCTACTCACCCGACGAATTGGCGCGCGTGGACGAAATATTGACGGTGAATGCCCTGCGGGGAATCTGCTGCATCACTTCGGTATTCGGAAAAACATTTACCTCGAATTCATTGGAGTTGAATAGTAGGCTACCGTTTTGATATTCTCTTAATTTTGTCGCGCAAAACACACTTCCCTTGGCAAAAGCGAGTACAAAGAAACCGGCGGCAAAACCCGCAAAAAAAGGCAAAGGCAGCAAGAAACATTGGGCCGTACGCCTGATGCGCTATTTTCTGTTTACATTTTTTGGATTGATCGCATTTGCCCTACTCATGGTATTGGTATATAAATGGGTTCCCGTGCCTGGTACGCCGTTGATGGTGATCCGTAAATTCGAGACCCGCGACGACGGTAAATCGGCACCATCCATCAAACACGATTGGGTTTCGTTGGACAAAATTTCGCCGCACCTACAATTGGCCGTGGTTTGCTCCGAAGACCAAAATTACCTCAAACATTATGGCATCGATTGGGGAGCCGTGGAAAAGGCCCAGAAAGAAAACGAAAAGCGTAAACGCCCACGCGGTGCCAGTACCATTTCTCAACAGACTGCCAAGAACGTTTTTTTATGGCAAGGCAAAAATTATTTCCGCAAGGGGCTGGAAGTTTGTTTTACCTATCTGATCGAAACGGCATGGAGCAAAGAACGCATCATGGAAGTATATTTAAACTCCATTGAAATGGGCGACGGCATTTACGGCGCAGAAGCCGCCTCACAAGCCTATTTTGGAAAAAGTGCGTCACGACTTTCGCCAGAGGAAGCCGCATTAATTGCCGCCATCTTACCCAACCCGAGGCGTTATTCAGCCAAGAATCCGAGTGGATATGTCCGCGGTAGGCAGCAAGCCATCCTACACCAGATGCGGTTGTGGGGCGGAAAGCTGGACTATGATAAATATAAGGACAAACCCGAGGAAGAAGCCAAGCCTAAGAAAAAAACAAAGAAGAAGGCACCTTAATGGAAACACGGACCAAACCGTTTGGGTTTTATACTTCATATGTAGTATAATTACCTGCGGAACATGAAATTGTA
>Ga0247814_10001398_pt1 | contig 14299 bp, 12 predicted proteins | sample UWRJL179409R1_FD_179947 | JGI IMG/M metagenome (GOLD analysis project Ga0247814, IMG submission 179947) | Plant litter microbial communities from Arlington Agricultural Research Station in Wisconsin, United States - UWRJ-L179-409R-1 | ecosystem: Environmental > Terrestrial > Plant litter >...
CAGCTTTGACCAGTGTGATCAGCTTGTTAAATTCTTCATCTTCTATCTCTAACATAATTCCGATAGACAGCATCCAAACCATTTGAACATAAGCAAATGACTGATCCCAAATCGTCGTACTGTACTCAATAATATCAAATAATACAGGTTTAAGTTCCTCAATTGGTCTGCCCTGCGAGTATTTCGCTTGCAAAATCTTTAAGCTATATTTGAAAAGGCTCAACTTTATATCGTTTATATATTGCTCGTCATCGCTGGTTTCAAGATTTACGGCGTCTTCCATACTAAATTCAATATTGTTATCAATAATTTCCTGGTATCCTTCTACGGTATTTAATGTGTCTCTTACTTTCAACATTTGCTCACTTACATAAAACGATTATTTAAGAAATCCTATTTAGTTACAATACGGCCAATTTATTTATTACTTAGACGTTCAATTTCATCTTGTAATACCTGATCCCAAATAAATTCCATATCAAATTTTCCAGTACGCAACAGAGTAAATACCGCTCTATTCCACTTATTATGACCCTTTTCTGTTGTTATCGAGTGAAGTTCTCTGATCCAGTGTCGGATTTCCCTGGGAATATGCCTCACGGAAATATTCTCTTTTATAGTGTTTGCGGTATAATGGCCGTTGTATCCCACAACACCATCACCTTCAAATTCTATATTCAATTTTGCTTCATCCCAATTTTCATGGCTAATTACGTTGAATAAGCTTTGACCAATATTCTCATATATTTCATCAAGTGTCATCATATTTATATTAAGTGAACAATAGATAAGTATTTTGCAATCAACTCTATTAATGATATATCTAAAGGTGAACCATCTCCTGCTCTTCCTGGAATAGCATTGATATGATTACAAACTCATTTATTAGAAATTTTATAACGTCTTTCCTAAATCAAGCCTATCTCTTTAATCTTTATAATGTACCAGGTCATACGGATAGTATTGATGATCTTCTAATCCAGCATCATCTAACCCAAGAATTTTGGCAATTGCCCCGCTTTCATAACTCCAATACCCTTCATGTGTATTAAACTTACTCTTATGACTATCGTACCATCCTGTATCGGAGTTGCCTTTGTACCACGCTTTATCTACATAAGATGTAAGATTCTCAATGGCTTCTTCCTTATTTCTATTTAATGCCGAATCAAAAACATCCTTTATTTTCATATAAGGCTTAGGAAATTTAAAGTCATTAGACTCAGCCTTCCAATCCGCTTTTCTATATTTTATCAATTGATCAATTAAATAATCATTCGGATTATCAGATTCGACTAGTTTAATAAGTTTGTTAAATTCTTCATCATCTATCTCTAACATAATTCCTATAGACAGCATCCAGACCATTTGGGTGTAAGCATAATCCTGATTCCAAACCGTGGTACTATGCTCAATAGTACTATTTAGTAAAGGTCTAAGTTCCTTGACTGGTCTGCCTTGTGAATATGTAGCTTGAAGACTACTTAAGGTATATTTAAAAAGGCTCATCTGTGTGTCGTTTATATATTCCTGGTCAACACTATTTTTAAGATCTTCTAAGTCTTCTTTGATGTACATAGTATTCTGATCAAGAATTTCTTGGTATCCCTCCAGGGTATTTAATGTGTCTCTGAGTTTCAAGTATTGCATCGATTATCTTAATATCAATTATGCCTAGAATCTTCTAATAGGCTGACTACATCTTTGTTATCAAATGCCTTTATCCTTTAATACTTATATTATCAGATACTTTCATTAGGTTTAGAGCCTTGCATACGATTTATATTTGCTAACCTTCATAATGGACTAAATCATATGGATAATATTGATAATTTTTTAATCCAGAATCATCTAATTCTATGTGTAAAAATGCTTTTTGCCAATTTTCATTGATTGTAGTGTTGATGTTGGTAGCAATAGCCTCGTTAATTTCATCGCCCATTTTCATGTTCTTATAAGCTATAGTAGTGGTACAAAAGTTTTTTCTTAATATCACGGAGCAATTCTATTGCCTTGAAGCCAATAGGTCGATAATTATTTCATTTATAGATTGATTTCATATCAACTCCGCAATTAAGGTGAAATTTTATAAGGCCTTACTTCATTAACCTTATATTTTTTTCAGGAAAACATGTTCATCCGGATTATCCAGTTTTGAAAACTCGTCCTTACTTAGAATGATCAGCGGGTAGCTATCTGAGTCGATATCCAGCATGAATAATAGGAGATCGTATTCATCTAATAGTGCGGAAATTTCTGGAAGAAAATCATCTGGTTCATCTTCATCATCAACAGTTAAATCAATTAGCGCTTCTTTCACGGTTAAGCCACTTTCACTATTAGGAAGAATTGAACAAAGGCCATTGATAAAGGAAGTAAAGCTTTCTTCCCAGTCCAGCTCGACAAGCTTGTTTCGCCGTTCAAGAGCATTTACCAAAGCTATCAAAGGCAACTCAGGAATTTCTGTATCAATTGTTCTCGACCACACCTCCTGTTTGAACTGTTTGATATATTCAGCAGGTTGCTGGTAACTCAATAGTATTTCAACTTCTGCTTCCTGATTATCGGGTGATAGTAATGTTTTTACAATTTGCTGCAGTATTTTTATATCTTTCATATTTCTTTAATCTTTATAGTGTACCAGGTCATACGGATAGTATTGCTGATCTTTTAATCCTGAATCATCTAATCCAAAAATTTTGACAATAGCCCCGCTTTCATAACTCCAATACCCTTCATGTGTATTAAACTTACTCTTATGACTATCGTACCATCCTGAATCTGAATGGCCTTTATACCACGCTTTATCTATATAAGAAGTAAGATCCTTAATGGCTTGTTCTTTATCACCACTCAATGCCGCATCACAAACTTTTTTTATTTTCATATAAGGCATAGGAAATTTGAATTCATTAGATTCAGAATGCCAATCCGCCTTTCTATATCTTATTAACATATCAACTAAATAATCGTTGGGATTATCAGCATCAACTAATTTAATAAGTTTGTTAAATTCTTCATCTCTTATCTCCAGCATAATTCCAATTGATAGCATCCAAACCATCTGTACATAAGCAAATGATTGATCCCATATTATGGTACTGTAATCGATAGCACCAGTTAATAAAGGTATCAGTTCCTTCACTGGTCCGCCCTGTGAGTATTTTGCTTGAAGACTACTTAGTGTATAATAGAAAAGGCTTTTATTTGTATAATTTATCTCTTTCTGGGTAACACTTTTTTGAAGATCCTCTAGCTGTTCTTTGATGAAAATCATATTTTCATCCAGAATTTCCTGATATCCTTCCACGGTATTTAATGTGTCTCTTACATTCATGATTTATTTACTTTTTTTAACATAATTATGGCCATTTGTTACCTATATTGCCAAGTTCATCTATTTCATAAGTTGTAACTTTTCCTGTATTATCAACTTTTGAAAGTACCTTCTGAACCTGGTTTTTCTTCAATGCACTCGCAATATCCTCCGCTTTCCGTCTTCCAAGTTGATTTCTTAACCTATTATTCCCTAGTACCCAGTCATCACTCATTTGTGCCCCATCCTTCGTGTTTTTATTTAGTTGAGAGGAACCAAATTTTGCTTCGTCAATAACATATTTTGGAGGTGGAGTAGCATTTTCATAAATTCCGTCAATTCCTTTTTTAATTTTATCATCCAATGATGTGGGTGCTTCGTCCCCGATACGTTTTAGATCATAGCCTTTCTTCTTTAAGTCAGGATTTTCTACCATGTTTTTCTTGGCTGCCATCTCGCCAAAATTCCCTTTTTGTTTAGTAGACGCTGTGAGCGGGTCAAACTTCTTCATTGCCTCCTCAGCAAGTTCATCCGCACTTTTAGATACAACCTCACCAAGCGTCCTCACATTTTTGGCCTCTTCCCCTGCTTTTGCTGCCTCTGCCGCTTTTGCCGCCTCTGCTGCTTTCGCCAACCTCGCGGCCTCGCCTGTTTTAGACAACACATTGGCGGCCTCCCCGCTTTTAGCAGCAACGTTAGCTACCTCTGCACCACTTACCACCGCTTTTGCCTCCCCAACGCCAGTTAACATTAAGGCACCTTCGAAGCCTCCCCGCCCGGTGTACTTGCCCCAATCGCGCGGACTTTGTTTTGACGCCCAATCTTTGGCCTGATTGATGCTTTCACCGGCTTTGTTTAAAGCGGCCTGACCAGCTTTTTCTAAATTGCCAGGCTTAGTGGCCCAATTATAAGCATTTACATGCGCCTGCCCAACGTCGCTTACTACTTTATTTACATTGCCTGGCGTGCTCACCCAGTCGGCCGCATTACCCACTGCTTTTCCAGAAGCCACAGCGGCATCTTTAATTTTACCCGCAGTTGCTGTTGGATGGGTCACGGCATGTAAGGTGGCGCCCCTGGCCTTATCCCCCATTTCACCGAGGAATACTAAACCTTCGCCAATGCCTTTTACCCCTCCATAAATGCCTTCTGAAAGACCAAGTTTGAAATTGGCAAATTTACCATAGAGCCCGCCTATCCTATTATTGGCTTTTTCCTGTTCATCAAAACTCTTTTGAAACCAGTCGTCAACTTTTGCTCCCAAACTCTTAACAGCACTGTGTTTCATCCGGGTAACATTCGCTTCGATAGCAGCCATAGCGGCTGGCACACTAAAATGGATACCTATTTTACCGCCCACGCTGCAGGGCAGCTTTGAGTCGTCCAAAAGTTTACGGTGAGGCCCGATTGTAATTCCCTGCTGCACGCCCTGCCAAAGTAAGGGTATAGGCTGGCATTTGGTTTTGGTGATAGAACAAATGCCCAGGCAGGGTATGTTTACCATCGGTACTTTGTCGCCTTCAGTAGCCATTTGTTTGCCATACAGGCTAACATTTTTATGATTGGTTACTTTCAGCTTTCCGAAACCGAGCCCTTTATCACAAACAAGAAAAGCGCCATTTGGAACATACTTTTTGGCCATGGCTAATTGTTTAATGGTGTAAGGATACAACTGTGGCGGTACGTCAACACACCCTCTATGGCGTACTGTGTTAACTGTGAAGATTGCACAGGCAAACCCTCATTACCAAATTCGAAGCTCTCTAAATGAAAGCCCTCTACAAATGCGTCCAGGTTATATATATCAAGCAACTCCCTAAATAGCTCAGAAACAGCATCCTGATCAAAACTCTCCCTGTCAATCTCGCCATCTATTTTAATAGTACAGAAATTTTGTTCTTCATTATAGTCAGTTAAGGAAACTTTTGTTTTAAAGGGTATTGCCGTAGCACCTATGGCATTTCGTATCTCACGATAATGATCAATTGTGTAATTAGTATCCCTGCTAAAGGTTTGCTGCAATAGGCCGGGGAATATCGCGTGGTACAAATAGGAAGACTGCAGGGCACTGTTCAATCCCCCATCGGTATAAAGCAATACGATGGCCTCATTAATCAACTCCTTATGCTGCTCATTATCTGCATATTTTTTAGCGATCTCAGGCCGCATCTTAAGCCATTCGTTCTTAATTTCGGGCAGGTTTGCCACATCAGAGAAATTACCTTCCTTATCAGTTTCTACCAGCAGGTTTTTTCGTAGTTGGGCCATACTAAGGTCAGCAGCGTCAGACCCGTCATTTTTCAGTTGCCACTGTTTCAGCATCTGAACAGAGAACTGGTTGCTGGTTGCTGTGGATTTATCTACAGTCACCTTTATCACTGTTATGATTTCATTATCGTATTGGTAATCGTCAACCCTGTAGCTGATTTGCTGTACTACCTGGTAAACCGCCGACGCACCTTCTTTTAATCCAAAGTTTACTGGATAAATTTCCCTGTTCAGCATGGCTTAACTTTTATTGATTTCTACCTTGCCACCATTCAACGAAGCTGTTGCAGTAACACCTATCTTCAAATCCTTTTGCCCGTCTATGATGAAATCGTTTTCAGTTGCAGCAAGGTTCATGGCCTTGGCTTTTGCATCTACAAGGTCTTTTCCTTCAACGGTAATCAATTCACCTTTGATGTCAAGCGTTTTGGTTGCGGCGGCAATTTGCTCTGGAGTAGCGTTCTCAGCAGGGGAGAGATTTCCGATTGTGATCTTTGGAGATTGAATATCAATACTTTCAGTAAAATTGACAGTAAGCGATTTACCGGTAACGGCAACATTACCTTCCCGATCCATCGTGAATGTACTTAAACCGGTATGGATAACAATTTTATTGCCCGCCTGCGCCCTGAGTAACGCCTGTCCGTTTTGAATATTGATAAAGTTAGCAGCACTGGTACCCATATTTAAGGCATGGTTTAAATCATCAAACGTTAGTGCGCTCCCTTTTCTGGATGTAAGCCCCTTGGTATTACTGTTTTTAAAACCACTGCTGTCACCGCTTTTACCATGGTAAACACTACCCATTACCACCGGACGCGCAATATTCCCTTCTTCAAAGGCAATAATCACCTGGTCCCCTTTCTCAGGAATAACATGGAAGCCCCGGTTTTTGCCAGTATCGCCATTCCCGGCATTCGGACTTACTACACGCAGCCATTCGGTCACATCATTGGTTGCACATTCCCATTTAAACTTTACTTTGATGCGGCCCTGGCCCTGCGGGTCGTCATTATCAACCACATCGGCCAGCTGCATATCCGGACTCGGCCGTTCAAAACTACTTGCCGCCAACCGTTCCGTAGTAGATACAACTCCTTCAAAGGTATTTTGATAATGACCGCGCTCGTCGATACTATGTGAAATAGAAGTAACCAGGAACTGACCTAAACTTTCCGTGTTAAAGGACAGGTCTTTTTTGATACTCATCGTAATATCTACTACGGTACCAATACCTACCTCTGGATTATCACCAGTTGCATTCACTTTGAGTAACTGACTGATATTGGCTTTTTCCTGATTCTCTACATGGCTGCTGATATCACTGTTGTTTTCTACACGAATGGTGGCGGGCTGATTAAAGGTTTTACTGAACATCGAATTTGATGCATTAATGGCATGTACCAAATCTGGCCGCCCATCGGCCTTACCTGTTGTTTCTCCCTGCAGCATTTCATCCTGCTTTGGATTGTATGCAAAACGTTTGTTCTTAATCGGCGCCACACCCATTGCATATTGGAGGTTATGCAAATCTCTTCCATAAAACAGCGATACTTCCCGCTGCTCATCCGGCTTACCGAAATTAAGATATTCGCCATCATAGTAAAACCATTCATAGTACTCTGCACTCAGGCGATTGAGGAATTCAAAATCACTTTCCCTGTACTGGATCACATAATCTATGGGATTTTTCCGCGTGGCATTGCTTACAATTCGCAGATCATTTTCTGGGGTATCATTGGTGGCCAGCTTCACAATATCGTCCAGTGTTTTATCCAGATAAGAACCCAGATCAGGGCCCCTGTCTATCAAAATAGTCGGACTGTATCCACTAACGATCACCACTCCATGATAACCATGACTCTGAGAAAGCTCCACTTTAGTAACCAAACCGGCAAACTTCTGCCAGATACCTGCGGCATAGCCAAAGGCAGCGGTCAGCGTTTTACCTACAAATTCCCGGCTGTCGTCTAGTGTGATCAGCCCCGGCTCACCTATCTGATCATGGTTAAACCGAAGTTCGAAATAATGGTGGGCATTAAATGCCTGCTGTAATGTGAAAGAAGAAAAATGTGAAATAACTTTACCTTCAATACTTATTTCTTTGATAAGATTTATGTTCATACTAGTGATTATAATGTATATCAATCAGTTGTATTCTATTCTATAGCCTCATAGCATCAATAATCATTCCAATAATGAAAGATTTTCCATTTTAAAGAACATACTATCGCAGGTATTTTAATCAAATCGACAAGTCGCATATACAATTTGAAATCAATCTTCAAATTGCTTACTTCAAAGTTTGTATTATAATTGCTACAAATATTATTTACATGAGGCTAATGAATGTAAAGCAGTGCCAAATACTTTCCATAGCTGGCGGTAATGTCTGCTCGGACAGGTAATAAACGAGCATTAACCTATATGCTACACACCTTCCTGTGGCCATGAATATATTTTCCCGATAGGTGGCCTATACGCAGAAAATATCATGTCTACCCCAATACAACTGCAAATGGACAACATATCAACCACTTAACTACCCATTATGTAGAGTTGTAGTTAACTTGTGACTGATATGGGGTAGACATGATATAGTCCGGCTCTGGTTGAGCTATAAATCATCTATGTTTTGTCTGATACCATAGTCTGAACAAAATACAGACTTAAACAATCGTGTGGAAATAAATCATATTATTTCTATATTAATAATATAATTTCACAAATTCTTTGTGATGATTAATATTTTCGGTATATTTACATAGTATTGTAGACTAGTGATTGTTCATTCTTACATCGACCTGCGTAGTACCTTTCTGATATAGCCCTTCCCTCTTTTGGTTTAAGTTGAGTAATTAGTTGACATACTAAATGTTTATTTATTCACTTAAATTCATTTTTAAAATGGCAATTGTAAAAAGCGGCCCTTTCTTGGGCTTTGCAGGAACAGTAGACGGAATCACTTATTACCAGCTTCCAAGTGGTGTGACTGTTGCAAAACGAAAAAACAAAAAAAGTACTAAACCCCGGACTGAAGGACAAAAAGCCACACAGTCTACGCACGGTATGATCTCTAAATTCATGCATCCCTTTGAAGAAATTGCGAAGGTAGGTTATCAGCATGTATCAAAATCAACAGGATTAAACCCGCACAACGCGATGGTTAGTCATATCTGGAAGACAGCCCTGGACGGTCCGCCCGATAATCGGAAAGTTGATTTACACAAACTGCTGATTACACAGGGAGATTTACCCGCTGCTGCAGAGAATTCGGTCCGGATAACTGCAGCAGGACTTTCTTTTACCTGGAGTACGGAAAACCAGTTAAGGAACAGTCACTATAGCGACCAGGTAATTCTGTTTGCATACTTCCCTACACTCCGGGAATCGGAAGTAAAATTTGGAGGTGCAGAACGCAGGGCTGGATCAGATACCTTACCGCTTAGTGGCATTGAAAAAGGACATCCGGCAGAAATCTTTATTTCATTTATTGCGAATGACCATTCCAGCCTTTCCAATAGTATTTATCTCGGGCAATTAATCTGGTAACCATGGCAACAAGAAGAAACAACTCGATAATAGGAGATTATCGTGGTAAACTGGGCCCTTTGGTGCTCAGCGAATCCTATGGTGTGGGTACTGCCAGGTCAATGCCCCGAAAATCAAAAAAAAAGCTGTCCGGAAAGCGAAAAAAGCATACAGCCACCCTGGGCATGGTCAACACACTATTGAGCACTGCTACAGCTATCATCAATTTGGGGTTCCAGAAACCTAAAAACCCTAAGATGAGCCCTTTTAATGCTGCAGTTTCATGGAATTTCAATAATGCTTTATCAGAAGATCCGGAAAATGCTGTGCTGCAAATGGAAAAGGTACAACTTAGCCTGCCAATACAAAAGACCCAAAAGGCCTGGGAGGCAAGTTTATCGCTTGATGCGCAAAACAATGCTAAGGTGGCATGGAAACTCAATCCCTATCCACACAAATGTACTCACCTGGATGACAGGGCAATCATCGTGCTGTATGATGCTGAAGAAAACAGGTTCTTTCTGCAACATGACGTAGTGCTGAGAAGTGACCAATATTTCGTTCGCGAATTAGGCGATTGCCAGAAAGGACATCATCTGCACTGGTATATGTTTATGATTTCCGCAGATAAAAAGCTGGTGTCAGAAACACAGTATTTGGGGATGATCAAATTGGAAGAATAAGCCGATCGGCCGATATGGTGCTGGCATACAGAATTATCATGATGCCAGCGCCAATCGCCTGATCGAAACGCTGAATGTAATCGAATGGGAAATTCCTGATACATCCCGCTTACTGATCTCTTTTGTTAAAGCTAAAATTTGAGATAATAAGATTGTGAAAACAGAAACGTTGCGGCAGATCAAGGGGCTGACGAACTCTTTAGTACATACTCTATCTCCGCATGCGAAAACAGTAATAGATTTATTCCAACGTTAGTTGCAAGACAGACTACTCTATTTTAACCATCGCTTTGATCACACCGTTTCGGGGATCCAGCCAACTTTCGAATTCGTTCTTTACCTCATCAAATGCCACCTGATGGGTGATATACGTAGCGGGTTTAATTAAGCCTGCTTTCATCGAGCTGATCACATGTTCAAAATCATCGATGGTCGCATTTCTGCTGCTCATCAGCGTTGATTCTCTTTTATGGAACTCAGGGTGATTAAAAATGAGATCGCCCTTTTGCAGTCCTATCAATACAAACCGCGCTCCATGCGCCATATAATTGATGGCATTGTTTATAGCGCGCTGATTTCCGGTAGCATCAATTACCACCGTGGGCATATCGCCACCAGTGATAGCAGAGATCTGCTGCGTTACCTCAGTGGAGAGTGCATTCACTGTATGCAGAACACCTAACTTCTCTTTACAAAATGCTAACCTGCCTTCATTAATATCTAAAGCTATAACCTGTGCGCCGGCTATCCGGGCAAATTCCATGGTTCCCATACCAATCGGCCCCGCACCAATCACCAGAACAAATTCTCCGGGCTGCACCCCTGCCCGGCGGACCCCATGCGCGCCAATTGCTAAGGGTTCTACCAATGCAAGTTCGTCGTAACTTAAATCCTCACCATGCAGCAAAGAAGATGACGGCACCGAAATATATTCGCGCATCCCACCGTCTACATGCACACCAAACACCTGTATATGCACACAGCAGTTGGGCTTGTTGCTGCGGCAGGCAACACATTTACCACAATTAAAATAAGGAATCAGGGTCACTTTTTCACCGGGTTTAAAATCATGATTACCATCTACGGCTACCAGTTCTCCCGATAGTTCATGTCCTAATATGCGCGGGTAATTAAAAAATGGCTGCGTACCTTCATAAGCGTGTAAATCTGTGCCGCAGATGCCTATACGCTTTACTTTAATAATGGCACGGCCTGTTTCTAATACCGGTGGCTGTGCTGTAGCATATTCAAAATTGCCTGGTGTAGTGCAGGTTAAAGTCTTCATATTTATTTGTACTATTGATTGTGATTTGTATTTGTGCTCATCGAAACAGGAATTTAACTTCTGACTGCTATCGTTTGATATAAATTAACTACGCATTCGCCAATGCCCTGTCCAGGTGCACATACCCACCATCCACATGGATAATCTGCCCCGTAGTATGGCTGGAAGTAGCAGACATCAGAAAGGCAACCATATTAGCAATCTCTGTAGCGGTGGTCATCCTGTTTTCCAATGGAATTTTTGCGGTAATTTCATCCAATTTTTGCGAAGCATTATCCAGTGTTTTAATCCATGTTTCGTAGGCGGGCGTCCAGCATTCTGCCACTACCACTGCGTTTACACGAATGCCATATTTCAGTAATTCTACGGCCCACTCCCGGGTGAGGGCATTTCTGCCACCATTGGCCGCCGCATAGGCGGATGTATTTCCCTGACCGGTTTCTGCAGTTTTAGAAGTGATATTCACGATCGCACCCCTGCTCTTAATCAGTTCGGGTAATGCGTAGTGCGCCATCAGGTAATAATGCACCAGGTTTTTGTGCAACGACGCCATAAAACCTTGGTAAGTACCTCCTTCCAAACTTACGCCATCATTCACTCCCGCGTTATTTACCAGTCCATCAATTCTGCCAAACTGAGCAATAATTTTGGCAACAACGGTTTCACAAGATTCCGGGTTAGACAATTCGGCTTCCACCTGGGCGGCCCTGCCGCCACCGGCAATGATCGTATCTACAACCTGCTGGTTATCTGCTACCTTACGGCCTACTATCACTGCGACTGCCTGCTCCTTTGCAAAAACTTCAGCTATTCCCCTGCCAATACCTTTTGCACCGCCGGTAATCACTATAATCTTATCTTTTAATTGTAAATCCATGATATTATCTTTTTGATGTTTAATTGTCTGCTATAGGGTATTTTTTCTGTTGCTAACTGTCTTTTATAGGTACTAAAGGGTTGCTGATCAGGCGAACATTTTTCCGCCGCCGCCCAGGCAGCGCTCATTCCAGCATATTCAGCACGTCTGCCCTTCTTGATTCCGGCAATACTTTCAGGTAGGTTACCTTTCCGCCCCTCAAATTACCTTCAACAGTAGTTTGGTACGGAGCAAATAATTTAAAATGTACATCCCAGTCTTTGGGCCATGCCGCAAACAGCATTATCTTTTTACCGTCACACTGCATCAGCATTTCCTGTAAACCGATCATTCCCGAGCCTCCCCAGTTATGATCCGGTGCCCAGTCGTATCCCGGCCCCCAGAACGCAGGAAATTTTCGTCCCGAATCCTTCAGTTTTAGTATAGTTAACCTGGCAGCCTCATCCGTTAACCCTAATCTCGCGGCAAAAATATTGTCCTGCTTCCAGCCGGTATGACTGCGGAATTTTAGCGCATCCGGATCATACAGGTATGTATTTCTTGCTGTATCCAGTCCGGGTTTGCCAATGCCATAAATCCCCCAGGGAAAAACGGGGTACAATTGCGGACTTTCTGTATTGTTTATCCTTTCCCAGGTCTTTGCAGGGGAAATCATCACTTTATCATTTACTCTGCGAAAATTGATTGGCGGGATCATTTTTAACAGCTCCTGCCAGTGTTTTCGCTGTGCTGCTGTAGCTGTTGGTAATTCGAGCAATCGTTGTAACACGGTTTGCAGGCCGGCGATGGTTGAAGTAGAGTTATAAGCCATTTTGTAGGTCTCGGCAGCAGAACCGGGATACAATACCAGATGACCATTTGCATCTAAGTCCTTCGCTCCTCTTTGTTTGGCGAGATAAGTATAATGCGCTTTAAAAAAATCGAGGCTGCTCTCTATCAGTGGCAGGTACTTGCTGATATCCTGTCGGTTGTATCTTTCTGTTTCTAAGATCATCATGCAAAATTCCAGCACGGTATCCCATTCATATTCTAACCAGGCATTATATTCCATTCCCTGATCATACCCCGGCGGGCGTTTCCAGCCGTATTCTGCCGGATTGGGCAATCCGAAATTCTCTATCTGCTCCGTGAAGCTCGCACCATTGTGCCCCCAGGCAGCTTTGGTACGGATCTCCGCATTCTTCAGGTTGTTCAGGTAAAAATCGAACTGGGGTTGCATCATTTCGAAATCGCCGCTTTTGAGCATCGGCCAGTAGACTAAACGTTGGTTTTGTGCGGTATGCGTACCCCCGCCCCAGTTTCTAAAGTCGGGCGTATACTTCAGCGAAGAATCTGTTAATTGCGGATCGAATGTAAACAGGCCGCCGTTGAATTTGGTAGGCCATTGGCCATAAGCATTACAGCCCAGCATATAACGAAATAACTGATAGTTTTTACCTGCCTGGCTAGCCATCTCATTTGATGAACCCGTTGGAGCTGAAGAACTGATAAATATAAAACTCCTGTTCCAATAGTTATTCCACCATTTTTTGGTCGCCTTAAATGCTTTAGAGGGATTATATGGGGCACTATCCACAAGTGCCTTTTGTTGTCGATTTTGCGTTTTTACATAGCCTGGGTACCGATCAGATGAACTGTGTAGTACAATACGAATAGACTGTGATTTTGACGGACTTATACTTTTTATAGACCATCCGGCAAAAGGCGTACTTAAATACTGTCCCTGATACGTACCGGCAGCAACCATATCCTTACCCTGCATCGTTCCGCCAAATTGCAACTGTTGCAAAGGATTGAACATTGCCGACCCAAACTGATCTAAACGCTGTTGCTTCAGTACCACATCAAATACGGTATGATCTTTATTCTGATGGGTAAATAGTATCGTATTACCCTTAAACCCAACTTCGTCTTTGGCTGTTTTAACTATACCCTGTGGCGCCCATTTGTACGAATTCTGATTATTTTCTTTGCCCCTGGTCTCCCTGTCTGCAAAACGCCAGCTTTCATAACTGGCAGTGGTCACAAGTGGCTGATTTGATAAGACTTCCAGGTTAATCACCGGCTTAAACACATCTACCCAAACTTTAACCCCTGCGTTCAGTTTGCCATCTGCACCAGTTAGCTGCACATAACCGTCTTTTAAAATCAGCTCCTGTTTAAATACCTTTCCTGCGAAGGGGTTTGGCGATAAATTCAATTTTATTCTGCCAAGTTTCAGTAAGGTGTTATTTTCGTCGAATGTGCCGCTCCTTGATAAATACAGATAAATTTGCCCGTATTCTACCCATACATTCACACCAACATCTCCCCCACCAACCGGCATAGATTCTGATGAA
>Ga0247814_10001399_pt1 | contig 14297 bp, 4 predicted proteins | sample UWRJL179409R1_FD_179947 | JGI IMG/M metagenome (GOLD analysis project Ga0247814, IMG submission 179947) | Plant litter microbial communities from Arlington Agricultural Research Station in Wisconsin, United States - UWRJ-L179-409R-1 | ecosystem: Environmental > Terrestrial > Plant litter >...
CATAGCTGAAAAGATTTAATACGAAGTTACTAAAAATTGCATTCATCACATCCTAAAAATAGCATAACTCTGATGCGTGGTTTTAATAATAGCCTCGGTGCGCTCGGGGTGGGTATCGCTTATAAATATCTGTCCAAAAACCTTATCGTCTATCATTTGTACAATCTTGGCTACGCGGGTTTCGTCCAGCTTGTCAAAAATATCATCAAACAATAATATAGGTAAAACGCCGCCCTGTTTTTTTATAAATTCAAACTGGGCAAGCTTTAATGCGATTAGAAATGATTTTTGCTGCCCCTGCGACCCAAATTTCTTTATAGGGTGCCCGTCTATTTCAAACAAAAGGTCGTCTTTATGTATGCCCACACTTGTATATTGCAGTACGCGGTCGCGTTGCAGGTTCTCGGTAAACAGCGTTGCAAGGGTTTTATGGTGCAGCTGGCTGTCGTAAACAAGGCTTACGCTTTCGGCCGAATTTGTAATGGCTTCATGGTGCCTGCTAAAAATAGGTACAAAGTCGGCCAGGAACTGCCTGCGCTTTTCAAAAATGTTTTGGCCCATTATGTTCAGCTGCTCATTGTAAACAGAGAGGGTATCGGCATCAAATGTATGGTTAAGGGCAAAATATTTTAGCAGTGCGTTGCGCTGCGCTACCACCTTTTGGTAATTAATGAGTTCCTGTAAATAGGAGGAATCCAGTTGCGAGATAACCGTGTCTAAAAATTTGCGGCGTGTTTCGCTGCCTTCTGTAATGAGGTCGTTGTCTGACGGCGATATAATAACCAGCGGAATAAACCCTACGTGCTCGCTAAATTTATCGTACGCTTTGCTGTTTCGCTTTATAACCTTTTTAAGCCCTTTTTTAAGGCTGCATACAATTTGCTCTTTTCGGCCATTTTTTTCGAAGGTGCCGTCTATTACAAAAAACTCTTCGCCGTGTTTTATGTTTTGAAGGGCTAAAGGGTTAAAGTAGCTTTTTCCGTAGGCTAAATGATAGATTGCATCAAGCACATTGGTCTTGCCAACGCCGTTTTTACCTGTAAAACAGTTAATCTTGGGGTCAAACGTGTAGTTTGCCTCCGAAATATTCTTATAATTAATGAGAGATAAATTCTGTAAATGCATTTGTAATGAGCCCTGAGTATGAAAACTTTCCATAAATGAGGGTAGTTTTTTATAAAGCCTGCAAATTATTGAAAAATATCCACAAAAAGATATTTCAGATTTCAATAAAAATTTTATTTTTGCGCTCACTAAAATAAAATAAATGGCAACATACAATAAAAGAGGCTATAAAGCTCCTAAGCCCGAGAAACCTGAAGAAGAAATTGAAACTGTACCGGTAGAAGAAACTTTTGATGACAACAGTACTACCGCAGGAGTTTTTAATACGCTTGACGAAGGAGCTTCTAAAACGGAAGAATGGGTGCTTAAGAACCAAAAGGTAATCTTTTTGGCAGTGGGCATTGTAGCACTTATAACTATAGGCTATTTACTGTTTGATAAATTTGTAGACGGCCCTAAAGAAGAAGAGGCTGCTAACGAGATGTTTCAGGCAGAGAAGTATTTTACACAGGCTGTAGATGCACAAAAATCGCAGGACTCGTTATACAACCTTTCACTTAACGGTGGCGAGGGTAAATATGGCTTCCTGGCTATTATAGATAAGTATAGCGGTACAGATGCTGCAAACCTTGCTCATTACTTTGCAGGTACAGCTTACCTTAACACCGGTAAATATAAAGAGGCTGTACAGCACCTTGAAGATTTTACAACTAAAGACGAAATACTTAAGGCTACCGCACTTGGTGCTACAGGCGATGCTTTTGTACAGCTTGGTACTCTTGATGAAGGACTTAAATATTACCTTGATGCTGCTAAAGTGAGCGATAATGATGTTATTACACCTCGTTTCCTTTTTAAAGCTGCACAGGTATCTTTAGAGCTTAAGAAAAAAGAAGACGCTCTTAAGTACTATAAAGAAATTAAAGAAAAATACAGCACATCTGCCGAAGGTGCGTTGATAGATGCTTACATAGCAGAGCTTGAATAATGGCTACAATAAATAAAAATTTATCACAATACGATAAAAACACTATCCCAAACACGAAAGGCTTTCGGTTTGGGATAGTTGTTTCTGAGTGGAACGAGAACATAACTGCCGGCATGTATAAGGGGGCTATAGAGGCCCTGCTTGAAAATGGCGTGCAGCAGGAAGATATTGTATCATGGGATGTACCCGGCAGCTTCGAACTTGTTTATGGCTGCAAGCGCATGATACAAACCCAAAATGTAGATGCCGTTATAGCTATAGGCAGTGTTATACAGGGTGAGACAAAACATTTTGATTTTGTTTGCGAAGCAGTATCGCAGGGCATAAAAGACCTTAATGTACTTACTGATGTGCCCGTAATATTTTGCGTACTTACCGATAATACCCTGCAACAGGCTATAGACCGTAGCGGTGGTATACATGGCAATAAAGGTACAGAAGCTGCTATAGTTGCCATTAAAATGGCTAATTTAAAACAGCAAACAAGCTAATGTGAATAGCATAGATAGATATAATTAACCTCCTGTAACAGGGAGGTTTTTTTATGCCTTATATTTTCTTATGAATAAATAATTGTGGAAAACCGTAATGATTGCTATACATACCTGTGCAAAGAACAATTGTTGCTTTGTTTTGAAGCTATGAGTAATATCGATGAATGTCATTTAAACTAAAAAATTCACCATTCGTCGCAACAAACTTTTCAGTCGTCTAAAATATGTTAAAAAGGGTCGTGGGCTAAAATACCTTTGTACAAGAAATTACTAAGACAAATTATTTTACCGATGACACAAATTACCCCCAAAATTAATTTTAGCATTTTTAAACTATCAGTTTTTGCAATGCTATGTATGTTTGGATTTGCTGCAAATGCACAAACTGCTTCTTGTACACCTACAGGCGACCAAACTGCTTACGGGCAAGGCGAGTGGAGAGGTTACTTATATAGCCCCATAGCTACAAGCACTCCTACTGATGCATCTTTTGCATCAGCAAACTATAAAGGATATGTAACGCGTACAGCAAACTTCGACCAAAACGTTGGAGGTGGCGCATTACCGGCCGAAGCTACCCTTTGCCCGGGTACTTACAGTGCTAACTTCATTATTCGTTATAAAATGCAGGTCAACCTTGCAGCAGGATGGTACACTTATACAATTGCCGGAGATGACGGTTACAGGCTAAGCTTAAACGGAGGGTCTTCATTTCCTGCCGACTTAAGCGACTGGGCAGATCATGGATATGTTTCTAAAGTAGCTACCTATTACCATGCCGGTGGTATAATAAACTTTGTTTACGAATATTTTGAACACGGAGGCGACTCAAGGGTTTCTTTTAACTATAGCCCGGCAGCATGTACTTCTACAGCTCCAACATTTATATCAGGAACCGCAACCTCAGGCTGTGCATCAGGTACTACACTAACGGCTACAGGCGGTACAGCAGGTGCTAACTGTACATATCAGTGGGGTATAGGCAACGTAGTGGGCGAAAACATTATATCGGGCCAAACAGGTGCATCTATAGCAGTACAGCCTTACAGTACTAAAACATACTGGGTAAGGCGCGTAAGTGCTGCTCCATGCAGTACTGTAACAGGCGGCATTACCCGTACCGTAACGGTAGCTACACCGGCACCGGGCAACCCAAGTGATTATGGAGATAATAAATGGAATGTTTATGGTTATGTGGGCAGGGATCTTGATTTTGGTGTTACAACATCAGAGTATGCAGGTTTCTACAGTGTTGCTACATTAGGTTTTGATACGCAGGCATCATGGAATAAAAATTCTTCACCGTCATTTTATAGTGGTACTAACGGTTATACAGGTTGTACACTTCCTATAGAAAATTTCACTTTTGTTCATAAGCGTAAAGGTTTTCCCTGCGGAAGCTACACCATACAAATGGAAAACTGGGATGACGACAGCCGATTGTATATAAATGGTGTACAGGTATGGAGCTTTGTAGGCTACAGTGGCGGCCAGCCGGTACAAAATATAGGTACTTTTAACCTTGACGCGAACTCTACTATAGAACTTAGGGTAGAGGAGAACGGGGGAGATGCTAATGCTAAACTTGTAATTACACCAATAAATGCTTCAACAGCCCCGGCATCAATATCAGGCGTAACTACATGTTGTAAAAACGCACTGGTTACACTTACTGCAACAGGCGCTGTTTTAGGTCAGGGAGCGCAATACGAGTGGGGTACAGGTACAGTAGGGTCTAACATAATTGCAGGCCAAACGGGCGCAGTACTTACCATACTAACTCCTGCTACAACTACTTACTGGGTTAGGATAAAAACAGCTTGCGGCGCATATACTGCCGGAGCTTCAAAAACGGTAACCGTTCCGGATGCTTTAGTTTACAATAATGGCTGGAATGGTACACCTACAATAAATACCGCTGTAGAGATTCGCTCTAACCTTACATTAGCACAAGACCTTCAGGTTTGTTCTTGCCAGGTAAAAGCTAATATTACGCTTACTGTGCCTACAGGCAAAACGCTTACTGTAAAGAACAAGCTTACTGTAGATGGTACAGGTAGTGTTGTAGTAGAGAACAACGGTGCTTTAGTACAAATAGAAAAAGTACAGGATGAAGGTACCATAGTGGTACATAAAAACAGCAACCCGCTTTACAGGTTAGACTATACTATGTGGAGTGCACCGGTAGCAGGGCAAAACCTGCTTGCTTTTTCACCACAAACTACTGTAGGCCGTTTTTACGAATACAAATATGCTTTTGATAGTGCTGCAAATACAAACGTAGAACAGTACTTTATAATAGACCCAACGGTTAATACTTTTGCGCCTGCAAAAGGGTACTTAATACGTATGCCAAACGGTAATAGTGCAGCTGGCTACAATGGGGGTACAGCAACAATAACTATAGACGGTACATTTACAGGCGTGCCTAATAATGCAGATGTTACCATACCGGCATCTACCCAGGGCTACCGTTACACGGCAGTGGGTAACCCTTACGCATCGCCCATAAGCGTTAAAGAATTCTTTAACCAAAACTCAGGAGTACTGGCACCTAATTCGGCACTTTATTTTTGGAGGAAAAGAAACAACTCACAGGTATCTTCTTATGCTGCCTTAACTCTTGCAGGTTTTACTAAAAATGCATCGCTTGGCGGAGGTTCAGAACAGGGCCTTTACTACACAGGTAACAATACAAACTGGGTTATCGCGCAGGGCCAGGGCTTTATTGTTAAAACAGCAGCAGCACCTACAACTACAAATATCTTGTTTACAAACAGCATGCGTAAAGGAGCCCCTACTACAGGAAGCCAGGCATTCTTCAGGTCGGCACAATCTACAACATCAAGGTTGTGGCTTAACCTTACTAACAGCGAGAATGGTTTTAGCCAGGCAGCAATAGCTTATATAGACGAAGCTACACTGGATCTTGACTACGGTTATGACGGGCAGCAACTAACAGATGGCGGACTTTCATTATACTCTATAGCCCAGGAAACAAACCTGGCCATACAGGCAAGGCCGGCATTTACAACAGCAGATGTTGTGCCAATGGGTTATGTAGCAGGTGCGGCAGGAGAATATACTATTACACTTGATAGTACAGACGGGCTTTTTGCAGACGGGCAGGAGATATTTATAAAAGACAATGCAACAGGAACAATTAGTAACATTACTACTGCAGCGTATACATTTACTACAGAGGCAGGAACATTTAACGAAAGGTTTGAAGTTGTTTATGCAGCCGCAGCCCTTGGTACAAATTCACCGCAGCTAAACGCCAACAGTGTAATAGTATTTAAAAATGGAAATGCAATAGATATTACTACAGGCACTGCCGAAATAAGCAGCGTAGCGGTATATGACATTCGTGGAAGGAAACTTTACAGTAACAATAATGTTAATGCCTCACAAACAACTGTAACAGGTTTACAGGTACAAACAGAAGTGCTAATAGTAGAGGTAAATACAAATAAAGGTAAAGTAAGTAAAAAAATCATATTTTAATCTTCATGCTATTTAAATTATGGTTAAGAAAGAGCCCGTCATTATTTATGACGGGCTTTTTTGTTAAAACACTATTTGTTATATAATTGTGTTAAAATGCAATTCATCGATATATTGTAACATATAATCTGTAACCAAGTGATTTTTAGATTAAAAAGTACTTGCTTGTGTATAGTTGTTCTAAATAGTCATGTTGTTTTTTGTACAAAAAACTAACTATTACGTAAAAGAATTACCTATTTATACGTAATAAATAGTGATAATAAATCAACTATAACGTTTTCGTTTGAATATTTTGTAAATGATATGGCCTGTGTGTTAAGTAGATGTTAAATATTTATTTTTGTTAGTTCAAAACGAAAAGAAAAAATATGGAACACAATTACACAGCGTTCTTAAATGGCTTGCGGCCATGGCGAACAAGGGGTAATTACAGTACACATCCTCCCCGGGAGAAATCTGTAATTACAAAAGGGTCAATGCTGTTAATGGCATTATTGTTTTTAGTTGGCATGCTGCCGGCGATGGCGCAAAATCTTTCGCAATATAATTTTACACAAAGCAGTGGAACGTATAATGCAATAACAGGTGGAGCTACGCTAATTGCAACCGGAGTTGATTCCGGTGCTTCTCCTGTAACCAATATTGGATTTACATTTAAACTAAGTGGGGTTGATTATACTCAATTTTCTGCAAGTTCTAACGGATGGATAAGATTAGGGGGTACAGTGGCAAATAGCTTTACTACCTCTCCTATAAGTACTTTAGATGTTGGGCCTGCAATAGCTTTTTTATCGCGAGATGCTATTACAGGAGCTACTGATCCGGTAACATACCTGCTTTCTGGAACTGCACCAAACAGGGTGCTTACAATTCAATATCCAGGGTATAGGCCTCAATATAACAGTGCAACTAATACTGTTGATGTGCAGGTTAAACTTTATGAAACTACCAACGTAGCTCAAATTATATATGGTACTTCTGCAAGGGCTACCACTTATACCGGGCAGGTTGGTATAGTAGGAACTGCAACAACTAATTACAGTAACAGGACTACTACTACAAACTGGGCTTCTACAACTGCCGGAACTGCCAACAGTTCTACAATGACATGGTCTACAACAGCATATCCTGCCTCAGGGCAAACTTATACATGGGAACCGCCTACAGCACCTTATATTACTCCCGGTGCAATAAGTGCCGCATTTGGTAATATCTGTTTAAATACAGATTCTACAAGTAGCAATTTTACCTTATCTGGGGGTAACCTTACGGGCGATGTTACTATAGGTGCCTTTACGGGTTATACATATTCTACAACTTCAGGAGGTACTTATACACCCACCTTAACTTTATCACCTGTTTCAGGAAGTCTTTCTCAAACAGTGTATGTAAAACTTAGTCCTACTGCTTTGCAGTCTTACAGCGGTAACATACCCGTTACAGGAGGTGGTACTACAGGTACAACAAACGTAGCTGTAACAGGTGCGGGAGTTAGCACACCTCCTACGGTTGCAGCGGGTGTAGCTATAGTTACTTCGACTAGTGCTGCAATTAATGCGTCTATTAGTGCTTTAGGCTGTACCAATGTTACAGCTTATGGTATAGAATATAGTACTGCAACTTTTACAGGTGGTGCAGGCACGCCGGTTGCCGGTAGCGGCTTTAGCGGTACTGCAGGCGGTGCTTTTAGTGCTTCAATTTCGGGACTGCAAAGCAGCACTACTTATTTTTACAGGACATATGCTACAAATGCGGGGGGTATTACTTATAGTGCCGCTACTACATTTGTAACGGCATGTCCGGCAGTTGCTCCTCCGCACACTAACAATTTTAGTACATTTCCGGGTACGTGCTGGAATGCAGCACTATCCGGCGGTACGCCGGCAACAGGGCCCACTGCAACAGCTGCAAACTGGATGGTCGATGGTTTCCTTAATGATGGCACTACAGGAGCTGCAAGGATAAATTTATTTACTGTTAACAGAACAAGCTGGTTACGATCTGTACCTGTAAATTTATCATCGGGTGGGCCATTCAGGGTTAAATTTAACTATGGGGTTACCGCTTATAGTGGAGCGGCAGCTCCTGCAGCAACTACTACAGATGATACTGTGCAGTTTCTTATCTCTACAGATGGCGGAATTACATGGGTAAGTTTGCAAACATGGACCTCTCCTAACAGTACTGTGTCGAACACATCTAATCAATACACATTTGATCTTGCTTCTTATAATAGTGCTAATACCGTATTTGCAGTTTTTGCTTCAGACGGTACTGTAGACGATACACCGGATTATAATTTTTATATTGACAACTTTGTAGTAGAGGCTACACCTACCTGCGATGCTCCTGTAGCTTTAGCAGTGAGTGCTGTAACTACTACAACTGCAACAATTAACTGGGGAGCATCAGCATCTGCACCGGCTAACGGTTATGAGTATTATTATAGCAATACAAATACTGCTCCAATAGCTACAACCACGCCATCGGGCAGTGTAGGTGCAGGTGTTTTAACAGCTAATCTTAGCAGCCTCGCATCTAACACTACTTATTATTTTTGGGTACGCTCTAATTGTGGCGGCACTGAGAGATCGGCATGGTCTGCGGTTGCTTCGTTTTATACCGGATATTGTATTACAACACCGGGTACAGTTAATACAGTTGATATAGTTACCAGGGTTGTTTTAAATAATAGTATTGGAGATAGCTATACAAATAGCTCTGCAAACAATGCTACCAATTTCCAATCCTATAACAATGATGCATTTAACCTGGTTAGGGGTTCTGCCGGCAATACGGTTGCGATAACTTTTGGTACAGATGGAACACAGTGGAGTGCTGCGTGGATAGACTTTAACCAAAATCTTCAGTTTGATGCAGGTGAGGCTATTGGTGTTGCTACAGCATCTGCAGGCAATGCAGGTACGGTAACCTATACTTTTACAGTTCCTGCGGGAGCAGTATTGGGTAATACAAAGCTCAGGGTAAGAGGAGGAGCAGATGCAACGTATTCAGCTTCCGGCGCATGTACTAACAGCAGTTTTGGTGAAACAGAAGATTATAATGTAGCGATAATATTACAACCTACATGTTTTCAGCCTACAGCGCTGACCGTTGGGGCATTTACATTTTCTACAGCAAACATCAGCTGGACGGCGCCAACCGCTGCCCCGGCAAATGGTTATGAGTATTACGTTAGCACATCAGCTACGGCTCCTGTTGCCGGTACTCCTGCTACGGGTACTACAGCTGCAGGTGTAACCACTCTTAGCCTTACAAATTTACCGGCTAATACTACCCATTACCTTTGGGTAAGGTCTGTATGTGGTACATCAGATAAATCACTATGGGCCGGTGCGCTTATATTTACTACGTCTTGTGCTCCTACGACAGTATTTAGCGAAAATTTTAACTCGGTAACTACTCCTGCTTTGCCTGCATGTTGGTCAGGGATACTAAGAGGCCCCGGAGTTACTGGTAGTGCTGCGACAATTACAACTGGTACGACAAATAATTCATCTCCTAACGGAGTAACTATATATAATGGTGCGGCAACAAATGCAAACGATCTTATTTTAGTTTCGCCACCCGTTTCAAATTTATCTGCCGGTACACACCAATTGCACTTTTTTGCGAGAGCAGGTTTCACACTTCAAAATATAGAAATAGGTACTTTAAACGGAAATGGTACTACTGCAACGTTTACAGTTTTACAAACCGTTACATTAACAGGTACGTTTGCAGAATATACTGTGTCGTTTGCAGGATATACAGGTGCTGATACCCATATTGGGATCAGAAAGATAAATACATCGACATATACTTATGTGTATTTAGACGATATTGCATGGGAACCAATACCTACGTGTTTTCATCCTACAGCGGTTACAGCAACGGCACCTACTTATAATAATGTTACTTTTAACTGGACTGCACCTGCTGATGCCCCTGTTAACGGTTACGAGTATGAGGTTAGGACAACCGGTGCCGCCGGTAGCGGAGCAACAGGCTTAACAACAACCGGTACTATTGCTGCCGGTGTAACTACAGCAGCTGTTACAACGTTAGCAGGTAGCACTACATACAGTGTTTACGTGCGTTCTCATTGTGTTGATGCTGATTATAGTGCATGGTCTGCAGTGCGCACGTTTACTACGCCACCGTCATGCTTTACGCCTACAGCGCTTACATCTACAGCACCTACGTATAACAACGTTACGTTGAGCTGGACTGCTCCAACTACTGTACCGTCTAACGGATATGAGTATGAAGTTAGAACTACCGGTGCTGCCGGTAGTGGTGCAGCAGGCTTAACAACATCTGGAACTACAGCCGCAGGTGTTACTACAGCAACTGTTACAACGTTAGCAGCAAACACTGCATACAGTGTGTATGTGCGTTCTTATTGTGGAGGTACTGATTATAGTGCATGGTCTGCAGTGCGTACCTTTACAACACCGCCATCATGCCAGGTACCTACAGCGCTTACGGCAACAGCTACTACCTATAATAATGTTACTTTTAACTGGACTGCCCCTGCTGCTGTGGGTGCCGCCCCTGCTAATGGTTACGAATATGAGGTTAGGACAGCCGGTGCTGCCGGTAGCGGAGCTACAGGTCTTACCACATCGGGCAGTACTGCTGCAGGTGTAACTACAGCAACTGTTACAACATTAGCTGCCAGCACTGCATACAGTGTTTATGTGCGCTCTAATTGTAATGGTACAGATTACAGTGCATGGACTGCAGCGCGTACATTTACTACGCCGGCAACATGTATTACTCCCGGTACATTAACAGTTACAAGGGTAGCAGGTACTTCGGCTACTATTTCATGGACGGCTTCTGCAAGTAACCCAACTTATCAATACGAACTTAGAACTTCGGGAGCTGCGGAAAGTGGAGCTACCGGACTTGTTGCCGAAGGTACAGAAACAGGTATTTCCCATAGTTTTACAGGCCTTACGGTAACCACGGCATATACATTATATGTGCGTTCTAATTGTGGCAGCGGAGGTTTTAGTACATGGGTATCATTAGCATTTAGCACAACTGTAGTTAATGATGCAATAGAAGATGCTATAGCAATTTCGTGTGATACTACTTATACAGGCACTACAAGAAATGCAACGAACGACCAGCCAAACCCGGCAGCGTTTGGTGTGAATGCTGATCTAAGTGCTAATGTTTGGTATACATTTACAGGTACAGGAACTGCCCAGCAAATAACTTTAAATCTTTGTGGTTCGGCTTATGATACAGCTATGTTAATTGCTACAGGTACACCGGGCAACTTAACTTACATTGCAGGTAATGACGATAGTGCGGCCTGTACAGATAATGGTAACCGTTCTCAGGTAACATTTAATTCTGATGGTACAACCACTTACTATGTTATGGTAAGAGGTTATAATTCGGGTGTTACATATACAGGAGCATATACAATGGTAGTAAACTGCGCTGCACTATGCTTGCCGGTTGCTACTAATGATGAGTGTGCAAATGCAGCACCTGTAGCAATAGGTACTGCGCTTGCAACAAATAATAGCTGTGCAACAGGTAGTAGTCAGTCATATCCTACATGTGGTAGTAGTTCATTTGCTACATACTATGATACGTGGTATACTTTTAATTCAGGTTCAAACACGCTTTTACAGTTTGCTACAACAACTGTAGCTCCTGCTGTTGTGGGTTATGCGGTATATTCGGGTGTATGTGGAACACTTACCCAGGTAGGATGTAATGCAACGGGTGCAGCATCTAATGTTACACTAACAGCTAACACTGTTTATTACATTAGGGCTTATTCTTCAACCGTAGCGGCAAGGGGAGATTTCTCACTTTCATTAAAGGTGCCATGTTTAGTTCCTACTGCGGTAACTGCATCTCCGGTAACGTATAATGCTGCAACCATTTCATGGACGGCATCTACAAGTGCTATCGCTTCTTCTTATGATTACGAAGTGCGTACATCGGGTGCCGGAGGCAGCGGCGCTACAGGACTTACTGTTTCTGGCAGTACTACCGGATCTACAGTGACATTTAACGCTACAGATTTATCGCCCACAACAAATTATACGGCTTATGTAAGAACATCTTGTGGTGCAGGCGAATTTAGTGCCTGGGTAGCAAGAACGTTTACTACGCCTCAGGCGCCTTGTACAGGTGCGCCTACAGCAGGTACAGTAACATCAAATATTAGCGCAGTATGTGTTTCAGGTACAGCTACGTTATCTGCAACAGGCTACACTACGGGCGTAACAGGTATAACTTTACAGTGGTACAATTCAGCAGGTTTAATTGCATCTGCTACAAATGCTACCTATACAACTCCTGTATTAACCGCCCCGGAAACTTACTACCTAAGAGTAACGTGTGCGAGCGGTTCATTTACCGATACAAATAGTGTTACAATTGGAGTTAACAATCCTCAGGTTGTAACAACTATACCAGCTGCACGTTGTGGTTTAGGTACGGTTGCGCTTAGCGCAACAGCTTCGGCAGGAAGTACTTTAAGCTGGTATGCGGCTGCTACAGGTGGTACTGCCCTTCAAACCGGCGATACATTTACAACACCGGTAATTAATGCAACTACCACTTATTATGTAAGCGCGGTTATTGGTACATGTGCATCGTCTCCAAGAACTGCAGTAGTTGCTACTGTTAATCCTTCAGATGCTATTACTCTAAGTACATCGTCTGTAGCTATTTGTGCAGGAAGTACTTCAACCACTCCTGTAACTATTACATCGGCTGTTGGAAATTATGATGAGTATACATGGACTCCGGCAGGTGTTACAGGTAGTGCTGCTACAGGTTATACATTTAACCCTGCAACTACCACCACCTATACACTAACGGGTACAAATGTTTCAGGATGTGCTAATACGGCATCAGTAACTGTTACTGTTAATGCATTGCCTACACCTTTAAGTATAGTGCCGGCATCTGCGTCAGTTTGTACTGGTGGGGTTATACAACTTACCGCTACAGGTGGTTTAATACCTGCCACTTTAGTACAGGAAAATTTTGACAGCGTGTCTGCCCAGTTTACTACGGCTGCAGTTAGCGGTACGCCTTCAGCAACCCTTAACACCAGTTATTATTCTCAGGGTAACGGCTCAGTATTGTTTAACACAGCTTCAGCAAGTGCAGATGTTAACTATGCTTTAAATTCTAATGTAAACCTTACCGGATATACATCTGCACAACTAACATTTAGCCATATTGCAGCTATGGAGGGAACTTCAAGCTCATGGGATCTTGGTTATGTGCAATATTCGACTAACGGTGGTACAACCTGGACAACTTTTCCGACGGAAAGCTATGCAGGGAACGGAACTTTAATAACAACACAGGGAACAAATACTACGGTAAGTGGTGTTATCTTCTCAAACAGAAGTTATACGGATTGGAATAGTCAGTTTCTGAGCGCAACTGCAACACCGGGTACTGCTCCTGCAACTTCTCTTTGGAAAACAGAGACAATAAATGTTCCTGCTGCGGCTATGGCCAGTTCGCAGTTTAGGGTAAGGTTTAGATATGCTACAGATGGTAGTGTTTTTTACCACGGATGGTTAATTGATAATCTTAGGATCACTGCTACATCTACACAGGCAGTATGGGCACCTGCTACAAACCTATATACAGATGCAGCTGCTACTACACCATATACAGGTGCAGCTGTTGCTACTGTTTATGCTAAGGTTTTGGCAAACACTACTTATACTGCTACAGCAACAAATGCTGAAGGGTGTGCAGTTACAGCTACAACATCTCTTACTATTGGCGATAAACAATGGACAGGTGATGTAAATACAGCATGGGCTACCCCGGGCAACTGGTGTGGTGGTGTTGTACCTACAGCTACAGATAATGTTACAATAGGTGTTACATCGCGAAACCCGGTAATTGCAGCGGCTACTACAGCTTATGCAAATAACCTAACGGTTGCAACAGGTGCTACATTAACTGTAAATACAGGAGCTACCTTAAATGTTGCAAATACAGTTACAACTCCGCAGGGAGGTGCAAGTATTACGATACAAAACAACGGTGCACTTGTACAGGGAGCAACGGCTACTGCAAATACAAACAGTGGTAGTATTGTTGCTGTTAAAAACAGCAGTGTATTGTACAGGTTAGACTATACTTTATGGTCATCTCCTGTAAGTGGTACACAAACACTGGGTGATTTCTCGCCGCAAACAACCGTAGGCCGTTTTTACGAGTACGGGTTT
>Ga0247814_10001404_pt1 | contig 14255 bp, 12 predicted proteins | sample UWRJL179409R1_FD_179947 | JGI IMG/M metagenome (GOLD analysis project Ga0247814, IMG submission 179947) | Plant litter microbial communities from Arlington Agricultural Research Station in Wisconsin, United States - UWRJ-L179-409R-1 | ecosystem: Environmental > Terrestrial > Plant litter >...
GTCGAAGTCGTAGTAGAAGCCGTCGGTAATGGGCGGACCGATACCGAGCTTGGCCTCCGGGTTGATCTGCTGCACGGCCTGCGCGGTGACATGCGCGGCCGAGTGACGGAGGATGTTGAGGCCGTCCGGGCTCGAGATCTCGACGGGCTCGACGACGTCGGTCTCGGTGACGGTCGTCGCCAGGTCTCTGAGCTCACCGTTGACGCGCATGGCGACAACACTTCGTTCTGTGAACAGGTCGAATCCAGTCTGGGGCGCAGTCATTTCACTAACTTTACTGGCGTCGGACAGCGCGTGTTGACGGGGGAAATATGCCCCGACAGAACGCGGTTCCGGATGCCACGGCATCCGCCACTCGTATGAAACCCAGGCTCAGCAGGGGTCGGTTCCGCAATGATGCCTGGCACTGGCTACCGCAGCCCTGCGGCGGAGTTACAGGCATGTGGATGGTGCTGTTGCGGCATCCGCATGCCTGCAACCTCGCCGAACCGCGCAGCTTCTACCGCCGAAGGGCTCGGCTCCGGCGATTTGTGCCGCCGTAGCGCGCGGTTTCTACCGCCGCAGGTTCTGGCGGTTAAACAGATGTGGCCCCAGCCGAAGTCAGGGCCACATTTTCTGTGAGCGATACTGGGATCGAACCAGGAGATCGCGCCAGCGATCTCGGTCGCCGATGCGATCCGGTTAAACAGATGTGGCCCCAACCGAAGTCAGGGCCACATTTTCTGTGAGCGATACTGGGATCGAACCAGCGACCTCTTCCGTGTCAGGGAAGCGCGCTACCGCTGCGCCAATCGCTCATGCTTGTATTCATTTTATAGCTAGTGAGGTGAAGACGGGATTCGAACCCGTGTAGACGGCTTTGCAGGCCGCTGCCTAGCCTCTCGGCCACTCCACCAGGGGCGAAAGCCACCGGAGGACCGACTGCTTCCACTCGAGCGGATGACGAGATTCGAACTCGCGACCCTCACCTTGGCAAGGTGATGCGCTACCACTGCGCCACATCCGCATTTGCTCGCATTTCTGCGTGCGTTGAAACTGTAGCTGATCGCGGGAGCGAGAGCCAATCCATTACGTCCCCGGCGCGTCACAGAGAGCCCAAAACGGCTCCGATCCCTTACGCCCAGTAGAAAATATTCTGCAGAAAAAGTTCTCCGAACTCCCCCGAGTAGCCCTGCGACGCAACGCTCGCGGCATTGACGATGCGCACGACGTAGAGCGCGAGCAGCACGTAGCCGACACCCACCGCGATGCCCGCCGTAGCGCGACCGCGCGTGCGCCCGTGGCGCGTCGCCGAGAGTGCCACGTGCCCGAGCACGACGGACGCGACCACCGGCACTATGGTCGCCAGTCCCAGCATGCCGAGAACCATGGGAACGACCTGCTCGGAACTGTCGTCGTAGTAGACACCGTCGACGATCGTGGTGAAGAGCAGGGCCGCACAGGTCCCGATCGCGATGACGGCCGCCACGATGCCGATAACGCTACGGCGAGGGGCGGGAATCGAGGCGCGTCGGAGGTCATGCTGGAGATTGTCTCCCGTTCAATCCGACGCCGATCATCGGATAAGATCGGGGTTCGCGGGTGGAGTTCTTGCACCCTGCGGGCGATTGGCGCAGTTGGTAGCGCGCTTCCTTCACACGGAAGAGGTCATCGGTTCGAGTCCGGTATCGCCCACCACACCATCCCCCGCCTGAGCATGCCGCGCCCCTTGTAGCGCGCCCGCCGTCGATCCTTCAAGTCCTTGCCGGTGCCCCCGATTCGAGGGCACCCTGTCGGCAGCACCGGATCCTGCTCGCGTTCGATCCCTGGGACCCCACAGCACCCAACCAGGAACAGGAGATTTGTCATGAAGAATGTCGCTGGATCTGTTCGAACAGTCGGCACGCGCACCAAGGTGCTCGCCGCGGGTGTTGCTGCCGCCGTCGCGGTAGGGCTCGCGATACCGGCAACCACCGCGGATGCGCACGGCACGCGTCATCCGTCCGGCCCCAAACCGACCATCGTGCTCGTCCACGGGGCCTTCGCGGACTCGTCGGGCTGGTCGAAGGTGATCAAGAGGCTGCAGCGCGACGACTACACCGTCTACGCCGTGTCCAACCCCCTCCGCGGGCTGACCACCGATGCGCCGTACGTGCGCGCGTTCCTCGAGACCATCCCCGGTCCGATCGTGCTTGTCGGGCACTCGTACGGCGGAGCCGTGATCACGAACGCCGCAACCGGCAACGAGAACGTCAAGGCGCTCGTCTACATCAACGCGTTCGCTCTCGACGAGGGCGAGAACGTCCTGACGGCGATCGGCCTCGGAGGCGGCTCGAGCGACCTCAGCAACCACATCGTCCCGAGACCGTTCCCCGGTGCCGCCGAGGGCGACGCCGACGCGTACATCGATCCCGCGTTCTTCCGCGAACTGTTCTGCGCCGACCTCTCCGCGAAGACGTCGGCTGTGCTCGCGGCCAGCCAGCGTCCCGCGGCGGCCTCGTCGCTCGCCATTCCGTCCGGAGAGCCCGCGTGGAAGACGATCCCGAGCTGGTACCTCGCGTCCACGCAGGACAACACGATCCCGGTGGAGGCGGAACGGTACATGGCGGAGCGTGCCGGTTCACACACCGTCGAGATCGACAGTTCCCACGTCGCGATGATGAGCCATCCGTCGGTCGTGACGAAGCTCATCCTGTCCGCGGTGCGGGGCACATCCAAGTAAGACCTGCGGGAGGCGTCGGCCAGGACGCCTCCCGCACCCTCGCGGGTTACAGGCGTGAACCACGACCGAAGCGCGAGGTCACGCCGGGCGAGTACAGCACCGAGTCCGGTTCCCGTCCCACGATTCCTGCGAGGCCGGCCGTGGCGACCAGGGTGTCGTCGAGTGACTCGAGGGTGGCCTCGAACAGCTCCCATGGCTCGTGCGCGTTCGGGAGGTACATCGTCGTCGACCCTCGCTCGGTGAAGAGCGCCCAGCGGGCGGTGAGGAACTCGGCGAGCGGATCACCGGTCACGGCCCTCCCCATGCGCCTCACCGCGAGCCTCGTGCGCTCCTGTGGCTTCCCGTGACGGTGCGACGCGTATGTGTAGAGACCGTCGCGACGGATGACACTGGTCGCGGCCCAGAAATACGGGATCGAGAAAGCGGCGCGGGCGGCAATCACCGCCGCGAGCCGTGATGCCTCCAGCGACGCGAAGACCACTCCCCTGCGACCCTGGCTGTCGACGGCGTACAGTCGCACGTTGATCTCGCCGAACGTGCCGAAGTACGGGATCGACGGGCTGCCGAAGATGCTCGCGCCCTGCAGCTCGAAGCCGATGAGTCCGACCCAGCTCGATCCGTCGAAGACGTCGGGTCGAACGCCCGGAGGCAGGAGCGGCGCGACCAGTCCGGGATCGACGCGCCAGTGCACGAACGCGAGGTCCGCCCAGCGCTGGCTCGCGACCGCGCGCCCCGCGAGGCCAGGGGCTGTCGTCGAAATGGGCTCGGTTGCGTCATCCGTCATCCTGACAGCCTTGCACGCACAGCAAAGGGCGCCGTCCTTGCGGACGACGCCCCCTGTGCTGTGGTTCTGGTGGTTACGCGACTGCCTACTTCGCGTCGACGAGGACGTAGCCCTCTTCGCCGTGAACGACGCTGTCGATGCCGGCAACCTCGTCCTCGTTCTTCACGCGGAAGCCCATCGTCTTTTCGATGATGATTCCGATGATGAATGCGAGTACGAAGGAGTAGATCAGCACGGAGAACGCTGCGATGGCCTGGACCAGGAGCTGCGATGCGTCGGCGCCGTATACGAGGCCGGTGCCGTTCGCGAAGAAGCCGAGGTACAGCGTTCCGATGAGTCCACCGATGAGGTGGATGCCCACGACGTCGAGCGAGTCGTCGAAGCCGAGCTTGAACTTGAGGTCGATCGCGAGTGCACAGATCGCACCGGCGACGAGGCCGAGGATGATCGCGTAGCCGGGGGTCAGCGAGCCACACGCGGGCGTGATGGCGACGAGACCGGCAACCGCACCGGAGGCTGCACCGACGGAGGTCGGCTTGCCGTCCTTGATCTTCTCGACCAGGAGCCAGGCGAGCAGTGCTGCTGCCGGGGCCGCGATCGTGTTGATGAAGGCGAGTGCCGCGGTTCCGTCAGCTGCGAGCTCGGAGCCGGCGTTGAAGCCGAACCAGCCGAACCAGAGGAGACCGGCGCCGAGGAGGACGAAGGGCGGGTTGTGCGGCTTGCCCATGCCCTTGGCGAAGCCGACGCGCTTGCCGAGAACGAGAGCCAGGGCGAGAGCTGCTGCACCGGCGTTGATGTGAACCGCGGTTCCACCGGCGAAGTCGATGGTTCCGACGCCGAAGACGTCCTGCAGTCCGTGGGTGAGCCAACCGCCGTACTCGAAGCTGGCGTCATCGGCGAGGCCGAAGTTGAAGACCCAGCTCGCGACCGGGAAGTACACGACGGTTGCCCAGATGGCCGCGAAGACCATCCATGCACCGAACTTCGCGCGGTCGGCGATAGCGCCGGAGATGAGCGCGACGGTGATGATCGCGAACGTCGCCTGGAACGCAGCGAAGGCGAGCGGCGGGTATGCAGCATCCTCCGGAACGTCGACGAGGCTGCTCAGACCGAGTGCGCTGGTGTCGATCGACCACGGGAAGATCGTGCCCTCGGCGCCCGGGAACGCGATCGCGTAGCCGTAGAGCACCCACAGGACGCCGATAAGGCCGATTGCTCCGAAGCTCATCATCATCATGCTGATTACGCTCTTGGCCTTGACGAGTCCTCCGTAGAAGAACGCGAGACCAGGGGTCATCAGCAGGACGAGAGCAGCGGCGATGAGAATGAAGGCTGTGTTGCCCTGATCAAGCATTGTTACCTCTCTTACGTTTGCAAAGGATGCACCCAGAGGAAACGAACGCGCGAACGCATGGATCTTCGGGTACGGCCCTTAGTTTGCAGTGGCGAGGTTTCGGTCGCTGTGTGGGGATGTTTCCGGGAGGTTACGCAGCGCGCGCTGAGGTTAACATCGTGTTTCCGATCGCTTGGGATCGGAAGTGAAACCCCTCCGCCGCCCAGGAGGGGGTCGTACGGTGCCCGCTACTCGTCGCCGGAGGTCAGCGCGATGAGCCGCGAGGTCGCACGCAGGTACTTCTTGCGGTAGCCACCGGCAAGCATGTCCGCGGCGAAAACCTCGTCGAACGGCGTGCCGCTCGCGATGATCGGGATCTGCGCGTCGTACAGGCGGTCGACGAACGCGACGAGTCGCAAGGCGTCCGTCTGGCTCGTGAGCACGTGGACATCGGTGATGGCAACGGCATCGAGATCCGCGACGAGCTTGAAATAGCGGGACGGGTGCACTCTCGACAGGTGCTCGAGCACCTCGTCGAAGCGATCGACGGTGATGCGGCCGCTGAAGGCGGCAACCGCTGCGGAGAGCTCGTCGGGCTCATGCGTGTCCGCGTGGCCCTCGACATCGCGGCGCCGGTAGTCGAGGCCGTCGATGCGCAACGTCCTGAATTTCGCCGACAGCGCGTCGATCTCCCGGAGGAAGTCCTGGGCCGCGAACCTGCCCTCACCGAGAGCGGCGGGTGGGGTGTTCGATGTCGCTGCAATACGAGAGCCAGCCGATGACAGCTCCGTGAGCAGGCGCGACATGATCCGTGTATCGCCCGGATCGTCCAGTTCGAACTCGTCGATGCAGAGCAGCGACGCTCCCTTCAACAGCTGGAACGCCGGGGCATAGCCCAAAGCGCCGACGAGCGCGGTGTACTCGATGAACGTTCCGAAGTACTTGCGTCCCGAAGCCGCGTGCCACAGGGCGGCGAGAAGGTGGGTCTTGCCGACACCGAATCCGCCGTCGAGGTAGATACCGGGAAGCACGTCCGACGACTTCCGCCGCGAGAACAGCCCGGAGGGACGTGATCCCGCCCAGAACGCGCGCACGGCCTCGACGGCCTCCGCTTGCGAGGGATAGTCGTGGTCGGGCCGGTAGTTGTCGAGGGATGCCGTCGCGAACTGGCGCGGAGGAACGAGCTGTTCGACGATCTCAGAACCCGTGAGGGACGGTGAGCGATCGACGATGTGCTGGTGTTCGGAACTCATTGCCACCCTGCAGACGTAAGTGTGTCGAACTCTTACGGATGCCCGGCGGTGCTGGAGGCGAACGCGTAGATTCGAAGAAGAACGGATCGGGCCCAGCCTATCCCGCCCCCACCCGCCGAATTCGTGCCCTTACGGGGCTCCCACAGGAGGTAGTCATGGCCGTCGAGGTCGATTCTTCAGCAGCGTTCGCAGCCTTTGCCCACCCGGAGCGCCTCGTCAGCGGCGAGTGGCTTGAAGCACACCTCGGCGAACCCGGTCTTGTCGTCGTCGAGTCCGACGAAGACGTCCTCCTCTATGAGACCGGCCACATCCCGACGTCGGTCAAGATCGACTGGCACACCGACCTCAACGATCCGGTCGAGCGCGACTACATCGACGGCGCGGCCTTCGCCGCCCTCCTCAGCTCCAAGGGCATCACGCGCGACACCACTGTCGTCATCTACGGCGACAAGAACAACTGGTGGGCCGCATACGCTCTCTGGGTCTTCACCCTCTTCGGCCACGAGGACGTCCGCCTGCTCGACGGCGGCCGCGCCCGCTGGGAGGCTGATGGACGCGCATACACGACGGATGCCGAAACGGCCGAGCAGGTCGACTACCCGGTGGTAGAACGCAACGACGCTCCCATCCGCGCGTTCAAGGACGACGTGCTGTCCGCGCTCGGCCAGCCCCTCATCGACGTGCGCAGCCCGGAGGAGTACAGCGGCGAGAGGACCACGGCACCGGCGTATCCCGAAGAGGGAACCCTGCGCGCCGGCCACATCCCCGGAGCGCAGAACGTGCCGTGGGGCAAGGCTGCTGCCGAGGACGGCACCTTCCGTTCGCTCGACGAACTCAACGCCCTGTACCGCGACGGCGCGGGCCTGAACGACGGTGATAGCGTGATCGCATATTGCCGGATCGGCGAGCGATCGAGCCACACGTGGTTCGTCCTCACCCATCTGCTGGGCCTTGAAGGGGTACGCAACTATGACGGCTCATGGACCGAGTGGGGCAGCGCCGTGCGCGTGCCCATCGTCAAGGGTGCCGAGCCCGGCGCCGTTCCTGCCCGGTAGCACCTCATGAGCGATCTCGCTCCCGCGCTCGCTGAGATCCGCACGGATTTCCGCGAGCTCGGGATCAAGGACCGCCTCCAGTTGCTGCTCGAGTTCTCGAACGAGCTTCCGGCGCTCCCGGCGGAGTACGAGGGGCATCCCGACCTGTTCGAGCGCGTCGAGGAATGCCAATCGCCCGTCTTCATCTTCGTGGACGTCGATGACGCGAGCGTCGTGCGGGTTCACGCGACGGCACCGCGCGAGGCTCCGACCACGCGCGGTTTCGCCTCGATCCTCGTGCAGGGACTCGAGGGACTCACCGTCGACGAGGTGCTCGCCGTTCCCGACGACTACCCGTCGGACCTCGGCCTCACCGAGGCGGTCAGCCCGCTGCGTATCCGCGGGATGACGGCGATGCTCGGGCGCATCAAGCGCCAGGTCCGCGAGAAATCCGCAGCGTGATCGTCACGCGCGTCTTCCCCGGTCATGCGGAGTCCGTCGATGTCGACGACGCGCACTCCCGGGACGCGCTCCTGGACTGGTACCGGCCCGACACGATGTCGAGCGTGCGCATCAACCTCATCTCGACGGTCAGCGGGAACGCCGGCGGCAGTGATGGAACGTCCCACACGCTCAGCAACCCCGTCGACCGCAAGATCCTCGGCGTGATCCGCGAACTCGGCGACGTCGTGCTCGTGGGTGCGCAGAGCGTCCGCGCGGAGAGCTACCTCCTCCCCCGGCGGGCACCGCTCGCGGTGCTGACGGCGAGCGGCGATCTCACGGGCCACGGAATCGAGGCGGACGTGGAACCCGGGCGGCTGTATGTGCTGTGTCCCGCGTCATCCGTCGATCGTGTCATCGAGACGCTCGCGGGAGCCACCGCCGAGATCATCGTCGTGCCCGCGACGGATGGCCGCGTGTCGATGGTCGACATTGTCACGGCGCTGCGGGTGCGCGGGCTCGAGTCCATCGTGTGCGAGGGCGGGCCGTTGCTTGCCGCGCAGTTCATCGAGGCGGGACTCGTCGACGAGCTGTGCCTGTCCACGAGCCCGACTCTCGGCGGCACCGATCTGCCGGTACTCGCACCCGGTATCGCCGGCGAGAGGCCGCTGACGCTCACCCAGCTCCTCGTCGACGAGTCGAGCGGCGTCTATGCGCGCTGGTCGTTCGCTAACGGACCTCACGAGGTAGCGCCGCTAGCCAGCGCGTGATGGCGCCCGTCCAGCGCGGGGCGTCGTAGTTCCAGAGCTTCACGTGGCGGGCGGTGTCGAACTCCTCGAACGAGACGATGTCGGGACGCGCCTCCGCGAGCAGTCGCGACGGTCCGGACGGCACGTAGCCGTCGTCGACGCTGTGCATGAGCAGGATCGGCCAGTGCAGGTCGCCCGCACGCCGCACGAAGTCGAGGCGGCTGAAGTCGATGGGCTCGGCGAGTCCCGTGATGCCGCTCGCCCACGACTTCCCGATCAGGCCCAGCGCACCCCAGCGCACCGGTCGCGGAACGTGCGACACCGCACCCTGGTGATCGAGCACGTCCACCCAGTCGATCACGGGCGAGTCGAGAACGATGCCCCGGATGACGTGGGCAAGTTTCGACCGGGTGGCGGCCTGCAAGACGGTTGCGCCGCCCATCGACCAGCCCATGAGCACGATATCCGTCGCGCCCCTCTCGATCGCGAACTCCATCGCGGCCTCGACATCGCGCCATTCCGCTCCGCCGAGGGCGTACCGGCGGTCGATGCTGTCGGGGGCCACGCCGTCGTTGCGATAGGAGACGAGAAGCGATGTGTACCCCGCCTCGTGGAAGACCGGGACGGACCGCAGGGTCTCGGACCGGCGGACGCCGCGCCCGTGCACCTGGATCACCCATCTGCCGGTGTCCTCGGATGCGGGAAACAGCCACGCGGGAGCTTCGCCGAGGGGCGTATCGACCTCGACATTCTCGTACGGCTCCTGCAGGTCGCGGGGTCGCACGTAGAACCACCCGGAGAGCCGACCGCGGCGGGCGCGTTCGATGTCGCCGAAGTCGACATCGATGAGTTCGCGCGTGATCGTGTTCTTCGTCCGGTCGAGGATGTCCCCCACCCGCGCATGGCCGGTGTCGCGATTGAACCACAGGCTGTACTGGCCGGGAGTGACGGAGTCCTCGGTAACGGAGAGGGTGATCGTCTCGTCGCCGACGGAGAGGATCCGCACGTCCTCTTCGCGGTCGATCGGCGGTGTGACGATGCGGCGTGCCATCTGCACGGCGACAAAGCCGGCTGCGACCGTCGTGGAGATCGCCGCGGTCGCCACACCGATCGAACTCCACAGGAGCGCCGCACCGACCTTCGAACCTGTCGACTGTTCAGCCATGGTTGTCCCCCGATTCCACGCGGATACGCCGGGCGGCGTGCCTCGCCACCGAAAATACCAAGAAAGCCTATTGTTCGACTGTGACTGACACGCAACCCGGCGCCGCTCCCTCGGAGTTCGTCGCTGCCGTAGCCGCTATTCGCGGGGCAGCACGGCGCCCTGAACTCGTCGTGTCGGAGATCGCTGCCCCCGGCGGACTGGCACCGTGGTCGATCGCCCTCGCCGCCGACGTCACACCGGCCCGCCATAGCCTCGACTCCGAGCTCGGGACCGGTCGGTTCATTCTTCTCTACGATCCGTCGTCGCCCGAGGCGTGGGGCGGTCGCTTCCGGGTCGTCTGCTTCGCGCAAGCGCCTCTCGAACCCGAGATCGGCGTCGACCCGTTCCTCGCGGATGTCGCCTGGTCGTGGCTCGTCGATGCCCTCGACTCCCGCAAGGCCGCGTACACGGCGGCATCGGGGACAGCGACCAAGACCCTCTCGACCGGATTCGGCGAGCTCGAGGACCAGGGAGACGGGGCGATCATCGAGATCCGCGCCTCCTGGAGCCCCCTCGACCACGACCTGAGCGCGCATGTGGAAGGCTGGGGGGAATTATTGTGCATGTTGGCAGGACTGCCACCAGCCGTTGAGGGAGTGAGTCTGTTGTCTGCGCGCAGAGTAGGACGTGAATAGCGGTGAGGGCGAAGTAACGTCCGCTCCAGAGAAGCCCGAGGCCGCACCGGTCCAGGCACCGCATGTCATCGTCGACGTCATCGAGTCCCGCGAACGGTACCTCGAGGCGGTCGACAAGATCGCTGCCGGCAACGGACCCATCGCTATCGACGCCGAACGTGCGTCCGGATACCGCTACTCGCAGCGCGCGTACCTCATTCAGATCTACCGCCGAGGCGCCGGCACCTTCCTTTTCGATCCGCCCGCGATCGGATCCTTCTCCGAGCTCAACGACGTCATCGCGAGCGAAGAGTGGATTCTCCACGCCGCGAGCCAGGACCTCACCTGCCTGCGCGAGGTCGGCCTCGACCCCACTCGCCTGTTCGACACCGAACTCGCCGCCCGACTGGCCGGCCTTGCCCGCGTCGGTCTCGGCGCCGTCGTCGAGGAACTGCTCGGCATTCACCTCGCGAAAGAGCACTCGGCTGCCGACTGGTCGACACGGCCGCTCCCCCAGGCCTGGCTCGTCTACGCCGCGCTCGACGTCGAACTACTCGTCGACCTCCGCGAAGCCCTCGGTGAGATCCTCGACACGGCAGGCAAGGCCGAACTTGCCCGCCAGGAGTTCGAATCCGTGCTCGGCCGCGACTTCGTCATCGTGCGTGCGGAACCGTGGCGCCGCCTGAGCGGACTCCACTCGATCCGCGGATCGCGCAACCTCGCGGTAGCGCGGGAACTGTGGCTCGCCCGTGACGCGTACGCCCGGGAGATCGACACCGCTCCGGGACGACTCGTCCCCGACCTCTCCCTGACCGCGGCCGCCAAGGTGCTGCCCGGATCCAAGCGCGAACTCGCCAACCTCAAGGAGTTCACGGGCCGGGCGAGCCGCTCGCAGATCGACCGCTGGTGGGCAGCCATCGAGGCCGGTGCCGCGACCGACGATCTCCCCGTGTTGCGCCAACAGGGAGAGACCCTTCCGCCGCCCCGCGTCTGGGCCGATAAGAATCCCGAGGCCGACAAGCGACTCAAGGCCGCTCGCGCAGCGATCGGTGCCGTCGCGGAAGAGCTGTCGCTCCCCGTCGAGAACCTCCTGACACCCGACACCCTGCGACGTGTGGCGTGGAACCCGCCGGCTCCCGCGACCGCGGAGGCCGTGGCATCCGCTCTCTCGACGCTCGGTGCACGACCATGGCAGATTGACGCAACCACACAGCTAATCGTGCAAGCCTTTGTGGAAGCCAGCCAAACGATCGAAGAGCCCGACGAAGACGGTTCGTAGGAACAAGCAAACGATTGTTGGCACAATTTAGCTGTGCCTAGGCTCGGTCTCGCAACGAAAACTTGGAGGCATAGTGGCCGAGAAAGCTGAAGTCGTCTTCGTCGACGGGGTCCGTACCCCGTTCGGTCGAGCCGGTGAAAAAGGAATGTACTGGGAGACCCGTGCAGACGATCTCGTCGTGAAGGCGATGATCGGCCTGCTGGAGCGGAACCCGTCCATTCCGAAGGACCGTTTCGACGACGTGGCGATCGCCGCGACAACGCAGATCGGCGACCAGGGCCTGACGCTCGGTCGCACGGCAGCACTGCTCGCGGGACTGCCCAAGTCGGTTCCCGGCTACGCGATCGACCGCATGTGTGCTGGCGCCATGACGTCCGTGACAACGATTGCGGGCGCTATCGCCTTCGGCGCATACGACATCGGCATCGCCGGCGGTGTCGAGCACATGGGACGCCACCCGATGGGATTCGGCGCAGACCCGAACCCGCGCTTCCTATCCGAGAAGCTCGTTTCCGCCGACGCGCTCAACATGGGCAACACGGCCGAGCGCATCCACGACCGCTTCCCGCTTCTGACCAAGGAACGCTCCGACCGTTTCGCCATGGCGAGCCAGCAGAAGGCATACGCCGCGTACGAGAACGGCAAGCTCCAGCCCGACCTCATTCCTGTCGCGATCAAGAGCGGCACCGGCTGGGGACTGGCCACTCGCGACGAGGCTCTTCGCCCCGAGACGACCCTCGAGGGCCTCGCCGCCCTGAAGACCCCGTTCCGCCCGCACGGTCGCGTCACCGCAGGCAACTCGTCGGGACTCAACGACGGCGCGACCGCAAGCATTCTCGCGAGTGCGGACGCCGCCAAGGAGTTCGGGCTCGCCCCCAAGATGCGCATGGTGAGCTTCGCATACGCGGGCGTCGAGCCCGAGATCATGGGTATCGGACCGGTTCCGTCGACCGAGAAGGCACTGCGCAAGGCGGGTCTCACGATCGACGACATCGGGCTGTTCGAGCTCAACGAGGCCTTCGCCATCCAAGTCCTCTCCTTGCTCGACCACTTCGGCATCGACGACGAAGACCCCCGCGTGAACCAGTGGGGCGGCGCTATCGCGATCGGCCACCCGCTCGCGTCATCCGGTGTCCGCCTGATGATCCAGCTCGCGGCACAGTTCGCCGAGCACCCCGAGGTGCAGTACGGCCTCACCGCGATGTGCATCGGCCTCGGCCAGGGCGGCTCCGTCATCTGGGAGAACCCGCACTTCACGGGCAAGTCGAAGAGCAAGAAGGGTTCCAAGTAAATGGCATACGAATTCTCCGCCTCCGATTTCACCGAGCTCGAGGCCTTCTCGGTCGACGAGGTCGTCACGCACTCGTACGTGAAGGACATCCCGCTCTCCGGCGGGAAGACCCTCGCGCTCCTCACGCTCGACAACGGTCGCGACCACACCCGCCCGAGCACGCTCGGCCCGGTGACGACGCTCGAGCTCGCCCGCGTGCTGGACGAGCAGAAGGCCCGCGCAGCCGCCGGCGAGATCCACGGACTCGCCATCACGGGCAAGCCGTTCATCCTCGCCGCCGGAGCCGACCTCAGCAAGGTGGGCGATGTGCCGAGCAAGGCGGTTGCCAAACAGCTCGCGCAGCTCGGCCACTGGACGCTCAACAAGCTCAGCGAGCTCGGTGTGCCCTCGTTCACCTTCATCAACGGGCTCGCTCTCGGCGGTGGCGTCGAGATCGGCCTCAACAGCGACTACCGCACGATCGATCGCTCGATCGCGGCGCTCGGCCTCCCCGAGGTCTTCCTCGGCATCATCCCCGGCTGGGGTGGCGCGTGGCTGCTGCCGAACCTCATCGGGATCGAGAACGCGCTCAAGGTCGTCATCGAGAACCCGCTCAAGAACAACCGCACCCTCAAGGGCCAGGAAGCATTCGACCTCGGCATCGCGGACGCCATCTTCGAGCCCGCGAACTTCCTCGAGGACTCGATCCGATGGGCCGACGGAGTCATATCCGGCACCACGAAGGTCAAGCGGGCGAACGAGCCCGGCAAGATCGAGCGCGCCGTCAAGTGGGATGTCGCCATCGGCATCGCCACGAAGATGCTCGAGAGCCGCATCGGCCGGGTGGCCAAGTCGCCGTACGCCGCTCTCGACCTTCTCAAGGCCGCGAAGAACACCGACAAGCACACCGGGTTCCGCGCCGAGGACGAAGCCCTCGCGACGCTCGTCGCCGGCGACCAGTTCCGCGCGAGCATCTACGCGTTCAACCTCGTGCAGAAGCGCGCGAAGCGACCCGCCGGGGCTCCCGACAAGGCGCTCGCCCGCAAGGTCACGAAGGTCGGCGTCATCGGTGCCGGGCTTATGGCGAGCCAGTTCGCGCTGCTCTTCGTCCGCCGCCTGCAGGTACCCGTCGTCATCACCGACCTCGACCAGGCCCGTGTCGACAAGGGACTCGACTACATCCGGGGAGAGATCGACACGCTCGCGTCGAAGGGACGCATCTCCCCCGACGAGCGCAACCGCCTCACCGCTCTCGTCTCCGGAACCACTGACAAGGCCGACTTCGCCGACTGCGACTGGGTCATCGAGGCAGTGTTCGAGGAACTCGGGGTCAAGCAGGCCGTGTTCGCCGACGTCGAGCAGTACGTGTCGGCAGAGGCGATCCTCGCGACCAACACGTCGTCGCTCTCGGTCGACGCGATCGGTGCGAAGCTCGCCCACCCCGAGCGACTCGTCGGGTTCCACTTCTTCAACCCCGTTGCGGTCATGCCGCTCATCGAGGTCGTCAAGGCGACCAAGACGAGCGACGAGGCCCTCGCGACGGCAATGGCCACCGCGCAGGGACTCAAGAAGAACGCCGTCATCACCCGCGAC
>Ga0247814_10001405_pt1 | contig 14248 bp, 11 predicted proteins | sample UWRJL179409R1_FD_179947 | JGI IMG/M metagenome (GOLD analysis project Ga0247814, IMG submission 179947) | Plant litter microbial communities from Arlington Agricultural Research Station in Wisconsin, United States - UWRJ-L179-409R-1 | ecosystem: Environmental > Terrestrial > Plant litter >...
GTAGGAAATACTTTTCAGTAATCCATCTGCTATTGCCATTTTCATAATGCGCTTCTTTTTGAGAAACAAAGTTACGCTTTCAGAACCAAAAAATCACAGACTTTTAACATGTCTAAAGCAGAAAAATCATTCTAAAGTTGTTATTATATTTTTTAAAAAGACTATTTCACAAAATCAGAATATAACTATATTTGCACAACTCAACTCAAAATATCGAATGACCCGAGCGCAGCGACAGCATTTGACCTTTGAAAAACAACAGACGCAACAAATGAAATACAAAAGAATTCTTCTGAAACTAAGCGGTGAAGCATTAATGGGCGACAGACAATATGGTATCGACCCAGCCAGATTAGCCGAATATGCCGAAGAAATTAAGCAAATACATGACAAAGGTGTACAAATAGCCATTGTCATTGGCGGAGGAAATATTTTTCGAGGAGTCGCTGGCGCAAGTAATGGAATGGATCGTGTTCAGGGAGATTATATGGGAATGCTTGCCACCGTAATCAACGGAATGGCGCTACAGGGCGCACTGGAAGACAAAGGAATGCTGACACGTTTGCAAACCGCCTTAAAGATTGAAGCAATTGCGGAACCTTACATCAAAAGAAGAGCGGTACGCCACCTCGAAAAGGGACGTATCGTTATTTTCGGAGCAGGAACGGGCAACCCTTATTTCACGACAGATACCGCCGCAGTATTGCGTGGTGTTGAAATACATGCTGACGTGATTTTAAAAGGCACACGTGTCGACGGCATTTACACTTCTGATCCCGAAAAAGATCCGACCGCGACAAAATTCGATACGATCTCGTTTGAAGATGTAATCAAAAAAGGCCTCAATGTTATGGACAGTACTGCTTTTACATTAAGTCAGGAGAACAAACTTCCGATTCTTGTTTTTGACATGAACAAAAGAGGCAATCTGGTTAAGATCTGCGAAGGCGAAAATATCGGAACTGTAGTCAATATCTAAAAATCTATAATCAATAACTAAGGAAATGACTGAAGAAATTGAATTTATACTGGACAGCACAAAGGAATCAATGACGGGTACAATTGCGCATCTTGAAAAGGAATTTTTAAACATTCGTGCCGGAAAAGCGACACCTGCAATGCTGGGTAGTGTTTTTGTTGATTATTATGGGTCACAAACACCACTTTCGCAAGTTGCCAATCTTAATGTTCCGGATGCGAGAACCATTACGATCCAGCCATATGAAAAGAGCATGTTGCAGCCTATAGAAAAAGCAATCATGGTGGCCAACATTGGTTTTAACCCAATGAATAATGGTGATGTAATTATTATCAGTGTTCCGCCATTGACAGAGGAAAGACGTCGTGATTTGACCAAACAGGCAAAATCGGAAGCGGAAGATGCCAAGATCGGAATCCGTAACGTAAGGAAAGATTCCAATACTGAAATTAAAAAATTGGAAAAAGAAGGCACATCTGAAGACATCTGTAAAAGTGCTGAAGAAGATGTACAGGATCTTACCAATAGTTACATCAGAAAGATCGATGAGCTGCTGGCTGTTAAAGAGGCAGAAATTATGAAAGTATAACAGCAGCTTTAAAGTAAAACCGTCTTCTTAAATAGTAAGGCGGTTTTTTATTTTACTTATCTTTATAAAAAATCGTTTTTGAAAACAGTTTCATGAGGCAAATTTTCTGGCTTTTATTGTTTTTTTCTTTTGCGGGTCAGGCGCAGTTCCATATTAACGGAATTGTAAAGGACCAGTCCACCAAAAAGCCTTTGCCTTTCGCTTCGGTTAATTCTGATAACGGCAGCTATACCATCGCTGATGTTGATGGTAAGTTTTCTATCCAGTCTGTTATGCCAATCCATTCTTTTACAGTCTCCTACGTTGGATTTTCGAGAGTAGAAATTACCGCTACAGATAAAAAATTCCATACTATATTGCTGGCGCCAACGTTGGATGAATTGCAGGAAGTGACCATTTCAAATGAGAATCCGGCACTTGCTATAATCCGGAAAACCATACAAAACCGGGACCGTAATAATCCACAGAAAAGGCTCAGCAGTTTCGAGTTTAAAGCGTACAATAAAATCATCATTACTGCCAATCCCGATTCTATTGACGGCAGGATCGATACTGTTTTTCTCAAAAAATCAAAAACCATCAAGCTCGATTCTTCCGATTATAAATTTAAAAAGGTCATTGCAAAGCAGCACCTCTTTGAAACCGAGAAAGTGTCAGTATTTCAATTCAGTGATAAAGGGCTAAAAGAGACGATATTGGGCACAAAAATGGCCGGTTTCAAAGAACCGGTATACGAAATCGTCGCATTGAATTTGCAATCTTTCTCTATTTATGACAACCGTTACGAACTCTTTGAAACGAATTACAACAGTCCTATTTCGGCCAATTCATCAGATGAATACAGCTTTAAACTGCTGGACAGTACAAGTATTCAAGGAAGGAAAGTGTACATGATTTATTTCAGGAATAAGAAAAAAAGAAAAGCGTCCGGACTTGAGGGCATCCTGTATGTTGACAAGGACAATTTCGCGATTGCCAAAGCGATAATGCGCATCAGAGGCGTACTCGACATTAGCGGAACACATGAATTTGATTACCTGCCCGAGAGGAATCTGTGGTTCCCTGTGCATAAAAAGTTCAGGGTTTCCAAGGGAAAAAAGGAAAAAAACATTCGGATATTGGGAGAAACACTGCAATTTGATGCCGATGACGATAGTACAAAACCAAGAAAGAAAGTGGCTTCAGATTTTACTTATGTCGACTCAGAAACCAAATATTTTGATATTGCTTATAATGTGCCCGTCAACATCCGCAATCGAAGCATCGCTGTAGAAGTCAATGCCGATGCCGAAACAAAAGACGAGACTTTCTGGAATACCTATCGCAAGGACAGCCTTGACCTGCGCAGCAAAAACACATATTTTGCGCTCGATAGCATTGCTAAAAGAAGCAAAATTGAGAAAAGATTGTTATCAAGCAGGAAAATTCTTAACGGCTATTTACCGCTTGGTCCGGTCGATTTAGACCTGCGCTATTTGCTAAGTTATAATAATTATGAGGGCTTTCGTGTAGGTTTGGGCGGAAAAACCAATGAGACTTTCTCGAGAAAAGTAAGAATCGACGGTTATACGACCTATGGCACTAAAGACAATGCGTTTAAATACAATCTGGGCGTTGCGGCGCGTGTAGATCAATTTTCAAATTCATGGATTGGCGCCTCTTATACTGATGATATCCGCGAGATTGGAAGCACTTCATTTGTGATCGACAAGAGAATTTTCAAACTCTATGATCCGCGGCCAATCAACGTGAGTACTTTCTATGGTTACCAACTGTGGCGGCTCTATTATGAGACCAAAATCATCCCGAAAACGGAAAGCATCTGGCAGTTGAATTACAGTACGATTGTTCCTCAGTTTGCTTATGTTTTCAACTACAATGACATCCTGTATTCTAATTACACGGTTACTACCGCCATGGTTTCCCTGCAATGGAATCCGTTTAGCGACTACATGCAAACACCGAATGAGCGTTTTGAAACAGAAAAGCGCTTTCCAAAATTCACCTTTCAGTATACCCAATCAATCCCTGATTTGCTTGGAAATGATTTTGTTTTTGGGAAGATTGATTTCAGGACGGTTTATGAAAAAAAATACATCAACGGACAAAAGACTGCGCTTTTGATGGAAGCAGGCTATGCGTTTGGCGATGTGCCGCTGACACATTTGTACAATACTTCGCCAAATAACCTGACCAAAGACAAAGTCATTCAACGGATTACATTTGCAGGTAAAAACAGCTTTGAAACGATGTATTTCAATGAATTTTTCTCCAGCAAATATGTTACCATACAGGCGAAACACGGTTTCAAACGCATCAAATTATTCCGAAAAGTGAAGCCGTCGTTTGTTATGGTTACCAGAGCAGTCTGGGGCGATTTGCACAATCCGGAACAGCATGTCGGCTTCAATTATAAAACGCTTCAAAAAGGGTTCTTCGAATCCGGGATAGAACTAAACCAGATATATAGCGGTTTCGGATTATCCGGATTTTACAGGTATGGTCCGAATCAGCTCAAAGATTTTGAAGACAATTTAGCGATTAAACTGTCATTCGTACTGGATTTGGGACTGTAAGCAGATACGATCAATGAGAAGAAACAAATTTAAGACCGATGATCGAAGCAATTAAAGTGCTTAAAAAGAAAATTCTCCAGAAAGTCGCCGGTTCCTTGAAGACCACAATTCCAACGATAACCGTTCCAACAGCACCAATGCCTGTCCATACCGCATAAGCCGTGCCTATCGGAAGCATTTGTGTCACTTTATACAACAGAACCATACTGATAGAAAGGCATACGAAAAAACCAAGCATCCAATAGGTTGCAGTCGCGCCAGAAGTTTCTTTGGCTTTGCCGAGACAAGCCGCAAAACCCACTTCAAAAAGTCCGGCAATAATTAAAAGCAGCCAGTTCATCTTAAGGTTTTATAATTAATACAGAAGGGATATTGCTAAGCCAGATGCTTTGTGAATTAACCAGCTTTTTCCAATTGTCAAGGCTGATAATCATAATGTCCTGGCTGGTCAGGAATTCTTTTTTCATAATACGCTCTTCCATAATCGTAATATTATCAGGCATTTGCAATTGGACCAGACCAATATTATCAGAAATAGTCGTATTGTTTATAATGGCACCATTAGGATCTACAAAAGTGATATGCGAATTATTATTGAAAATCAGCTTTTTGGCATAATCCAGTAAAAAGGCATCTTCAGGACTAAAAATAGGGATAAAAACCTTGTTGAGGCTCTCTAAGTCTTTGTCGACCAGAATACCGACCGGCATTTTTGATTTGGCGATAATCTGGCGTGTCCTTTCATCAAATGGAGAATTCTCAAATAAGCCTTCTTTTCCTATAAACTTATCGATCAGACGGTCAGGATTGATGATTCGCGTGGTGTAGCCGAGTACTTTTCCAAGTAACGTACCCTCAAATATTGATTGTCCCAAACCTACGAGCAACAAATCGTAGTCGCCATGGTTCGCAATTTCGATGATGTCGGAATCAATGTCATTGGACGCTTTAAAAAGCGTGATTATTTTTTGGTTGAGTTGTTCCGATTCGGAAATGATCGGCGCAAAACTTTTGTGTTCCTGCTCTTCCAGATTAAAAGTATGGATTTCATTGCTCAGTGTCAGGTGCATGGCCGTAACTATTGAGTTGCTCTCTTCTTTTTTCACAAAACTGTTGGCAAGGCGCAACAATGCTTTTCCCCTGTCAGAGTTCCCGAACGAAATCAGCACTTTGTATTTCTTTTCGTTGGTTATTTCTTCCGGAATAACCGCATCTTTCGTGTTGAAGATAAAATTAATCAGGTCTAAAGCCGGACCGGTCATGAAAGTAGTCAGCAAAGCCATAATTACCATCATTGTAAACACTTCAGGAGACAGGACTTTAAGATCAAGACCGATATTTAAAACAATCAGTTCCATTAGGCCGCGCGTATTCATCAGTGCCCCAATCGTAAGGCTGTCGCGCCAGTTCTGCCCGACGAATTTTGCTGCCAGCGTACTTCCGAGAAACTTCCCTACAACGGCAACGATAATAATTAATGCGGTGACTTTCCACAAATACGGACTATCGATCAGCCCAATCTTGGTTCTTAAACCCGTAAAAACAAAAAACAACGGAAGCAATACAATAACAGATACATCTTCTACCTTTTCAATAATAATACTTCGGAATTTGGCATTGTCAGGCATAATCGCACCGGCCATAAATGCGCCGAACAAAGCATGGATTCCAATGATTTCGGTAGTATACGCAGAAACAATCAAAGTCAGTAAAAAGATGGCAACTACCGGTTTGCTTAAGCTTTGGCGCGAATTTTTAAGTTCCCCTACTCTTTTGAGGAAAGGACGCACTATTTTCAGCATCAGGAATACATAACCAATCGCGAGGCCGATAACATATAACGAACTAACGAATGAACCTGCTTTTACAATTGCGATAACTGTTGCCAAAATGCACCAGGCAGTAATATCATCGGCAGCTGCGCAGGTAATAACAATGGTTCCGAGTTTGGTTTTATGAATACCGCGTTCCTGGACAATACGTGCTAAAACCGGAAAAGCGGTGATGCTCATCGCAATTCCCATAAATAATGCAAACGATAAGAACTCAACTCCTTCGGGTGCAAACTGATGGTAGATGAAATAAGCGAGTCCGATTCCTAATGTAAATGGAAAAATGATACTCGCATGGCTGATGACCACTGCGTCGTTGGCCTTGTTGCGCAGTGCTTTCAGGTCGAGTTCCATACCGATGACGAACATAAAGAAAATCAGTCCGATCTGGCTTAAAAACTTCAGGTTCCCTAATGATTCCTTCGGAAACAAAACAGAAAAATATTCAGGAAAATACAAGCCGACCAACGACGGACCGAGGACAATTCCGGCCACCATTTCCCCAATTACCGAAGGCTGGCCTATTTTTCGGAACAGCCATCCGAAAAAACGCGCTACTAATATTATTGTTATGATCTGAAGCAATAAAATAGCGAGCGGTTCCTGCAAATTGTGCATCATTGAAGCAACAAATTCAGACCATTGATCATTGTTTGATTTGCCCGATATGATGGTTCTTCCATTTTCTAAAAATTTTCCTTTACTCAGAATCCAATAAATCAATGCTGAAAATCCTCCGAGCATCACAATGTAAAAAATGGAATTTTTGAAATTCTTCATGCGTTGTTGTTGGCTGTTTTATTGATACAAATAGGCGAACCAAATATATAAATTATAATCTCAGAAAAAATAGCAACTCAAATTTAATCTCTGAAAGCAATCCTAAAATTTATCAATAAATCCAATGTCCTGAATGCTAAATCTCCCTTGTTTTATTTACCTTTGCATCCACTTTGCATACTATGAAAAACACCATACAGGCCGGATTCTGGGAACGTCTTGCCAGAATCATACTCAAAAACAGGATCACTATACTTATTGCCATTGCCGCCATTACTGTTTTTTTGGGGTTCCAATGGCGCAATCTGAGCATGACTTACACCGAAGCGAATCTGCTTCCTAAAAAACACATTGTCAACCGGCAATACCAGGATTTCCTAAATAAGTTTGGCGAAGAAGGAAACCTCATCGTTATCGGTTTTCAGGATAAAACTTTTTTCACACCAAAAGCATACGCTGCCTGGAATGAACTGATGACCGGACTCAAAGATTCAAAAGAAGTGGAATTAGTGGTTTCTCTCAATGATCTTAAAAAACTACAGAAAGATACCATTGCTGAAAAATTCGAACTCGTTCCTCTTATCGACCAAAAACAGACAAAAGATCCGGCTTATCTTCAGAAAATAAAAAACGAACTGTTTAACAACCTTCCTTTCTATGAAGGATTGCTGTTCAATAAAAAATCCGGTAGCATCCGGTCGGCGGTGTATCTTAGGAAAGAAATTGTCAATACCGCGCAAAGAAAAACGTTCATCATCGAGAATTTGGTTCCGAAAATAGAACAATTTGAAAAAACCACCGGAATTGACCTGAGGGTTTCGGGAATGCCTTATATAAGAACGATTAATGCCGAAAACATGAAAGGGGAAATTGGCCTTTTCATCGGTGCGGCACTGTTCATTACGTCATTGATTTTTTTCCTGTTCTTCCGTTCCTGGCGCGCCACTTTCATTTCTATTTTCATCCTTATTTTCGGCGTGATGTGGTCATTCGGCACTTTAGGATTGTTCCATTACAAAATCACAATTCTCACAGCGATTATTCCGCCGTTGATCATCGTCATCGGAATCACGAATTGTATTTTCCTCATTAACAAATACCAGCAGGAAATCAAATTGCACAACAACCAAGCGAAAGCTTTGCAGCGCGTTATTTCAAAAATTGGCGTGGCGACATTGATGACCAATATGACGACGGCGATTGGCTTTGCCACTTTTATGATTGCTGGTAATGATTTGCTTTTCGAATTTGGGCTTGTTACTTCAATTAACGTCATCACCGTTTATCTTTTAACTTTGCTCGTTGTCCCGATTGTCTACAGTTTTATGCCTTTGCCCAAAGAGAAGCATTTGTACCACCTGAGCAAAAATTATATTGCTTCGTTGCTGAATGCTGTCGAAACCATTGTAAAAACAAGACGGACACGCATTTATATGGTGTATGGGCTGTTGATGATTTTCAGTATTATAGGCGTTTCCCAAATGAAAGTATCAGGCAGTTTAATTGGCGAAATGCCCAAAAGTGCCTCGTTTTTTAAAGACATCGTTTTCTATGAAAAAGAATTCAACGGCGTCATGCCTTTGGAAATCATGATTGACACCAAACGTAAAAAAGGCGTCATGAAACTCTCAACCATGAAAAAGATGGACGAGCTTCAGGAAACCATCGCGCAAATTCCTGAATTGTCAAAACCGGTTTCTGTCGTCAATCTCGTCAAATATTCCAAACAGGCATTTTACAATGGCAATCCCGAATACTATCAGTTGCCGACATCACAGGAACAGGCGTTTATTTTGTCGTATGCTAAAAACGCTGCAAAAAAAACCAAGGACAACCTGATGAAAAGTTATGTCGATTCTACCGGACAATACGCCCGCATCACGACTTTCATGAAAGACATCGGTACTGAGGAGATGGCAAAAGTCGAAGCCCAACTCAATAAAAAGATAGCGGCCATTTTCCCAAAAGACCAATACACAGTAACGCTTACTGGTAAAGCGCTCGTTTTTCAAAAAGGAACATCCTACCTTATTGACAACCTCATTGAATCATTGATCTTTGCCATCATTATGATCGCAGGTTTGATGGCTTACTTATTCCGGTCGTTCAAAATGGTAATGGCTTCGGTAATTACCAATGTTTTGCCGCTTTGTATCACTTCGGGATTGATGGGTTATTTCGGAATTCCACTCAAACCTTCAACGATTTTGGTTTTCAGTATCGCTTTTGGTATTTCGGTCGATAACGCAATTCAATTCATGGCAAAATACCGGCACGACCTGATTAAAAACAATGGTCGGGTTAAAAAATCGGTGTTCAGCGCGTTAAAGGAAACCGGAATCAGTACGTTTTACACTTCTGTCGTATTGATCTTCGGATTTGCAATTTTCACATTGTCGAGTTTTAGCGGAACCATTGCTTTGGGCGGACTCATTTCCTGCACCTTACTCTTCGCGATGTTTGCCAATTTATTTGTACTTCCGGCTTTGGTACTGACATTCGAAAAGAAAAAGGCAAAAAAAGAAGAGTATTTGGAAGATAACAAAGATTAATTTTCAGGAGCTATTCCCGCTATACGCTGCAATCTTTTATTTTTTAAAGAAAAAAACAAAAGGATTTACGCTGCTATCGGGGCTAAAAAATAACAACAATCAATTATATTTGCGTTCGGTTGCAAAATCAGAACAATAAATAGAAATCCACGATCACAATGAAACATACAAAAGTTAAAGAACTACTCAACAGTACAACGACAATCACGGCAGTAAATGCAAAAGGATGGGTAAGAACTTTTAGAAACAACCAATTCATCGCCTTGAACGATGGTTCTACAATCAATAATATCCAGTGTGTTGTTGATTTTGAAAATACGCCCGAAGAAACTTTAAAACGCATCACAACCGGAGCGGCTGTTTCGGTAACGGGCTCGCTTGTAGAAAGTAAAGGTGCCGGACAAAAATATGAAATCCAGGTTACCACTTTAGAAATTCTGGGCGACTCTGATGCGGAGAAATTTCCGATGCAGCCCAAAAAACATTCCCTTGAATTTTTACGTGAAAATGCGCATTTGAGAGTAAGAACCAACGCCTTCGGAGCCATTATGCGCGTCCGTTCGGTCTTGGCTTTTGCCGTACACCAGTATTTTCAGGAAAAAGGTTTTGTATATGTCAATACGCCGGTCATTACTGGTGCAGATGCGGAAGGTGCGGGAGAAATGTTCCAGGTTACGGCACTGCCTTTGGACAATTTGCCAAAAACAGAAGACGGAAAAATCAATTACAAAGAAGATTTCTTTGGAAAACAGACCAATTTAACGGTTTCAGGCCAGCTTGAAGGAGAAACCTTTGCAATGGCTTTGGGACAGATTTACACATTCGGACCTACTTTCCGTGCAGAAAACTCCAATACTTCTCGCCATTTGGCTGAATTCTGGATGATAGAGCCAGAAGTCGCTTTCAACGACCTGCACGACAACATGGATCTGGCTGAGGATTTCATCCGATATGTTATTAAATACACCATCGACAAATGCCAGGATGACCTGAAATTCCTCGAAGGCCGATTAATCGAGGAGGAAAAAGTAAAGCCACAGGCCGAACGCAACGAAATGGCGTTGTTGGAAAAATTAAATTTTGTTCTTGAAAATAATTTCAAACGCGTTTCTTATACCGAAGCCATTGAAATCCTAAGAAACTCGAAACCCAATAAAAGCAAGAAATTTCAATATTCAATTGATGAATGGGGCGCAGATCTGCAAAGCGAACACGAGCGGTTCCTTGTTGAAAAACACTTTAAATCGCCTGTAATTGTGTACGATTATCCTGCCAACATTAAATCGTTTTATATGCGCCTGAATGAAGATGGAAAAACGGTAGCGGCAATGGATATCCTATTTCCGGGAATTGGTGAAATCGTTGGCGGCTCACAAAGAGAAGAGCGTTTTGATACACTCGTGGAAAAAATGCGGGTCATCGGAATTGACGAAGAAGAATTGTGGTGGTATCTCGACACGAGAAGATTCGGTAGCGCGGTGCATTCAGGTTTCGGACTAGGTTTTGAAAGGCTGGTGCTGTTTGTGACGGGAATGACGAATATCCGTGACGTGATTCCTTTTCCGAGAACGCCGATGAATGCGGAATTCTAAAATAGAAAACAATCTTGAAATTACAAATTCTGAGTGATTACTCACTGAAATTTGGGATTTTTTAATTGTATTTTTTGTAAATTTGATTTTATCACAATTAACATTATGCTCAAACAATTCTTAAACCTCAAACTCTCCCAAAAACTCTCTCCGCAGCAAATCCAGCTGATGAAGCTGATTCAATTGCCTACACAGGCTTTCGAACAGCGGCTGAAAGAAGAGATGAATGAGAATCCCGCACTCGAAGGCGGAACGGAAGAAGAGGAAGAATATGAAAAAGACGAGTTTGACAATGAAGAAGAATTTGATGACAGTGAAACCATTGAAACCGATGAAATCAACATTGATGAATATTTAAGCAATGACGAAACGCCCGATTATAAGCTTCAGGCAAACAATTATAGTGATGATGACGAGCAGCGTGAATCTCCATTGGCATCGCCGGTCAGTTTTCACCAGGACCTGATCAACCAGCTCAATACATTCATTCTTTCCGATGAGGAACGTGAAATTGCTGAATTCTTAGTTGGAAGTATTGATGATATGGGTTACATCCGCAGAAGCATTCCCGATCTGGTCGATGACATGGCTTTCACACAGGGTATTTATACCGATGAGAAAAATGTTGAAAAAATATTGCACATCATTCATGAACTCGAACCTTCAGGTGTTGGCGCACGCGACCTTCAGGAGTGCCTGCTGTTGCAACTCAAACATAAAACCCCTACAGAATATGTCGCTTTGGCAACAGACATCATCGAAAACCAGTTTGACGCCTTTACCAAAAAGCACTACGACAAGTTACTTCAGAAATACAGTGTATCCAATGAACAGCTTAAAAAAGCCGTACATGAGATCGAAAAGCTTAATCCTAAACCCGGCGGTTCTTTTACCGGAAATAATAAAATCACAGAAAATGTGGTTCCTGATTTTACCATACGCATTGTTGACGGAGAACTGGAACTGACACTCAATGGCCGAAACGCACCTTCTTTGCATGTTTCCCGAGATTATAAGGAAATGATGCAGACCTATAAAGATTCGAAAGACAAGTCGGGTGCGCAAAAAGACGCAGTGCAATTTATCAAACAAAAACTCGATTCCGCGAAATGGTTTATCGACGCAATCAAACAGCGTCAGGAAACCCTTTTGGTAACAATGAACGCGATTATGCATTACCAGAAAGAATTCTTTCTTGATGGTGATGAGACAAAGATGAAACCGATGATTCTCAAAGATATTGCCGACATGGTAGGATTGGATATTTCGACGATTTCACGCGTTGCCAACAGTAAATTTGTGGAAACGCCTTATGGCACCAAACTGATTAAGGAATTCTTTTCTGAAGCCATGACCAATGACCAGGGCGAAGAGGTTTCCACACTCGAAATCAAAAAAATCCTGAAGGATATCATTGATGAGGAAGACAAGCACAAACCGCTTCCCGATGACCAGCTGGCCGATATGCTCAAAGACAAAGGCTACCCGATTGCCAGAAGGACAATTGCCAAATACCGCGAACAACTTGATATTCCCGTAGCAAGGATGCGCAAAAAGATGTAAGCAGATTAAAAGACCAACACTTGAAAAAAATACTTCCTCTGTTTTCATATCTTTTTCATCCCATATTCATTCCCGTTTTTGGAACCTGGCTGTACCTTTCTTATACAGAGAATTATTTTGCGGCAGAACGGCAGTACCTGATTCTTTTTCAGGTTGTCATTATTACTGTCCTTATTCCGGTTTCTTTTTTTTATCTGCTGAAGACACTCGGCAAAGTCGATTCGGTGATGCTTTCCGATTTATCACAGCGAAAAATACCATTACTCATTCAATCCATCCTCATCCTGATTTTACTCAAAAAAAGTATTTCAATCGATGATGTACCGGAAATGTTCTTTTTCTTTTTAGGCGGATTGATTAGCACTGTTCTGACCCTGATTCTGCTTTTCGCCAAAATAAAGGCAAGTATTCACATGATCGGTATCGCTACGCTGACGGTTTTCGCGATTGGATTCAGCCTGCACAGCCAAACCAATATATTGCCATGGATCGCTTTACTGATTTTGATGAACGGAATCGTTGCGGCTTCCCGACTTTACATGCAAGCACATTCTGTTAATGAAATTACAATCGGGTTCTTTTTGGGAGTAATTCCGCAACTTTTGCTTTGGAAATTATGGCTATAGGATATAAAACATCAGCCCTAAATTAAGCGTATTGAATTCGACCGCTTCATTATTGACTTTGGCATCCGAACGGAATAAAGACGTGAGTCCGTAATGCGCATAAAAATTCCAGGTGTTATACCCAAAAGCAAGATAAGCACCTGCCTGAAATTTATTAAAATCATTGTTTCGCGTTACTTTGATATTGTATTGATTATCTATATATCTTGATTTATTAGCTACAAGATAACTCAATTTAATCCCGGAATAAATCCTCCAGAACTTATGGCTTTCGGGCGTGGAATTGCGCCAGCGGAACTCAATTGGCACATCAACAAAAACCTGGTCAAATTTATTCTTACTGTAATTGAGTCCCGGAGTAACGGGAGTGTAAACCGGAACGCCATTAGATTTTGCGATCACTAGATTCTGGAAATATTTGTTGTAAGAAACACCAATTCCCGATGCAATGGCTATTGTTCTTTTTTTATTAATTGGCATATCCCGAAGAAAACCACCTGTAAAACCGGAAGAAAACTTGTTTTGGGAAATGCCGTCAGCCCTGTTTAGCAAAATATTGTAAGTAAAGCCGCAATAAAACTGATCTTCCCGATACAACGAGTCGACAGCAATCATTGGAGGAGGCAGTTTCGTTTCCTGCGAAAAAACGGCAAGTGTGATACAGAAAAAGAATCCGTTAAGGAAAAATCTCATAGGGTTAATTTTACGGTTAAAATTACAAAAAAACACGCACCAAAATTTGATATTAAAATGTAAATTTGTGGAAACAAACTGCCTTTTTAAATTGGGACCAATAAATTCAGGAACATGGAAAAAGATCAGCACGAACAATATGAATATGCCCGCAGGAGAATAAAACAAAAAAAGAATTTATATTTTCATTTTGTTTTGCTCGTTATCGGAAGCCTGTTTATGTTTGCTGCCAACATATTGCTGCATGTAGGTGCGCCCAACATCTGGTACATTTGGGTTGTGACTGTCTGGATATTCATTTTTGTCCTTCATTTTATCAAAGTATACATTACAGATCGTTTCATGAATAAAGACTGGGAACGCGAACAGATTGATAAACTTATCATGCGACAGCAAAACAGAATGGACCAGTTGCAGTTAAAAGTGGAAGATGATTTTCAAAAAAGTTATAATAAATGATTATAAT
>Ga0247814_10001407_pt1 | contig 14229 bp, 13 predicted proteins | sample UWRJL179409R1_FD_179947 | JGI IMG/M metagenome (GOLD analysis project Ga0247814, IMG submission 179947) | Plant litter microbial communities from Arlington Agricultural Research Station in Wisconsin, United States - UWRJ-L179-409R-1 | ecosystem: Environmental > Terrestrial > Plant litter >...
CGTGATCGCCGTAACGACGCTTCTGGTCCACCGCGAACGCCGAGATGATCGGCGAATGGTTGAACGAGAACACCATCACCGGAATCGCCAGCCACAGCGTGTGCAGCAGTGCCGACGGTTCTGGCAGCGTCGACGCGGTGGCGAGAATGCCGCCGTTCCAGTGAGGAATCAGGAACACCGCGAGGAACAGCAGCGCAACAATGAACGGATATACCATCAGGCTCATGGCCTTGACGATCACCTGCTCGCCGCAACGTACCACCGCCAACAGGCCGAGGATCAGCACAAGCGACAGCACGGCGCGCGGTGGCGGCATGATGTGCAGTTGATGCTCGAGGAAACTGCCCACGGTGTTGGTCAGGGCCACGCTGTAAATCAGCAGGATCGGGAAGATCGCGAAGAAGTACAGCAAGGTGATCAGCGCGCCAGCCTTGATCCCGAAGTGCTCTTCCACCACTTCAGTGATGTCTGCGCCTTCGCGTCCGGACAACACAAAACGTGTCAGGCCACGGTGTGCGTAAAACGTCATGGGGAACGCCAACACCGCCAGGACCAGCAACGGCCAGAAGCCGCCCAGTCCCGCGTTGATCGGCAAAAACAGCGTGCCAGCCCCGATGGCCGTGCCAAACAGGCCCAGCATCCAGGTGGTGTCATGGCGATTCCAGCTCTCAAGCGTTGCTGGTGCCGCCGATACATAGCGTTCGTCGACGCTATTGGCCTGATCATTCATCCGGTGGGATCTCCGCATTCCGGTCAGTTGCTACCCGGTCAGGACGAGTCGGAAAAATCCGACAGGCAGCGCCCTGGCCGAAACAGGGGCGCGATTGTCCGGGATTAATGTGCAGAAGCAAAGACTTAGCTGAGGAGTGGTTGTGCGGATCAGATCTTCTGGCCACTCAATTAAATAGATGTTTTAAAAAATCTATTCAATAAAGGATTGCCGTCATGTAATTTCGATCCCGACAGCTGACCGTCAGCCCTTACTTGCGGAGCCCTCTCATGCCACTCGTTCGCGTCGACATCAAGAAGCATCAAGACCCGACTCACGCCAAACGTGTCGGGCAATTGATCTACGCCGCCATGCACAGCGCCATTGGCGTGCCGGAGAACGATAACTTCCAGATCCTTGCCGAGCACGACGGACAGCATTTCATTTTTGATCCCGGCTACCTGGGCATCAATCGCACCGACAATCTGGTGGTGATTCAGATCACCTTGAGTGAAGGCCGCACCATCGAACAAAAGAAACTCCTCTACAAAACCATTGCCGAGAGCCTTAACGCGGAACTGGCGGTGCGGCTGGAAGATGTATTCATCAATCTGGTGGAGGTAAAGAAAGAGAACTGGTCGTTTGGTAACGGCATAGCCCAGTACGCCAGCTGATTCCTACCTTCTATATACCTGTGAGTCGCCAATGCCCCGAGTCTCCCGCAAACAAGCCGAACTCAACCGCGAGATCATCGTCGAGGCCGCCACACGTCTGTTTCGCGAACGAGGTCTGCACGGGGTCAGTGTCGTCGACGTGATGGGCGCGGCCGGCCTCACCCATGGCGGGTTCTATGGTCACTTCGAATCCAGGGAAGCGCTGGCAAAAGAAGCGTGCAGCCGGGCATTCACCCACTCGATGGAACGCTGGAAGCAGAAAATAGAGGATAACGACGACAGGCTCTCGGCTCGCGAGAGCATCATCGGGCCCTACCTGTCTGCGGCCAATCGCGATAATCCGGGCGAAAGCTGCCCGGTGACCGCGTTTGCCGGCGACATGTGCCATGAAACCGCTGAAAGCGGATTACACCAGACCTACACCCAAGGGCTGGAGGCATTGCTGCAGATGCTGACACCGCTGATGGGCGCGGATCAGCCCGACACCAATCGGCAAAAAGCGTTGGTGGATTATTCGCTGATGGTCGGCGCCCTGACCTTGGCACGCGCCACCCGGGGTAACGCCTTGTCCGATGAAATTCTCGACGCAGCCCGGACATTTCTCACTTCGGACACGGCGGTTGAAAAGGCCGCGACACCGATTGGCTGAGATAAACACAGCGCAGCGAACCCAAGGCCCCGCCAGCAATGGACGGGGCCTTGTTGTTTCGCCCGAACGATGCCTTCGCAAAGGTGTTGAACACCGTGGATGTATAAGCGCTAAAGAACGCTCCTACATTGAGGTCGATGGCCACAAGCCTGCTATCTTTGGTAAATACCAAACCGTTGCGGAATCAGCCATTTGAAGCAACGTTTTGAAGCCTCTTCCGAGCCCCGATTTTCCGATGCCCACAGGAGCCCAGCATGCCTGCAACCGTTCTGGTACTGGTTGAAACCATCAATGAGTACCTGCCGATTCTCGAACATCAGGGTTTTCACCTGATTCTGGCTCCGACACCCGCCGAGCGCGCCGATGCCATCACACGCCATGGCGCCCAGATCGATGCGGTGCTGACCCGCGGCCCATTGGGCCTGTATGCCGACGAAATCGCCGCCCTGCCCAATCTCAAAATCATCTGCGTGATCGGCGCGGGCTATGAACATGTCGACCTGCAAGCCGCCGCCAACCGGAGCATTACGGTCACCAATGGCGCTGGAGTCAATTCTTCTTCAGTTGCCGACCATGCCATGGCGATGCTGCTGTCGCTGGTGCGTGACATTCCCCGTTGCGACGCCGCCGTGCGCCGGGGTGAGTGGCCGAAAATCATGCGCCCTTCCCTGGCGGGCAAGCACCTGGGCATCCTGGGGCTCGGTGCGGTCGGCATGGCCATCGCCAAACGCGCCGCCTACGGCTTCGACATGACGGTCAGTTACCACAACCGCCAGCATCGCAGCGATGTGCCGTACAGCTTCCGCTCGACGCCCACCGAACTGGCACGGGAATCAGACTTTTTGGTCGTCGCCACCCCCGGTGGCCTGGGCACCAAACACCTGATCAACCGACAGGTACTCGACGCCCTGGGTCCCCAGGGGTTTATCGTCAACATCGCCCGAGCCAGTGTGATCGTCACCGCCGACCTGATCAGCTCGCTTGAGCAGCGCAGGATTGCCGGCGCTGCGCTGGACGTCTTCGACACAGAACCGCAAGTACCCAATGCCTTCAAGACGTTGGCTAATGTGATCCTCACCCCGCATGTCGCCGGTTTGTCCCCGGAAGCGACTCAAGGCACCGTGGAGCTGGTAGGTCGCAACCTGGTGGCGTTCTTCTCGGGCAATCCGGTTTTGACTCCGATTGCCCTGCCAGCCTCGATGAGCATGATCTGACTACGATTCAAACAGGTGTATCAAAAACAATGATTGCCCGGCAACACGCTCACCTATAAGGGCCGTTCGTGGTTGTGGGTGTCGGGCGTGCGCATTAGATTAGCCAATAGTTTCAGGCCTCCAGAATAAGCAGAAGGGATAAGCATGGCGCTTACTGACCAGTCCACCCGTATCCGCACCGGCGAAGAACTCGATGCCAGCCTGATCGATCCATACCTCAAGGCCCACATTCCGGGCCTGAGTGGTTTGCCGCAGATCAGCCAGTTTCCAGGCGGTGCGTCGAACCTCACCTACTTGCTGGAATACCCCGAACAGGAGTTCGTCCTGCGTCGCCCGCCCTTTGGCCACAAAGCCAAGTCCGCCCACGACATGGGCCGCGAGTTTCGTATCCTCAATCAGCTCCGGGACGGTTTTCCGTATTGCCCGAAAGCCTACGTGCACTGCACCGACGAATCGGTGATCGGCGCCGAGTTCTATGTGATGGAACGGGTCAAGGGGATCATCCTGCGCTCCGAACTGCCGCCGGAACTGGGTCTGGATTCGGCGAAAACCGAAACGCTGTGCAAGAGTTTCATCGACAAGTTCGTTGAACTGCACCGGGTCGATTACAACGCCTATGGCTTGGGTGACCTCGGCAAACCCGAAGGTTATGTCGCGCGGCAGATCAAAGGCTGGAGCGATCGCTACGAGAAAGCCCTGACGCCGGACGCGCCGAAGTGGGAAGCGGTCAAAGCCTGGCTCAACGACAAGATGCCGGCCGATCACCCGACCTCCAGCATCGTCCACAACGACTACCGCTTCGACAACGTGATCCTCGACCCGAACAACCCGATGCAGATCATCGGCGTGCTCGACTGGGAGCTCACCACCCTCGGCGACCCGCTGATGGACCTGGGCAACACCCTCGCCTACTGGATCGAAGCCGACGACCCGGCGCCGGTGCAACTGATGCGCCGCCAGCCGAGCCACGCACCGGGCATGCTCACCCGTCGCGAGTTCGTCGACTACTACGCCCAGCGCTCGGGCATCCAGATCGACAATTTCGACTTCTACTACACCTACGGCCTGTTCCGCCTGGCCGGCATCGTGCAGCAGATCTACTACCGCTTCTACCATGGCCAGACCCAGGACAAACGCTTCGCGCAGTTCATTCACATGAATAAACTGCTGGAGCAGATGAGCCTGCAAGTCATCGCGAAATCGAGCCTCTGACGGCCCACACCAAGGAACCCTTATGTCCAAGACTCAGTTGTTCGACCTCGACGGCAAAATCGCTTTCGTTTCCGGCGCCAGCCGTGGCATCGGTGAGGCCATCGCCAAACTGCTGGCCCAGCAAGGCGCCCACGTGATCGTTTCGAGCCGCAAACTCGATGGCTGCCAGCACGTCGCCGACGCGATCATCGCCGCTGGCGGCAAAGCCACAGCCGTGGCTTGCCACATCGGTGAAATGGAGCAGATTGCACAAGTATTCGCCAGCATCAAAGAACAGTTCGGCCGCCTCGACATTCTGGTCAACAACGCCGCGACCAATCCGCAATTCTGCAACGTGCTGGATACTGACCTGAGCGCATTTCAGAAGACCGTTGACGTGAACATTCGCGGCTACTTCTTCATGTCGGTCGAAGCCGGCAAGCTGATGCGCGAAAACGGTGGCGGCAGCATCATCAACGTCGCGTCGATCAACGGCATTTCGCCGGGGATTTTCCAGGGCATCTACTCGGTGACCAAAGCGGCGGTAATCAACATGACCAAAGTTTTCGCCAAGGAATGCGCGCAGTTCGGCATCCGTTGCAATGCCCTGTTGCCGGGCCTGACCGACACCAAATTCGCCTCGGCACTGGTAAAGAACGATGCGATCCTCAAGCAGGCGCTGACGCAGATCCCGCTCAAGCGCGTGGCCGATCCGAGTGAAATGGCTGGCGCCGTGTTGTATCTGGCCAGTGATGCATCGAGCTACACCACCGGCGTAGCGCTGAACGTGGACGGCGGTTTCCTCTCCTGACCTCCTGCCACCCCATGTGCTGATCGCGGATCACGACTGACCCATGCAGGAGGTGCCGACGGCTGCGATCTTTGGATTTTATTGTTAGAGACAAGATCAAGGATTGCAGCCTTCGGCAGCCCCTGCACGGCCTGAATATTTATTCTGACATTTGCATTAACGGAATTTTTATTCCATAAATAGCCTTCCTGAAAATAAAAATCCAAAGGAAGACGGCTATGCGCGAACTCGGTATCGGTCTCATCGGCACAGGTTTCATGGGGCGTGCCCATGCCTTGGCGTTTCGCAATGTCAGTGCAGTGTTCGAACTGCCGTTCAGACTCACCCTCGCCGCCCTCGCCGACGCCGACCCGCAGCGTGCCCGCCACTGTGCCGAAGCCTGGGGTTTTGCCGGCCATCACAGCGACTGGCAACAATTGATCGATGATCCCAAGGTCAATCTGGTCGCCATCACTACCCCTAATCACCTGCACTACCCGATGGCCATGGCCGCCCTGGCTGCCGGCAAAGCGGTGTACTGCGAAAAACCCCTGGCGGTGAATCTCGAACAAGCCAGCGCGATGCGCCAGGCCGCCAGAGACGCCGGCGTAGTCACCCGGGTCGGCTACAACTATCAGCACAATCCGATGATCACCCTGGCGCACGACTTGATACGCGACGGCGAACTCGGCGAGATCATCAGCTTTCAGGGCGAGTTCAGCGAAGACTTCATGGCCAACCCCGACTCGCCGTGGTCATGGCGCTGCGACCCGGACCATGCTGGCGGCGCATTGGCCGATCTCGGCAGTCATCTGCTGGCAATGGCGCGCTATCTGCTGGGCGACATCGAAGCCGTCTGCGCCGACACCCAGACCGTGCATACTCAACGCCCGGCCGGGACCACGCAAAAACCGATCAACGTCGACGATCAGGTACATGCCTTGCTGCGTTTCGCCAACGGCGCACGCGGCACGTTCAGCAGCAGTTGGCTCAAACATGGCTACAAGAATCACCTGAGCTTTGAAATCAGCGGCACGCGCGGCACCCTGACGTTCGATCAGGAGCGTTTGAACGAACTGCGTCTGTTCCGCGCCGGACAAGACGGCTTCCAGCGCCTGCTCGCCGGCCCCAACCTGCCGGGCTACGCCGCCTTCAGCCCGGCCCCGGGCCACCAACTGGGCTACAACGAACTAAAGACGCTAGAGGTACATGACCTATTGATGGCACTGGCCGGCTCCCATCAGGGCGGCACCGACTTCGAACAGGCCTGGGCGGTCGAGCGTCTGGCCACGGCAATTCGCCTCGCCGCACACGAGCGGCGTTGGGTCAGGCTCGAAGAAGTTTAAGCTTCAGGCACCCATGACTTTCGGCAACTGCCAGCCAAAATGCACTGACAACAGGCGCAGCAGCAAACACGCTGCGCCTGCCAGCATCGCCGCAATGGCCCCCTCCACAGCAAACACTGCCGTGCCGAGCAGATCGGCGATCAGCACGATCCGCTCAACCCGGGACTTTTGCTCCGCCGACGTTACTGAGTGACGCAACGGGTGGTGGTGATGTGTCGAGTCACTTGCCCGTCGACGTACATGTCGCCGGCGACCTCAGTATTTTCGAGAACCTGGCAAGTACGTTCCGGCGGTGGAGGTGGAGTGACGGGTGGCGGTGGCGGTGGCGGCGGACTGGCACAGCCTGCCAGCAGCACGGCAAAAAAAGCCAACGGCAACACGCGATTCCCAGGATTGTTCATAGGACGACCCGCGGTAAATTGAAGACCTACTTGCGCGCCCCGACCGGCCACGCAAGACCTGACCACTCATTCTTTATAGCCGAGGTCACCGCAACCGCCAGTAAAGGCGCCTGATCAGCCTGTCAGGGCTGTCGATTTTACGCACGCCGCTGATTTCACGGACAGCGCGTACACGGGTTATGCCAGGTCGGGGCCCTGTGAGGAGCGCAGGGAGTTGCTTTCGAGCTCGTAGCGTAATTCGTCGATCAACGCCTCCACCGACTCCGGCGTGCGCAGCGCATCGAGTTTCAGCCCACTGATCACCAGATCCACCTGCCCCGACACTGGGTGATATAACTTCACGGTCAGCGAATGATCACCATCCACCAGACACTCACATGCCAGCGGCGAAAAACTGCGCTCCAGCTGTGCGCGTAACTGCGCAAGATTCATCATTACGGCGGTTCCTTTAGCAACTTCGAAGGGACGCGACCACAAACCTTAAAAGGCTCGCACCGCACCCCAACAGACTAAGAACAGCCGCCCGACACCAACACCTCAAATTGCACCAGATCAACTAGTGCATTTGCACCCTATCGTTGCCCCTTGCCACCCGGATCCCCAGAAAACAAACCACGCTCCCGCGCCCAGACAATCGCCTCACTGCGGCTATGCACATCCAGCTTGGAATACACCGTAGCCACGTGATTACGCACGGTATTCGGCGCCAGTTTCAGCCGCGCCGCGATCTCCTTGTCCGCCAGCCCTTCACAGATCAACCCCAACACATCGCGCTCACGCGCCGTCAGATCGGTGAACGACACGCTCGGCAGTTGCGGCGAATTGACCTTCTTCACATTGGCCAGCTTCTCGATCAGCGTACGACTGAACCAGGAAGCATCCTTCATCACCTCTTCAATCGCCGCCACCAGTTCAAGCTCGGTGCGTTTGCGCTCGGTGATGTCCATCAACACCAGCAAATAACACGGTGTGTCCTGAATATTCACGGTATCGGCCGACAGCGCACACTCAAGCAGTTGCGCATCCTTCTTGCGCACCCGCACATCCACCCGATCCACTCGACCGTTTTTCGCCAGAGCGGTCAGCAAACGCGTGCGCGCACCGCTGTCATTGATGAAATCCAGCTGCGTCACGGTTTTGCCGAGCACGTCTTCGCTGTCGTAGGCCAGAGTTTCGAGAAAGGCCTGATTGACGTCGATCACCTGCTGCTCATCGGCACTGCAAATCAGGATCGGCACCGGCGTCAGGCGAAAGGCCTTGGCAAAACGCTCCTCGCTCTGACGCAGCGCCACCTCGGCCTTGTGCCTCGGCTCCATGTCGACGAAGGAAAACAGCATGCAATCCTCATCGTTGAGCGTCAGCGGCTGGCCGGCCACGATCACTTGCTTGCTGCCGCCATCAGGCAGGCGCAATTCGGACTGCATCTGCGGAATGGTCGCGATATCGCGCAGGCGCTGAATCGCCAGATCCTTTTTCTCCGCCTGCTCAAAGATGTCGATCTCATAGGCCGAGGTGCCGATCACTTGTTCGCGGGTATAGCCGGTCATTTCGAGAAAGCCGAGATTGACCTTGATGTAGCGCAGGTCGCTGAGACGGCAAATCACAGCCGGCGCCGGGTTGGCGTTGAAAGTCTTTTCGAAGCGCTGCTCGGCGTTGGCCCAGTCGGTGACGTCGCTCATGATCAGCACCAGCGATTCGGGCTGCCCTTCGCGATCGGTGAGGATCATGCTGCGCACACTGTGCACCCAGATACGTTCCGGATCATCGGTCGGCGACACTTCGATCAGTACGTCATTGAAACTCTCACAGCGCGCTACCCGGCTGATCGGGTAGTTTTCGGCGGTGATCGAGTGATTATTGCGATAGCGCAGGTTGAATTTCTTGGCGTATTCGTCGGCATTGTGGCCCAGATCGGTGATCCGGCTGACACCGTGCATGGACAGCGCGGCTTCGTTGGCCCAGAGAATGCTCTGATCCAGCTCCAGCAGAATCACCCCGTCGGACAGCCCGGCGATGATCTGCTGCAACTGGCGGCGGTTGGTTTCGGTGGTCAGGACTTCCTGGCTCATTGGATCTCCACAAGTGATACGCCCATGTGAAGAGTACGACCGCAGCGCCCTCTGATCGTGCCGAGCATAAATGTTCGCAACGGCACAAATCCCTTTGTAGGCCTTCGCCTGCTCGCGATAGCGGTGTGTCAGCCAGCAGAGCCGTTGAATGACACATCGCTATCGCGAGCAGGCTCACTCCTACAGGGGATTGGATTTCAGTTCGAATTTTGCGTCTTGAGTTCCCGTAGCGTGTCAAGAAACAGCTTGAGCACTGGCGAAGCATCATCCGCCCGATAAGTGGCATACAACGGCACCTCCGGCAACGCCGGCGTCAACCGCCGAAACACCAGCCCCGCCGGCGCCAATTGCTCGATGGACGCCGGCAACAGCGCCACGCCAAACCCGGCGCGCACCAGGCTGAGCAAGGTCTGTACCTCGATCACCTGCTGACGGATCTGCGGGGTGAACCCGGCCTGAATGCAGCACTGATAGAGAAAATTGGCGAACCGCGACTGCTTCAATTCCAGCGCCACAAACGGCTCTTGCGCCAGATCCGCCGGGGCCAGCACCTCGCGCTGCGCCAGCGGATGGTCCGTCGGCATCACCACATGAATTGGCTCGTAGATCAGCAACTCATTGCGTAACAACGGGTCGTCATAGCCGACGCGAAACACGCAGGCATCGATACGTTTCTCCTTCAACGCCTTGACCTGCGCTGCCGGGGTCATCTCATGCAAGCGCCAGTTGACCTGCGGGTAGCGCTCTCGAAACAGGTGCAAGGCCTTGGGCAGCACGCCGACCATCACCGAACTGATCATGCCGATTTCCAGCTCGCCCAATTGCCCGCGCCCGGTCTGTCGCGTCAGGTCCAGCGCCCGTTCGAGCTGTTCGAACACCAGCGGCGCCTGCTCCTTGAGCATCTGCCCCGCTGCGGTCAGTTCAACCCGATGATGGCTGCGCTCGAACAGCGGTGTGCCGAGTTCTTCTTCCAGCATACGAATCTGCTGGCTCAGCGGCGGCTGGCAGATGTGCAAGCGTTCGGCGGCTCGACCGAAGTGCAGCTCATCGGCCAACGCCATGAAGTATCGCAGCAGGCGCAAATCCATGGCGATTTATCCCAGGCTCAGTGGCGTCGAACGCTGGCGCACGCCGGTCAGCGCGAACAACGCATTGGCGATGGCCGGCACCACCGAAGGGCTGCCCAATTCGCCGACACCACCGGGTTTGCTCGGCTCACCGTCGAGCACGAGGATGTCGGTGGCCGGCATGTCGGACATGCGCGTGACGCGATAGTCGTGGAAATTGCTCTGCACCACCCGGCCCTGCTTGATATCAAGCCGATCGAACAACGCGTGGCCGAACCCCCACATCAAACCGCCGTAGATCTGCTCTTCAACGCCGCCGGGCGACACCGCCAAACCGCAATCGACCACGCAGGTGAGCTTCTCGACTTTCGGCTTGCCGTCAACCGTCGCCACGCGCGCGACCACCGCGATGAAACTGGTGTAGCCCTGATTGGTCGCGATCCCCAGCGCTGTGCCCGGCGGCAATGGCTTACCCCAACCGGCACGTTCGGCGGCCTGTTTGAGTACCGCCACATGGCGGGGTCTTTCCTGCATGTTGGCCAGCCTGAACGCCAATGGATCTGCACCGGCCGCATGCGCCAGTTCATCCATGAAGCTCTCGACGGCAAACACGTTGGGGATGAAGCTCACCGAACGATACCAGCCGCTCGGCACCTCGCTTTCGTGCTTGACCCAGTTCAGTTCCAGATGCGGCGGACGGTAGGCGAAGTCCCACGCGGTGATCGCTTCGGTGGTGCTGTAATCCATCTTGTCCGGGCGTTCGAAGTAACCCGGTTCCCACTGTTCCGGCGAGGCCGGCGATACCGCGTGCAATTGCAGCGCGCTGAGTTTGCCTTGGGCATCGAGCGCGCCTTTGACCCTATGCAACGTCGCCGGGTGATTGAACAGCGCGTGCATTTCATCTTCGCGGCTGTTGAGCAGTTTCACCGGCACGCCGGTTTTCTGCGCCAGATACGCGACTTCGAACAACCAGTATTTGGCCTCCCGCGCACCGAAGCTGCCGCCGGAGACCAACTCATGAATGGTCACGTTGGCCTTGTCGATCCCGCACACGGTTTGCGCGGCTTCCAGCGCCGAGGACGGCACCTGTACGCCGCCCCAATAGGTGATTGCCTTGTCCTTGACGCGCGCGGTGATGCAGATCGGTTCCAGCGGGTTTTGCACCTTGTAGGGCATGGTGTAATCCGCTTCGATCAGCTTCGCCGCACCCGCCCATTGCCCGGCGACATCACCTTGGGTCATGGCTTTGACGGTTTGCGCTTGCGGATCGCCGATGACCTTGGCTTGAGCGCTGAATAACTGCTCGCTGTCGAACCCGGCCAGCGGCGAGTCACTCCACTGGATCTCCAGCGCTTTGCGGCCCTGCTGCGCGGCCCAAAAGGTATCCGCCAGCACTGCAACGCCTTCCAGATTGCCGCCGAGCACGTCGGGACGCCCCGGTATCGCCAGCACTTTGCGCACACCCGGCACCTGTAAAGCCGCCGCCGAATCGACGCTGAGCACTTTCGCTCCCACTATCGGCGCACGCTGAATCACCGCCACCAGCATGTCCGGCAATTGCACGTCGATGCTGTACTTGAAGCGTCCGCAGACCTTGGCCGCTGCATCGCGCTTGTGGCGCAATTTGCCGATGTATTTGAACTGCGCAGGGTCTTTCAGCGTGACCTTTGCCGGGGCCGGCAGATGCGCGGCCACGCCGACCAGTTCGCCGTAACCGAGGCTGCGTTTGCTCGCCGCGTGCATCACTCGACCTTCCTCGGTGGTGCAACTGTCGGGGCTGACTTTCCACTGTTTCGCGGCAGCGGTGATCAATAGCGCCCGCGCCGTGGCACCGGCCATGCGCAAGCGCTCGTATTCCAGAGAAACGCTGGTGCTGCCGCCGGTGGAGAAGACTTTCCAGACCGGATGAATGTAGGTTTCGAAAAACGGATCTTCCGGGGTAATCACCTGCACGGTCATCGGGTTGACGTCCAGCTCTTCCGCCACACACGCGGCCAATGCCGTTTGCGTACCGGTGCCTGAGTCATGCTTGTGCACCACCAGTTTCACCGTGCCGTCGGGAAAAATCCGCACCCACGCATTCGGTTCGAACTCGCTGGCCGGTGTCGGGGCTTTCGGGTCAGTCGCCGCTATTGCGCTCGGCAGATACAGGGCAATTGCCAAACCTGAAGCGACGGTCGCCGCTTGCTTGAGAAAAACCCGCCGCGGCAGTTCAATGCGGCTGTCGTCAATGGGGCTCATCACGCCTCCTTCGGCGCATTCGCCGCACGTTTGATCGCTTTGTTGATACGTCCGTAAGTGCCGCAGCGGCAGATATTTCCGGACATCGCATTGCGGATCGAATCGTCGGTCACCGCCGCAGCGGTGTTGAGCAGCGCGGCGGCGGACATGATCTGTCCGGATTGACAGTAGCCGCATTGCGGCACATCTTCGGCGACCCAGGCCAGTTGCAACGGATGACTTTGCGTCGGCGACAAGCCTTCGATGGTGGTGATGCTGTGGCCCGCGACGGCGGCCGCCGGCAATTGGCAGGAACGCACCGCAACGCCGTCCAGGTGCACGGTGCAGGCACCGCACAGGCCCATGCCGCAGCCGAACTTGGTGCCGGTGAGTTTCAGTTGATCACGCAAGACCCATAACAAGGGCATGGAGGAGGACGCTTCATCCAGCTCGCGTCGTTCGCCGTTAACCGTGAATGCAATCATTGTCAGGCTCCAAAAGAGCGGCCCGTCTTTGTGCGGGCCTGGTCACCGATTATTGGAACCCCGAGCAAAACCCGGCCAGCGACGATTTCTGCCAACCGCTGTAAGCAGGACTAACAACATGTACAAGCGATACCCGTCGGTGCAGTCCATGAGCGCGTTTATCCACGCCGCGCGCAGCGGCAGTTTTTCCAGCGCTGCGCGCAAACTCGATCTGACCCACAGCGCAATCAGCCAGCAGATTCGTGCGCTGGAAGATTTCATTGGCCAGCCGTTGTTTGTACGCGAAGGTGGCGGCAGCAACCTGACCGATGCCGGGCAGTTGTTTGCCAGTGTGTTGTCGGACGGTCTGGCGCAGATTGATCGGGCGATCTCGTCGGTGAAAAACCGCAGCGTGGCGCAGCGTTTGACGCTTGATGTCGACAGCGAACTGGCGCAGAGCTGGCTCAATCCGCGCTTGCCGCAGTTGCTCGATGGCCTGCCGGAATACGAGGTGACGTTGCTATCGATGCCGCGCAGTGATCGCAGCACGTTTGAGCGGGTCGATCTGGCATTGCGTTATGGTTATGGCGATTGGGACGACTGCGAAATCACGCAGATTTGTGGCGATCGAGTGTTGGCGGTGGCTTCGCCTGATCTGCTGGAACGCTATGGTTTGCAGGTGCCGTTGAGCCCGGCGCAGATTCTCCAATTACCGTTGTTGGGGTATACGCGGCGCTCGTGGATTCCGTGGCTGGATGCGGCCGGGATGACGCCATCGGAGCCGCCGGCGCGGGTGATTTTCGATAATGCGGCAAACCTTATCGCCGCTGCCGAGGCTGGCGTTGGTGCGGGGTTGGTGCGTGGATTGTTGGCGGCTGATGCATTGCGCAGTGGGCGGTTGGTGGCGTTGAACGAGGCGCAGATTGCCGCGCATTACAACCTTTACGCGGTGTGGCCGCATGGGCAGGCTGAGCGTGTGGCGCCGGTGGTTGAAATCATCAAACAGTTGGCTTTGTGTACGCTTGAAATCCAGCCCTCACCCTAGCCCTCTCCCAGTGGTAGAGGGGACCGATTGGGGGATATTGCAGAGTTACACCGACGTGCACCTCCTGCTGTGAATCCATAATCGACTCGGTTTCTCAGGTCGATGTCAGGCACAAGACACCTCGGTCGGCTCCCTCTCCCTCCGGGAGAGGGCTGGGGTGAGGGTAGCTTTTGACCTGCCCATATCGAACAAGTATCACCACCCCGCCCAATTAATATTGTACGAACCCAACCCCGCCTTCCAATACTCGCCCTCAGCAGCCACCCACCCGGGCCGGATGCGAACAGGCGAGGGAATGCGCGAGTCTTGCGCATAGAAACGGCCGATTGCCCGGGACGTGGATGCCGAGAGCCGCAAGGCTCCCTTCCCCGCTATCAGGAGATCGACTGC
>Ga0247814_10001408_pt1 | contig 14228 bp, 14 predicted proteins | sample UWRJL179409R1_FD_179947 | JGI IMG/M metagenome (GOLD analysis project Ga0247814, IMG submission 179947) | Plant litter microbial communities from Arlington Agricultural Research Station in Wisconsin, United States - UWRJ-L179-409R-1 | ecosystem: Environmental > Terrestrial > Plant litter >...
ACTCTGCAGGCTATTGGTGCAGATACGAATTCGAATTTAATTCTTTTACCAAATTCTCCACAAGCCGGAAGCGAAATGCTAAATAACATGGTAGCTTCATTTAGCGCATCCAATCAAGTGGGAGAAATGATGAAGAAAAACAAAAAGATTTCTCCTAAAAAAGAGAAACCAAAATATGAAGAATTAGAAAATCCTTCAGAAGAATCAGAAGAGACTGATGAAGAAGTTTAAATAAAAACAAAAAAGAGGCTTAATTGCCTCTTTTTTTATTTCTAAACCATTTTATAACAATTGGTATTACTAATCTTAATACTGCGCCGTAGGAGCTAAAAAAAGTGCTTTTTACAGTATCTAGAACATTACTAGTAATATTCAGCAGTGTAAAGCTTTCTTTAGTGTTTTGAACGCTTAAAACTAACTTTTGATAGCTAATTTCTTTTTCAACTTTCAGAATTTCTAATTCACTATCAATTTCAGCATAAGAGGAATATTTTTTTGTTTGCATAATTTAGTCGTTAAAAAAGATTTCTGAAAATTTCTCTAAAATAGGTCCTTCTACAATTTTGTCTCTAACTAAAAACAATAATCCTGTTAACAGCAAATAAATTATGCCAACACTAAGAAAACCATACGTATAACTTCCTAAATAATTTCCAATACCAAAAGCTAATGCAAGAGAACAAAATAATAAAACCATGCAAAAACACAATAAAATTAAGGTGAACTTTAAAATCATTGTTGTTGATTTCATAGCCATCTTAAAAGCTAATAATCTGTAATAAGAAAGATTCTTGTCTATATAATCTTTAGCTTGTTCCTGAATATTTTCTGAATGTTCTTTTAAATCATCAAAAGCCATATTTTTTTATTTCATTATTATAAAGAAACTATTTTTGCAGTTTCGCGTTTTGTGCTTTTAGTTCAGCTAATTTTACTTCTAAAAAAGAAATAACATCTTCTGTTTTGTGACTCATGTTAGAAACTAATTCTCCATAAGTTCCTTCTAAGTCAACTTTAGCATTATTTAATTTAGACTTCAAATCTTTTTCAAGATCTTTATATCCGTCTTTGATTTTTTTTCTTGTTTTATCTCCTTTATCAGGAGCAAATAAAATTCCTAGTGCGGCTCCAATTGCTGCACCACTAACAAGAGCTATTATTGTATTTCCAGTACTAGTTGCCATAATTATATATTTTTTTTAAGTTTCTTTAAAGATAGCATTAATTTCCAAAATCTCATCTTAAAGAATTGTTATAAAAAAGGATTAGTAAGTATAGCAATTACTTCATAAGTTCGATTTAGCTAATCAAGCAATAATTCAAGCCTAAAAAATGCTAATAATTAAAATAAAGGCTTCTAGTTAATAAAAAAACAAAAGATATATTCTGTATTAAATTATTTTAAAAAAGCCTTTAAAATTAAACTATAAAGCTCGTTTTTAATTTAAAAATACTATCATTTTAAAAATAAAAATAGATTTTTATAATAATAAAAAAAAGCGCTGATTAAGGCGCTTTTGATAGTTATAATTTATTTAAGAGTTGCTCTATAAATTCTTTCTCTCTTTCGGAAGAATTTTTAGGAGGATTAGCTTCTAATTTTAGAATTTCTTCTTTAAAGGAATTTACAAAATCTAAATCATTTTCTAAATCTCGTAAATTCAAAAGTGCTCTCGAACGAACAAATGATGATTCACTTCTCAAAGACATTAAATACAATTTACAAACATCTTCTTTTTCGAAATCAGAAGTTTTTAAACTTGAATGTTCTAAAATAAAATTAGCAAACAATAAGGAAGCTTTATTATTATTAATGTTTTTCTTGAATGAATTTTGTAATAAACTGTAATTAGCAATTCCTGCTAAGGTCTCTCCTATTGCATTTTTAATAGCTAAACGTTCAGGTTTTGTTTCAACTTTAAAATATTTATTAATTTCTTTTAAAGAATTATTGATGCTATTACTGTCTTTTTTCCCTTTTTCTTCCCAGGCATCTTTTAATCCAACGGTCTTATTAAATACTAATTTTGAAGCAGTTGAATCTTTATCAACATTAAAATAACCCAAACGTTGAAACTGAAATTTATCTCCAGAAACTGCTGTTTCTAAACTTGGTTCCACAAATCCTTTTATAATTGATAAGGAACTTGGATTGATAAAATCAAGGAAATTTTTCTCTTTATGACTATCTGGTGCTTCATCAATAAACAATCTGTCATATAAACGTACTTCTACTTCAACAGCATGTTGAATAGAAACCCAATGCAAGGTTCCTGCTACTTTACGTTTAGAAGCTTCACTTCCACTTCCACTTCTGCTGTCTTCATCATAAGTTACATAAATTTCAGTAATATTTCCTTCAGCATCTTTTACAACACTTTCTCCTTTAATGATATACGCATTTTTAAGACGGACTTCGTTACCAATACTTAAACGGAAAAATTTAGCTGGAGCTACTTCTAAAAAGTCTTCTCTTTCAATATAAAATTCTTTAGAAAAAGGCACTTTTCTAAAACCAGCACTTTCATCTTCCTGATTGTTTTCGGCATCTAACCATTCTTCTTTTCCTTCAGGATAATTAGTAATTACCACTTTTACAGGATCTAAAACAGCCATAACACGAGGTGCTGTTTTATTTAAATCGTCACGTAAACAAAATTCTAATAATGAATAATCAATAATATTTTCGCGTTTAGCAACACCTATATTTTCGCAGAATTTTTTAATAGAAGCCGATGTATATCCTCTTCTTCTTAAACCAGAAATAGTAGGCATTCTAGGATCATCCCAACCATTTACAATATTTTCCTGAACTAATTGTAACAGTTTTCTTTTGCTCATTACAGTATAATTCAAGTTCAAACGAGCAAATTCATATTGATGTGGTCTTACTTGATTTTCATCGTAAATTTGATCTAAAAACCAGTCGTATAATTCGCGGTGCATTACAAATTCTAACGTACAAATAGAATGCGAAATTTGCTCTAAATAATCGCTTTCTCCATGTGTATAATCATACATTGGATAAATACACCAATCATTTCCTGTTCTATGATGTTCTTTGTGTAAAACCCGATACATAATTGGATCACGCATCAACATATTGGAAGAAGTCATATCAATTTTAGCTCTTAAAATATGAGTACCTTCGTCAAATTCACCGTTTTTCATTCTTTCGAATAAAGCTAAATTTTCTTCTACAGAACGATTTCTATATGGACTATCCACTCCTGCTTGACTTGGCGTTCCTTTTTGTTCTGCCATCGCTTCAGAAGATTGACTATCAACATAAGCCTTTTCTTTATTAATTAAAAGAATAGCCCAATCATACAATTGTTGGAAATAATCAGAAGCATATAATTCCTTATCCCATTGAAATCCTAACCATTGTAAATCTTCTTTGATTGCATCTACATACTCTTGTTCTTCTTTAGCAGGATTGGTATCATCAAAACGAAGATTGACCGGAGCATTGTATTTTAAGCCTAAACCAAAGTTCAAACAAATAGATTTAGCATGCCCAATATGTAAATATCCATTAGGTTCAGGTGGGAAACGAAATCTTAATTTATTTTGAGGAAAACCATTCGTTAAGTTTTCTTCTATAATTTGTTCTATAAAATGCAGTGATTTTTCTTCGGTTGACATATCTTAGTTTTAAAAAGACAAAGTTATCAAAATTGTTGATTAAATAAGGATTTGAAGAATTGCATATTTACTTTAAAGCTAAAAATTTCAAATATTTTGTACTTTAGCGCCCAATTAAAACAACTAATAACAACAAGAATATAATGGAAACTATTAAATTAAAAAATATCCGAACTTTTTCATACCACGGATGTTTAGTTGAAGAAGGAAAAATAGGTTCTGATTATGCTGTTGACTTAGAAATTAAAGCCGATTTAAAGCAATCAACACAATCGGATAACTTAGCAGATACTGTAGATTATGTTCATTTAAACCGAATTGTAGTGGAAGAAATGGCTATTCGATCAGAATTATTAGAACATGTTGCTAAAAGAATTAATACCAGAGTTCTTGCTGAAATTCCAATGGTTATGAAAACAATTGTTTCTGTTTCTAAACTCAATCCTCCTATTGGTGGTGATGTTGAATCAGTTACCATCGTATTGAAAGAAAGCAGAAATTAAATTATAAATTTTTGAATAAATCCCAAATTCTAAATAAAATACATAATTGTATTATTTTGGAATTTGGGATTTGCTTATTCTATTTTTTATATTACCTTTGCAGTCCATTAAAACAATGGCGTCGTGGCCGAGCGGCTAGGCTGGGCTCTGCAAAAGCTCCTACTCCGGTTCGAATCCGGACGATGCCTCAAAACCTTCAAGGAAACTTGGAGGTTTTTTTATGTCTAATTTTTAATAAAAATTAAATAAAATTAGGTTCGAATCCGGACGATGCTTCTATAACCTTCAAGGAAATTTGGAGTTTTTTTTTTGTCTAAATTTTTAATAAAAATTAAGTAAAATTCGAATACAAACGATTAATTAAGAACTTTCAAGAATATTTAGAGTTATTATATATTCATTACGAGGAACGAAGCAATCTCATAATGCATATCTTTTTTAGTGTGATTGATAATCTAAAACTCGCAATGATTAAGCATAAAAAAACCGCTCTAAAAGCGGCTCAATTATCATTTTTAATCTTGTTTTTCTATATGTTGAAATGCTTTTTTAACCATTTCTTTTTCTTCTGGAAACCAACCTTGTGTAATTAAAACAACTCCAAAAACCATTAAAACAATACTAATTCCTTTTTTAATTTTTAAAATATTAGAAGGTGTCATTTTAGATTTTAATTGTTTGGCTAATAGAATTTTAATACAATCTACTAATAAATAACTAATAATTACTGTAGTAAAAAAAGTCATCATTCTTGAGGTTTGCATGTCTAATTTAGGTCCAACAGAAATAATTACAGCCAGCCAAAAACCTAGTACACCAATATTAATTATATTTAAAAAAACTCCTTTTATAAACAAACTGAAGTAATCTTTTTTAATGATTTCCCTATCGATTTCTTTAGTGTTAATTCTCTTTTCTTTTCTTAAACTTATTAACGAAATTACTCCATAAGCAAGCATTAAAATACCTCCAAAAATAAAAAGGGCCGGTTTATCTTTTAAATTTTGAATCAATCTAAAACTGCCTAAATAAGCAATGGCAATAAAAATAATATCACCAGTAACAACACCTAAATCAAAAACAAGAGCGGCCCTGAATCCTTTTATAATACTGGTTTCTAGTAAAATAAAAAAAACAGGACCAATCATAAAACTCAGGAAAATTCCCCAGGGAATCCCTGATAAAATATCGTTAACCATTAATCAGAATTTATTTTAGAATAAAAATACATTTTTTTTATTCTTTTTCTTCGATTTTTCCTCCTAAAATTGTTTGCTGATTAATTTGTTTTGGTTTTCCGTAGATCGAAATTGTTCCTCCTGCTTTTACTTTTGCATCGACTAATGTGCTTGCATTAATTTCAGCATTTCCTCCAGCAGACACATTTACAGTAGTTTGCGAAGTTTGTAAACTTTTAGATTTTAAAACTCCACCAGACATAATAACCACGTCTTGGTTGATAGCTGCACCACTCAATTCGATAATTCCTCCTGTAACTGCCTTTACATTTACTTTTTGAGCATCTACTTTTATGTTAATTTTTGCTCCTTCTTTGGCATTCAAATTAAAAATGGTTTGTTTAAAAACAGTTTCACCACTTATTGAAGAACCTTCATTAGCACTAATATCATCTATGTTTTTATAATATAGTTTAATTGAAATATCATCTCCTGATAATAATTTAGGGAATGGCATTCTTAATTTCAATTCTCCATTGTTATTAACAACTTCAACTTCTTTTTCCCTATTACCACTAATAATAACTTTATTTTCATTTGCTGCTATTAGCTTAACAGTCAGTTTATCATATACTTTTAAAGTACTAAAATCACCTAAAGTTTTTGTTACCTGTGCAAAAGTTGCCTGTGAGACAATTGCTATTGCTACTAAAAATATTTTTCTCATTTTCATTTTCATTAATTTATTGTTTCTTCTGATCTTCTTAAAAAATTAAAATCCAATTGTTTTTTAACTAAATCGGCATTTTTAACTTTAACGTAGATTTCGTCTCCTAATTGTAATAACTTATTCGAAGTTGCACCAACTAAGGCATATTGTTTTTCATCGAAAGTATAATAATCTTCTTTTATGTCTCTAATTCGAACCATACCCTCGCATTTATTTTCGACAATTTCAACATAAATTCCCCATTCAGTCACACCAGAAATAACACCTAAAAACTCCTCATCCTGATGATCCTGCATGTATTTTACCTGCATGTATTTAATTGAATCTCTCTCGGCATTTGTAGCTAAACCTTCCATCGTGGAACAATGCAAACATTTGGTTTCATACAATTCTTCATCGGCTGATTTTCCTCCATCCAAATAAAACTGTAGCAAACGATGTACCATTACGTCAGGATAACGACGAATAGGCGAAGTAAAATGTGAATAATAATCAAAAGCTAATCCGTAATGACCAATATTATCCGTTGAATATTTGGCTTTACTCATACTTCTAATAGCCAGTGTATCAATTAAATTCTGTTCTTTTTTACCATTTACATCAGCCATTAACTGATTCAATGATTTAGAAATATCACCAGGATTACGGAAATCAATTTTATAACCAAACTTTGCAATTACATTTTGCATTGCAATTAATTTATCTTCATTTGGTTCGTCGTGAATTCTGTAAATAAAAGTTTTCTTTTGTTTTCCAATGTATTCTGCCACTTTTTTATTGGCTAAAAGCATGAATTCTTCAATCAGATGATTGGCATCTTTTGAAACTTTAAAATAAACACCTTCTGGTTCTCCTTCGGCATCCAGATTAAATTTTACTTCTACCTTATCAAATGAAATCGCTCCATCATTCATTCTCTTTTTACGGAAAATTTTAGCTAATTCGTCTAATTTAAGCGTTGCTGAGACAATTTCTTCCGAAACTTGATACGAAGTACCAGTTATCGAAATTTCTTCCGGAATAGTATCGTCTTTCGTTTCTATGATGTATTGTGCTTCTTCATAAGCAAATCGTTGATCAGAATAAATTACTGTTCGACCAAACCATTGATTAACTACCTGACTTTTTTCGGTAATTTCGAAAACAGCAGAAAAAGTATATTTTTCTTCTTGTGGACGTAATGAACACGCAAAATTAGATAAAACTTCAGGTAACATCGGCACTACTCTATCGACTAAATAAACCGAAGTCGCTCTTTGATACGCTTCATCATCCAAGATGGTTCCTTCTTCTAAATAATGGGAAACATCGGCAATATGAATTCCAATTTCGTAGTTTCCATTTTCTAATTTTTTGAAAGAAAGTGCATCATCAAAATCCTTAGCATCTTTTGGATCAATAGTAAAAGTCAAAGTATCACGCATGTCGCGACGCTTAGCAATTTCAGCTTCAGATATCGAAGTATCAATTTTTTGAGCATAGGTTTCTACTTCAATAGGAAATTCAGATGGCAAACCATATTCAGCCAAAATAGCATGAATCTCAGTATCATGTTCTCCAGGTTTTCCTAAAACTTTAATCACTTTTCCAAAAGGACTATCGGCTCTTTTTGGCCAATCTTCGATATGAACTAAAACCACATCTCCATTTTCAGCATCACCTAAATTGTCTTTTGGAATAAAAATATCAGTATACATTTTTGGGTTAGCTGTCGATACAAAAGCAAAGTTTTTTTGAATATCAATTACACCAACAAAGTCTGTTTTATGTCTTTCAATTACTTCAATAACCTCACCTTCAGGACGTCTGCCCTTTCTTCGGTTATAAACATATACTTTTACTTTATCTTTATCCAATGCACGATTTAAATTATTAGTTGGAATAAATACATCTTCTGTAAAATCCTCACAAATAAAATAAGCCGTTTTACGACTTGTCATATCAATTGTACCCTCATAATAATCCTGGCTTACCGCTTTGATTAAATATTTTCCAGGTTCTGATTCTATGATTTTCTTTTCGGCAGCAAGAATTTTTAAATCTTTTATAATTTGATTTCTACTTTGTGTATCATCAAGTTCTAGTTTTGCTCCTATTTGCTTATAATTAAAGGCTTTATTAGCACTATTCGATAATATTTTTATAATTTTATCTGAGAAACTTTTCTCTTTCTTAGCAGGCTTTCTTAATCTTTTTCCCATACGTCTTTTCTTAAAAGTCGAAAATTACAAAATAGTTAGGCAGTTATGAAGAAAAAGAATCAGTTTTAAATAAAATATAACGCACAAGCAATCGTTTCAACATTTTAAAAAATCGGATATGGAAACTTTTATTACCATTGCTACTTTTGATTACATCCATGAAATCGAAATTTTAAAACATCGATTGGATCAGGAAGGTTTACAATATTATTTTGAAAACGAAATCATGTCTTCCATTGTTCCAATGTATTCCACAGCATTGGGCGGAATCAAACTTAAAATTCATCCTAACGATTTTGAAACAGTCAAAACAATTCTTCAGGAAATGAAATACAATAACAATTTAAAAATTGTTTAATTTTTTAAAGTTGTCAACATATATTAATATTATAAAAAAGAAAATTTTAAATTAATTAAATTATTGTTTGTTATTATAGCTTGTTAATAGTGGCAATAATTTTTTTAGAAATTGTATTTAAATCAACTTTTACCATGTTATAAAGACTTATTAACATAGTTATATAAGGCTAAATATTTAGTTTTAAAGCATTTTTAAAATTTAGTTAACAACCGTTGATAACCTAAAATCATTTTAAAATGTAAATAAGTAAATTTTAAAATTGTATTGATAAACTAGTTTTTTGTGTTTATAACTTTTCTAAAAATCATCCAAACTTTTTTAGGTTATTAAATTCCAATTTTGGATTAGATTTTTTTTCGATACAACCAAAAAAAACTTCTAATTTTCTTTCTCAACTTATCAACAAAAGATGTTAAATTAAAGTTAACTGAAAATCAAGTGATTATGAAGTGCTATTAACAATGCAAAATTTTAACAAATTAATTATATTATAATAATTGATTTTCAGTGTTTTATGAATTATCAAAAATGTTGATAACATCGTATTCTATTCTAAATCTGATAATTATACTGTAAAAATGAATTAGTTATTTTCTATCTTTTTAAAAATAATAAAATACAAATAGTTTTGGTAAATTTGCACAAAATTAAAAAGATATAAAATGAGAATCTCAATAGGAAACGATCACGCAGGTCCAGAATATAAAAAAGCCATTGTTGCAATGCTTGAAGCAAGAGGATATAAGGTTACTAATTATGGAACCGATTCAGAAGCTTCTGTTGATTATCCTGATTTTGGACATCCTGTTGCTACTGATGTTGAAGAAGGAAAAGCCGATTTTGGAATTGTAATTTGTGGTTCAGGAAACGGAATTGCAATGACTGTTAATAAACATGCAGGAGTTAGAGCAGGTTTGTGTTGGACTAAAGAAATTGCTTATTTAACACGTTTGCATAATGATGCTAATATTGTAAGTATTCCGGCGCGTTATACTTCAATTCAACAAGCTATTGAAATTGTAGAAACTTTTTTAGACACAGCTTTCGAAGGTGGAAGACACCAAAATAGAGTAGATAAAATTGCTTGTAAATAAATTTTTACGGTGCTTCACACCAAAATAAATATATTAAGCCCGGTAATTCACCGGGCTTTTTTTATGATTTATAAATCCAAAATAATATTATAATTTGAATTATGAGGATTGCTAAGAATTTGAACAAATAAGAAGCTTTTTGCAATTTTATGACTAAAAATTAGCATTCCTAATCCAGAACCAAGAGTTCCACCAAAAAAGACGAAACTTAAAAGTACTTTTTCTGGAATTCTTTTTTTATGTTTTTTGGCTTGCCATTTATCATAAGCAATAACTACAAATCCAAAGATATTTAATATATAAAAAATAGTAGAATAAAATAGTCATTTAGCTTTAATTAAGTTTCAAAGATATTATTTTTAGAAAATAAAAAAACAAGTAAATAATCGAATATTTTTGAGAATCTCGTGATATTGATAAAAATAAATTTATGGTATAAAATTTTTAAAACTTGAATGATAAACTCAATTAGACCAGCATCTGGGCAATAATGTCGTAAACATGTCGTAAATAGACCGCAAGATAAAATAGGTTAAGCAATCTAATTTTGAAGAAATTTTAAAAAACTATATTTATGGAAACCATCGGAACAAAAATTTCAAAAATTAGAAAGCAAAAAGGAATGTCTCAAGAAGAACTTGCAGACTTGTCAAAAATTAATTTAAGAACATTACAAAGAATTGAAAAAGACGAAAATGAACCTCGAGGAAATACTTTAAAACAAATTTGTGAGATTTTGAAAATCAACATTGAAGAATTACTTGATTATGGAAAAAAAGAAGATAACAGCTACTTAATTTTCCTTCATTTATCAATAATTTCAAATATCATAATACCTTTAGGAAATATCATTTTACCGCTTATTTTATGGTTGAACAAAAGAGATAGCATAATTGAAGTTAACAACCAAGGAAAGAATATTTTAAATTTTCAAATATTCTTTTCAATAATTTCAAATCCAATCTTAATAATTGCCGTTTTAGGTAAAATAATGCATTTGAGATTAGAAATAATATCTATTTTCATTGCTTATTATAGTTTTACCTTTTTAAACATTTGTTATTCAATTTATGTAGCCATGAAAATTAAAAGTAATGAGAAAAAAAATTATTATCCAAACCCTATAAATTTTTTAAAATAATTATTACTATAATAACTAAAAATACTTTGCGAACTTTGCGAAAACTTCGCTTCTTTGCGGTTAGAAAATTTAAAAAATGAACAACATAGAATTCATTGCCAAGTCTGTACAAACAGCAGCCATAAATATTAAAAAAACCGTTCAATTATTAGAAGAAGATTGCACGATTCCTTTTATTTCCCGTTATCGAAAAGATACTACAGGAAATTTGGATGAAGTACAAATTGAACAAATTGCTAAACTTCAAAAAGAATACGAAGCGATTGTAAAACGAAAAGAAGCGATTTTAAAATCAATCGAAGAACAAAAGGGATTAACGCCGGAATTAGACAAAAAAATCCAACAAAGTTTTGATTTACAGGAATTAGAAGATTTTTATTTGCCATTCAAAAAGAAGAAAAAAACAAAGGCTGATGTGGCTCGCGAAAATGGATTAGAACCTTTGGCGAAAATCATCATGGCACAAAATAATGAAGATGTCGATTTCTTGGCAACGAAATATTTGAATGACAATGTGATTAATGAAGATGCTGCATTACAAGGAGCACGAGACATTATTGCCGAATGGATTAATGAAAATATTTTTGTTAGAAAACAGTTGCGAAGACTTTTTCAAAGGAAAGCAACAATTACAACCAAAGTAGTAAAAGCTAAAAAAGACGAAGTAGATGCTCAAAAATTCAATCAATATTTTGATTGGTCAGAACCGTTGACAAAAACACCTTCGCATCGATTGTTAGCAATGCTTCGTGCCGAAAATGAAGGTTTTATCAAGTTTAAAGTAGAAGTGGATATTGAAGAAGCCTATGATATTATTGATGAATTGGTTTTAAAAGGTCAAAATGCCAGCACGCCACATGTGCAATTAGCTATTGAGGACAGTTATAAAAGATTGCTAAATCCTGCTATTTCGAATGAAACTTTACAAGAAGCGAAAGCTAAGGCTGATGCCAATTCGATTCAGGTTTTTGCAAATAACTTGGGGCAATTATTGTTGGCACAGCCTTTAGGTGAAAAACGAATTTTAGCTATTGATCCTGGTTTTAGAAGCGGTTGTAAAGTGGTTTGTCTCGACGAAAAAGGTGATTTGTTGTACAACGAAACCATTTATCCGCATGCACCACAAAATGAAAGTGCGATGGCAATGAAAAAAATACGTTCGATGGTAAATGCTTATAATATTGAAGCCATTTCAATAGGAAATGGTACCGCTTCACGAGAAACGGAGTTTTTCATCAAGAAAATTGCTTTTGATAAACCGGTTCAGGTTTTTGTAGTTTCTGAGGCTGGAGCTTCGGTTTATTCGGCTTCTAAAACGGCGAGAGAAGAATTTCCAAATTATGATGTGACTGTTCGTGGTTCAGTTTCTATTGGACGTCGATTATCGGATCCTCTGGCAGAATTGGTAAAAATTGACCCGAAAGCTATTGGCGTAGGCCAATACCAACATGATGTGGATCAAACCAAATTAAAAGAAGAATTGGATACTACTGTGGTTCGTTGCGTGAATTCTGTTGGCGTAAATATCAATACGGCGAGTAAACATTTGTTGAGTTATGTAAGTGGAATAGGAGAGAAGTTGGCTGAAAATATTGTGAATTATCGTTCTGAAAACGGTCCTTTTGAAGATAGAAAACAACTGAAAAAAGTGCCTCGATTGGGCGAAAAAGCGTATCAGCAAGGTGTGGCTTTTATTCGAATAAAAGAAGGAAAAAATCCATTGGATAATTCGGCGGTGCATCCGGAAGCTTATCCTATTGTGGAAAAAATGGCAAAAGATTTAAAGTTAAAAGTAACGGATTTGATTGCCAATAAAGAAAAAACAGCGCTTATCAAAGCTGAAAATTATATTACCTCAGAGATTGGTTTACTAACTTTAAAAGATATTATTAAAGAGTTGGAAAAACCAGGATTAGATCCTAGAAAAGCCGCTAAAGTATTCGAATTTGACCCGAATGTAAAAACAATTAAAGATTTGAAAACAGGGATGATTTTGAACGGAATTGTCAATAACATTACCAATTTTGGATGCTTTGTTGATTTAGGAATCAAAGAAAGTGGTTTGGTTCACATTTCTCAGCTTAAAGCAGGCTTTGTAAGCGATGTCAATGAAGTAGTTAAACTCCATCAGCATGTTACTGTAAAAGTGACTGAAGTAGATGAAGAAAGAAAACGTATTCAGCTGACGATGGTTTTGTAAAATAGCAAAAAATAAAAAATCCCAAAATCCATATATGTAATTGGACTTTGGGATTTTTAATAAAAAATAACTTTTTTATTTCGTTTCGTCTTCTTTTTTATCAGCTGGCTGTTGATCGTCTTTAGCAGCGTTTTTGAATTCTTTAATTCCACTACCCAAACCTTTCATTAATTCTGGAATTTTTTTACCTCCAAAAAGTAATAAAATAACTGCAACTATAACAAGGATTTCTGGTAAACCTAATCTTCCCATGATTGAATAATTTATTGCCGAAGCAAATTTGTAATAAAAACTGGCTACAAAGATAATTAGAATAACTGAACAGGAACTCATTTTAAGGCAATTATTTAATTTTTATAACGTTAAAAATTATCTAATTTTTTTAAATTATTTATAATGATATGCTAATGCTGGCAAAGCACATTGATTGACTTTAATTATTATATTTGTGAAATAAAGAAAAATCATGCCAGGCAAAAGATTAAAAAGAAAGAAACTTCACAACAAATTATTCACTAAAAACCGATTGGTTATATTGAATGAGGATACTTTTGAAGAAACTTTTTCTTTAAAACTGACCTTAATGAATGTTTTTGTGGTGGCAACACTAGGCGCTATTTTTCTAATTTCGGTTACTACTTTTATTATCGCTTTTACACCTTTACGAGAATTCATTCCGGGATATTCCTCTTCGCAATTGAAAAAAGATGCTACTGAATTAGCTCTAAAATCCGATTCGCTAACCATGGCTTTAAAGAAAAATGAAGCTTATATTCAATCGATTCAAAAAGTGCTTAATGGACAATTGGATTATGCTAAATTCAATAAAGATTCCATTTTAGCTGCTTCGACAGATACAATTCAAAAAGTAGATTTATCGACATCAAAGGAAGAATTAGAATTGAGAGCCGAGGTGGAGAAGGAAGAGAAAAAAGCACAGCAAACGTCATCTAAAAAGAAGAAAAAATAAGTGTTTGATTTTTGAAAATGGAATTCGTTTTTTCTCAAAAAATTATAATCAGCAAAACAAAATGTCAATAAAATCAATAGCGGCAAAACTATTTGCTAAAAATATTTATAAAAAAACACAGCTTTGGGCAAGAAATCCTGTTGCTACTCAACAAGCGGTTTTTGAAAGTTTAATCAAAGATGCGCAACAAGCGCAATTTGGA
>Ga0247814_10001409_pt1 | contig 14206 bp, 10 predicted proteins | sample UWRJL179409R1_FD_179947 | JGI IMG/M metagenome (GOLD analysis project Ga0247814, IMG submission 179947) | Plant litter microbial communities from Arlington Agricultural Research Station in Wisconsin, United States - UWRJ-L179-409R-1 | ecosystem: Environmental > Terrestrial > Plant litter >...
GGTCGAGGGGTGTCATCGTTGGCACCTGGCCGCCCGCATCAACGAGAGTGGACGCGCTGGTGCGGATTGCCCCGCTGTCGAACGACAGTGAATCGGTCACGGCATGAACCTTCTCGAGAAATGACGAATCGCCGCCTCAGACGAGCAGGCTCGTTGAGGCGGCGACTCGTGGATGCTAGCGAAGCGAGTTGGCGATGCCCTCGTCGGTGGTGCGCATGGTCTCGGTCGTCTTGCGCAGGAAGTCCGCGAGGCCCTGGAGGCCCGAGATGGTCTGCTTGGCGCCGTTCGAGTACTGCAGGAAGGTCTCCTGGTAAGCACCCGAGGCGGACGACGTGACGAAGCCGTTGCTGGTGAGGTCCTCGATGATGCGGTTGAGGGCTTCGATCTGCTGCGTGAGGTTCTCACGGCCGGTGTCGAGCTGGGCCGCTGCGCCGTCGATGCTGTCGTAGCTGACGTTGATGTTGCTCATGGGATTCCCCTTTTGTTTCTGGTCGATGTCTTAGTGAAAAAGTATCGGGTTGCGGACCGTGTGTCGATGGGGAGTACTACCCATCGTGCTCAACTAGCCCTCGTAGCCAATCGGCGGGCGCACATCGTCGTTCTCGAGCTTGTCGGGAATGACGGGCGTGGGCTCGAAGTAGCCCACAGCGGCCGACGTTGCGTCGCACGCGATCCCGCTCGGCTGCTCGGCGGACACGACGAGACTGCCTGCCGACGACGTCACGACGGTATACGTCGTCTCGGTGCCGGCAGTGAGATCTGCAATAGGTCGCGTCTCGCCAGATGACAGCTGCCAGCCCTTGCTCACGCGGCAAAGGACTACCTGCGCCCCGTCTCCCGAGTCGTTCTCGACCACGCTGATGACGCTCGAAGGCCGTGGCCCGGGAAAGACGAGGCGCTGCAGTGGTTGGAAATTCTCGTAGTACGCCGCGGCGAGCTCGGGGGTCACGGTGCTCGTCAGCTGGGTGATCGTGAAGTCGTGGGCGTTCCACGCCAGCACGGAACCGAGGTCGGCAGCACGGGCCGCGGCAGCATACGGGTCCTCATCCGCCGGGGCGGAGTCCAGCCAGTCAATTTCGGTTGACGGCAGAACGGTGGGTTCTGAACTCGGGGTGCACCCCGCGAGCAGCGCCGTAACCGCGAGCGCAGAGACCGCAGCCGCTATCGTCGCGCCAGCCTTAGGGAGCTTCATAGTCACGAACATAGCTGGAGTACTCGGCGTACTTCGCGCTGTAGTCGCCAGCAAATCCATCGAGCGTCGCTGTCGGCCCAGCCACCTCCGTGAGCGCAGTCGTAACAGCAGCTGCATTCTGCGGGTTCGAGAGCCAATCGTTGGAATCGGCGTAGTACTGCGCCAGCTTCTCCTTGGCCTGCGCCTCGCTATCGCCTGCCTCAATGTTCAGCGTGGGCAGATCGCCGACCGTTCCGCCCGGCAACGCGCCGTCGTACATCGAGTAGAGGTTTGTAGCGATGGAGAACCGCGCGATGTCCTCTCGCTGATCAACACCCGAGTACATGTCGTCAATGGCAAACTCGCCCTGGCGGGTCCATGCGTTCGTGTCGTACTCAAGAAGGCCGTCGATGAGCTTGTCCTGCGCGACGTCAAACACCCAGATACCGCCGTCGACGAGGATCTCACTCGCGCCCTTGACGGGGATCAGGCCAACGATGTCGCGAATAGTGTCCATCATCTGTTCCGTGCGCTCGTCCGACCGAACAGCCGAGTCGATGACGCTTCCCATGTCAGCCCCATCAACAGCCGCCTGCAACGCGGTGACCTTGTTGAAAGCCTCATACATCTGAGCAGGATCACCCGACTCGGCCGCAATGCCGAGGAGGATCTGCTGGTAGGCGGCAACGCCATCCGTGATGATTCCGGCGCCCTCCGGGTGACTTCCCGCTCGCGCGAGAAACACCGACATGTCCACACCAGACACACCAGGCGACCAGTAGCTCTCACCGTTGGCGAGTTGGCGCTCGATCGAGACACCTTCGACGTACGTGTCAGGTGCGAGGTTGATCGGGTACTCGGTGAAGGCCTCAATGTTGACCATGAATACACCGCCAAGGCTGGCACTCGCGCTATTGCTGATGTTTTCTGGCACGAAGTACTGGTTGTCGACCAGCGAATTGAGCACCCGCGAGGTGAGGTTCGCGCTCTCTCGATCGAAATCGTCCTGCGTCATTCCGTCGTGAGGCCCGGCAACTTCCGCCCCCAACCAGAGGTCGGATACCCCCTGGAACTTGTCAGGATCGTAGTTCTGCCGATCTTCGTACCAATACTGCACGCGGTCCGCGCCGACGTCGGGGTCGGACAGGAAGTCGAAGGCAGCATCGGGGTAGGTGCCAAGCGTCGAGAAGATCGGGCCCGAGGCATCCTGCACGCGCAGGTACTCGTCGTCGTCTTCTGGGTAGTCGAGATACGAGAGGTTGGTGCCGCCCATCATGCTGCCGTACTGGAAGACGCTGCCTCCGGCGCGCTCGATCTCATCGACGATGCCTGCAGCGGCGATCGCGGTTGTCTCACCGAGCGGAGCGTTGAGCGGGTCATTGAAGAGATAGCCGATGGACGACCACGCGCCACGATCGGCTTCGAACATGCTCTTGGCGAAGCTGGCTCCGTTTGACTGGGTCCACCCAGAGGAGGCGAGCGAGAGACCCTCGCGAATCTGCCGTGCCAGCGCATCGGCCACATCGAGTTCGATGTTGTTCGGCATCTTCTCGCCAATGGCCTCGACGAGCTCGACAGTCGCCTTGCCCCCGAGCTCTCGATAAAACTGAGCCATGACATTCTTGTTGTCACCGAAGACGTCATACATGGCCGCGAGCGCGGCGACATCCTCCGCGTTCTCGTCGTTCAGACTGCTGCCAGCGAGGCGGGTCGCGAGCTCGAGCATCGCGTCTTTGGCGCCGGTCGACGAGAGCAGCATGGACTGCGTGATTCCCGCTGCGGCGAAGCCAGCGCTGGTGTCAGCCCACGACGCCGGCATGGACGCGGAGAGAGCGGAAATCACGACGCTGTCTGCTGCGCGGCGTCGGTTGTAGAGCCTCTGAAGCTCCCACTTCGCCTCGTCGAACTTGGCCAGGTTCTGAACTCTGTCGAGGGCGTCCTGAGCAGCCCCGACGGGATCCTGGAAGAGGTTGCGGTCATCCTGATTGAGCAGGTAGTTCATGTTGTTGTACTGCGTTCGCCACGGTTCGGCAGATGTGGCGATGGAGCTGAGGTTGTCGTGGTAGTCAATGAGCGCCTGACGCGCTTCGAGCAGAACCTCTTGGATGTCGGGCAGGGTGTCGCGGAATGTCTGCACATTGGCCTGCAGCACCGTCGAACCGTCGGCCTTCCATGCACCGTCGATGAAGCTCTTGCCGGCGTCAGCAACGAGGATCACATCGTCGTACTTCTGCTTCGCTGCATAGAGGTCGGACTGTGCGCTGGAGAATGTGTTGTAACCCTGAGCCGGGTCGTGCCAAGTAGCCATTACGGGGTCACCGCCGCTGCCGCCGTCTGCGCCTCTGCCTGGTCGAGCGCGGTTGCCGCGTCGGCCACCTGATCGCCAAGGTCGATGATCTGCGCGCGCGCCGTTAGGCCCACGTAGGTGAACCACAGGTTGAAGTTGTTGGCTGCCGCCGTCACGTCGGAGGCACTGACCGATCCCATCGAGAGGATCGAGGCGGTCGGGATGTCGACTGCCTTGCCCGCAAGGAACGTGCCCGCGCCCCTCAGCTTTTCGCCGTCATAGTCAATGTCGCTCATGTGTACCTACTGGTGTCGTTGTCGGTTGCCACGGAATACCGGCATTGAGAATCTATCGAACATCATTGCGGCATGAAATGGGGAGAGGTACCCATGCGGTTTCACTCGGTTAGCAGCGGGCCGGTCACAGTATCTTCGCTCACGACTTTCACCCCAGCGCGTCTGATCACGAGCACCTAGTCCGAGTCGGCAGGAGCGCGGATATCGCCCTCGTTGATCTTCTCGGGCAAGGTGGGCGCGGGGTCGAAAGTGAGAACCTCGGCCATCTCAGCTGAGCACTGGTCCAGAGACTCGTGACCATCAGTGCGCTCAATCGCTCCCGACGCGAGCCGCTCGTATGTCCACGTCTCGACTATGCCCGTATCGAGGCCATAGACCGTCGGAGGATGTTCCTCGTCGATCCTGCGGTCCTGCGTGGCGACGCACACGACCAGTTGCGCAGTGTCCCCAAAATCCGACACGGAGATAGGCGCCCAAATCAAGGGGCCGACGAAGACTTCTGGTGAAGCCCCATTACGAGCGCTCGCGGCGTAGCTGGCGTAATAGCGCTCGATTGCGGCGGGGCTCGTGGATACTCTCAGCTGCTCAGTTGTGTAGTCACCCGAGTTCCACGCCAGAATCTGCGCGAGCTGGGTCGCTCGCACGGCCACCACCCATTCGTTCTCGTCAAGGGGCGACGTGCCCGCATGCTCGACTACGACGTCGGGCAGCACCGTTGGCGAAGATGTGCAGCCGGCCAGCAGCAGGGCAACGCTGGCGACAGCAACGACCTTCACTTCAGCGCGTCTGATCACGAGCACCTAGTCCGAGTCCGCGGGTGCACGGATGTCACCCTCGTTGATCTTCTCAGGCAAGGTGGGCGCGGGATCGAAGACGAGCACCTCGGCCATTTCTGCAGAGCACTGGTCCAAAGTCTGATGGTTGCCAGTCTGCTCGATCGCACCAGAGGGCAGTTTTTCGTATGTCCATTCCCAGATGATTCCTGTGCCAAGACCGTAGACAGTGCCAGGGTGCTCTGCGTTGATCGTGCGGTCCTGGGTGGCCACACACACGACCAAGTTGGCCGAGTTGCCAGCAGCATTCACAGAGATAGGCGCCCATATCACTGGGCCCGAATATACGTGCGGAGCGCGGTTCTTGCGCGCGCCGGCAGCGTAGTGCTCGTACAGCGCTTCGACATCTGACGGGCTAGTCGAACCCCTCAGTGAATCGATCGTGAAGTCACCAGAGTTCCAAGCGAGAGTTTGCGCGAGCTCGGTCGCACGCACGGCGATTACCCACTCATCACCATCCAGTGGCGAAGACCCGGTCTGCTCGACAATCACATCTGGCAGCACGGTAGGTGCTGGCGTGCAGCCGACCAGGACCAGCGCAAAGCTGGCGACCGCAATGACTCTCACCCCGGCTCTACTGTTCACGAGCACCCTAATCCGAGTCCGCGGGTGCACGGATGTCACCCTCGTTGATCTTCTCCGGCAGCGTGGGCGCGGGGTCGAAAGTGAGCACCTCGGCCATCTCAGCTGAACACTCGTCCGCTGTCTGTTGGTTCCAGGTCCGTTCAACCGCTCCCGACGGCAGCCTTTCGAAAGTCCAGTTCCAGATGAGCCCAGTGTCGAGACCGTAGTCGGTTCCAGGGTGTTCCGCATTGATCCCACGGTCCTGCGTGGCTACGCATGCAACGATGTCCGCGGAGTCACCCGAGGGTGTGACCGAGATGGGCGCCCAGATCGAGGGACCCGAATACACAATTGGCGCACGTTCCTTGCGAGCCTCGTTCGCGTACGACTTGTAGAAACGATCAATCTCACCCGGACTTGTCGATTCCCCCAGCGACTTAATACTGAAATCCCCCGAGTTCCAGGCGAGCGCCATCGCAAGCTCGGAAGCGCGAACGGCCTTCACCCACTCGTTCTCGTCAAGGGGCGACGTGCCCGTATGCTCCACGACCACGTCTGGCAGCACCGTTGGCGCAGGGGTGCAGCCGACCAATGCCAGAACGATCGCGGCTACCGCGAGCGCAGGTACGGCCGACCGAAGATTGATCATGTGCCGCCTCTCAGAGTTCATGTAGCGGCCGAGTTGGCAGTGAGAATCTATCGAATTCATGAGCGCGCCGGTACGGGGAGAACTACCCATTCGGCGTCACTCTGGCAGCAGCGGCAGCTGCACACGCACCGCCTTGCCGCGAGCGACGTACATGCCGCGACCCGCGGGGAAGTCGGCACGGGACGCGCGCGGGAACGCCGTGCGCAGAATCATGTCCCCCTCCATGGTCTCCGGCTGCAGCAGCAGACCCGTGCGGGCGGTCTTGACCTCGGCGAGCAGCGGCCACGACGAACCCCACGCGGAGGTCTCGGACTCCGCCACGAGGAAGTGGTTGGATCGCTTGACCGCCTTGATGAGGTCGACGAGCGCCGAGTCTGCGGGCGATGACAGGAAGTCGGCGATGCCCTCAACAACGACGAAGATCTTCGGGGAGTCCGGGGCCTCCGCAATCTTCGCGGCGAGCGCGCGGGCCGACTCTGCGATCTCTTCGACCGTGCGGTAGACGCCCGTCCATCCCATCTGGTTGCCCAGCACCGATCGGGGGTTGCCGAAGTAGTACGCCTCGACCTTGGGCAGGGCACGCGTCACGCTCTCTGCGACCCAGCGCAGTGCAGTGGTGCGGCCGCTCGCCGGCGGGCCGCCGAGCACGAATACGCCGGTCGGGTCGAACGACAGGGGGCCGAGGTCGTCGTCGGAGATTCCGAGAACCGGTCGGTCACCGACCGACTTGGGCAGGGAATCCGGGGCGATCTCCTTTGGCAGTGTGCCGATAACGGTGGCCTTCTGACGGCCAGCGCCCTCGATGGCTGCACCGAGCAGCCCCATCGCGACCGACTGATCGACAACGGTCGCCGACGTGCCGACGATGGCAATCTGTGACTCGAGACCGTCGATGATGGCGCGACCAGGAAGTGACTCCGCGCCAAGGATGTCCTTCGGCACATCGAGCAGCGTGTAGCCCTGCTCGTCAGCGAGCCGCAGCACGATGCGCCGCTGGATAGCAGAGCTGATGGCCGTCGGAACACTGCCGGGGCGGTCCGCCGTGATAACTACGTGGATGCCGAGCTGGCGACCCTCGCTCACCAGACTCGAGAAGACGCCATACCAGGGCGCCGTCGCCGAGGAGGCCTCGAAGTCGGCACGGAACGACGGAAAGCCGTCGACCAGCAGCAGAATGCGCTTCGCCTGCGGGTCGTTGGCCAGCGTGCGGTAATCGACGATCGATCCGGCGTTGACCGCGGCAAACTTCTCTCCGCGGCTGGCCAGCTCCTCGCGCAGGAGGCGAAGCAGGCGGATCACGCGGTCGGGGTCATCCCCGCTCACGACGGATCCGACGTGCGGCAGCTTCTCGAGCATCTTGAGACCGTTGCCGGCGAAGTCGAGGCCGTACACGTCGACAGGTCCGCCTCGCGGGGTGATGCCCGCCGCCGCCGCGAGGGTGCGCAGCAGCACCGTCTTGCCCGAGCCGCCGGTGCCGAAGACGGCGAGGTTGCCGTCGGTATCCGGTCGGAAGTAGGCGACATCCTGCCGCTGCTCGTCAGGAATATCGGCGACGGCGAAGGCGAGCTCGGAGTCGGTGCGCTGCCGCAGCTTGGTGAGGTCGAAGATCGGAGCGAGCTCGTCGAGCCACGGACGCCGCGGCGCGGGGATGCCCGCCACCTTCGCGGCAGCCACCAGCGTGGTCACCACCCGGGTCTGGTCGGTCGGCCCCTGATCGACGGGCAGCTCTGGAGTGGCCTCCTCTGCGGGCTCCCAGACGTTCTCTGCGCCGAAGCGCAGGTCGGCGATCTCGACGACAGCGGCGACCGGGCCAGAGTTGGTCCAGCCACCGGCGTAGGCCGACTGGAAGCTCGTCAGGGCGCCGGGGCCAGTCTTGGCGATACCGCGACCCGGAATCGTGGGGTCGAAGCTCGCGGCGACGCGGTCGCCGACGACGTCCTGGCTGTCCGACTCATCGGCCATGCGCAGTGCGATGCGCAGGTTGGTGTTGGCGCGCAGGTTGTCTTTGATGACACCGGCGGGGCGCTGGGTCGCCATGATGAGGTGGATGCCGAGCGAGCGACCGCGCTGCGCGATGTCGACTACGCCGTCCACGAACTCTGGGATCTCAGACACGAGGGCAGCGAACTCGTCAATGACGAGAACGAGGGCCGGCGGGCTGTCGGGATCACCACGCTTCTCGAGCTCGATGAGGTCTTTCGCCTTCTTGCGGTTGAGCAGGTGCTCGCGGTATCGCAGCTCAGCGCGAAGGCTGGTCAGTGCACGGCGCACGAGGTGCGGGCTGAGGTCGGTGACAAGGCCGACAGTGTGCGGCAGGTTGACACAGTCGGCGAAGGCCGAGCCGCCCTTGTAGTCGACGAACAGGAACGAGACGCGGTCGGGGCTGTACTCCGCCGCCATGCCGAGCACCCAGGCCTGCAGAAACTCGCTCTTGCCCGCACCGGTGGTTCCACCGACGAGCGCGTGCGGGCCCTGCACCCGCAGGTCGAGGTGGAACGATCCGCTGGCCGACTGCCCGACGAGCGCGCGAAGACGCCCCGCCTTGCGCGGGGTGAATGGAGCAACCGCGGTGCGGTCGTGAATGGAGACGTTCTGGGTCCACCGGTCGATGACAGCCTCGGAGGACTTGCTGAGGTCGGCGCCGATGAGGTCGACGAACGAGACCGTGCGGGGAATGTCGCTTTCGTCGGCGACGAGGGCTCCCGCGTCGTTGACAGCGGCAAGGCGGCGCGCGAACGAGAGCGCCATGTCGCCACCGAGGGTTTCAACGGTGACGCGCTCGAGGCGCTGGCCGGTGCGCACGAAGCCGACGGTCGCGGTCTGGCCGGTCTCATCGAGCTCGACGAAGGTTCGGCACGCTGCGGGCAGCGCAGCGGGAGTCTCTGAGACCCAGATGGGCAGGATGCCCGCCTCGGCCGCCCGCTCAACCATGGTCACGAGGCGCGCGCGACTGACCGGCGCGTCGTCGGAGATCAACACGACGACACACGGAGTCGCCTGCACGACGGCTTCATCGGTCTTGGTCTTGTCGCCCACGACCGCGCTCTTCATCATGACCGACTCGCTGAGGCCGATCGGGCCGCGGGTCTGGTCGGTGCGCTTGTTGCTCTTCGCGGTGCGCACCGCGATGAGCTCCTCGAGGCCCGCAAGCACGGCGCTACCGGTGGCTGCTGCCGAGGCGAGCTGGGTTCCCTGCACGGGCGCGTTAGCTGCGCCGGTGTGGGGCAGCCACTTGAGCCACTCGAACTGGGTCGCCCAGGTCGGGCCGACGATCGCGGTGACCGAGAGCTCGAGGGGCGAGTGCAGCGCAGAGAGCTGCACGAGCACGCTGTTGACCGTCGCCGTCGACGCCGTCACCGAGCCGGCAATGCCGAGCGCGCCTGCGCCGACCAGGTTGTCGACGATGGGCACGCCCTCGATGTTCTCGTACTTCTCGACAAGGGCGGTGAGCTTGTCGGCGTATTCGGGCAGGCCACTGGCGTCTTCCTTGCCGGTGATCGTGTTGCGCGAGGGGGCCTCGCCGACGCCGAGGCGCACGTTGAGAAAGTTCCAGTGCTCTGGGCGGCGGGTCCAGAGCATCGGGCCGAGGTGGTAGCCCTGCGAGAGCATCTGCTCTGTCGAGGCTGCCTCTTCGAGGCGCACGTGGCGCTCGGTGAAGACCTCGCGGTCCATGGTCTCTGCAAGGCGGTCGAGGCGACTGCTGAACTGGGCGATTTGATCAGTCAGCTGCTTCTTGTTCTTGAGCTTCTGGGTGATGTACGTGCCTGCCATGAGAATCGGCGACAGGGCGATGAAGGCGATGCTCGCGGGGTTGCGGTTCATCACGAAGAACATGACAACGCCGAGCACGAGCGGGGCGATGAAGGCGATCCACGGGAAGGGCGTCGGCTCGACCTCGCGCGGCACATCGGGGCCGGGGCGCTCCTCGCCCGGGTAGCGGGCCTCGACGCGGGGGCTGCGGTTGAAGGCCACCGGGCCGTTGAGCTCGAGAGTCGACGAGGCCGGAACCGCGCCCATGACCTGTGCACGCAAAATGCTGCCACCCAGCTGCACCGTCTGCCCCGACTCGATGCTGACGCGGGCAACCTCGCCGCCGTCGACCACGAGCCCATTGGCCGAGTTGAGGTCGACGAAGTCAACGGTGCGGGTGACCTCGACGCGCGCGTGGCGCTTCGAAACCTGCGGGTCGTCGATGACGAAATCGGCGAGGTCATCACGGCCGATGAAGTATGTACCCCCGCGCAGCTGAAACTCGCGTCCGGTCGACGGGCCGCTCTCGACACGGAGGATGGCGAGCACAGGCCCGACCGCATCCCCGGTCGACAGGTCGCCGTTGACGACCGTGACATCCGCCCCAGAGGCGATACGCGCCTCACTGACGGGGGTGGACGGCACGAGCACGCTCTGCGCGGTTCCGCCGGGGAAGGTCACGCTGAGCGTTGGCGACTCCACCGACTCGAGCGAGCGCGACGGGTCGCGGTCGATGATCGCCTTGGCCACCTCGCCAACCGTCGCGACGGCATCGGCAGTGACAACGATGTCCCGGGCGACGCCAGAGGGGCGAACGAGTCGGAGCTTGAGACGCATCGAGGTTCCTTCAGTCGGGTTGCTACGTGGTGGGGTTCTTTGCGGTGGCGCGCGCCGCGATCGTGGATGACCAGTTCTGCAGCGAGCGGATGCGGTACTTGCTCAGGAGACGCCTGCCCCGGGCAAGACCCGCCTCGGCAATCGCCACCGCGGCGAGCGCCTCGTTCCACACCATATCGGCTGTGGCGCGCGGTACGTCTACTCCCGAGAACACGGCCTCGTCGGCGTGATCGGCAATCGTGACGAGGCTGCCACCGGCCGAGTCGAGCTGCGCCTCCAGACCAGCAGCCGTGCCGCGGCGGGTCTGGTTCGAGGGCACGGTGTAGCCGAGCTCTGAGTACCGGTCGACGAGCTCATCCCAGGCGCCGGCCGCAGCGGCGTCGGCCGTAGCGGTGCGCCGGCGACGTCGCGCGCGCCTGCGCTTCGCCGCGCTGACTAGAAGCAGGGGAACAAGCACGAGCGCGGCGGGAATCAGCAGCGAGAGACCCACGATGATCGCCCAGCCGGGAACCTCGAAGAGCGGCTCAGGGTCGTCAGAGCTGTCATCCACCTCGACACCGGCAACGAGGTCGTTCTCGTCGTTCTCGGTGCGCGGGGGCTGGCGCACCTGCGGCTGCGGCTCAGACTGCGGCTTGGGTGTCTGGTCTTGCGGAATGTCGGTCTCGTCGGGCGTTGGGTAGAACGGCACCCAGCCGACGCCCTCAAAGGCAACCTCGACCCACGCGGTGACGTCTTTGCCCGTGACGACCACGGATTCCTGCCCCTCCCGAACCTCGGGGGCAAAGCCCATGACGACCCGCGCCGGATAGTTGAGGCTGCGGGCCATAAGGGCAAAGGCGGAGGCGTACTGCTCTTCGTCGCCAATCATCTGGCTGCGGGTGAAGAGCTCGATGATGCGGTCGGCGCCCTGTCCGGCGCGCGAGGCGACGGCGTCATCCGCTGCTCCGTGGCTGAGGTAGCCGGTGGTCTTGAGTTCGGTCTCGATGGCGCGCAGCTTGTCGATCGCGGTGGTGGCATCACCGGCGAGCTCCTCGGCCTTGGAGGTGACGATGTCGGGAATCACGCTGACGGGCGGCAGCGCGAACGATGCGGTAGCCACGTCTTGTAGCTCGTCGGGCTCGAAGCTGCGCTGGGTCTCGGCCGCGACCTCGTACTCGTCGCCCTCGGCGAGCCCACTCGTGAGCACCGCGGTGCCGGTCGCCGGGTTGTAGCGCAGTGTGCCCGCCTGCTCGCGCGCGTCCGCGCCCTCGAAGGTGATCGAGGTCGGGTAGCCGATCGAGGGAATCCACACGTCGGCGTAGTCGGCGATCGTGATGGTCAGCTCTGTCGTGTCGCTGTTCGGCGTGAGCAGGGGCGGTGCAGGAATGGTCTTGCCGACGAGACTGAATGAGCCGCTGCCCTCGCTCGCCAGCTGCGAGCCCGCCACACCCCACGAGATGCCGTCGTAGGTGTCGAGGGTGGCGAGACGCACGCGGTCGCCGGGGTTGAGTCCCTCGACCGTGAAGAGCTCGGTCTGCTCGAGTGTCTTCGTATACTTGCGAAAAGCGGTGAACGGACTCGGATACTCGAGCGGCTCAAACGGGGGCGTCACCACCTGGCGAAGCACGAATCGATCGCTGGGCACCGGGGCAACGGCACTGCCGACGACTATGCCTGCCACCACGCCCGCGGCCACAACGAGGGAGCTGCCAACAACCTTGCGGCGCAGCACCGAGCGGTCTGCGGTCGCGGTTGCTCCCCCGCCAGTCGTGCGCCGCCAGCCGAGCCAGACCAGCACGAGTGCGGCGAAGCTGATGCCGCGAACGGCAGCGAACACCGGCTCGTCGGTGCCGAGCAGCACACCGGCGAGATAGAGGGCAAGCGGCCCGATGAGCAGCATCGCTGAGCGCCAGGCGGTGCGGCGGCGGGTGGGCAACCAGCGCACCGCGAGCACGGTGGAGACGAGACCAACGGCCCAGGTGGCGAGGTACGGCGCCGCTGTGACGTAGACGGGCAGCTCGACCGGCGGCCGAAGGGTCAGCACGTCGGCCCAGGAGTACACCGTGCCGACCGAAAGGTTCACGAGCGAGTCAAGCGTCGGAATGAAGCCGAACAGCGCGAGCTCTGGCACCGCGGCGGCGCTGCCGAACACGAAGAAGGCGATGACTGCGAGCAGGAAAGTGGGAATGGCGCCGATGCGCAGGAAGTGCGAGGCGATCGCGGCACCCGTGCCGACGAGCAGGCCGCTGACGCTCGCGATGAGCCAGCCCACGTCATCGAAGGCGGAGCTGAAGCCGATGATGCCGATGACCGAGAGGATGAGCACAATCGCGACATCGACGATCGTGCGAGCGCTGATGCGCGGGCGGGGCTGCTGAGCGGTGTCGGTCATCGCACCCGCCTGACGAGCCGTGGAAGGTCACTGAGGGCACCGATGGTGACGATCACGAGGCCGCTCACCCGGGCGATGCGGGGCTGCGCGCCCAGCTCGATGCGGAATCCAATCGTCTGGGTGTCGCTGCCGAAGAGCGTGTCGACGGTGCGCAGCTCGGCGATGGGCAGCTTCGACCCGGTGACGAACATCGCGACGCTGGGGTGCGCGAGGCGGGCGGTCGAAACGCGGGCGAACTCCCGCGTGGTGGCGAAAGGCGAGGCGAGGCGCTCGAGGCGGCAGGTGTCGTCGAGCAGCGAGCTTGGCGTTGTGGTTCGCAGCGCCAGTGCCTCGCTGACCACGTTGAGCCGCGTGCCATCGCGCAGCACCTGGACTGCGAGGGATGCTGTCACCGACACGGCGACCTCGAACTCGTCGTCAGAGGCATAGCTCGTGCGCTCTGCACTGTGCATGAGGGTGAGCTGGGATCGGCGCGTTTCTTCGAACTGGCGCACCATGAGCTTGCCGGTGCGCGCCGACGTGCGCCAGTGCACGTTGCGAAGGGCGTCGCCCGGCTCGTAGGCACGCAGCGCGTGAAACGAGATGTCGTTGTTCGTGATCGTCTTCGTGATCTCGCCCTCGAGGTCGCGCACCAGACCGGCGGCCGAGGGGGCGAGTCGAACAGTGAGCGGATGCACGAACAGCTCGACCGGCTCCGTCCAGCGAACGGTGCGGCGCAGCAATCCCAACTGGTCGCCGCGCACCGACACGGCCGGCCCCGCGGTGATGACCGCGCGGCGGTTGGTTGGCACAGCGAAAAGGTCCTCGTTCTCTGCCTGCGGCGCGAGGGAGGGCACAGAGAACTCGGCGAGCGCGGCGCCGACCGGAAGCTCGAAGCGGGCGGGGGCGGACCGACGGCCGCTGAGGTTGGTGACGAGCATGCGACCAAAGGCGCGCTCCCCCACGACAACGCGTCGCGGTGTCAGCTCGATGCCAACGGAGAACGCGGAGCGCCCGAAGATGAAGAAGACAGCGAAGATCATGCCGCCGAGCAGCGTCACGGCAACGTAGACGAGCTCCTGCCAGCCGAGAATGAAGCCCGCCGTGCCCACCGCGACCGCCGCGAGCAGCACGACCCAGCCGGTGCCGCTGATGATGCTCACCACCGGGTGGAAGAAGCGACCAATGGCTCGCAGCACCATGAGCACCACGGCACCGAAAGTGCGCAGCCGACTGCCGAGGCCGGGCGCGCCGGAGCGCGCGCCCGCGGGGGGCGCGTCGTCCTGCGGGCCGGCGAGCGGCGAGTCGGCGGTGAGGGTCATGCCGCGCGGAAGGTGGGCGGCGCGATGGTAGCGAGGATGCGCGAGATGATGTCTTCGGCCTTGACGCCGGCGAAGTCCGACTCCGGGTCGATGATGAGGCGGTGCGAGAGCACCGGAATCGCGAGGTCGCGCACGTCGTCGGGGGTG
>Ga0247814_10001410_pt1 | contig 14204 bp, 10 predicted proteins | sample UWRJL179409R1_FD_179947 | JGI IMG/M metagenome (GOLD analysis project Ga0247814, IMG submission 179947) | Plant litter microbial communities from Arlington Agricultural Research Station in Wisconsin, United States - UWRJ-L179-409R-1 | ecosystem: Environmental > Terrestrial > Plant litter >...
ATGGTCAAAAAGTATTCCTGTAAAGTATTGAGTTCTACATCATTTTTTCGAAACAAATCGGAAGCACGTAAAGTCAATTCTTTTGAACCGCCACCACCAGGAATTACACCAACACCAAATTCCACCAATCCCATATAGGTTTCTGCGGCAGCTACCACTTTATCAGCATGTAAACTCATTTCGCATCCACCACCAAAAGTCATTCCGTGTGGTGCAACCACTACAGGAATTGAAGAGTAGCGAACACGCATCATGGTATCCTGGAATAATTTGATTGCCATATTCAATTCGTCGTATTCCTGTTCCACAGCCATCATGAATATCATTCCGATATTGGCACCTACCGAAAAATTAGCAGCTTGATTTCCAATCACTAATCCTGAGTATTCTTTTTCGGCTAAATCAATTCCTTTATTGATAGCTTGTAAAACATCGCCACCGATGGTATTCATTTTCGATTGGAACTCGATATTCAAAATTCCGTCGCCCAAATCTTCAATGATAGCACCGCTATTGCTCCACACTTTTTTGCTTTCTCGAATGTTGTTCAGAATAATAAAAGCATCTTGTCCCGGAACCTTAGTTTGCGATTTTGTTGCAATATCATAGAAATAAGTAGCGCCTTCCTTTACAGAATAAAAACTACTACTTCCTGAAGCCAACATTTCATTCACCCATGAGGCAGGAGTATGTCCTTCGGCTTTTATCATTTCGATTCCTTTCTCCACTCCGATGGCGTCCCAAATTTCAAATGGACCATTTTCCCAGCCAAACCCCGCTTTCATGGCATCATCAATTTTGTATAATTCATCTGAGATTTCAGGAATTCTATTGGAAACATAAGCGAATAAGGCTGCGAAGCTTTTTCTGTAAAATTCACCTGCTTTATCTTGTCCTTTTATTAAAATTTTAAAACGATCAATAGGTTTATCAATGGTTTTTGTGAGTTCTAAAGTGGCAAACGATGCTTTTTTAGCTGCGCGATATTCCAAGGTATTCAAATCTAATGAAAGAATATCTTTGTCTACTTTTTTGTAAAAACCTTGTCCCGTTTTGCTTCCAAACCATTTGTTCTCGACCATTTTAGTAATGAATTCCGGAAGTTTAAACAATTCATGTGCTTCATCTTCAGGACAGTTTTCATAAATTCCATTGGCAACATGAACCAAAGTATCTAAACCTACCACATCAACTGTTCTAAAAGTAGCCGACTTTGGTCTGCCAATAACAGGTCCAGTCAATTTATCGACTTCTTCAATTGTTAGGTTCATTTCTTTTACCAAATGAAACAAACTTTGGATTCCGAAAACTCCAATACGATTTCCAATGAATGCAGGAGTATCTTTGGCAATAACTGAAGTTTTTCCAAGGAATTTTTCTCCATAATTATTCAGGAAATCCAATACTTCGGTCGAAGTTTTTGGTCCCGGAATGATTTCGAATAATTTTAAGTAACGCGCAGGATTAAAAAAGTGTGTTCCGCAGAAGTGTTTTTGGAAATCTTCGCTTCGTCCTTCGCTCATAAAATGAATAGGAATTCCAGAAGTGTTTGAGGTAACCAATGTTCCTTTAGTTCGGTATTGATCGATTTGTTCGAAAACTAATTTTTTTATGTCCAAACGTTCTACCACCACTTCTATAATCCAGTCTACATCAGCAATTTTTGCCATATCATCCGTGGTGTTTCCCGTGGTGATTCTGCTAGCAAATTTTGCGCTGTAAATAGGGGAAGGTTTTGATTTTAGGGAATTAGCCAAATGCTCATTGACAATTCGGTTTCTAACTACTTTACTTTCCAGAGTGAGTCCTTTTTTGCTTTCGGCTTCGGTGAGTTCTTTTGGAGTAATATCCAAAAGCAATACTTCGACACCAATGTTGGCAAAATGAGAAGCAATTCCTGAACCCATGATTCCTGAACCAATTACGGCAACTTTTTTAATTGTGCGTTTCATAAGTTGTTACTATTTATTTTTATCTGAATATTATTTTAGCCATTTTCACTTTATTTTTTGTCTTTTATAATCCTGGCAATTTCATTTTGTTTGTTTTCAGATGGGTTAAATATTTCTTTATCTTGTATTAACTTGTTGATGGTTTCGGCAACTTCTATAAAGTTTTCCCATTTTTCATCAGAGATATGTTTTTTAATACTTTCATTAAACTGGATAACGGTACTTTTTGATAAGGCTCTTTTTTCTCTGCCATAATCAGTAAGGTGAATTAATACTCCTCGTCCGTCATTTGGATTTTTCTTTTTAATGATTAATCCTTTTTCTTCCATCGATTTCAATATGCGAGTCAGGCTTGTGGGTTCCATTCCCATTTTTGGGCCTAATGCGGTTGATGGTGTTCCTTTTTCTTTGTCGATACTTAATAATGTAAAACCAGTTGCCATTGTAGCTCCATATTTGGTAGCTTCTTCATTATACATTCTGGAAATAGCCTGCCAAGTCGCTCTTAAAATGTAATCTATAGTTTTGTCTTTCATGTGGCATGCTGATTAAGTTTCTCTCAAATAGAAAATCATTTTTTATCATAATCATTTTATTTCAGTATAAAAATTACGATATTAGCACTCTATTGTTTCAAATATAAGAAATAATAGTATGCATGCATAATAAAAAACCACTATTTTTTTGTTAAAAAATGGTTTCGATTCAAAAAAAAAGAGATTGTTTCATTTAGTTTGAAACAATCTCTTTTTTTTAATTCAGAAATGGACTTTATTTAAGCGCCATATATTTTTTGATATAGATCCTGATATTTTTCTAAAATGTTTTTACGTTTCAGTTTAAGTGTTGGTGTCAATTGTCCGCCATCAATAGACCAAATATCAGGAGTAAGTTCAAAACGTTTTATTTGTTCCCAATGACCAAATTTTGGATTAATCGAATCAATTTCCTGTTGGATTCGCGCGATAACTTTTTCGTTAGCAATTATGTTTTCATGGGATTTGTCTATGCTAATTTTATTCTTTTTAGCCCATTCCAATACAAAATCAAAATTAGGTTGTATAAATGCAGCCGGCATTTTCTGACCTTCGCCAATAACCATAATTTGTTCTATAAAACGCGATTGTTTCATAGTATTTTCGATAAGCTGAGGAGCAATATATTTTCCACCCGAAGTTTTGAACATTTCTTTTTTACGATCGGTAATTTTTAAGAAACCATCTGGATCCATATTTCCAATATCTCCCGTATGGAAATAACCATCCGTAATTACTTCATTCGTTAATTTTTCGTTTTTGTAATAACCAATCATTACATTAGGTCCTTTGCAAAGAATTTCTCCGTCTTCGGCAATTTTTACTTCAACATTATCGATTACTTTTCCAACAGTTCCAATTCGGAAACCATAATTTCGCATGTCGTTTACAGCAATTACTGGCGAAGTTTCGGTTAAACCGTAACCTTCCATAACTGGTATTTCTGCAGCGGCAAAAATTCTTGACAAACGGGTTTGTAAAGCCGCACTTCCAGAAACCATAACTTCCAGTTTACCTCCAAGTCCTTCTTTCCATTTGCTGAAAATTAATTTTCTTGCAATTTTAAGTTGGAATTCATACCAGAAGCCATTGGCTCCATAAGGTTCGTATCGTAATCCTAAATTAATTGCCCAGAAGAATAATTTCTTTTTAATTCCAGTAAGTTCCGCTCCTTTAGCATAAATTTTATCGTAAACCTTTTCGATCAATCTTGGAACAGCTGTAATTACCGTAGGCTGAACTTCTTTGATGTTCTCTCCAATTTTTTCTATGGACTCTCCAAAATAAATCGATACCCCATAATATTGGTATAGATACAATACCATTCGTTCGAAAATATGACAAATAGGTAAGAAACTTAAAGCCCTGCTTTTTCCTGCCTGAAAAGGAATTCGTGGCGCACTGCCTAAAACATTTGAAACAATATTTTGATGCGAAAGCATTACGCCTTTAGGATTTCCAGTAGTTCCCGAAGTGTAAATTATAGTAGCTAAATCTTCAGTATTGATGCTATTTTTTCGAGCTTCCACTTCGTCCTGATTGTTTTCATCTTCACCAAGTACTAATAATTCATTCCAGTTTTTGCAATTAGCAATAGTATTGAAACTGTAAACTTCTTTAAGATGAGGTAATTTGTCTTTGACTAAGTTTATTTTTCTTAAAACTTCTTCGTCAGAAACAAAACAATAGCTCGCTTCACAGTGATTAAGAATGTATTCGTAATCATGTTCAGAAATAGTAGGATAGATAGGAACTGTTTGCGCTCCGGTTTGTAAAACTCCAATATCAACAATATGCCATTCTGGTCGGTTGTTAGATGAAATGATGGCAATTTTATCGTCTTTTTTTATTTCCATTCGCAATAGTGCTCTGGAAATACTATTGGACTTAGCAATGTATTCTTCCGTAGCTATTTTTACCCAAACCCCATTTTGCTTTGAAGCCAAAGCGTCTGGAATGGAAGTAAACTCATCTTGTTGATGGTACGGAAAATCAAAAATTCTGGTGATTGAAGTCATGTTTACAGTTTTGGAATGCTATGCAAAATAGCAAAAAAATGTTGAATTTTCATTTTTTAAAGCATAAAAAAATGCCATTTCTGTAAATTTAGAAATCAAAACCAGCGATTATTATTGAATTAGTATTCTTATGAGAATTAGAAGTTTATTTTTATTCTTAACTATTTGATATTGAATGATTCGATTGGGTATTGTATTTTTTATTAATTTATGCACGCTTTAATTATGGTATTTGCTAAATATTTAACTATAGTTTTTATCTATTAAAAATAATATTCAAATAAATTAATTGTTAGTAAATTAGCAATTCAACATTCGAAAAAAATAAAAAATATAAATAGTTATGGAAAACACAAACAATTCAAGCAGTGGTGGAAAATGTCCGTTTTCAGGAAGCGCTCCTAAACAAAGTGCTGGTAATGGAACGCAAAATCATAATTGGTGGCCTAATCAGTTAAAAGTTGATATTTTACGTCAGCATTCATCAAAATCCAATCCAATGGATGAAGCATTTGATTATGCCGAAGCATTCAAATCACTAGACTTAGAAGCGGTAAAAAGAGATCTTCATGCTTTAATGACCGATTCACAGGATTGGTGGCCTGCAGATTTTGGACATTATGGACCCTTTTTTATTCGTATGGCATGGCATAGTGCAGGTACATATCGTGTTCAGGACGGACGTGGTGGAGCAGGTGCAGGTCAGCAACGTTTTGCGCCATTAAATTCATGGCCTGATAACGTATCTTTAGATAAGGCGCGACGTTTGATTTGGCCAATAAAACAAAAATATGGTAATAAAATTTCCTGGGCTGATTTAATTATCCTTACCGGAAATATCGCTTTAGAATCTATGGGATTCAAAACATTGGGTTTTGCGGGTGGTCGTGCTGATGTTTGGGAACCAGATATGGATGTGTATTGGGGTTCTGAAAAAACATGGTTAGGTGGAGATATTCGCTATGCCCATGGTTCTCATGGAGTAGGAGGAGACGGTGTAGTTTCTTCTGACGATGATGCAGATGGAAAAGTGCATTCTCGTAAATTAGAAAACCCTTTAGCTGCCGTTCAAATGGGATTGATTTATGTAAATCCAGAAGGACCAGACGGAAACCCAGATCCTGTTTTAGCAGCTCATGATATTAGAGACACTTTCTCTCGTATGGCTATGAATGATGAGGAAACAGTAGCATTAATTGCTGGTGGCCATACATTTGGTAAAGCACACGGAGCGGCTTCTACAGACCATGTGGGTAAAGAGCCTGAAGCTTCGGGAATTGAAGAATTAGGTTTTGGATGGAGTAATAGTTTTGGTACAGGTAAAGGTGGTGATACTATTAGTTCAGGGCTTGAAGTTACCTGGACCAGTAAACCAACAGAGTGGACCAACTTGTTTTTTGAATATTTATTGGATTTTGATTGGGAATTAACCAAAAGTCCTGCTGGAGCCCATCAATGGGTAGCTACAAATGTTGGCGCAATTACTCCAGATGCACACGATCCAAACAAAATGCATCAACCAACGATGCTGACAACCGATTTATCTTTACGATTTGATCCAGAATATGCTAAAATATCAAAGAGATTCCGCGAAAATCCAGATCAATTTGCTGATGCTTTTGCAAAAGCCTGGTTTAAATTAACACACCGTGACATGGGACCTCGTGAGCGATATTTAGGTCCTGACGTTCCTCAGGAAGTATTTACCTGGCAAGATCCAGTTCCTGCTGTCAATCATGAACTAATAGATACGAATGATATTGAAACTTTAAAATCTGAAATTTCAGGATTAGGATTTTCAGTTTCAGAATTAGTTAGAACTGCCTGGGCTTCGGCATCTACTTTTAGAGGTTCTGATAAACGCGGTGGTGCAAATGGAGCACGCATTCGATTAGAGCCACAAAAAAATTGGGCAGTGAATAATCCAGTTCAATTGAATAAAGTTTTAACAGCTTTAGAAAACATTCAAAATAAATTTAATGCTGCAAACGGTTCTAAAAAAGTTTCTATTGCTGATTTGATTGTATTGGCAGGTAATGTTGGTGTAGAAAAAGCGGCAGCTGCAGCAGGAACAAGTGTAACAGTACCATTTAATGCTGGTCGTACGGATGCTACTAAGGAACAGACCGATATCGAATCAGTAGGATATTTAGAGCCTGTTGCGGATGGTTTTAGAAATTACAGAAAAAATAAAAGCGCTGTTTCAACAGAAGAATTATTAATTGACAAAGCAAAATTGTTAACCTTAACTTCTCCTGAATTAACTGTTTTAATAGGTGGTTTGAGAGCTTTAGATACCAATTTTGATGGATCGAAAAATGGTGTGTTAACTAATCGTCCGGGACAATTAACAACGGATTTCTTTGTTAATTTGTTAGACATGGGAACGGCCTGGAAAGCAATGGACGAAAGTAAAGAAATTTATATTGGAACAGACCGTAAAACAGGTCAGCCAAAATGGACAGGATCTCGTGTGGATTTAGTATTTGGTTCTAACTCTGAGTTGAGAGCTATAGCTGAAGTGTATGCAAGTGCTGATGCTCATCAAAAATTTGTAAAAGATTTTGTGGCAGCATGGACTAAAGTGATGAATTTAGATCGTTTTGATTTGGCTTAGTGTTTGAAATCGAATTAATATAAAAAGCTCTCAAAAGTTAGAAAACTATTTGAGAGCTTTTTTTTTGAGATAATCTTTAGTTTTTTGCAGTCAAAGTAATCTGGAAAATCAAATTATTTTTAGTTCTTATAATTTCTATAAGGTTGATTTATTTTCGAAAAAGATAAAATACGTCTAGCGTAAAATAGAACTAAAGCAGAAAGTTATGGAATTTATAGATGTTTTAGGTTTTGTTGCAGGGATATGCGTTACGATTTCGGTTATTCCGCAAATTTTAAAAGTTTGGAAAACTAAGAAAGTAAAAGATATTTCGTTATTGACTTTTAGTATATTGACTTTTGGAGTTGCATTGTGGGTTTTGTATGGAGTTTTAAAAAATGATCTGCCAATTATTGTTAGTAATGGTATTTCGTTGTCGTTGAATATAGTAATGGTTTATTTTATTATTTATTATGAAAAAGAGTGACCTTTTAAAATATGACAAAATGGAAGATAAAGATAAAAAAGACAGTAAAAGTAATGCTTTGGACAAACAAAAAGAAAATGATTTAGCCAAAGAGTCAAAAGCTGATCAAAAGCCTAATAAGCAGACAAATAAAGAAATTGCGGAACAAGGGTTTACAGTTAGAGATGGACATAATCCTAATAAACCTAATCCGTATGAAAAGCCAATTGTTAGTAATCGAGTTATAGAAGAGGATGATAATTTTAGAATTCCAGATGATTATGATTTGATGGAAGGAGATGAACATGAGGAAAATCAGCATGATAAAGACACTGAAAAATAAAAAAATCCCGATTTACAACTATTTGTAAATCGGGATTTTTAATATAATTCGATAAAGAATTGAACTTTAAGTAATTTTGTAAATTTTAGTAATGTCTTTCAAAATTTCATCAAAATCTATACTTAGATCAATTAATTCTCCGCTATGAATATCAAAAATCCAACCGTAAACTTTTAGATTTCTTTCGGTATTTGCTTTTTGAACTTCGGCGGTTTTAATCACGTTAATACATTGTTCTTGTACGTTTAATTCTACCAGTCTTTTGTATTTTTCTGCTTCGTTAGTAATTGCATCTAATTCTTGTTGGTGAATTCGATACACATCTCTAATGTTTCTTAACCAAGGATTTAAAATTCCTAAATCTGATTGTTGCATAGCAGCTAAAACACCACCGCAACCATAATGTCCACAAATTACAATGTGATTTACTTTTAAATGGCTTACTGCATAATTAATAACCGACATCGAATTCAAATCGGTGTTAGGAACCATATTAGCAATGTTTCTGTGAACAAAAACTTCTCCTGGTTGTAAACCCATAACTTCTTCGGCAGTTACACGACTATCAGAACAACCAATATAAAGTATCTCAGGAGCTTGTCCAGCGCCTAATTTGTCAAAATAAGTTTCGTCGGTTTGCAGTTGTTTAGCAATCCACTTTTTGTTGTTTTCAAAAATTTGTTTGATATCCATGTTTTGTTTTTTATTTCAAAGATAGGATGTAATTTTAATGTAAAAAAGAACCCTGTTATTATCTCACAAAAAAGTACCAACTTTTTATATTGTTGTGTAGAAATGTTAAGCCTTTTGTATTACTAAGATATATTCAATATAAATTAGCTTTTTGTGTTCTAAAAACAAGACTACAGTTTGAGCTTTCAGGATATATTTTGCAATCTTTGAACTCAAAAAAACTATATGAGTAAGACAAAAGTAATAATCAATAATAACGGATCTATAAAAATTGAAGGTGATTTCGAAATTATAGACTGTGATGGAAAAGTTTACGGATTGGAAGGAAGAACAGCTTTAGGGCTTTGCCGTTGTGGATTATCTTCTAATAAACCTTTTTGTGATGGTGCTCACCGCAATAACTTTGCACATGAACCAAAGGCATTTGATTTGCCACCAATGAAAAAATAAAATTTTATAACATAAAAAAAGCTGCATATTCTAAAATAGAAATGCAGCTTTTTTTGTTGAAAATTAAAATGTTTTATCCTTCAATTTTAGCCGAAAGCTCAAACCAGCGTTCTTCCTTTGTTTCCATCTTAGAGATAATGTTTTCTAATTCTTTCGCTTTTTTCTCGATGTCAGCATCTGCTATTTTACCTTCTGAGAATAATTGTTCGATTTTAGTTTTTTCAATTTCTAAATCTTTAATTTCTTTCTCAATTTTTTGATATTCTTTTTGCTCGTTAAAAGTCAGGTTTCCAGTTGGATTTTTTTGTTTCCATTCCTTTTTCTCGGTTTTATTGTCTTCTTTTTGCGCTACATCGCTACTGTCTTCATAACTTCTAAAATCAGAGTAGTTTCCAGGGAAAGTTTCAATTTCACCTTGTCCTCTAAAAACAAATAATTGATCAACAATTTTATCCATGAAATACCTGTCGTGAGAAACTACTAATAAACAACCAGGATAATCCATCAAGAAACTTTCCAGAACGTTTAATGTTACAATATCCAAATCATTTGTAGGTTCATCCAGAATCAAAAAGTTTGGATTCTGAATCAAAACAGTACATAAATACAAACGTTTTAGTTCGCCACCACTCAATCGATCTACAAAATCATATTGTTTTTTAGAGTCAAAAAGAAAACGCTCTAATAATTGTGAGGCAGAAATTAATCGTCCTTTCATTAGTGGAATAAATTCTCCGTATTCTTTAATCACATCAATAACACGTTGTCCTGGTTTTGGATTAATTCCACTTTGTGTATAATAACCCACTTTTATGGTTTCGCCAGTCACAACTCTACCGCTATCAAGAGGTAAAGTTCCTGTAACCAAATTTAAGAAAGTTGATTTTCCAGTTCCGTTTTTACCAATAATTCCAATGCGTTCTCCTGGCTGAAAGTCAAAACTAAATTCATCTAAAATTACATGATCCTTGAATTTCTTAGAAATTTTATGAAGCTCGATAATCTTGCTTCCCATACGTTCCATGTTGATTTCTAGTTCTACTTTGTTCTCTTTTCGACGACTTTGTGCTTTTTCTTTGATAACGTAAAAATCATCCTGACGCGATTTTGATTTGGTTGTTCTCGCTTTTGGCTGACGACGCATCCATTCTAATTCTTTTACGAATAAGTTTTGTGCTTTGTCTACACTCGCATTTTCAGAAGCAATTCGTTCTTCTTTTTTCTCTAAGTAATAAGAGTAATTTCCTTTGTATTGGTATATTTTTCCGTTGTCCAATTCTATGATTTCGTTACACACACGCTCTAAAAAGAAACGGTCGTGTGTAACCATAAACAAAGTGATATTTTCTTTAGCAAAATAAGATTCTAACCATTCGATCATCTCTAAATCCAAGTGATTTGTAGGTTCATCAAGAATCAATAAATCAGGGCGATTAATCAAAATGATAGCTAGAGAAAGACGTTTTTTTTGTCCTCCAGAAAGATTTTTTACTTTTAATTTAAAATCTTCTAACTTTAATTTGAATAAAATTTGCTTGTATTGGGTTTCAAAATCCCAGGCATTGTGCTGATCCATTCCGTCAAAAGCTTTTTGATAGGCTTCTTCGTCTTCAGGATTTTCTAATGCTTTTTCATAAGCTTCAATAATTTTTAAAGTTTCATTGTCCGATGCAAAAATGCTTTCTTCAATCGTCAACTCGTCTTGTAAATTATTGTCTTGAGAAAGAAATGCCATTCGGATGCTTTTACGCAAGATAACTTGTCCTGTATCTGGTTCGTCAAAACCATTAATAATGTTCATTATTGTTGTTTTTCCCGAACCATTTTTGGCTATAAAGGCAATTTTTTGGTCTTTGTTAATTCCAAAAGAAATGTTTTCAAAAAGGGTTCTTTCTCCAAAAGATTTGGATATATTTTCGACAGATAAATAATTCACAGTTGTAATTTTTTTGGCAAAAGTAAGCTATTAAATGACTAATTGCGAATTGTTTGTTTTAATCCGTTTTCAAATGATCAAGATATGGGGATAAATAGCTGCTTAAATCGAAATGATGAATTTGCTGCGGATTATTGGCAATGGGTTTTTTAATGAAAGATTCATTTGTTAAATAAAATAATTTTCCATTCTGGGTTGTAATTCCTTCAATTTGATGAAACCAGAGACGAAGTTTGAATTTTCGTTTATTTCCAGATAAAAAATCTTGGTTTTTAAAATCGTATAAAAGATAAATGAATGTTTTTCCTTTTTTAGAATAACCGCAAAGTGCCATTAGTTTTTTATCTTCTAAATAGGTTGCGCCAGTAACCAATCCTTTCACGTTGAGCGTTTCTTTGTATTGAGCAATATGTTTCCCAGGAGTTTTAGGCAATACATAAATATTGGTTTTCTTTTCCTTCCATTGCTTGCTAAACAAATAAATACTGTCTTTAGAAACTATAAAAGCTTCACAATCAAAGTTGGTTTTATTAGGTTTTGCTTGAGAAAAATCAGTTTGATCAGAATAAGAAAATGAAATTGTATCAATTACGGGAGCATTTAGTAAGAAAGATTTTTTCTCAATTCTTAAAATATGTAAATCGGTACGATTGCCTCGATAATTATTACCAAAATCACCAACATATATATAACTGCTATCTTGCGAAATCTCTTCCCAGTCGGTATTTATGACTTTTTCGAGTTTGATTTTCTTTTTAACTTCACCTGCAGCATCTAATCCATAAATGTGGGTGTCAGTATCATCATTATGTGTCCATAGCAAATTATCGAATGCAATTAAGCCCGAAGTTTCTACAACATCGCTATTGAGTTTATTTGAAAAAAAAGGTTTTAGTTTTTTATTCTTGTATTTACAACTTCCATCATTAATGGTTGCTTTTGGATTGTAGTTTTTTGACAAAGGATCCGTACAACCTGAAATTTGAGATTGGATTTGGCTAATTGAAAATAGAAAAAATAATAAGAAAGCTTTTTTCAATGGATACAATAATTTAGGAATTGGTTCTTTATAATACTTCAAAAGTAAGCGATTTTTACGGATTGATTGTTTAAGGATTGCAATACAAGCTTTCTTGTTTTTAAAAAAATGCCTATTTTTAAAGATGGAAAATTAAAAAACTACCGTTTTACTATAGTTATTGCATCGATTTAAGTTAATTTATTGTAAAAAGTACTCGATTCGTACACTTGTTTTTTTGTCGAATTGGTAAAAAACGATGTATTTAGGATTTGATTTTTATTAATAAGTATATTATTGTTTTGAAAATGAGTTGCTTGTTATAATTAATATAGGAAAGCTACATTTAATATAATTTATGTTTTAAGAATTTAGTAATTTCGCAAACAGAAATTAAAAAACTACCTTTTGGGTTAACAATATGGCAAGATTCGAATTAAAGCTTCCAAGAATGGGAGAAAGTGTCGCAGAAGCAACCATTACAAACTGGTTGAAACAAGTAGGCGATAAAATTGAAGCCGATGAGGCAGTGCTAGAAGTTGCTACCGACAAAGTGGATAGTGAAGTACCTAGTGAGGTTTCGGGTGTTTTAGTAGAACAATTGTTTTCAAAAGATGATTTGGTTGAGGTAGGACAAACTATTGCAATCATTGAAACAGAAGGCGAGGATGAAGATGTTGAGGTTGAGATTGAAGAAACAATTGCACCAGAAATAATTGAAGAAGTAACAAAAACAATTGAAGTAGCTAAAGAAACTGTTGCGGTTTCAACGATAACAAATAATGATTCTGAGAAGTTCTTTTCGCCTTTAGTCAAAAATATTGCTGCTGCCGAAGGCATTGCAATGGAAGAATTAGAGCAAATTCCAGGGACAGGAAATGAAGGGAGAGTAACTAAGAATGATATTTTAGATTATCTAAAAAACAGAACAAATGCTCCTCAGGTTGAGGTGGTAAAACAAGTTGCTGAAGTTATACCTTCAAAATCGGCAGCACCAGTTTCAGTAAATGGTGGAGATGAAATTATAGAAATGGATAGAATGCGTAAGTTAATTGCGGGTTATATGATTTCTTCTCAACAGACATCAGCTCATGTTTATTCTTTTATAGAAGTGGATGTTACGAATATTGTAAAATGGCGTGATAAACATAAAAATGAGTTTGAGAAAAGAGAAGGTGAAAAACTGACTTTTACTCCTATTTTTATGGAAGCCGTTGCTAAAGCATTGAAAGATTTTCCAGGAATGAATATCTCAGTTGATGGCGATTATATCATTAAAAAGAAGAATATTAATTTAGGAATGGCAGCTGCTTTACCAAATGGAAATTTGATTGTTCCGGTAATTAAAAATGCCGATCAGCTGAATTTAGTAGGAATGGCTAAGGCTGTAAATGATTTAGGAAATCGTGCTAAAACAGGAAAGCTAAAACCAGATGATACAAAAGGAGGGACATACACAGTAACTAATGTAGGTTCTTTTGGAAGTATATTTGGTACTCCTATTTTGAATCAGCCGGAAGTAGGTAGTCTTGCATTGGGAACTATTCGAAAAGTTCCTGCTGTTATTGAAACTCCTGAGGGCGATTTTATAGGAATCAGACAAAAAATGTTTTTAAGTCATGGTTATGATCATCGTGTTATTGACGGTGCTTTAGGAGGAATGTTTGTAAAAAGAGTTGCTGAATATTTAGAATCTTTTGACATTACCAGAACTATTTAATTTTACTACAATAAATATAAAATGCCCGAGAGTTTTAAAACAACTTTCGGGTTTTCTTTTTTAAACTGTTGTTTAAATTGAACTCAAAACTTTATATTTGTAATTATATATTATAAAAAATGGAATTAAAACTCAATAGACCGATTTGCTTTTTTGATCTTGAAACTACAGGAATTGACATTGGAAAAGATAGAATTGTTGAAATATCAATTTTCAAAGTTTTTCCAAATGGAAATAAAGAAAGCAAAACCTGGCTAGTGAATCCTACGATTCCAATTCCACCGCAAACTACCGCCGTTCATGGAATTACGGATGAAAAAGTAGCTAATGAGCCTACGTTTAATGAACTGGCTACTCAGGTTTACAATATGATTAAAGACAGTGATTTAGCTGGATTTAATTCCGATCGATTTGATATTCCGCTTTTAGCTGAAGAATTGCTTCGTGCAGGAGTTGACTTTGATATGAAAAATAGA
>Ga0247814_10001413_pt1 | contig 14182 bp, 16 predicted proteins | sample UWRJL179409R1_FD_179947 | JGI IMG/M metagenome (GOLD analysis project Ga0247814, IMG submission 179947) | Plant litter microbial communities from Arlington Agricultural Research Station in Wisconsin, United States - UWRJ-L179-409R-1 | ecosystem: Environmental > Terrestrial > Plant litter >...
TGGTGTCTCGGTGGCGACGCTGCGCGAGCTGCTGGCTGGCTTCGGGGTTGAATGGCACAGCCTCTGGAACCGCGGGTTGTAGGCATTGGCAGAAGGGCATCCACCCGTTTTGTGGTGACTCGCCAAATTGGGTGGGCTCAGCGACCAATAGGCTAGGGAACTATGGCTCGCATCACGAAGGTTCTGATTGCCAACCGGGGAGAGATTGCGGTGCGTGTCATACGCGCCGCCCGCGACAGCGGTATCGCCTCGGTTGCTGTGTACGCCGACCAGGATCGCGACGCTCGTCACGTCAAGCTCGCGGATGAGGCCTACGCCCTCGACGGAGCAACGTCGGCAGACACCTACCTCGTCATCGACAAGATTCTCTCTGTCGCCCGCCGCTCTGGCGCCGACGCGGTGCACCCCGGCTACGGCTTCCTCGCCGAAAACTCCGCCTTCGCCCAGGCCGTCATCAACGCCGGCCTCATCTGGATCGGACCCTCGCCCGAGGCCATCGAGAAGCTCGGCGACAAGGTCAGCGCCCGCCACATCGCAGAGAAGGTCGGCGCGCCCCTCGCACCGGGAACCCTCAACCCGGTCAGCGGCGCGGATGAGGTGCTCGCCTTCGTCGACACCCATGGACTTCCGGTAGCCATCAAGGCTGCATTCGGCGGCGGCGGACGCGGCCTCAAGGTCGCCCGCACCCGCGAGGAGATTCCCGAGCTGTTCGAGTCGGCCACCCGTGAGGCGATTGCCGCCTTCGGCCGCGGTGAGTGCTTCGTCGAGAAGTACCTCGACGAGCCGCGCCACGTTGAGACCCAGTGCCTCGCCGACGCCCACGGCAACGTCGTCGTCATCTCGACGCGCGACTGCTCGCTGCAGCGTCGCCACCAGAAGCTTGTCGAGGAGGCGCCCGCGCCCTTCCTCACTGACGAGCAGAACAAGCAGCTCTACGAATCGTCGAAGGCGATCCTCAAAGAGGTCGGCTACCTCGGTGCCGGCACCTGCGAGTTTCTCGTCGCCAAGGACGGCACTATCTCGTTCCTCGAAGTGAACACCCGCCTGCAGGTCGAGCACCCGGTCTCTGAAGAGGTCACCGGCATTGACCTGGTTCGCGAGCAGTTCCGTCTCGCCGAGGGCGGCGTTCTCGACTACGACGACCCGACGCCACAGGGGCACTCCTTCGAGTTCCGCATCAACGGCGAAGACCCGGGTCTCAACTTCATGCCCGCGCCCGGCCCGGTCAACGTGCTGCGCTTTCCCGGCGGTCCTGGCGTGCGCGTCGACTCCGGCGTGACTACCGGCGACGTCATCAGCGGCGCCTTCGACTCGCTGCTCGCCAAGCTCATCGTCACCGGCTCGAGCCGCGAGGACGCCCTCGAGCGGTCGCGCCGCGCCCTCGACGAGTTCGAGGTGGCCGGGCTGCCAACGGTGCTGCCCTTCCACCGCAAGATCGTTCGCGACCCGGCGTTCATCTCCAGCCCGTTCAGCGTCTACACCCGCTGGATCGAGACGGACTTCAACAACGACATCGAGCCATGGAGCGGCTCCCTCTCTGACCCGGCCGGCGCCGCGCAGCGCCACAGCGTCGTGGTGGAGGTGGACGGCAAGCGCGTGTCAGTGTCACTGCCCGCCAAGCTCATGCCCTCGTCGGGAGGCGTCAGCAACGCGCCCGCCCCGAAGCGCCGTGGCGCCGGAGCCGTCTCTGGCGCAACCGGAGACGCGGTCAAGGCTCCGATGCAGGCGACCATCGTCAAGCTGGCCGTCGCGGAAGGCGACCGGGTCGTCAAGGGCGACCTCATCGTCGTGCTCGAGGCCATGAAGATGGAGCAGCCGATCGCCGCCCACAAAGACGGCACGATCGCGGGCATCAACTCTGAGGTCGGCGCGACGGTCTCGTCGGGCACGGTACTGCTCAGCATCGTCGACTAGCTCTTGTTGGTGCCGACGTCGCTATGCGGCGTCGGTCACGAGAGCGACACTTCGAGGTACGGGGCGATCCGCTCGGCGAACACTGCCTCGGCGGCAATGCCCGCGCCGCAGTGCAGCTCGGCGGAGACGAAGGCATCGAGGCTGCCGAAGGCTCTCGCGAGCGCGAGTACCTGCTCCCCGTCGGCGTTCTCCACCAGGAACATCAGGGAGTCGACGCTGATCGATCCGTCGTTGCCAGCCCACAGCAGCATGAAGGTGGATGTCGGCTCCGACCCGACCAGGGCCGTGAGGGTAGCTACGGTGTCGGTCGCATCCTCACCGACGAACACGACGCCGAGGTCTGCGCTGCTGCCCTGCCGCAGCAGCAGGCTGCATCCCTCGTCCGTCATGTCGTAGGTGATGCCGTCGCTGCCGCCGCCGGTAACCACGAGCCAGTCGGTGTCGGCCGGGAAGGCGGTGGTCAGGCCCACGCTGGTCACCCCCTCGAGCTGGGTGCCGGCGGCGTAGCTGACGTGGTCGGGCAGCGAGACCTCGGTGACGAAGTCGGGCGACCTGCCGACGGAGCCGTGGCCGTCTCGTTCACGGTCTGAGCAGCCGCTGGCGATCACTGCGATGACGATGGCGAGGCCCGCCGCGGCGGCCCGGGTGATTGCGACGTGAACTCTCATGCCCCGAGGGCAGGAAGAAGCGACCGGCCGACGCCGCCGATTCCCCCTGCTGTGGACAGGAGACGCTGTGGAGGAGCACCGGTCCCCTAGGATCGGTGCCATGCGCCACACCTCCCTAGCTGCTGGTGCAACCATTGTTGTCGTCCTCAGCCTTTTGTCCGCTTGCGATTCGACTGCGCGGGGCCTGACCACCGACGTCGACGATCAACGCCTGTCCGCACTAGCGTCCGAACCGCTCTTGACCGGGGGCGACGCGATCGTCGGCGGCGATCCGAATACTTCTGCGAATTACACGTTCAGGCGCGGAAGTGTTTCGGTCGGGTACGGCCCCTGGGGGGCTTCCGGCGGCTATGACGAAGACCCGTGGGTCTCTGCGTCAACCATGCTCACGGACATCCGAGCGGGCGGATGGACAGTGACCAGAGTGGAGTGCACGGTCGACGACCAGGGTGGCTTCGACGGAGCTTCTCTCGTGGCGCTCAAAGATCTCGGCGGCTTCACTGCAGCCCTCGAGGCCGAGGTCGACAGTGGCGGCTCTCGTGTGTCGGGGCTTGTGCCGTACCACGACGAGCCGACCAACCCATGGCAGCCATCGGCAGAGCTCGTAGTCGGTGCCAGCTGCCTTGAGTTGCCCGAGCCCCCGACGTCTGGATACGCGCTCGGGGGGACTCCGAACCTCGAAGACCTGGTACTGCTGTCGACTCCCTAGGTCACCGGGTTCATGACGCCATAGATTTGCGTCCAGTTGCCGAATCCCGGCACGGCTGAGTCGGACCCGTTGATCATCGTGCTCTCGGGCACCTCGAACACCTCGCCTTTTCCCGGCTCGTATATCTCATAGATGCCGTCGTGATACCCGACGATCAGCACATAGTGCTGCGGAATGAGGCCGTCAGAAGGGCCAACGAGTAACGGCACAGGAGTGCCGGAGTTGGCGGCCTCGGCGGCGGCGGTAAGCGCAGCTTGATTGTCCTCATCCAAGAGCGCGAGCTTGTTCCAGTCGATGTTGTAGTCGGTGCCCGTGCGACTTGCATCGACTTCTGCCCCGACCGGATCGGTTCCCCAGTCGGTGAACCAACTGCCACCGGGAAAGAGCGGGTTCACGTTCGCTCGCGCCTGCACCGCCTCCTCCAGGAAGATGATTCGCTCTGCCGCCGACATCGAACTGGCATCGTCGATGTCAATACCGCTCAGGTATGGTGGCACGTGCCCATCGAGGGTCAGGCCGGTAGCGAGCCAATAGGCGAGGAACGGATCCGATTGCGCGGCGAGGGCGATGAGGGTGGTGGATCCACAGGTCACGGTGTTCAACTGGGCGAAATGCGAACCACCTGCCAGTGGGGAGTCCCCCATGTTCAAGTTGGCGATCTCGGCGCGCTGATCCTCAGTCATCGTCGCCAGTTCTGCCGCGAGCGAGATGACGGAGCTGATCGGGGCACCCGTTGCTAGTGCGCTCAGGATGATCGCGCGACTCTCCGAGTCCTCCGCCGCCTGCAAGGCCGCGAGAACGCGGTCGCGGTCCGCCGTCGAGAGCGAGCTCCATCGCTTCTCATAATTGGCCCACTCGGTCTCCGACAGGATCGACAGATCGGGGTTGGCGTCGGGTGAGGCGGTTCGGGCCGCGAGAACATCGAATGAGTTCATGCCCTCCGGAACCGAGACTCCGGCGAGCCGCGCGTAGCCCATCGAGTCAGTGGATCGACGGATCAACGCGAGCCCGTCATCCCACGACTGCGAGTAGGCCGTGTGGCACTGCGCCACACCCTCGTTGATCAGCTCCATGCCCCGGCGCAGTTGCTCGATCAACCGAAGAATCTCGTCGCCCCTCTCCCACGGGATCAGCAGGGCAGCGGGGTCGGGGCGCAGAGACTTGATCAGGCTGCGCCCGCTCCAGATGTCGGCGGCACCGATTGCGTGGAGCCGCACCGCCTCCCGCAGGTCAGAGGCGTACTTGCGAAGGCCGTTACGTGCAGTTTTGAGACCTTCCATATCGCTCTCGAGTACGAAGCGAAAGCTCTCGACGGCTTCGATGACGGTGGTTCCCGCCTTGCCCGCCATGGCATCGGGCAAGCCCTGGGTTGCGATCGTGGCGATCTGGTCGATCAGATCCTGGACCTTCGTGGCGGACTCACCGTATCCGTCGGCAAGGCCGTCAATGTCGTCAGCATCCCCGGGAGGCGGGGTGTTGGCGAAGTATTTCGAGCTTGCCACGAACTGCATCGCGGTGGTGATCAACTCCACGGGGTCGCCCTGCAGAACGGAGAGGAAGGCCTGCACTGCATAGTGCTCCGCCCTACTGTTCTCCTTCAGCTGCGCGAGGTTCATGCGCCCGCACCGCCCGGGAATGAGAGCCCGGCGAAGCGCTGCAGGTCGGCGGCAAGTTCGAGTTCGTGGGCGAGTGCCTCGTCGGAGCGGCCCGCCCGTATACCGGCGTTGAGATGCGCCAGAACAACCCTGCCCGCGTCGGGATCGCTCAGGACTCCGGCGCCGAGCAATGCGACCTTGGCACTGCCTGCCGTGCGCACGACAGAGGCAACCTGCCCGACAACACCAGCAGGGATGGCGTGGTCGGTGAACGTGCGAGCCAACTCCACCGCGCTGAGCGCGCTCACGGGTTGCCCGCCTGGCGAGCCAGTTCCTCTTCGGCGGCCGACATCACTTGCGCGATTGACCGGAGCACGCGGGCGAACTCGTGTAGGTACTCGCCGGTTGCCAGCGACTCATCGCGCCACGTCGACTCCAGGTCTCCCACGTAGTCACGAAAGTCCCGCGTCACGCAGTTGTCGCTGACATTCGTCGGGCGCACGTGCGACGCCGCCACCGAGGCCGCCACCACGGTCGCGATCACCGCCCGCACGCCGGCAGAGTCCAGCATCAATGAATCGGTCACGAGGTCCCCTCACGTTGGCCTTCGTGCATCATGGCGGCAATCCGCGCGCACGGCAACGGGCAGAGGTGCCCTGTGAATAACTAATTCACGATATGCATGGCCCGGGCGGCATCCGTGATGCTGCCCGTCAGCGAGGGGTAGACGCTGAAGGCGCGCGCCAGCTGGTCGACGGTGAGGCGGTGCTCTACGGCGAGGGCGATCGTGGCGATGAGCTCCGAAGCGTGCGGGGCGACGATGACGCCGCCGATCACGGTGCCCGAGCCGGTGCGGGCGAAGAGCTTGACGAAGCCGTCCTTGATGCCCATCATCTTCGCGCGCGGGTTGGAGGCGAGGGGCAGCTTGTAGATGTCGCCCTGGGCGATGCCGTCTTCGATCTGCTTCTGCGACCATCCAACCGTGGCGATCTCGGGCTGCGTGAAGATGTTCGAGGTGACATTGCGCAGCTCAGTCGGGTTGACGGCGTCGCCCATGGCGTGAAAGACGGCGGTGCGACCCTGCATCGAGGCAACGGAGGCGAGCGGAAGAAAGTCGCTGCAATCCCCCGCCGCATAGATCGACGGCACAGAGGTGCGAGCGACGCGGTTGACGCGAATGTGGCCGGATTCTGTCAGCTGCACCCCCGCCTCGGCGAGGCCGATGCCGGCGGTGTTGGGGATGGAGCCGACGGCCATGAGGCAGTGCGTGCCCTCGACGGTGCGGCCATCCGACAGGGTGGCGATGACGCCGGTGCCGTCCTTGGTTATCTTGACCGACTCCGCGCGGCTCTTCGAGAGCACGGTCATGCCGTTGCGAGTGAAGACGTCTTCGATGACGGCGGCGGCATCCGCGTCTTCACCGGGCAGAACTTGGTCGCGCGAGCTGATCAGGGTGACCTTCGAGCCGAGCGCGGTGTAGGCAGAGGCGAACTCCGCGCCGGTGACGCCAGAGCCGACGACGATGAGGTGCTCGGGGATCTCGTCGATCGTGTAGAGCTGCGTCCAGGTGAAGATGCGCTTGCCGTCGGGCATCGCGGTGTCGAGCAGGCGCGGGGAGGCGCCAACCGAGACGACGAGAGTGTCGGCGTCGATCTCGTCGAAGTCTGTTCCCGCCTTGCCGGTGCCGGTCGAGACGATGAGGCGGTTCGGTCCGTCGAGGCGGCCCTCGCCGGCGACGATGCGCACGCCGGCCTTGATCAGCTGCGACTTCATGTCTTCGGACTGCTGGCGCGCGAGCCGCAGCAGGCGGGCGTTGACGGCGGCGAGGTTGACGGTGACCTCTGGGCGCACGGGGCGGCCGGCATCCGATCGGGTAAAGAACTGCACGCCGAGGTCGGCTGCTTCACCGATGGCGTTGGTCGCCTCGGCGGTGGCGATGAGGGTCTTCGACGGCACGACATCGGTCAGCACCGCGGCGCCGCCGACACCGACGCGTTCGACGAGGGTGACCTCCGCGCCGAGCTGGGCTCCGGCGAGGGCGGCCTCGTAACCACCCGGGCCTCCTCCGAGTACGGCAATTCTCTGCTTGCGTTCGAATTCGTAGGCCATTGCCCAATTCTCTCGTGTTGCGCAACCGCTTCCAAAACGAGTGGATGCGGCGTAGACCTAACGAAAGAAGGGAACGCCATGTCTGCCAATCACCTCGCCATCGCCACGATCACGATCGACGCCCCCGCCGTGCGCGTCTGGCGCGCCCTGACCGACCCCGCCGAGATCGAGAAATACCTGTTCGGCAGCCGCGTGACGAGCGACTGGGCGGTCGGAAGCACCATCACCTACGCGGGCGAGTACGAGGGCAGGCCCTATGAAGACCACGGGCGCATTCTCGACTTTCGCCCCGGCGAGCTCATGCGCAGCACCCACTTCAGCCCGCTCGGCGGCCGAGAAGACATTCCAGAGAACTACCACACCCTCACCTGGACCCTCGAGGAGGCGGAGAGCGCAACAACCGTCACCCTCACCCAAGACAACAACGACACCGAGGAGGCAGCGCAGCACTCCAGCGAGAACTGGCAGCGGGTTCTCGCGGGGCTCAAGAAGGTCGTCGAGATGCACGAATAGAGTGGGTGAATGGCTAATCCCCTCGACGACCCCACTGCAGACCCCTTCGCGATTGCGGCTCAGGCCGCGAGCGAGATCGCCGAGAAGACGGGGGTCGCGAAACACGACATCGCCCTGACCCTCGGCAGTGGCTGGGGCTCCGCAGCCGACCTGCTCGGCGAGATCACCCACACGATCCCGGCGGATCAGATCACCGGGTTCTCGAAGCCAGCTCTCGTCGGCCACGTCGGTACCCTGCGCTCGGTGCTGCTGCCGAACGGCAAGCGCGCCCTCATCATCGGAGCCCGCACCCACTACTACGAGAGCCACGGCGTTCGCCGGGTCGTGCACTCGGTGCGCACCGCGGCCGCAACCGGCGCGACGACGATGATCCTCACCAACGGTGCCGGTGGCATCAAGGAGCATTGGAAGCCCGGCACCCCGGTGCTCATCAGTGATCACATCAACCTCACCGCGGACTCCCCGCTCGAGGGCGCGACCTTCATCGACCTGACCGACCTCTATTCGAAGCGCCTGCGCGATATCGCCCGCGAGATCGAGCCGTCGCTCGACGAGGGCGTCTACACGCAGTTTCGTGGACCGCACTACGAGACCCCGGCCGAGGTGCAGATGGCCAAGGCGATCGGGGGCCACATCGTCGGCATGTCGACGGCCCTCGAGGCGATCGCTGCCCGTCAGGCCGGCATGGAGATTCTCGGCCTCTCACTGATCACCAACCTCGCCGCTGGCATCTCTAAGGACCCGCTGAGCCACGCCGAGGTGCTCGAGGCCGGCCGCGAGGCTGAGGCTGTTCTCGGCCCACTGCTCGCCAAGATCGTGGCGTCACTGTGAGCACCCTCGACGACGCGAAGGCGTGGATCGCCCAGGATCCCGACGACGAGACTCGTGCAGAGCTGACCGCGCTGCTCGATGACGAGGCCGCCCTTGACGAGCGCTTCGCCACCCGCCTCGCCTTCGGCACCGCCGGGCTCCGCGGCGAACTCGGCGCCGGACCGAGCCGCATGAACCGGGTGCTCGTCGCCCAGGCGGCGGCTGGCTTCGCCGCGTGGCTGCTGGCCCGCGGCGGCGCGCAGACGGTGGTCGTCGGCTATGACGGACGCAAGAACTCGAAGATCTTCGCGCAAGACACCGCCGAGATCATGACCGGTGCCGGGGTCACCGCGACCATCTTCGACCGCGCGCTGCCGACTCCGGTGCTCGCCTTCGCCGTTCGGCACCTCTCGGCCAGCGCCGGCGTGATGGTCACCGCGAGCCACAACCCCGCGGCCGACAACGGCTACAAGGTCTACCTCGGCGGGCTGGACGGCGGATCGCAGATCGTCTCCCCGGCGGATGCCGAGATCGAGGCCGCGATTCTCGCCGTCGGCCCCATCAACGAACTGCCGCGCTCAACCGACTATCTCACCGCCAACGAGGAGGTCGTGAGCGCCTACGTCGCCCAGACCGCCGCACTGCGCACCGGCACCGACCCCGCGCCACGCTTCGTGTACACGGCAATGCACGGCGTCGGCTGGGAGACCGCGAAAGCTGTGTTCGCCGCCGCCGGCCTCGGCTCGCCCGACCTCGTTGCAGAGCAGATCGAGCCGGACCCGACCTTTCCGACCGTGGCCTTCCCAAACCCAGAAGAGGACGGCGCGCTCGACCTCAGCTTTGCCCTCGCGCGCGCGGTGGGAGCAGAGCTCATCGTGGCCAACGACCCCGACGCCGACCGGCTAGCCATTGCAGTACCGACCGACGACGACTGGCGCCGCCTGAGCGGCAACGAGGTCGGGTCGCTGCTCGGCTGGCGTGCCGCCGAGCGCCTCGAGCAGGAGGATGCGGCGAGCAACCGACGCACCCTCGCGGCATCCCTCGTTTCGAGCCCCGCCCTCAAGGAGATCGCCCGCAAGTACAACCTCGACTACGTCGAGACCCTCACCGGCTTCAAGTGGATCTCACGCGTCGGCGGCCTCGCCTACGGATACGAGGAAGCCCTCGGCTACCTCGTCGACCCGGCCAAGGTTCGCGACAAAGACGGCATCTCCGCGGCCGTCGACTTCCTCTCGCTCGCCGCGGAACTCAGCGCCCAAGGCACCACCTTCGCCGAGCACCAGGCAGCGTTCGACGAGAAGTTCGGCGCATACGCGAGCGCGCAGATCTCGATTCGCGTGACCAACCTCGCCGCGATCGGCGCGACGATGGACCGCCTTCGGGCGACCCCGCCGTCGACGATCGGGGTGGATGCGGTCGCAAGCATCGACGACTTCAGCGCCGGCTTCGCGTCGTTCCCGGCCAGCAACATCCTGCGCCTGTGGATCGGCGACACCGCCCGCGTGATCGTGCGCCCCAGCGGCACGGAGCCCAAACTCAAGGTCTACATCGACGCGTGGAGCCGCAGCGGGTCAGCCGCCGAACGCCGTGCCGCGGCCGAGGCGCAGGTTGCGTCGCTCGATGCCGCAATGCGCGCGCTGGTCGCGTAGCGCGCTGGAGCTATGAGCCGAGGGCAGCCTCGAGCTTCGCCGTGAGCTCATCGGTGTCGAAGTAGTTGACGATGACAATCACATCGGCGTAGGTCTTGCCAATGGCGTCGACGAACTCGGCCGACGTGAGTATGACCTGGGCGTCGCCGGCGACCAGCGCGAGCGACCCGATGTCGGCAGCCACCACATCTGCCTCGATGTCGAGCCGGCGAAGCACTCGCTCTGCGTTGACCTTGAGGATTCCGCTGCTGCCGATGCCTGCGCCGCAGATCGTGACGATCTTCACTACGCACCCATGATGCGCAGCACCTCGTCAACCGAGGTGGCGGCCGCAATGTCGGCGATCGCCGTTGAGTCGTTGAACACGTTCGCGAGGGTGGCAATAGCGGCAAGGTGCTGATCGGGCGCGACGATTGCCAGACCGAGAATGACGCGTACCGGGTCGTTGTAGGGGTGCCCGAAGCTCACCGGCTCGGCCAGGGTGACGATGGCGAGGCCGTTGTTCAGCACCTCGGGGCCGGGGCGAGCGTGCGCGAGGGCCAGGCCGTTAGCGATGACGACGTAGGGGCCGTGCTCCTCGATCATCCGCACCATCTCACCGCCGTAGGCCGCGGTGGTCGACCCGGTGCGCACGAGCACATCACCAGCGATGCCCACCGCGGAACGCCAATCCGCTGCGGTGGCGCGCAGTTCGATGTAGTCGGCAGTCAGCGGCGGTAGTGACATCTAGGCCTTCTCAAATCCGGCGGAGATACGGTCAGCGAGCTCCTCGCGGTCATCAACCGAGAGAAAAGCAGAGGCGGCGGCGTTGAGCTGGAAGACCTCGAGATCGGTGAGGTCGTAGCCGAAGGTCTCGACGAGCATCGACAGCTCGTGGCTGATCGAGGTGCCCGTCATCAGACGGTTGTCCGGGCTGACCGATACCCGGAAGCCCAGCTGGTAGAGCAGGTCGAAGGGGTGGTCGGCGAGGTCGGTCGTCGACGAGGCGTTGGTGAGAAGGTTGGACACCGGGCAGATCTCCAGGGTGATCTCGCGGTCCTTGACCCACTGCGCAATCGGGCCGAGCTGCACGTAGGCGGCCTCGTCATCTTCGCTGGTGACCGTGATGTCGTCGGCGATGCGAACACCGTGACCGAGACGGATGGCGCGGCCGTCGAACAGCGCACTCTCGATCGAGGCGAGGCCGTCGGCCTCCCCCGCGTGCACGGTGATCGGCAGGTAGTTCTTGGCGGCAACCTCGAAGGCGTCGGTGTACTTGGAGGCCGGGTAGCCCGCCTCCGGGCCGGCAACGTCGAAGCCGACGACACCGTTGGGGCGGTGGCGAACGGCGAGCTCTGCGACCTCGAGCGCGCGATCGGCCTGCCGCATCGCACAGATGATCTGACCGACACGGATGTCGTGGCCACCGGCCGCCGCCTCGTCAACCGCGGCCGCGATGCCAGCCGCAACCGCATCCACCGCCTCATCGAGGCTGAGTCCGCCGTGCACGTGGTTCTCTGGCGCCCAGCGGACCTCGCCGTAGATGACGCCGTCGGCCACGAGGTCGAGCACGAACTCCTTGGCGACGCGGGTGAGGTGCGGCGCGCTCTGCATGACCGCCGCGGTCACGCTGAAGCTCTGGAGAAACTCCACGAGGCTGCCGCTCGACGACTGGTCGATGAACCACTTTCGCAGCTGCTTCGCGTCGGTCGTTGGCAGGTCGAAGCCGATCTCGGCGGCGAGGTCGATGATCGTCTGCGGGCGCAGTCCTCCGTCGAGGTGGTCGTGCAGGGAGACCTTCGGCAGGGCGGTGATCGACGTGCGACCACCGGGCATGCGGAATTCGGCGGGGGCTGAGCTCATGACCCTAGGGTATCGGGCGCAACACCCGGCAGACAGCTAGAGAACGTCGGAGCTTCCGCCGAGCTTCAGGGCGTCTACGACCGACTTCACGCGCTGGGCGTGGGCTGTCGTCGTGACCAGCAGGGCATCCTCTGTGTCGACGACCACGATGTCCTCGACCCCGATGAGGGTGATGAGGCGCTTCGACTGACTGATGACAACGCCGGTCGCGTCATCCGCGAGGATGCGGCGGTTGCCGCCGAGAATCGCGAGGTCGGCCTTGCGACCCCCCGCGTGCAGCTTCGCGATCGAGGCGAAGTCGCCGACGTCGTCCCACGAGAAGTGCCCGGGAATCACGGCCAGCTTTCCGGCGGCGGCGGCGGGCTCGGCGACGGTGTAGTCGATCGCGATCTTCTTCAGCCCCGGCCAGACCTTGTCGACGACGGCGCCGCGGCGCGGGGTGTCCCACGCCTCGGCGAGCTCGAGCAGTCCCTCGAGCAGCGCGGGTTCCGACTCACCGATCTGCGTGAGCAGCACGTCGGCGCGCGAGATGAACATGCCCGCGTTCCATAGGTAGTCGCCCGACGCGAGGTACTGCTTCGCGGTCGCGAGGTCGGGCTTCTCAACAAAGCTCTTGACAATCTGAGCGGATGACGCCCCCGCGACCTCAATGTCGCCACCGCAGTGGATGTAGCCGAATCCGATCGCCGGCTCGTCGGGCTCGATGCCGATGGTGGCGATGTATCCAGAGCCCGCGACGGCGATCGCCTCGCGCACAGCGCGAACGAAGCTGCGCTGGTCCTTGATGACGTGGTCGGCGGCGAACGAGCCGATGATGACATCCGGCTCGCGTCGCTGCAGGATCGCGGCGGCGAGGCCGATGGCCGCTGTCGAGTCCTTCGGCTCGCTCTCGAGCACCACGTTGAGGTCGGCGAGTTCTGGGAGGTCCTTCTCGACGGCGGCGCGGTGCGCGCGGCCGGTGACGACCATAACGCGCTGCTCGCCGCTGATCGGGGCGAGGCGGTCCCAGGTGTCGCGCAGGAGCGAATTACCAGAGCCGGTGAGGTCGTGCAGAAACTTCGGTGCGTCAGCGCGCGAGAGGGGCCACAGGCGCGAGCCGATGCCTCCGGCGGGAATCACACTGTAGAAACGTTCGAGCCCAGGCTGCGCTGCATTCATGCCCACAACCCTAGAGGCACAAACCGAGGTCGCCGAAGTATCTCGATATCAAGGCAATTTAACGAGCGCTTTGGCGATTTGCGCCGCAGAGCGCGACTTAGACTGGAGGGGTTCTTGGACAAGAAGCAGGGAGGCCACTCGTGAGCACTGAGTCGGTCAGTACCGTTTCGGCCGAGAGGCGAACTCCGAAGATCGTCACTCCGCGCCGCCCCGCCGGAACCGTGTACCGCGGTCGCGAGGGAATGTGGTCGTGGGTGCTGCATCGCATCACCGGTGTCGCGATATACTTCTTCCTGCTCGTGCACATCCTCGACACGTCCCTCGTGCGGGTCAGCCCCGAGGCGTACGACGCGGTCATCAACACCTACAAGACGCCGATCATGGGCCTCGGTGAGATCGCCCTCGTCGCGGCGATCGGCCTGCACGCCCTCAATGGGCTTCGCATCATCCTCATCGATTTCACCAGCTTCGGCACCCGCCACCAGAAAGCCATGTTCTGGGTGGCCATCGGCCTGTGGATCGTGCTGCTGGCCGGCTTCATCCCTCGCCAGCTCATGCACGTCTTCGGAGGGGAATAACCATGAGCGCTATTCCTGCTCCCAACCAGCGCGTGCAGCGCAAGGCCAGCCGTTTCAACATTGAGAAGTGGGGCTGGATCTACATGCGATTCAGCGGCGTGATTCTCGTCGTCCTCATCTTCGGCCACCTCTTCGTCAACCTCGTTGCGGGCGATGGCGTCAAGGCAATCGACTTCGCCTTCGTCGCCGGCAAGCTGGCGAACCCCTTCTGGATCGTCTGGGACATGCTGCTGCTCTGGCTCGCCCTGATCCACGGCGCCAACGGCATGCGCAGCATCGTCAACGACTACGCGCGCAACAAGCGCCTCCGCTACATCCTCCTTGGCGCCATCGGCGTCTCGACCGCCGCTCTGCTGATTCTTGGAACCCTCGTGCTCACGACCTTCGACCCCTGCATCGGCCTCACGCCGGACTCCGCCCTCGTCGAGATCTGCGCGGCCCAGTGATGGAATTCGAAGATGGCCAGGTAATCGACGGCGTCCACTACCACCAGCACGACATCGTCATCGTCGGTGCGGGTGGCGCGGGCATGCGGGCGGCAATCGAAGCCGGACCCCACGCCAACACCGCCGTGATCTCCAAGCTCTACCCCACGCGCTCCCACACCGGCGCGGCCCAGGGCGGCATGGCAGCGGCC
>Ga0247814_10001414_pt1 | contig 14181 bp, 4 predicted proteins | sample UWRJL179409R1_FD_179947 | JGI IMG/M metagenome (GOLD analysis project Ga0247814, IMG submission 179947) | Plant litter microbial communities from Arlington Agricultural Research Station in Wisconsin, United States - UWRJ-L179-409R-1 | ecosystem: Environmental > Terrestrial > Plant litter >...
TGGGTTTCAGATGCCGGCTGGTATGCAAGCCATTGCGCCTGTGTTATACCAAGCTGAGCAAGGTCGTCCGGATTAGAAAAGTATCCCGTTTGGCCTGCACGGGCAGCAACATAAGCTTCATACTGGCCTGTTGCCTGGTTTACACCATAGGTTTTGGCAGTTTCCCAGTCTTCCCTGTATTTTGCGTAGCCGTTAGCATCATAAACATCGGGGTAGGCGCTTAAAGAGTTTACCGTTAAGTTAGAGCTGATGGTTATAACCGGTTTGCCGGTCTTACCTTTTTTAGTTGTAATAATTATTACACCGGCAGCCGCGCGCGAACCGTATACCGCAGTGGCAGAAGCATCTTTTAAAATATCTATCTGCTCTATATCATCCGGGTTAATCTCAGACAGTTCGCCATAAAACTGCATACCATCTAAAATTAAGAGCGGAGAGTTATGGCCCCCATCGCCGTAAACAGAGGTTTGCCCCCTTATTTGCAGTGAGCCGCCTCCTTTAGCATCGGCAGAATACCCTACTTTTAGTCCCGGCACACCACGTAATATGTCCTGCACGGTTTGCGGGTTTTGGTTGGCAAGATTGTCGGCTTTTACCTGTACTACCGAGCCGGTAAGGTCTTTTTTCTTCATTTTACCGTAGCCAATTACTACTACTTCCTCTAATTCGGTCTTGTTTTCTTCTAAAATTACGTTTATAGAAGTTTTACCGTTTACAGGGATCTCAATATTTTTAAATCCCGTAAAAGAGAACATTAGTGTAGCACCTGCAGGAGCATTGATAGAAAAGTTCCCATCAATATCTGTGGTAACCACATTCATAGTTCCCTTCACCATAACAGAGGCTCCCGGAAGGGGTAGCCCATCGTTTTTTGAAGTAACCTTTCCTGTAATTTGCGACTGGAAAAAGGCCATGTTATACCCGGAGGCAACAGCCGTTTCTGAACAAAAGATCAGGAACACCCAAAAAATGGCAAGATGCCATTTTGAAAACCGAAGTTTTAAATTGTAATCATTTGACATAAGTTAATAAATGAGTTATTGGTTAATATTAGTATACACTCCCGCATTGCCTTACAATGTAGCTTAAACGTTGTAGTTGCAGAGAATAGAGCAAATTACGGTGCACTAAATAAATTTAAGAGGGGGGGAAATCACAAAATAGAGGGGGGAAACTTCAAATTTTAGTATAGAATTAAGATTTTTCAGGGTAGTTGCCAATTTTACCCTACAACGTTGTAGTTGCAATAATTCAAAGGCTTAAATTTTTCTGGCCGAAAATTATTTTTGGATTACGTTTAATTCCCTGTTAAAAGAGTGGCGGTACTTTTTAATATATTCGGAAGGTGTAATGCCGAATAGTTTTACAAACTGTTCCCTAAAGTGTTTTTTATCCTCAAAACCAACCTGAGAAGCGGCCTGAGCAATTTGTATATCTTCCGTAAGCATTAATAATGCCGCACGGCGCAGCCTTACAGACCGTATAAACCCGTTTAGGGTTTGGCCGGAAATTGCCTTTACCTTAGTATATAGCCCGTTATGGCTCATACCCATTAACCTGGAAAATTGTTTAATGGTAAAGCTTTCATTGTTAAGGTTTTGTTCAATAACATCAATACAATTTTTAAGAAAATCACGGTATTCTGCCGGAACTTTGTGGCTATGCTCGCGTAAAGTAATGTTATCCAGGAAATAGTTACGCAACTGATTACGGTTTCGTAGTAATGTTTCTATCTTAGCTTTAAGGATCTCACTGTCAAATGGTTTTGTAATGTAATCATCTGCCCCGTCTGAAATTCCCTGCAAATGGGTTTCCTGACTGGTAGTTGCTGTGAGTAAAACAACAAAAATATGGCTCATACCGTCATTTTCTTTGATTTTCCTGCAAAGTTCCAGCCCTGTAAGCCCTTCCATAGAAATATCGCTTAATACAATATCAGGCAGGTGTTTTTTTACCAGCTTAAAACCGTCAAGCCCATTATCTGCATTATATATAATGTAATCGTCTTCAAAAAGGCTTATAAGGTAATCTCTTATATCAGCATTATCATCAATAATAAGTATCGATTTTTTGCCCGATACTATCTCGTCTTTAAGATTTTTATCCGGAGATACCTTTTGAGGTATACTCTTATGGATTTCATTGCTTTCAAAATTTTCTTCTAATAGCTCTTTTACGAGTTCAGACATCTTTGCCGAAACCCTGCTGATCGGGAGGTCTTCAAAGTGATCATAACCTTTTTGAAACATTAGGCTAAACATTGTACCTTCTCCCGGTACACTCTCGCAATTTATATAACCTTTATGCTTCTCTACAAAATGCTTAACTACAAAAAGGCCAATTCCGAAACCTTTGCCGGGGCTTGTATTTAAATTTACCTGTCTAAACTTTTCAAAAATGTATTGTATCTCTGCAGCATCTATACCGCAGCCGCTGTCTGTTACAATTACTTTTGCATGCTGGCCGTCGTCTTCAAGGCTTATAGTAATAGTACCGCCGGCAGGGGTATATTTAAAGGCATTAGAAATAAGGTTATATAAGGAAATTTCAATTTTGTCAAAATCACCAATGAGCTGAACCTCATGTTCGGGCACAACAAAGCGGTAGTTTACATCCTGTTCTTTAGATTGTTGCAGGAAGCACTGGTAAACTTCATCGCATAAAACATTCATGTTAATTAAAGATAGTACTAACTCATCGGCATCGCTTTCTGCTTTTCTAAACAATAACAGCTGGTCTATAAGCCTTAGCAGCCTGCGCGCATTTCGGTGTGCCACTCCAAGGTCAGGAATAGGCTCGCCTTTTTCCCATTGTTGGTTTATTACTTTTTTTAATGGATTAATTATAAGCGAGAGGGGCGTCCTGAACTCGTGCGATATATAAGTAAACATAGATATTTGTTTCTCGCTAAGCTCCTTTTCCTTTATACTTTCCATGTGGGCCAGTTTAACTTCATAGCGCATACGTTCTTTGTACCTGTTATACCGCAGGTAAGCCGATATTAATCCTACACCGGCCATAAAATAAAGAAGATATGCCCACCACGTTCTATACCACGGTGGCAGGATGTGTAGTACTAAAAGTGTGGCAGGTTTTCCCCATTTGCCATAATTGTTTGTGCTTTTAACTTTAAAGTAATAGGTTCCTTCGTTAAGCCTTGCATAATTAGCTTTACGGTTCTTACCTGCATAATTCCAGTGTTCATCCCATCCTTGCAGGCAGTAAGCATAATTAACTTTGTCTGCGTTTTCATAATCTAATGCTGTAAAGTTTAATGACAACGTGGTTTGGTCAAACGGCAGCCTCAGCACTTTTAAGGGGCCGGCACTTTTTTCATAATAGTTTTGTTTGTACAGTATAGAATTATTGTTTACAAATAAATCAGAGAGTAAAAGTTTTGATGTACTGCCGGAATCTCTAATACTGCCGGGATTAAACAGGTTAAACCCATTGATGCCTCCAAATATAAGTTCTCCGGAAGATAGTCCTAAGGCAGCATTATAGCTAAACTGATTACTTTGCAATCCGTCTGAAACCGAAAAGTTTTGGAATTCTTTTTTAACGGGATCATACATGCTCAACCCATTATATGTACTTAACCACAGGCGGCCTGCATTATCCTGCAAAAGCCGCAAAATGGTGTTTCCCGGCAGGCCATTTGTTGTAGTATACCGTTTGTATGTATGTTTGCTGCGGTTATATTCCAGCAGTCCCCCTTCAGAAGTACCAATCCATAATGTGTTTTCCTGCCCTTCTGTAATACACCGTACAGGGTATCCTATTTTTTGAGATGTAAAGCCTCCGGTTTTTTTGTTTATGCAATATAAATCGGTATAATTTCCTGTCCATAACATACCGTCTTTTGTTTCTGTCATGCAGAGCAAATCGGGTAATTTAGAATGAAAAATCTCAAACTTGTCGGTTTTCCTGTTATAGCGGTACAGCGCCCCTTCACGGGTTGTGGCAGCCCAAAGTTGTTTGTCGCGATCTTCATAAATAAACCATACATTTTTTTCTTCTCTTTTTGTATAAGTATTATAAAGGCTGTAATGTTTTATATGGTGTGTGTCGGGATCAATACGGTTTATTCCGCCATACCAGGTTGCTACCCATAAATTGTTAGCATAATCTTTGGTTATTCCGGGTATAAAATTACTGCTTAGGCCGGTAGCGGTTGTAATGTTCTTAAAAGTGTTTTTAGCTCTGTTCCATAGCCTTAGCCCGGCACCGTCTGTACCAATCCAGATGTTTTTATTTTCATCTTCACAAAGAGAAAGAACATAATTATCAGATGGGTTGCTGCCTTCGTTTATAATATGTTTAAAAAATCTTTCCGAATTTCCAACCATAGTAATACCACCTCTTAAAGTACCAAACCATTTATTGCCGTCTATATCCTCAAATAACCCCCAGACAGCCGAACTTTTCAGGAATTTTTGGTTCGCATTCCCAATGTACGGTGTTGCAGTTGTGCCTTTACCAAATTTAAACACGCCCGAACCATCTGTAGCAGCGAATATTTCATTGTTACGGTCGGCCATAATATTGGTAACAATGCTGTTATAAGGTAACAGGTTATTAGTGTAGTTGCGCGTTTGGGAGTTGTAGGTATAAACCCCTTCATCTGTACCTACGTACAGTTGGCCTGTTTTGTCCAACCGTAAAACATTAGCCTGAATTTTTGTTGTACAAACCGGCTCTAACACATATTTGTCAAGCAAAAATTTGTATAAGCCGTAATTTTTAATAAAAACCCAGCAAAACCGTTTTTTGTATACCGGCTCAAGTGCGGTAACATGATAGGAGCTAACAATTTTACCTTTAAAGGCTAAGGGAACTTGTTTTCCGGTGTATGCTCCGTTGTTAAAAACTACAAGGCCCGATTTTTCGCAGGCGGCAAGCATTATAGATGGGCCAAATTGCCTGATTTGAGATACGCCATCTTTTATTAAAGATGAATTGTTAAGGCTTAGCTGATTAAAAACATTGGTTTGCGGGTTTAATACGCTGCCACCGTTAGTTCCGCCAATCCAAATATTGTTTTTAGAATCGCCTTCAATACTATAAATATAATTTGCAGCTAATGATCGTTTATTTCCAAGCTCATTTTTAAAGATCTTAAATTCATAACCATCATAACGGTTTAGTCCGTCATAAGTTCCAAACCACATATAGCCTTGCTTATCCTGGTAAATAGAATTAACAGAATTATTAGAAAGCCCCTGATTAATATCTAAATAATTTATAGGGTGATTCTGTCCGGCAATTTTCGCAGCTGTTAGTAAAAACAGAATGGAATAAAATAAAATTTTAGCTTTCATAATTATTGAACTCCGGAATACAAAATAAAAATGATAATTTGGTATTTATTATATACACAAAAATACACACCTAAAAATAAAAATCATGTTTTTATGTGTGTAAATTATTAGTGATTAATCATTATTTTTTGATTGATAATTAAACGGTTATTATGTGCAGGATTATTATTGAAAATAATAACTGTGGAAATTATGTTGCTGACATTTAGCCCTCTCACAAATGCAGACGCTGCTTCGTAGTTTTTTATGCGGAATATTGCCAAAATTTTGGAAACATAATCCTATTTATGATTCTTCTATTGTTTTTGGGAGATGAAGCACACAGCCGGACAACCGTTGGATACTAACGGTAGTTTGTGGGTAAACGATACGAAAAAGTGGCTACTGGCCCGTTATTTACATAACTGCTTAACCCTGATACATGGATATAATTACAGGACTATAGATTGCCGAAAGTATGTATAGTACCGGTAACTAAAATTTTTTGAGGCAGGGGAGTGGTGGGCACTAATATGATTTGGCAGTATTTATTACAAAATTACTTATCTTTTAGTTTAAGCTTTTGTTTTTGATACTCTGTAGGGGCCATACCAAATTGCTTATAAAAGCTTCGGCCAAAACTTGTTTGAGAATTAAAGCCAAGCATATAAGCTATTTCAAAAATTTTATGGTCAGTTTCGGTTAGTAACTGGGCTGCTTTTTTAAGGCGCGTAATAGTTATCAGCTCATTAGGCGTGAGGTCTGATATAGCATTGATTTTCCTGAATAAACTCGTCCGGCTGGTATTCATTAACTTAGATAATTTATCGATATCTAAAAACTGGTCGTCTATATTATTAAGTATAACCTCGTTTAATTTCTCTAAAAAGTTTTCATCAGGCTGGGTATGGGCAATACTTTTTATGTTTGCTAACGGCGATAGAGCAAAATAAGACCGTAGCTTGTTACGGTTAGAAATTAAGTTAGCAACCTGTACCAGCAAATGCTCAACGCTAAAAGGTTTTTCTATGTAAGCATCCGCACCCAGTTCAAGCCCCTCAATTCTTGATTGTAATGTGTTTTTAGCAGTTAAAAGGATTACTGGAAAATGACTGTATTCTAAATTAGATTTAACGATCCTGCAAAATTCAAAACCATCCATAACAGGCATCATTACATCACAAATTACTACTGCAATTTCTATTTTTTTCAAAATATTCAGTGCTTCCTCCCCGTTGGTAGCCGTTACTATTTCATAAGTTTCAGATAATTCATCCCCAAGAACTTCAAGTATTTCGGGGTTGTCATCAACTAAAAGGACTGTTTGCTTCATCATTATAATTATAAATAGGTAAGGTAAGAGAAAATACATTATGGTTAAGCTCCTGTTTTTCAACAACTAAACTTCCATTATGTATTAGTGCGAGCGAGCGTGCCAGTGCCAGGCCAATTCCCGACCCTGTTTTTGCTTCTGTTTCTTTTATCCGGAAAAAAGGTTCGAAAATTTTTTCTTTCAGGTGTTCCGGTATCAGGTATCCATCGTTCGTAACAAATATAGTAAACAAATTACTGTCGTTATGGTAGGGCTGCAATACTATTCTTACAGTGGTTGCTGCATATTTAACGGCATTGCTTAGCAGGTTATAAATTATTTTAGTAAATGCATCTATATCTATATGTGCAAATAAATTTTCAGGAGGCAGATGTATTTCTAAATTAATGTTAGCCTGTTCTGCCAGTGTTATAAAATTAATATAAGCGTCGTTTAGAAGTTCCGAAATATTAGCTTTTTCCAGAGCAAGACTGTATGCTTTTATTTCGGTTTGCCTAAAATCAAGCAGTTGGTTGCTTAGCTCTATTAAGCGATTGGTGTTTCCGCCTATAATTTTAAGGCTGTTTTCTATATCTGCCATGCCGGCAGTTTTTCTAATAACTTTTCCCAGGGGTATTTTTATTAATGTAAGCGGCGTCCTGATCTCGTGTGCTACCTGGGTATAGAAATCTATTTTAGACTCAAGCATTTCCTTTTCCTTGGCAATTTCAATTTGTAAAAGTTCTTTTTCTTTTGCTGCTTCCAGCCGCTCAATTTTTCTCCTGTTCTTTTCTTCAACCCGTATATGGTAATAGAGCAAAAGCGAATATAGTATTGCAATGGCTAATATGGTATAAGCCATAAATGCCCAGCCGCTTGCCCACCACGGCGGTAATATCTCTATGGTTAATGTTGTTTCTTTACTGCCCCAAATGCCACTGCTGCTTGCTGCTTTTACCCTAAACACATAAATACCGGCACCCAGTTTTGTAAAGTTTACTCTCCGGTTTCTTTTTACGTACGTCCATTTGTTAAAAAGCCCGTCTAATTTGTAAGCATACTTTAAATCCTGCGGGGCGGTATAGCCTAATGCCGAAAAATTAAGGCTAAAGGTAGACTGGTTATGCTTTAACGTGATTGTACCGGTATGGCTAACAGATTGTCTTAATGGCGAATTTTTTTGGGCAATGTGAACTTCTTTGTTATCAATTTGTAAACCGGTAATGTAAACCGGGGGTATAAAAGTGTCTGTTATAAAATCTTTTGGGTAAAAGCTCACTAACCCTTTTGCGCTCCCAAAGTACATTTTGTTATCTTTATCTTTAAAGGCAGAACTAAAATTAAACTGGTCGCTAAGAAGTCCGTTAGCAGTGGTATAAACAACTGTTTTATTGTTTGTAGGATTAAAGCATGCCAGGCCCTTTGTAGTGCTAACCCATAACCTTCCCAGTTCATCTTCCAGTATAGAGAGCATAAAATTACTTGGAAAACCATCTTTTACCCCATAGCGTGTAAAGTTGCCTTTATTTTTATTAAACCGGCACAATCCATTTTCTGTAGCGAACCATACGTTTTTTTTACTGTCTTCAAAAATAGAGTTAACCATGTCGCTGGAAATGCCTGCCGGGTTTGCTGCGTTAAAAGTATAGCTGCCCGATTTACCTGTTTTTGCATTGGCATACCTAACTCCTTTTGCCTGGGCACCGGCCCAAAACGTTCCGTCAGAATCTTTTATAATGCATTTGTAATAATCATCTGCAGGAAAATTTGGCAGTGGCTTAAAATAATCATTGGCGCTATTATAAGAATAAAGCCCGGGGAATGCGCCCACAATTATTTCACTATCCCGCGTTTTAAGGAAGCAGAAAGGGAAATTTGATTTAAAGCCATTAGGCGAGAATGAGTTATAGTGCCGTATTACCTTCCCTGTTTTAATATCAAGAATATCAAGCCCATGCTCAAAGGTACCCACCCATAATTCGTTACCGGCAGCCATAAGGCTGTGTACACCTATATATGATATACTGCTTGCTGTACCATCCGGCTTATAATGTACTATCCTGCAGGTAGCAGCATCCAGTTTGTTTAAGCCCCCATCCTCTATAGCGATCCATAAATTGCCAAAATCATCTTTAGTGATCTCCCTTACAATGTTGCCGCTAATCGAATTATCTGACGAATGCTGGTAGAGCTTTTGGAACGGTGTATACTGCCCCGGATAGTAATTTATACCTCCAAAATAAGTACCTACCCATATACCACCTTCTTTATCCTTAACAAAAGAATAAATTACGTTATCTGAAACCGCGCAGGCATCGGCGCTATTTTTTTGTATTTTGAATGATACTCCTGTTTGGGTATTGTAACTGAAGATCCCGGTTTCTGTGCCAATCCAAATCTCTGATACAGATACCTGAAGGAAGTTATGAATAAAAAGATCATCAAGCTTTTCGCAGCAAAGAGGGATATCCTTATAAGAGTTGGTTTTAACATCAAATATTTTAAACCCGGCTTTTGTTGTAGCCACTAAGATCTTATCATCGGGCGTATATTGTATGCCGCTAATGTAGCGCCATCCGCCATTGTATGAATGTGAAAACATATCGTAGCCCTTAAAGCTATCATCCTTTTCAGAATATTTTTTTACAAAACCGTCTGCTGTGCAAACCCACAAAGCGCCGCTTTTGTCAAAAGACATGCCGGTTGCCCAAATATACCGCTCCGGATTAAAGGTTTTTAATTGTTTTGTTTTTTCAGAGTAGCGGGATAAAATGTTACCGGCATTAAACCAAATGTTGCCCTTTGCATCTGCTTTAATTTCGTCTACAGGCGAATTCTTCGAGGTAATGATTAAACTAAAAGTTTCAAATTTAGGTTCGTATTTATAAATTTCATTTTCAGTACCTACAATTATTGCCCCGTTAGCATCTAAACACAGGGCGTGTATGTAATTATTTTTAGGAAAACGGTATACCTTAAAGTGGTAACCATCAAACCTGTTAAGCCCGTCGCGGGTACCAAACCACATAAACCCGGACTTATCCTGCACACTGCATATAACAGCATTGTTAGATAACCCTTCCTCAACCTCGTAATGCCTGAAACAATAAGTTTGGCAATAGCAGGGAACGCTTAGTGCCAGCACAGTAACAATTAGAAATAATAGCTTTTTTGTTATCACGAATTTACGTTGAACTATATGTTGTAATAATATCCGAAAGTACTGTTTTTTTGGTCTGTAAAATCTCGTTTACACGGAGTGGAACTCTATGTAGAATTTTTGGGACGTTTTGTAGAAAACGTTTTCGTTAAACTGTTGAATTTTACAATTCCAAATTTAACAATTTTTTAGTGGTTTTTTTTAAGATAATTAAATTAAAGAGCCTTAAAAATAAACATCGTAACCAAATTAACTTTTATATATATGATAAACCATTACATTTATCTAAAAAGATCAGGAAGGTTTAATCCCTTTTTGGCGCTGTTACTACTTTTATTTTCAATTACTGCATATGCCCAGCAGGGGCAGGTAACCATTACAGGCACTGTTACATCCGGGGCAGATGGTACAACATTGCCAATGGCAAATATTCTTGTAAAGGGTACTACTACAGGTGTATCTACAGACCTTGACGGAAATTATACCATCTCTGCAAACGCAAACGATGTATTAGTTTTTTCTTACATAGGTTTTACCAGCAAAGAAATTACAGTAGGCAGCCAGACGGTAATTAATGTGGCCTTAGCATCGAGTGCTACAGAGATGGATGAGGTTGTGGTAATAGGGTATGGTACTCAAAAAAGAGAACAGGTTACCAGCTCTGTTGCAACAGTAACGGCTAAAGATTTTAATACGGGTAGTGTTAATGATGCCGGGCAGCTAATACAGGGTAAAGTAGCGGGTTTAAGTATCTCTTTGCCAAGTGGCGACCCAACGGCGGGAACACAGGTATTACTAAGGGGTAGCAGTACACTTATAGGTGGTAATGCAAACCCACTTGTATTAATAGATGGTGTACCCGGCGATTTTGGTACAGTACCACCACAGGATATAGAGTCTATAAGTGTACTTAAAGACGGTTCTGCCGCAGCAATGTATGGTACAAGGGGTACTAATGGCGTTATCTTAATAACTACCAAAAGGGCTAATGGTTCGTACAAAAGCAGCGTGAGCTACAGTGCAATTTTAACAACCCAGCAAATAAGCAGGAGCTTAGACATGCTTACGGCACAGGATTACAGAAACCAGATAGCGGCAGGTACAAGAAATGTAAACGATGATCAGGGTTTTAATACCGACTGGCTTGATGCTATAACACAAACACCGGTTAGCCATACCCATAACCTTACCTTTAGGGGAGGCGATTTTAAAACCAATTATCTCGCAACTTTAAACGTAAGAAAGTTGGAGGGTATCTTTTTAAAATCAGATAATAATATTTATACCGGCCGCGTAGATATTAACCACTCAATGTTTGACGATAAGCTTCGTGTTAACTTAGGTTTCCTTAACAGGAGCGGTAACTATAATACAACCGGAGATGGTTTTAGTTTTAACGGGTATACGTACCGCCAGGCGCTAATAAGAAACCCTACCTCGCCTACACGTTATGCCGATGGTGCATGGGATTCTGCGTCTGATATTGGTAACTTTAACTACGACAACCCTCTTGGAAGGTTAAATGAATCGGATGGGCAAAACAGGAATAACTTTAGCCGTCTTAACGGAAGGTTAGACTTTTTACCTATAGATGGATTAAAGCTTTCAGCGTTAGTGTCTTATTCAAGGTATAATGAAACAAGGGGTTATGCAGAGACCAAGATGAATATCTCTAACACAAGGGGTAACATGAACGGTTTTGCATCTAACGGTACAAGGGAAACCCAGGACAGGTTAGCCGAGCTAACAGCCCAGTATTCTAAAAAATTCGGTAAGCACGATTTTACAGTTTTAGGGGGGTACAGCTACCAGGACTATTTTATGCGTGATTACTGGATGACCAATAATGATTTCCAGTCAGACATCTTTGGTTATAACCAGATTGGTTTGGGTTTAGGTATTAAAAACGGAAGTACTTTTGCTAACATTGGCGGTAGTACTGCAAAAACAAACCTTATAAGCTTCTTCGGCAGGTTAAATTATGCCTTTAATGACCGCTACTTATTACAGGTAAGCTTAAGGCATGAAGCTGCAAGCCAGTTGTATAAAACAGATAAACCTTGGGGGTCTTTCCCTGCGGCATCTGTGGGCTGGAGGATATCTCAGGAAGAGTTCATGAAAAATGTTGAGTTTGTAGACGAACTTAAACTTAGGGCAGGTTACGGTGTTACCGGTACTCCTAACCCTAATGGTTTTGGCGCAGTGGCATTATTAGGCTATGGTTCTAATTTTTACTACAACGGCCAGTGGATAAGAACCCTGTACCCTTCGCAAAATCAAAATCCATCTTTAAAATGGGAAGAAAAACACGAACTTAACTTAGGTTTAGACTTTGGTTTCTTTAATAATTTTATAACCGGTAATGTAGATTATTACAAGCGTAATATAAAAGATTTACTATATGACTATACCGTTCCTACTCCTCCAAATTTATTTGGAAGCACCCGTGCAAACGTAGGTGAGCTGGAAAATAAAGGACTTGAAGTATTATTAAATGTAAATGCTGTAAGGACAAAAGATTTTGACTGGACAACCAGTGTAAACTTCTCTACAAATACAAGTAAACTTGTTTCAATATCAAACGACATTTACCAGTCAAGTACCGATTATATTAATACGGGCGCAACAGGCGAACCTATACAAACCTATACAAGCAGGGTACAGGTAGGCGGCCCGGTAGGTAACCTTTACGGTTTTAAAGTTGTAGATATAGACGAGAATGGTAAATGGATCTATGAAACTCCAAGTGGAGAAAGGCAAACAAGTGCCGAATTTACCAGGAATGATGATAACAAGCAGGTTATTGGTAACGGTTTGCCAAAATACTATGCAGGATGGAACAACAATATAAGGTACAAAAACTGGGATTTTAGTGTAACCATGAGGGGGGCATTTGATTACCAGGTAGTAAACTTTGAACGTATGTACCTTGAAAATCCTACGGTTTTAAACTATAACAGGCTGCAATCTTCCCAAAATAAAGTATTTGGAAAAACACAGTTAACTGAAACTGCACTGGAATACAACAGCTATTATGTAGAAGATGGTGATTTTTGGAAAGTTGATAATATAACCCTTGGGTATAACTTTAAAAATTTAGGTAAAACATTTAGTTCGGCGCGGGTTTATACATCTGTTTTAAACGCATTTGTTATAACAGGCTATAAAGGAATAGACCCTGAGGTAGACAGAGGAGGACTTGCACCAGGTCTTGATGGAAGGGACAAATACCCAACAGCGCGCACTTTTAATTTTGGCATAGACGTGTCATTCTAAATCACAAAAAAAGCTTAAGATGAAAAAAAATCTATTTCGTGGAATCGGGAAAGGGGTTGTGTTAGCCATTATACTTTCCTTAGGAGCTTGTACAGAGCTTGAAAATGAGAATTACAGCACAATAATTGCAGATGAATTTAATCCTACGCCAGATGATGTGGCAGCCTTAATTGGATCTGGCTATACCGGCTGGAGGGAAACACTATTACTATGGAACGGCATATGGAGAACCCAGGAAGCAACCGCCGACGAAATAATTGTACCCGGAAGGCCTAATGGCTGGGTAGATGGCGGTATTTATAAAAGAATGCACCAACACACATGGTTTCCTGAAGATGATATTGTACTGCAGGGCTGGAACAGGACTTATACCGGTATAACAAACTGTAATAAATTAATTTACCAGGTAGATATAGATTATATTCCTATGTCGCCAGAGGCAAAAATTAAAACTTTGGCAGAGCTAAAAGTGCTAAGGGCATCCTATTACTATATTTTATTAGACCTTTACGGAAATGTAGCATTGAGTACAGAATTTAATGTTCCTGAGGGCTATCTGCCTCCGCAGGTTTCAAGGCAGGAACTTTACAATTTTGTTGTTAGCGAGATTACAGAGAATATAGGTGCTTTAGATGAAACTAATGGCGGCGAATATTATGGAAGGTTTAATAAATGGGCAGCGTATACACTACTTGCCAAGGTATATTTAAATGCCCAGGTATATACAGGTACGGCTCGTTGGGCAGAGTGCCAGGCTGCCTGCCAGGAAGTTATCAATTCGGGTAAATATTCTTTAGAAGCAAGCCAGAAAAATGTGTTCATTACAGAAAATCAAAATTCTGCAGAAATTATTTTTGGTATCCCTTTAGATGATGTTTATACAACAGAGTGGAACCAGTTTGATTTGCACATGCAAACATTACAGCCGTCTAACCAGGCTACTTATAACCTGCAGCTTACCCCTTGGGGCGGTATGTGTGCCACGCCACAATTTATAAGTTCTTTTGACCCTGAAGACAGCAGGCTGATAGATAATTTTATTCAGGGGCCACAATTTAGTGCTGCAGGCCAGCCATTGCTGTGTACTATGGGCGCGTTCACAGGGCGTCCGTTAAACTATATTAATGAGGTGC
>Ga0247814_10001416_pt1 | contig 14171 bp, 7 predicted proteins | sample UWRJL179409R1_FD_179947 | JGI IMG/M metagenome (GOLD analysis project Ga0247814, IMG submission 179947) | Plant litter microbial communities from Arlington Agricultural Research Station in Wisconsin, United States - UWRJ-L179-409R-1 | ecosystem: Environmental > Terrestrial > Plant litter >...
CCATTTTAGCAATGCCCACTACAAGGGTACAAAACACAAGCGGCGCAATGATCATTTGCACCATGCGTATAAACAAGGTGCCCAGCAGCTTAATGTTTTTAGCAAAGGCAGTAGCGCTGTCGGCATACTGGTAATGCACCAGGCCGCCCAGGGCCACACCCAGCACCAGGCCTGTAATGATAAAAATAAAGAGCTTGTTGTTGCTTTTCAATACTGCGAATTTAAGTGCGTGAAATTACTGATATTTTTTTAAACAAAAGTTTATTTACTTTATTATGACAGCTGTTTTTTTATTTTCATAGTCAATTAACCCCTGCTTAACACCGCCTATAATTATAAGCACACAATTTTATGTTTTTAACAAAAAGCCTTTTTGAGATTTTGACTACTTTTAAGCCTTCAAAATAAATACTAATGAAACGCATACTTATTTTAACTTTAAGCATTATGGGATTATCTGCTTCGGCACAAAAAACAATGACCCCGGAGCTGCTTTGGAGTCTTGGCCGTGTAAGCGCCGTTGGCATTTCTAAAGACGGAAAAGCCATTGTTTATAAAGTTTCGACGCCTAATGTGGCCGAAAACAAATCAGATTCTAAATTTTACACCATTCCTGTAACCGGAGGCAATGCTACCGAAGTGAAGGAAATTAAAGACCTGCTTATTGATAAGTACCTTTCGCCCGATGGCAAATTGCAGCTAACATCTAAAGAAATTAAGGTAGAGAAGTTTTATGGTAACGATATTTATACCGACCTTGATAAAACCACTGCCCAGGTTTATGATGGCCTTGATTACCGCCATTGGGATACCTGGAACGACGGCAGCCACAACCATGTGGGCTTTCACCCGGTTGCCGATAAAGAAAAATTTACCGATATTATGGAGGGTGAACCCTATGATTCTCCCCAAAAACCTTTTGGCGGCGAGGAAGATTATGCTTGGAGCCCCGATGGTAAAAGCATTATATATGTATCTAAAAAGAAAGCCGGTACTGCTTATGCCATTAGCACCGACACCAATATATATGAGTACAACTTAGCGACTAAAAAGACTACTAACCGTACACCAAATAATCCCGGTTACGATACTAACCCGGCATTTTCCCCTCAGGGCGATTTAACCTGGCTGCAAATGAAACGCGATGGTTATGAAGCCGATAAGAACGACATTATTGTAAACCATAAAGGCACCAACATTAACCTTACTGCGGGCTGGGACGGCACTGTAGATAGTTTTACATGGAGTGCAGATGGTAAAAAAGTGTATTTCTTAGCCCCTGTAGACGGTACAAAGCAGTTATTTGAAGTTAACTTCCCGGGGCTTACAAAGATCGCGGTTACTGTAACACAGCTAACCGACGGTTTTTGGGACGTGAACGCTATTGTGGGTTTTAGCGGAACTACTATTATTACAGAACGTGCCGATACGAACCACGCTACAGAAATTTACAGCTACGACCTAAAAAAGAAAACATGGAAACAGCTTACCACAGTTAACAACGCTGTTTATAGTACACTCGCCTTAAGTAAAACAGAGAAACGTTACGTTACTACTACCGATGGTAAAAAGATGCTGGTTTGGGTTATACTGCCGCCTAACTTTGACGCTAAGAAAAAATACCCAACACTATTATACTGCCAGGGCGGGCCGCAAAGTGCGCTAACGCAGTTTTATTCGTACCGATGGAATTTTCAGCTCATGGCAGCACAGGGTTATATTGTGGTTGCACCAAATCGCAGGGGCATGCCCGGCCACGGAGTGGAGTGGAACGAAGCCATTAGCAAAGACTGGGGCGGACAGGTTATGAACGATTACCTTAGCGCTATAGACGACGTAGCTAAAGAACCGTATGTAGACAAAGCACGACTTGGTGCTGTGGGAGCCAGTTATGGCGGATATTCGGTGTTCTATCTCGCAGGTATACACAACAGGCGCTTTAAAACCCTGATTGCACATGATGGCGTTTTTAACCTGCAAAGCATGTATGGCACTACCGAAGAGGTTTTCTTTACCAATTGGGACAGCGGAGGCCCGTACTGGGAAAAAAATAATGCAGCAGCACAAAAAACGTACTCTCAATTTAACCCGGTAAACTTTGTAGATAAGTGGGATACGCCAATACTTATTATTCAGGGCGGTAAAGATTTCCGTGTACCTATTGGGCAGGGACAGGAAGCATTTCAGGCAGCTCAGTTAAGAGGTATAAAAAGCCGTTTCCTATATTTCCCGGATGAGAACCACTGGGTGCTGAAACCTCAAAATGCCATGGTTTGGCAGCGCGAATATTTTAAATGGCTTAAAGAAACGTTGTAGTTTTTTGTGCCTTGCACAGTGTATGTAAATAGTGCATTACACAAGTAAGCAGCAGAGAATAAGCTAATAGCCAAACACTGCAAGCAATAAGTTTGGAGGGGCAACGTTATCAATTATTCATTAATAGTTAACTTTTTGTAAATTTTATGTACTTTTACAGCACAGACAACTGCTTTAAACACCCAAATTTATGCATACATTTTCAATAAAGCCGTTTATTGCCTCTGCCCTTTTACTGGGTGGGCTTCACGGTTTCGCGCAGGACAACCTTGTAAACTCGCTTAAGGGTAACCTTAGTGCAAACAGTAAAGACTCTTTTGTTTTTACCGATGTTATCAGCCTTGACAACACTTCAGTTAAAAACCAGGGATCATCGGGTACGTGCTGGAGCTATTCTACAAACTCATTCCTTGAATCTGAGATGATACGCCTTGGCAAGCAGCCGGTAGAGCTTTCTCAAATATTTACCGCACGCAATGCTTACATAGAAAAAGGTAAAAATTATGTACGTATGCACGGTGCCATTACCCTGGGCGATGGTGGTGCGCTGCACGATGTTATAAACATGTACCGCCAGTATGGTGCTGTACCGCAAAGTGTGTACACCGGCCTTAACTATGGCACAACTAATAACAAGTTTGCCGAAATGGCTGCCATTAACGAAGGCCTTCTTGCGGCTGTGGTAAAAAATCCTAATGGCGACCTTACCCCTAACTGGATAAAAGCTTACACAGCTGTTATAGATTCTTATTTGGGCGCGGTTCCTGAATCTTTTGATTATAAGGGCAAAAAATATACCCCTCAAACTTTTGCTAAAGAAGTTGTGGGTATCAACCCGGATGAATATGTAGAAATATCATCGTTTAACGATCACGCCTACTATGAAAAAATGGTTCTTATGGTGCCGGACAACTGGTCGCTTGACCTTATTTACAATGTAAAAATGAACGACCTTACCACAATTATAGACAATGCCCTTAAAAAAGGCTATACTGTGGGCTGGGCAGGCGATGTGAGCGAAAAAGGCTTTAGCTGGAAAAATGGCGTAGCATACATACCGCAAAAACCATTTACTGAAATGACCCCGGAAGAAAAAGAAACCATATTTAAAGGGCCACAGCCGGAACTTGAAATTACTGAGGCTTTACGCCAAAAAGCGTTTGATAACTACCAGACTACAGACGACCATGGCATGCACATTATAGGCCTTAGTAAAGACCAGAACGGCAAAGAATATTACATTGTTAAAAACTCATGGGGAGCAACTAACGACTATAAAGGCTACCTGTATATGAGTAAAAACTTTGTAAAATACAAAAGCACTGCAATATTACTAAACAAAGGCGGCATACCTGCCCCTCTTGCAAAGCAAATGAACATTAAGCAGTAAGCAATTAAAATATTTATACCATCCCGAAGCCAAAACAGCTTCGGGATTTTTTTTGCAATGCATTTTAATATCCTGCTGTTAATAGTGTTATCTTAGTAATATGAAAAAAATTACATTATTTATATTAGCTGCTTTATCGTTAATGGTACAGTCGTTTAGTGAGATACGGCCCGACCTTAAAAGCAGTTTATATGGAGAATGGTTTTATAAGGGCTCTTTGATAAAGACTGCTTATAAAAAGGTTGAGACCGACACTAATTTACCGGTTGAACGGATTGTATTTAAACCCTGCGATGACAAGGTTGAATTAAAAAACATACCCAGTGTAAAAAAGTTGCGACAAAATAATGTGCTGAAAAATTTAATGTGTGTTACATATAACGACCAACAGCAAATAGACACCTATTTCCCTGTTATGGATGCATTAAATGCACGTAACAATGATGTTCATATTTATAATCACGGACGCAAATACAAATCAGAATACTATATTTATAAACTTAGCAAAGACACCCTCATTGTTTATGACGATAAAACAATAACAGTGAAAAAAGCTTCATATACTTCTGTTAAACATTTGTACACAAGAACAGAGTAGTCAAGCTTAACCTATAAAATTTAGTTGTTATTTTACAACAGGTACCTCTCGGTTTTGCAATGCTATTTCGTGTGTATCTTCTGCAATTGCATCTGTTGATCTTCTTGCTACGAGTTTACGCGTTTCGTCTACAAACTTTTGTGCTTCGCGAACATAGCCGTACCAAATTTTAAATCGGTAACGTTTACCACCTGATAGTGTTACATGTATAAATGAATCTCTCTTAGTCATGAAAAACGTTATCACTACTAAACCAAATCCAATAGCGATAAATAGGAGCTTTTCGAAAAATTCATGCACAAAAAAAGGAATTATAAAAAAGAGGTTGGGCAGCATTACAAAAAAAATATTTCCCTTACTCATAGATTTTCGTAACGAAACAGCTTTAATGTCCTGTGGGTCTATAGGTTGTTTATGTGCAGCAAACACAACTTTATTTCGGTATATTTTTCCGCAGTTATTACTAAACAGCGGTGCATCCTGCTTAATCATCTTTTATTATTTGTATAAATACAATATACGTAATTATTTAATACTGAGTTCTATCTGCCCATAATAATTATGACGCTCTTTGCCTAAGCACTAACCGACGAAAATATGTTTCCGGCAAGGCGCTCATCGGCCGCCGCCACCTTAAGGGCCGCTTCATTCTTAGCTATTAATGTTGCTGCTGCCGAAACAAATTTCTTAGCATCGTGCATATTCTCTTTTATAAGCTTTACGGTAAGTACTGAACCATTTTTAGTATAAACCTTAACTGCATACTTTTGCTCGGCTTTAAATATACTAAACGCAATAATAATGGAACCTATAGCATAAAGCAGTACTTTTATAAAAGCATCTTCGCTGCTTAAAAAATATGGAAGTATGAAAAGCACACCCGGTAGCAGCATAAAAAGCAGGCTGCTAATTGCAATGCTTTTAGTAAAAGTTACTTTTTTTACAGAGTTAAGCGGCAGCGTCCTCTCCCTGTTAGCAGAAGCAAGAACAATATATTCATCATAAAGTTTACCACAGGTATTCCCAAAAAGAGGAAGGTTTAAATTTTTCATTTTCATATATTTTTAATAGCAGGGTAAAGATATATGTATTTAAATCCGGGTGATTACACCTTAACATTACAATAACTTTTTTAAAGCAAAACACTGGAAGTAATACAATTACAAACATTATTATTATTCATAAAAAATCACAAGACCAACACTAATTATAAAGAATAATTAAAAATAACGGTTTAAACCATTTTTTAAAATGCTCATTAACCGTAAAACAATCGCTAATATCTATTTTTGTATAGCTGGCCTGCAAATTGGGTAGCACAAAATACATATGAGAAAAATATTTATACTATTCAGCATAACATCCTTGGCAATTATTGCCATACTTAGCTACATAACCTGGAAATCAGTACTGCTTTTGCTTATATTCATTCCGCTTATTTTAATGGGATTGTATGATATGTACCAGTCTAAAAAAACCATACGCCGCAACTTTCCGCTGGTGGGCAGACTGCGATACCTGTTAGAATCTATTGGTCCGGAAATTCGACAGTATTTTGTAGAAACAGACCTTGAGGGCAAACCTTTTAACCGCCTGCAGCGCAGCCTTGTATACCAGCGCAGTAAAAAAGACCCTGACACTATGCCCTTTGGCACACAGCTTAATGTGTATGACGAAGGCTACGAATGGATAAACCACAGCATACGTGCTATACCATTTTCTGATATAGACATGAACCCGCGTGTAAAAATTGGCTCATCGCAATGTACACAGCCCTACATGTGCAGCCTGTTTAACATAAGTGCCATGAGTTATGGCTCCTTAAGCAAGAACGCCATACTCGCTTTAAACAGCGGCGCTAAGCAGGGCGGCTTTTACCACAACACCGGCGAAGGCGGCCTCTCGCCCTACCACTTAGAAGGCGGCGATGTGGTTTGGAATATTGGCACCGGTTACTTTAGCTGCCGCGACGAGAACGGTAACTTCAGCTATGAACACTATGCAAAGCGTGCCGTTTATGATAACGTAAAAATGATAGAGATTAAATTCTCGCAGGGTGCAAAGCCCGGCCACGGTGGTATTTTACCTAAAGAAAAAGTGACCGACGAAATTGCTAACATACGCCTGGTGAGCAAAGGGCATGATATTGTTTCGCCTCCTTATCATTCGGCATTTACAACCCCGTTGGAATTAATGGAATTTGTAAAGCTGCTGCGTAAAGGCAGTGGCGGCAAGCCCATAGGCATGAAAATTTGCATAGGCAACAAGCACGAGTTTATTGCCATTTGCAAGGCTATGGTAAAAACAGGAACGTACTTAGATTTTATTACCGTAGATGGCGGCGAAGGCGGTACTGGTGCGGCGCCACAGGAATACAGTGACCACGTGGGTATGCCACTGCGCGATGCCCTTGCTTTTGTATACGACTGCCTTGTGGGCTATGGTATAAAAGACCAGATAAAAATAATTTGCAGCGGTAAGATCGTTACCGGATTTGACATTATCAAGTCGTTATCTATAGGTGCCGATGTGTGTAACTCGGCCCGCGGAATGATGTTTGCCCTGGGATGCATACAGGCGCTGGAGTGCCATAACAACACCTGCCCTACCGGTGTTGCCACACAAGACCCGCATCTTGTTAAAGGACTGGTGCCCGAAGAAAAAAGCATTCGTGTATTCCGCTTTCAGCATGAAACAGTTAAAAGCGCGATGGACCTTATGGCATCGGCAGGCATACGCCACCCCGACGATGTAGACCGAAGCGTAGTAAGCATGCGTACCGACCGTACCACTATAAAAACTTATGAACAAACCTATCCTGAACCTGTACCGGGCTGCATGCTTGAAGGCCACTCTGTACCTACAGATATGTTTTACTTTTGGAAAAAAGCAAGTGCCGAAAGATTTTAAAGGGTTATAATGTACAATTCAAATTATCTTATATTTTTGCATATAACGTCCGGGCATAAGACGGGCAACAATATCAATCATTAACCTAAAAATAAGAACGTACAATGATCAACAAAATTACATCGGCTGCAAAAGCAATGGTGGCCGTGGCAGCACTGTTATTTATGTTTACGGCAACAGCAGCCGCACAGGATAAAGATGCGCTTACCAGCTTAAACACCTACATGAAAGAGCAGCTTTCGCTAAACGACAGCCAGACTGCAAAGGTGAATGACATTAACAGGGTGTTTATGCAAAAAACCAAAGAAAACGAAAAAACTAACCTTAGCAAACTTGATAAAGCGAAGAAAGTAAAGCTTTATGAAGAGGACAGGGATAAAAAACTTCAGTCTGTTCTAACAAAAGAGCAGTATAAAACCTTTATTGCAAACAGGGCCGAAAATACAAAAAGGCTAAAAGAACTTTTACCAGAAAAAAAATAATTTAAAACCGGAGCTAAGCACTCCGGTTTTTTTTGCTACAAATGGCATAAAGGCTATTAAGCCCATTAATCCCACCAAGCTTACTGATTTACCGCAATCCAAATATCTTCGCAGGAGCAGCCTGCAAAGCGCATCTTAGCATTATGAGTACCCGCCATTCGCTGTACCTTTTTTTTCAAAAAAGATGCCGCTGCTGTCGGGGCTAAAGGCTATTGCAGTTTTGTGCCGGCAGGCGCTACGCCTTGTACAACTAACTATGGCGGCAATGAATGCTAAACTACTTAAAAGTCGATCATGTGTTTATAACCTCATATTCTTTCCCTTCTGTATTAATAGGGAAGCATACGTAAACAAAGTTTCGGATAGTACTGTCAAATAGTCAAAATATTTTGTCACGCAAAGACACAGAGACGCATAGCTGTATCAATATAATTAGCATCTTTCCCAGCAGTATATTCATTCCAATCTTTGCGCATCTGCGCCTTTACGTGACATCTTTTAAGACATCGGACTATATATTTCTGCAAATGGTATAAACCATCCCCCCACAGCAACTTCCATATCTACATTTTTTAACAATACCAAAATTTAATCATTACTCCATATTGAACTGATATACACTACACCTAAAACAACAAAGGGCAGCCGAATGGCTGCCCTTTGTTTATAATCTAAACGTATTATCGTTTTAATGCAAAGTGAGATTTGTACTCCCTTACTGTATTTCCATCAGGGAAGGTAACAGTAAACCAGTAATCATCTGCAGGAAGCGGTGCACCGTTAAAGGTACCATCCCATCCTTCACCTTCTTCTGTATTACTTGTAGGGCTTAACTGTTTAAGCAGTTTACCATAGCGGTCGAAGATAAATATTTGAGACGAAGGGAAGTTTGCAAGACCCTGTATATTCCAAAAATCATTGTAACCATCTCCGTTTGGCGTAAAGAACAACGGATAATCTATTGTGCTTACGTCTTCAATTATCACAACATTACACCTCTTATCAGGATCAGGATCGGTTATATCCCTTATGTAAATAGTATGGTAACCTAAGCTAACATTGGTAAATACATTAGAATTTTGCCAAGGGCCATCTTCATACATACTAAACTGGTAGTTACCAAAACCTTCAACAAGCACCGTAATCGTCTGGTTATCGGCAAACGCATTGCTCACTACATACCCATCGTTAATTAAACTTGCCGGGCCTGATTTAATAACATCAAAGCCTGCAGAAGGTAATGACTCACAGAAGTTACCACCCGGACCGGTTACAATAACTGTATACGTACCTGTCTCTATAGCCCTGTAATTAAACTGTGTAGCACCAGGTATTGCAACACCATCTACAAACCACTGGTAAGTATGGCCTGCGCCAGATGGTATACCACTGTACAACTCTACATCACTGTATATAATTGTAGGGTCTACAAAATCAACACAGCTTGTAATGTTACCGTTAACACTTATTATTTCCGGCTCCGGTAACAACTCGATCACAATATCAAAGCTTGTATAAGCCGGGCAACCGTAAGCATGGAAATTATTCCTTATCTCTGCCCAAACACCGGTTACGCTTCCTGTTGTTAAAGGAATTGGTAATGGGTTAGTACGCGCTAACGCATCTGCCTGTGTAGGGTAATAAGTAACATCATAATTTGCAGCAGGAGCCTGGGTACCGATTATCTGGGCACTGATAGTTGCAAAATCTGCAACCGTGATTTCAGTTAAACCATCATTATCAATATCCGTATCACATTTTGTAAATACTCCATTAGCTACAGGGTAAGCTATAGTTTGCGGCTCTACAGATAGTAAGAACGAATCGGTGTTTTCACAGTCTGTAATATTATTTACCGCACGCACCCATATACGCTGCTCCCTTGTTAGGTTCCTGTAAGTATACGGTAAACTTGGGTTAAGGATTCCCGGAGGTGTTACCGCAGGATCTATAGCGTAGTAACGAACAGTATAATCTGTAAGCACTGCACCTGCACCAAGTATTTCATAACGGTAGTTTCCAAGATCGAAATCAGCAAAACCTGTAAAGTTAGTCTGGCATATACCATACACATCTATAGGGCCTACAAATGGCAGCGGATTAACTATAAGTGGCAGCTCTACTACCTGGAAACATACCGGATCGTTAGGCTGGCGGCCTGTAAGTTCTGCACGAACCCATACACTACCTGTACCACTATTATAATGTTCAGGGTCTAATATACGGCCCGGTGCTGTAGCTGTATCAGCTTCTGCATCAGCAAGCGTTGTAAAATACTTTAACGTAGTAAGCGTAGCATGCTGCAGTATATTATCTTCTGCATCTGTAAGGTCAAACTCTTCTTCAAGATCGCCAGGATTGTTATCATCACATAATTCTAACGCATCCGGCGCAATGTTAGGCGTTGGTAACGGGTTAACCCTTATAGTTAACGTAGTACGGCTTTCGCAACCAAATATTGTCCTTACAACTACTGTTAGTGTTTGCGGATTAATAGTGTTAGTAAATTGGGCTGCGTTAGGAACAGGTATACCTGCATCGGCATCGGCAGCACTTAAATAATACGTTACTGTATTATCCTGGCCCTGGCCTGTTGCACCAAGTATCTCTTCATCCTTGTCTGTAAGGTCAAACTCAGTTATACCATCGTTTGGCAGCGCTTCATTACACAATACTAACGGTGTAGGTAACGCAACATCTACCGGGGTATCTACTTTTAGCACAAAGCTTGTTATGCTGTAGCAATCAAAACCAGGGTTCTCTATACGTACCCATATAACCTGATCGTTAGCACCAATAAACCTTTCCGGTGTAATGATCATTGGTGTACCGTCATTAGCAGCAGTTTCGTTTGCAAAGTAACGTATAATTATAGCAGGGTTCATGCCCGGTACTGCAAGTATATCTGCATTTTGAACCGTAAGGTCAAACTCGGCACGGCCATCCTGGTCGTTAAGGTCGTTATCATCACAATCCCTCAGGTCATCAAGATCCGGCACTTGTGGTGCAGGGTCTACAACAAGGTTAAGTGTATACACTTCAGATAAACATCCTGTCCTTGTATCTTCGGCCCTTACCCAAATAGTTTGAGCATAAGGGTTAGTATTTGTAAAGTCGGCGGTGTTTAATATCATTGCGTTAGCAAGGTTATTTTCAGCACCAATTAGTGTTGAGTAAAAATGAACCACAATAGCAGGACCTCCCACACCGATCATATCGGGTACAAGTGCATCAAGATCAAAGTTTCCAAAACCGTTGCCATCAGTATCACACACTGTAAGGTCATCTATAGATGGCATTGTAAGCGTAGGTAAAGCTTCAACACGAATATCAAGCAATACAATACGGTAGCATCCTGTAGTAGCATCGGTTACCCTAACAAAGATACTTTCAACACCCGGAGCGGCATTGGTATACGCATCCGGAGTGTTTATCCTGTCTGTAGCATCTTCGTTCTCAGCGCCAATAAATGTATGGTAAAACTCTACAATAACACCATTAGCACCACCGGTAATCTCATCTATTTTAGTAGTAAGGTCAAACTCTTCTATCTCATCACCAGATGCATTTTCGTCACACACAGTTAAAGGTGTAGGGTTGTTCGCAACCGGCATAGGGTTAACAACAAGCTCCAGAACAGCAACGTCATCACAACCTGTTGCAATATTTGTTACCCTAACATATACCGTTGTACTTACAGTAGTATAGATAGCAGGGGCAGCAATAGGCGAAGCAGGGATATCTGCAAGGTTAGCAAAATACTCAACATTAAACTGAAGAGGGCTTTGCGTAGCACCTAATACATCGGCTTCAACATCTGTAAGGTCAAACACACCTATAAGATCGGTATCACTTACTCCGTTGTCGCATATTTCTAACGGATCAAGATCCTGTGCAACAGGCCTTGGGTTAACCCTGATTTGTACCGGCGTTATTGTAAAACATGTAACCGGTAAAGTAGAGGACAACCTTATGTAAAGCGTTTGCGTGGTAGCCTCAACATTACGATAATTTGTAAGGTCTGTACCGGTAAGCGGCCTGGTATTAAACTGGGCATCTTCCAGAGTTTCAAATATCGAAGCAGCAACGTCAGGCTGTGTGCCAAGAGCCTCAGCAAGGGCTGCAGTAAGGTCAAACTCACCCCAGAAACCGGCATCATCTAACGAACATGTAACAACAGGCGAAGGTGTAATAGCCACCGGCCTTTGTACAATAGTTACTAAGAAATCGCTTTCGTCATTACATGGAGGCACTGTTGCTGTTTCACCATTAATGTAAATTGGAGTTGTAGTGGTAATTACTGTATTTGGCAATATTTCTCCCCCCGTCCTGTTAGGGCCCCTAAAATACTGGCCTAAAGGTAATGTTGGTAAAATATAGCTTTCGCAGGCAAACAAGTCAGCAACTTCAGGAACCTCAATACTGTTTATCCTTACAGTATAGCTCGACTCAGTAAAGCACTGGTTATCTCCTGTTTCTGCATATAAATAAATCGTTTCAGTCCTAACGTTATTACCTGTAGCAGTATACTCTGTACCTGCCGGGATAATTGTACCGCCGCCCGCAGGGCCACCCGGACGTGTATAGTACTCATAACTTAACGATGGATCTACAATGTTAACAGGATTGCCACTCGCATCTTCTAATGAAGGAAGCGTAGGAAGTGTATAGGTAAAACACGCATCTTCGTTAGCTACAGCAGGAACATGAGGCGTTGGGTGAACAACTATTGGCACAGTAACCTCATCATCACATGCATTCCTTCCTGTAAGTCTTTGGTATATGAACACTTCTGTATCATTTACCGAAATTGTAGGAGGAGTTGTTGTAGTATCTGTTAAAACATTTATAGCATCACCAGGATTAAGCTGTGTTTGGCCGGTAACATCCGGGCCACCCGCTAATTGATAATAGTGCTGAGTATACATAGTGGTTACCCTGTCTATAGGGTTACCCGAAATACCGTTTACCGGTAAAGCATACGTATCGCAAGCCTCTATTTGGGTATCACCAACCGGCAATATAGTATCTGCATTCGCAGATTCGATAGTTACCACAAAGCTGCTCTCAGAGAAACATCCCGGCTCTGCAGGGTTTACTGATGGAGCATAAATATAAATGGTAGTTGTGGTTGTTATAAATTCTCCGGCATTAAGCATCCTACCGTTACCTCCCGACTGTGTATAATAATTACCACCTGTTAATGGTCCAAGTTCGTATGCATTACACTGTGACAAGTTAGAACGGCTGCCTATAACCGGCCTTGGTGTAATGGTAACTGTAAACACTTTCTCATCAGCACAGTTAGGGAACGTGCTGGTAGCTGCATAAACGTAAACCGTTTTTGTAAATGGCGCAGTGGTACCTGTTGGCGCTGTAATAGGCAATGTGGTATCTATAAGACCACCGGTAGCCCCGGGGCCATTATAGTAGTTACCTACTGCAAGCGGAGGAAGGTCGTAGAAATCACACTCGCTTACGTTTGCAACAGGTGCAACTACAGGTGTATTATTAATAGTTACTGTAAAGAATGTACTGGTAGTACATGCAGCAGCAGAAGCTATGTAAAAATACACTTGCTGCGTAGCCGTTATAGGTGTAAGGGCCGGTATTTGTGTATTACCCGCACCAGGACCGCCGGCATTTGTATAATATGCCTGTCCGGGAAGTAATGCAGGAAGTATGTATTCGTCACACTCTGTTACATCGGCAGGAGCTTCGGGGTTAACGGTTATATGGAACGGAACTTCACTGCTACAGTTTAGTGTTCCGCCTGTTTCAGCATATATATAAATGGTCTGTGTATCTGTAATAAGACTTGAAGCGGGGATTTGACCGCCCTGTCCGTTACGCATTGGGTAATATGCGCCCGGGCCGGTAAGTGCAGGCAATGTATAATTACCACAGCTAAAGCCCTGTGCAATGCCATCAGAATCTACAGGTTCCGGAGCTATAATAACAGGAGCCGGCGAAATTGTAACATCAAAGAATTTCTCATCAAAACACAATGGTGTACTTCCCGGAATCTCTGCATACACATAAACCCTTTGGTTTGTAAGTATAGGAGTACCTACAGCAAGTCGGTTAGCAGCGGCACCGCCGGAAGCACTATAATAATTACCTACAGTTAACTGAGGCAATACATAGCCCACGTTTTCACATGCCGTTTGATCCGACACAGCATCTGTTTCAACCTGGCTTATCCTAACCTGGAAACCTCTTATTAATGGACAAGTGGTACTATTATTATTAATATAAATACGTCTTGTATTTGTTACAATATAACCAACGGGCACAGGATCTACCCCGTTCAGGCCAAGAGAATAGCTCCATGCAACACCCGCAGGGAACGCTGGTAATTCATAACTGTTACAGGCCGCGACATCGGGTCTAACAGGAGGATAACTTGTAGGGTTTATTGTTACTGTAAAACTACTATTAGAAGTACAGTTGGCACCTGAAGTAGCAACATAAA
>Ga0247814_10001417_pt1 | contig 14164 bp, 9 predicted proteins | sample UWRJL179409R1_FD_179947 | JGI IMG/M metagenome (GOLD analysis project Ga0247814, IMG submission 179947) | Plant litter microbial communities from Arlington Agricultural Research Station in Wisconsin, United States - UWRJ-L179-409R-1 | ecosystem: Environmental > Terrestrial > Plant litter >...
GTCCTCGGTGAGGGTCTGGAAACCGTGGGCGAACCCGGCCGGAATCAGCAGGCTGCGACCGTCGCCGGCCTTCAGATGCTCGGCGTGCCAGTGCAAAAACGTTTCCGAGTCGGGGCGCAGATCGACCGCCACGTCCCACACTTCACCGCGCAGGCAGGTGATCAGCTTGGCTTCCGGCGCGTTGCCATTCTGATAATGCAGACCGCGCACACTGCCCTTCTCGCGGGTGCAGGAGTGGTTGATCTGGCGGATATGGAATTCGCTGCCGAACGCACTCAGGCTGCCTTCGCAGAACAGCCTGGCAAAGTGCCCGCGCTGGTCTTCGAAGCGTTTGTGCCGGACGCTGAACAGGCCGGCCAGCGGCAACGCCTGCAAGGAAAACTCGCTCACAGCGCGCCTCGGTACAGGTTCAACTGGCCGAGGGTGACGGTGCGCATGTCATCGCCGTTCTGCCACGCCAGGTGCCAGTCGAGGGTCTGGGTCAGGCATGCCTGCAAGGTCCAGCGTGGTTGCCAGCCCAGCAGTTGCCGCGCGCGGCTGCTGTCCAGACGCAGCAGGCCGGCCTCGTGCAGTTCGCTTTTTTCGATGCGTAATCCGCGCGCTTGCGGCCAGCGGCTGGCAAGCAATTCGACCACTTCGCCAACGCTGCACATGTCCGCCTCACCCGGGCCGAAGTTCCACGCCCCGGCGAATTCCGGGCCTTGTTCGTAGAGACCGGCGGCCAGTTGCAGGTAACCGGCCAGCGGTTCCAGCGCGTGCTGCCACGGGCGCACGGCTTGTGGGTAACGCAGGGTCACTGGCTCGTCTGCGGTCCAGGCTTTCAGCACATCGGGAATCAGACGTTCAGGGGCGAAATCGCCGCCGCCCAAGACGTTGCCAGCGCGCGCCGTGGCCAGGGCCAGACCGTGCTCGGCGTACTTGTCGGCCGGAAAAAACGACGCGGCATAAGACTGCGCAAGCAGTTCACAGCAAGCCTTGCTGCTGCTGTAAGGATCGTGGCCCCCAAGGGCTTCGTCTTCACGGTACGGCCACAGCCATTCCTTGTTGGCGTAGACCTTGTCGGTGGTCACCAGCACACAGGCGCGCACGCAACCGACCTGACGAATGGCTTCAAGCAGGTTCAGCGTGCCCATGACGTTGCTGGAGTAAGTACCCAGCGGATCGCGATAGCCTTCGCGAACCAATGGCTGCGCGGCCAGGTGCAGAACGATCTCAGGCTCAGTGTCGGCGATGATTTCCAACAGAGCGCCAAGATCACGCAGGTCGCCGCGTTGATCGTTGATGCCTTCGTGCACGCGCGCCAGTTCGAACAGGCTCGGCTCGGTCGACGGATCAAGGGAAAAACCGCTGACTTGCGCGCCGAGGCTTTGCAGCCACAGGGTCAGCCAACTGCCTTTGAAACCGGTGTGTCCGGTGACGAGAACGCGTTTGCCGTGCCAGAAATCCGCACTCAGGCCCATTGCTTCCATGGGGCCTCCCCGCTCTGCCACAGCGCTTCGAGATGATTCTTGTCGCGCAGGGTGTCCATGGGCTGCCAGAAGCCATCGTGTTCAAAGGCTTTGAGCTGCTCATCCTGAGCCAGACGGGCCAATGGCTCGGCTTCCCAGGTGGTTTCATCGCCAGCGATGTATGGCAACACTTTCGGCGACAGCACGAAAAATCCGCCGTTGATCCAACCGCCATCACCACGGGGTTTTTCGGTGAAGCCGAGAACCTGATCGCCCTGACGCTCCAGCGCACCGTAGCGCCCTGGCGGTTGCACGGCCGTCACGGTCGCAAGGCGGCCATGAGCCTTGTGGTAATCGACCAACTGACGAATGTTCAGATCGGACACGCCGTCGCCGTAGGTGAAGCAGAACGCCTCTTCATCTTTCAGGTAACGGCCGGCACGCAGCAGACGGCCACCGGTCATGGTTTCCTCGCCGGTGTCGATGAGCGTGACGCTCCACGGCTCGCTGTAGTTCTGGTGCACGTCCATGCGGTTTTCGCGCATGTTGAAAGTGACGTCGGAGGTGTGCAGGAAGTAGTTGGCGAAGAAGTCCTTGATCGCGTAACCCTTGTAGCCCAGGCAGATCACGAAGTCGTGGATTCCGTGGGCGGAATACTGCTTCATGATGTGCCAGAGAATTGGCTTGCCGCCGATCTCGATCATCGGCTTGGGCTTGAGGTGCGACTCTTCACTGATGCGCGTGCCGAGGCCACCCGCCAAAATAACTGCCTTCATCGTCTCCCCTCTCGTTCGTCACCGGGCTGCGCAATGCTTTCTTGAGCTTTGCGGGCCGTCTGCCTCAACCTTTTGCCGCTTCGGGCGCCGGTGGGATGACCGCGAGCGCTCGTTTTATGGCGATTTGCGGGGGACTTGCAGGAAACGCGCCAGCTCCATGAGTCCCGTGAAGACCGGGCTGCAAGGTAAAAAAAGGGCAAACCCGATGATAATTATCAGGTTCGCCCTCCATGCCTGCACCTTCAATCCCGTTGCAGGATCGACAGTGCTCGATTCAGCGGTCAACCAAACATGGCAAACGCATCGCTATTGGCTGGCAGGTTGATGATTTGCCCGTTCGCCGTTTGAATTTGCTCAATGGTATCGAAGCCTGCGAACCAGCCCTTGAGCTGCACACCTTCCTGCGGCGTCGTGCCCGGTGCGAAACTCGAGCGATGCAGATACAGATCATCACCGACACGATCAATCAACAGTTGGGAACTGCTGATATACGACAGCACCAGTTTGTCCTCGCGGCTCGCGCCGTCATCCTGGATGGTCACAAGACCCGGGGTGCCGATTGTGTAAAGGTCGTTATCCTCGCCACCGTCTGCCATACCGTGAACCACGGTGATGACATCGCCACCGGCCTCGCCATACACGCGGCTTCCTACATCATTGCTTGCCGTGAAAATGGTGTCGTTGCCTTTGCCGCCATATATTGTGTCGGCCTGCGGCCCGTTGACCTGTCCGTCAAGGGAGAACGGCCCCAGGAAAGGATCACAACTTGAGCCGCTGCAAAAAATGTATTGGGATTGATACAAAGACGAATACACGACGCAAAAAAAAACAGGCGACTGAAAAAGTCGCCTGTTTTTCAGGTAGCCGGAGCTGATCGATCAATCCGCCAGCCAGCCCTGCTCCCAGTAACGCAGGTTATCGCCGCGCAACACGTAGTCGCGCAGCACGACTTCACGCAACTCGTCGCCCATGCGGTAGCTGGCGTCCGGATCGGCCAGATGCATGCGGATTGCCTGCAGCCATTCTTGCGTGGTGTTGGTCTTGACTCGCGTGCACGGCAGGTAGCCGCGGTAGGCCTCAGTGTCGGTGCAGATCACCGGGTAACCGCAGGCACCGTACTCCAGCAGACGCAGGTTACTTTTGCAGTCGTTGAAAATATGGAATTCCAGCGGCGCCAAAGCAAGATCCAGATTGAGGCTGGCCAGTTTTGCCGGGTAGGCGTCGAGGCCGATCACGCCGTGGAACTCATGCATGTAAGGACGCAGATCGTCCGGGCACATGCCGAAAAACACCCAGTCGACTTCATCCGCCAATTCGCGCACGACATCTGCGATCACCGCCAGGTCACCATGGTGACTGGTGCCGCCACCCCAGCCGACGCGCGGTTTTTTCGAGGTCCGGCGCTGGCCGCGCAGGTTGCTCCAGAATTCTTTGGCCAACATGTTCGGCACCACGCGGATGTCTTGATGCATGTCCGACAAGGCATTGGCCAATGGCTGAGTCGAGACCACGACCCGATCGCACATGCCGATCGCACGCCGCACGATACGCTCCATTTCATACTTGTCCGGCATGTTGCGAATATGCGCATTGCGATGCGGAACATCGATGACGTAATCGTCGAGCTCATAGATGCTGCGGGCGTTGAAGTAGTTGCATAGCACCGGCATTTCGTTGACCGATGACACGGTATAACGACCTTGCAGAACGATCACATCAGGCGCCAGACGCTCGATTTCAACAATCGGCGGCAGGTTCACGCTATAGCGAATCTGCCCCTGCACCCGGCCTGCCGCTTCGAGTTCGATCAGCGGTTGAGTGACACGATAGTGCCCGATCGCGGAAGCGTTGAGCGGCAACCCGAGAATCTTCGGCAGGGTGCTATTGCTGAACGGACTCCACCCGGTGCGCAGGCCCGGCTCGAGGGTGAAGCTCGAACCCGTGTGCTTGTGCAACGACAGATTGGGATTGTAGGCAGGGTCGCGGGCAATGACCGGCAGCCAGCGCTTGAAGAACGTTTCTTCCTGCTGATTGTGCGAGACGCCTTCTTCATTGATGACCGCCTCGACCGGCTGCGCGCCAAGCGCCAGCACCGCATAAGGCGTCCACACCACGAGATACCCCTGGCCGGCCACGCGTAGCGCCAGGTCCACTTCATGCAGCATGCGCGGCAGACTCTGCTCATCCAGACCGTCAACCGCATCGAATACCGACTTGCGCACCATCAGGCAATCGGCACCGACGGCACTGAGGTCCTGAACCACCTGCAGGCGGAACATGTAGCCGGATGACTGCATCGCCTGACCATAAAACGGCAGACCGGCCGGCCCCTGCATACCCAGCACCAGACCTGCATGCAACACATAGCCATCGGGGTTGAAGATCTTGGCACCGACGATGCCGACTTCCGGGCGCTGGGCGTGATTGAGCAACTCGTCGAGCCAGTCACCCTGAGTGATCACGGTGTAGGGATTGAGCAGCAGGACGTATTCGCCCCTCGCCTGAGCCACGGCAAAGTTGCGCAAGGCGGCGACGTTACCCTGCTGCGGGTAAGTCAGCACGCGCACGCGCTCGCTGCCCAGTTGCGCCATGCCGTCCAGCCAGGCACGTGCCTCGGCAGTCTCGCTGGCGTTGTCGACCAGCAACAACTCGTACTCGCTGTACGTGGTTTTTTCCAGCAGGCTCTCGACGCAGCGTTGCAAGGCCGCAATCTGGTCGCGAGTCGAAATAATGATCGAGACCAACGGCCGCTGCGCATGCCGGTAATCGACCCGATTGAGCAACTCGACACTGCCACGACGCAGATCGTGGGCGATTCCCAGGCGATCAAGATGCGCCGACAGCAATCGCCCGTTGTTGTGCGTCACGGCGGGCAGCGACAACCATTGGGCCAGGTCGAAGGACGATTCGATGGCAATCTCGGCCAGATGCCCCACCACCTGCGTGCCTTGATCCTCAACCATACGCCAGAGCATGTCGTGAGGCGCGAGTTCGGTGAACGTCGAATCAAAGCCGCCGAGCGCCAGAAAGGTCTCGCGCTGGAACGCCAGCGCGCGGCCGACATACGGATAGGTGCGCATCAGATCCAGGTTGAAATCAGGCTTGAATGCCGGTTCCGCCGACTCCCCCGAACGCAAGCTGCCTTCATCGCTGTACAGGCAGTGCAAGGCGCTGTTGAAGGCGATGCGTTCGGCCATCATCAGCAAGGCTGGGGGCACCAGGCGATCACCGCCGCGCAGCAGATAAAACCAGTCAGCGCCTTCCAGTTGCGGCAGCAGCTGATTGATCTGTTGCAGGTAATCGTCCTGCAACGGCAAATGGAACACACGCCCATCCAGCACCGGCTCAGTGCAATCCCTGGACAACACCAGTGTCAACTCGGGTGGATAGACCTGCGCGGCGAGGCTTTCCAGCGTACGCTCCAGCGCCGCCGGACTGCCCTGCTCATCCATCACGATGGGCACGATTCGCGGCGTGGACGGCCAGCCCGCCAGAGTGTCCGGCAGCAATCTGCTCTGGACGTCGCTGAGCCTGCGGCACGCCAGCCATTGCGCATAGAGCTCGGAAAAACTCTGGCTGTCAGCGCCAACCTGCCAGATCTGGGCGCTCTGTTTGGTACCGAGCGTTCGGCTCAGCGGCAGCTCTGTCCAGACCCGTGGCGACTCATCCGCGTTGGGCAATGGCACATAACGCGCCCACCCTTTCGCAGGCGCCGACTCTCCGCTGCGCGCCTTGAGCATTTGCAGCAGCCATTGCCGCTCGACGAGCAAAGCATCCTTCATGGCTTGCTGGCCACTCAGGCGATCCGGGTACAGACGCTCGACACTCAACACATGGTTGGAGATCACCGCGTTGCCGCGTCGCAGCAAACACACGAACAAGGCGAAATCGAGACTCGCGACAAAACAGTGACCCGGCTGTGTCAGCGCCGGCAGTAACTCGACAACGTCAGCGCGACGGAACATTGCGTTACTGAAACCACCGAGGAGGTTCGACGGGAACGTCTCGAAGAGCGCCAGCAGGTCATCACCCTTGAACAAGCCACTGATCGGTGACAGCGGTGTGTTTTCCAGCCGTGAAGGCAGGACCATGTCGTCGGCGTCCCAGAACAGACGCTGGGCCAGCGCCAGATTGACTTCGTCATGATCAGCGAGCACGCCGGCCTGACGCTCGATGCAGCTGGCGAACAGCTGATCGTCGTCGCACAGAAACTTGATGAATTCGCCCTGCGCCTGATCCAGGCAGGCCTGCAGATTGCCAACCATCCCCAAGGTCTGCGGATTGCGCACGTAACGCACCGCCACCCCGCTCTGCTCAGCCAATGCCGCGACAATGGTCTGGATTTCATCGCCACGACTGTCATCGCACACAATGATTTCAAGATTGCCGTAACCCTGACTGACGGCGCTGCGCAATGCCCGCTCGAAGAAGCGCGGATTGAAGGCAGGAATGACAAGGCTGACAAGGGGAAGTGAATTCACGGCGGACTCGCAAGCGGCGGGAACCCGCCCGGAATTGCGAGCCCTCTGAAACCGCGAAAAAAGACATTAAAAACTCAAGAGCCGAAGTTCCGGGCGCTTGCGCGCCCGTTATCGTCAGATCTTGTTGAACAGACCCAGCTGGCTGATCTTGCTGAACGCCAATTGCGCAGCCTGCAACATGGTCTGCTGCAAGGTCAGGCGGGTCATGACTTCGGCCGGATCGGAATCGCGGATCGAACCCTGCGTCGTGGTGTTAGCGGTGCTCAGGCTGTCGTTGGTGACAGCTTGCATATCCAGCGACTGACCACGGGCACCGATCGAAGTGACTGCGGTGCCAATCTGGTTGGCCGCGGCGTCGATGTTGCCGATACCGGCTTCCATGGCGCCCTGCAGCTTTTGCTTGGCGACCGGATCGCCATCGATCGGTGTGTTCAGCGCGGTAATCATCTGACCGAGGGTGTCGAGCACGTTCTGGGTCTGATGGTCATTCGGCTGGATCGAAAACTGATCGCCGGCTGCCGGGGTGTTACCCAAGGCAAACGTCACACCGGCTGCGGTCGCGTTACCGCCCGCCACAGTGCCCGAAGACACCGGCTTGCTGTCCGCAGTGACCGGTGCCGCGTACAGGTCGAAAGCCGTGGCGCTGGTGAATTTGAGAACCGCGCCGCCCTGCGGGAATGCTGCGGTGTAGGCAGCCTGGTCGGTGATGCTGGAACCGCTGATCACCGCCGTCGAAGTGTTGCCCGGGCTACGCGAGGTGGTGAACGTGTCCGGGGTCACTGCCAGCTGAAAACTGTGCCCGGCAATGACTGCGTCCGGGTTGGTGTCTCCGGCCTTCAGGTTGAGGTTCAGCTGCATGTCGACGCCACGGAAGCTGAAGCTCTGGTTGGCGCCACTGGTGTTGCTGATCACGCCGTTCTTGCTGGCCTCAGCGGTCACGTCGTTACCCAGGGCGTCAGTGATCTGCATCTGCGTGCTGCTGACGAAACTCACGGTATACGGCTGCCCAGCGGTGAACTTGGCGTTGTAGGTGGCTTCAGTGCCGATCGTACCGTTGGACAGCACGACACGACCGTCATCCACCGCCGGAGCGGTGCGGGTGACGTTGGTGCGGGCAGTGTTGATGGTTTGCTGGAAAGCATCCCAACCGGTGGTGTTGGTGCCGACCGACAGGCCATCGCCGATGCCCAGGTTGATGGTGGTCTGGTCACCGTTGTAGGTATAAGTGCCGTCGCTGTTTTGCGAATACGGGGCAGTGCTGGTTTTCGAACCGGAGAACAGGTAGTTGCCGTCGGCATCCTTGGAGTTCATCAGGCCCAGCACTTGCTTCTGGATCTCGCCCAGTTCCGAGGCGAAAGCCTGGCGGTCCTTGTCGGTGATCGTGCCGTTGTTGGCCGCCAGAGAAATTTCCTTGGCGCGTGCCAGCGCCGTGGTGATGGAGTCCAGCGTGGACTCCTGCACGGTCAATGCACTTTTGGTGGTGTTGACGTTGGTCTTGTACTGATCAAGCATCGCCGCCTGCTGACCCAGTTGCAGCAGACGACCGGCGCCGACCGGATCGTCGGAAGCGGTGTTGATGCGCGTCAGGCTGCTCGCCTCACTGGCGGTGGCAACGGCCTTGTTGAAGTTACGCTGATAGTCCGAAGCTTGCGTTCCGTAATACTGGGCGGTGGAAATGCGCATGAATTACGACTCCTTAAAGGCTGTTGATCAGCGTGGCGAAAGTTTCCTGCGCAGCTTTGATGATCTGCGAAGACGCTGTGTAGTACTGCTGGTATTTGACCAGGTTGCCGGTCTCTTCATCCAGGTTGACCCCGGACAACGAGTCGCGGGCACCTTTGGCGTTATCGAGAATCGCCGAGGTCGCAGCGCTGTCGGACTTGCCTTGAGCAGTCTTGGTACCGACGTTGGTGACCAGCTTGTTATAGGCGTCGGTCAGGCTGATGCCCTTGCTCGCCGAACCGGTATCGACAGTCTGCTTGGTTTGCAGGCCGACCAGTGCCTGCGCGTTGCGGTTGTCCGAAGACGCCGCACCGGTGAGATTCATGGTGAAGGTTTCGCCGGACTTCGGCGTGCCGCCGACCGTGGTCTGCACGGTGAAAGTCTTCTGCACGTTAGGCGTGACAGAGGTGTCCATCACCGGGTTGCCGCTGGCATCGACGATGCCGACTTTGAGGTTCAGTGTGTTCGCCTGGCCGGGAACGATGGTGCCGCTGCTGATGGTGGCACCCTTGGTATCCACCAGTTTGTACGACTGGCTGCCCCCACTGGCATCACCGAACACCAGTTTGACTGGCGTCGAATTCTTCAGCGCCGCCTGCATGTCTGCCTGGGCGGTCGGGTTGTAGATATTGATGGAGTCGCTGAGCGTCGGCTGAGTGTAAGTACCCAGGCCGGCAGCACTGGCAACACCGGTCAATGGACCGGCTGCCGCGATTTTCTTCGGATCGCTGAGAACAGTCTGGATGCTTGCCGCCGCGTTGCGGGTCGGCGTCACCTTGAAGCTGTCACCGGCGCTCAACCCACCGCCATTGAGCGACAGGCTAAAGCCGTCGATCACCGGAGGTGGCGTGGTCGTGGTGCTGAACGCGCCCAGGTCGGTGCCGTCGGAACGCTTGACGGTGTAGTCGGTGGCGCTGGTGAACGTGACCTGATAATCACTGGTGGTCAGCTTGCCGGTGTCCTTGATGGTGACGTCAAGGTTGCCCGAACCTGTGCTGTTGCCCGACGCCGCGATGCTGCGCTGGCTGACCAGTGCAGCACTGTTGATGTTGTTGAACAGCGCCGCGCCGAAGTCACCGTTCTTGTCGATGCCTTGTGCTTGCTGGCTGTTGATCTGATCAGCCACCACCAGTGCAACACGACCCAGCTCGTTGAGCGAAGGATCGAGAACTTCCTTGCGATACGTCAGCAGACCGCCCATTTCGCCACCACTCATCACCGAAGTGATGTCGAGGGTGCTCGAGCCGCGATCCATCTGAATGCCCATGCGCGACGGATCGTCTTTGAGCGGCACGGTGCTCAAGGTGTTGGTAGTGTTGCCGATCACCAGCGGCTGACCGCTGCCGACGTAGATGTCGAAGCTGGTGCCGCGCTCGACGACCTGCGCACCGGTCAGCTCGGACAATTGGCGTACGGCTTCGTTACGGCTGTCGAGCAGGTCGTTCGGCGCGCCGCCGCTGGTGGAAATCTCACCGATCTTCTGGTTCAGAGTGGCAATCGAGCTGGCCAGCTTGTTCACCTGAGCCGCCATGTCGCCGAGGCTGCCGTTGATACTGGTGTTCTGGTCGTTGAGCTGCTTGGCGAGGGTATTGAAGCGATTGGTCAGGGCCTGCGCGCCAGTCAGCACCGACTGACGGGAGGTGTCGTCGGTCGCCGAGGTCGAAACACCCTGCATCGAGGTGAAGAATTTTTGCAGCACGCCGGTCAGGCCGGTGTTGGTGTCCGACAGCATCGAATCCAGCGGTGTGGCCTGGGCCAGAAACGAGGCCGACTCGCTGTCGAGCGAAGTCGCCGTGTGCAACTGGCTTTCCAGGTACGAGTTGTAGACCCGGCGCACGTCGGCCAGGGTGGTGCCCGTGCCGATGAAGACGTTACCGAACTGCTGCGAGGACTTGGTGCCCTGCACGGTTTGCTGACGCGAATAACCGGCGGTGTCGACGTTGGCAATGTTGTTGCCTGTCGTAGCCAAAGAGGACTGGCTGGCCGACAGTCCCGACATCCCGATATTGAGCAAACTCATGGTTCAGACCTTATACCTTGTGCCTTATAAAGGCGTGGTGGATACACCCGCCGCAGCGTAGTTTTGGAAACTGTTCATCTGCTTGGCTATCTGCGAAATCTTTGTCGCGTAGTTCGGGTCGGTGGCGTAACCGGCCTTTTGCAACTCGCGTACAAACTGTTCTGGGTTATCGGCAGACTTCACGACATCTTGATAGCGATTATTGCTCTGCAGCAAAGTCACCAGATCGTGGAAACTGTCCTTGTACGAGGCGTAGGAACGGAACTCGGCCGTCTCCTTGACCATCTGCCCATCACGGAACTCGCTGGTGATCGCCCGGGCCGAATCGCCCTTCCAGTTGCTGCTTGCCTTGATGCCGAACAGGTTGTGGCTGCTACTGCCATCCTGGGCGCGCATGACCGACTTGCCCCAGCCGGTTTCCAGTGCCGCCTGCGCCACCAGGTAACGCGGATCGACGCCGATACGGTCGGCGGCTTCCTTGGCCATCGGCAACATGGTGTTGACGAATTCGTCGGCAGAACTGAAGGCCTTCTTCGCCGGCGCCAGCGGAATTTGCGCCATGGCGCGGCCATAAATCTGCATCTGTCCGCCGCCAGCTTTTTCGCTTTCGGCGCGGGCCAGCCAGTCGCCGTTGTACAACGGCCCAGAGCCGGTGGCGACAGCGCTCGTGGTGCGCGGCAACAAGGTATTCGGCGCAGGCGTGGCGTTCGTCGCGGCCGACGGCACCAGACCGGCGAGCAGACGATCAGCCAGTTTCGGCGGCAAGGCCAGGCGACGCTTGTTGATCATCGCCATGTCATTGCTGTGGGAAACATCGGCGGTGTTCGACACCCGCCCGGAACGCGATGCCCACAGCGGACGCTCGCCATTGACCCGCGACAACGGACCGTTGGTGGCGGTGGTGCCAGCGGCAATCGGTGTGGCCACGGCAGCGGCTTTCGCCCTGGCTTCTTCTTGCTTGGCGGCGGACGCAGCGGCGGCTTCACCCGGGGCCATCGGTTTGTTCTTCGACATCTGGCGCATCAGCACGTCAGCGAGGCCGATACCACCGCCCTCGCGGGCCATGGAAACGGCCATTTGCTGGTCAGCCATTTCCTGATACTGCTTGGCCGCCGGAGTGTTGAGCGGATTATCCTGACCCAGGGTCTCGGTCGCCGAACGCATCGACTTGAGCATTTCGCCGATGAACAACGACTCGAATTCCTGCGCAACCTTGCGCATGTTGCCGTCGCTGTTCTTGTCGCCGACCTTGAGCTGATTCAGGCGATTGAGATCGGAGTACGAACCCGAATCGGCGTTGCTGACCAGACTGCCTTTGCGCATATCCATGATTGCCGTCCTCAGATCACGATCAGGTCGGCTTGCAACGCGCCGGCCTGCTTCAGAGCTTCGAGGATCGCCATCAAGTCACCTGGCGCCGCGCCGACCTGGTTCACCGCACGCACGATCTCGTCGAGGGTGGTGCCCGGGCCGAACTTGAACATCGGTTTGGCTTCCTGCTCGGCATTGACGCGCGAGCGAGGCACCACAGCGGTCTGGCCGTTGGACAACGGGCCGGGCTGGCTGACAATCGGGTCTTCGGTGATGGTCACGGTCAGGCTGCCGTGGGTCACGGCGGCCGGCGAAACCTTGACGTTCTGGCCGATGACGATGGTACCGGTACGCGAGTTGATGATGACTTTCGCCACCGCCTGACCCGGATCGACTTCAAGGTTTTCGAGGATCGACAGATAGTCGACGCGCTGGCTTGGATCGAGCGGCGCGGTGACACGGATCGAACCGCCGTCGATCGCTTGGGCGACGCCAGGGCCGAGCATGTCGTTGATCTTGTCGACGATGCGCTTGGCGGTGGTGAAGTCGGAGCGGTTGAGGTTCAGCGTCAGGCTGTTGCCCTGGTTGAAACCGCTCGGCACCGAACGCTCCACCGACGCACCGCCAGGGATGCGACCGGCCGACGGAACGTTGACGGTGATCTTCGATCCGTCGCGACCTTCAGCATCGAAACCGCCAACCACCAGGTTGCCCTGAGCGATGGCGTAGACGTTGCCGTCGATACCCTTGAGCGGGGTCAGCAACAACGTGCCGCCGCGCAGGCTCTTGGAGTTACCGATCGAGGAAACAGTGATATCGACCTGCTGACCCGGTTTGGCAAACGCCGGCAAGTCGGCGCTGATCGACACCGCCGCGACGTTCTTCAACTGCACGTTGCCCGAGCCCGGCGGCACTTTGATGCCGAACTGCGAGAGCATGTTGTTGAAGGTCTGCAGGGTGAACGGGGTCTGCGTCGTCTGGTCGCCGGTACCGTTAAGCCCGACGACCAGGCCGTAACCGATCAACTGGTTGGAACGCACGCCGGAAATGCTGGCGATGTCTTTCAGCCGCTCGGCGTGTGCACCAAAGGCTGCGGACATCAGCGCCGCAGCGAGCATGAGGCTCTTGAAGTTCAACGTAGCCACCTAGAAAGGGAACAGCGGGCTGAGGAAGAAACGGTCGAACCAGCCTGGCTGACTCGTATCGGCAAACGCACCGGTACCGGAATAGGTGATGCGCGCATCGGCAACCCGGGTCGACGACACGGTGTTGTCGGTGGCGATGTCATCGGCGCGTACCAGGCCGGCGATGCGAACCAGTTCGTCACCGGTGTTCAGCGTTAGCCACTTCTCGCCGCGCACGGCGATGATGCCGTTGGGCAGCACGTCAGCGACGGTCACGGTGATCGAACCGGTCAGGCTGTTGCTCTGCCCCGACTTGGCGTCGCCCTTGGTCGAACGGTCGGCGCTGTAGCCGGCGTTCAGGCTCAGGTCGTTGCTGCCGATCGGGTTGTTCGTCGTCAGACTGGAACCGAACAACGACGTCAGGCCGATCTTGTTGTCACTGTTCTTGTCCATTTGCGAGTTGGCGTTCTTGCTCGCCTGGGTGCGCTCGTTCAGGGTGATGGTGATGATGTCACCGACCCGGAAGGCCTTGCGGTCGCTGTACAGGTTCTGCTCGAACCCGGCCTGATAGATCGAGCCATTGTTGGCGGCAGCCGGCAACGGCGTGCGCGGCAACACCGGTGCGTAGTAAGGGTCATTGGGCTTGGGCGTCGGTGCGACGCAGCCCGCGAGCGAGACGACCCCACCCAATGCCAGAACAGATACAAAGCGTTTCATGACCCTACCTCACGGTGTTGCAGGCAGCCTCATGACTGCCTCATAGACTTGATTACAGATTCTGCGTTACGAACGAGAGCATCTGGTCGGCGGTGGAGATCACCTTGGAGTTCATCTCGTAAGCGCGCTGAGTGGTGATCATGTTGACCATCTCTTCAACGGTGCTGACGTTGGAACCTTCCAGGGTGTTCTGCAGCGTGGTGCCGAAACCGTTCAGGCCCGGCGTGCCGATTTGCGGCGCGCCGGAAGCGGCGGTTTCCAGGAACAGGTTGTTGCCGACCGCTTGCAGACCGGCCGGGTTGATGAAGTCGGCGGTTTGCAGGTTGCCGATCACCTGCGCGGCCGGGTTGCCCGGAACCGTGATGGACACGGTGCCGTCAGTGCCGACGGTGAAGCTCTGCGCGTTGTTCGGAATGACGATCGCAGGCTCCAGCGCGAAACCGCTGGCGTTGACGATCTGGCCATTGGAGTCGAGGTGGAAGGTACCGTCGCGGGTGTAAGACGTGGTGCCGTCCGGCTGCAGGATCTGGAAGAAACCGCGACCGTCGATGGCCATGTCCAGCGG
>Ga0247814_10001420_pt1 | contig 14145 bp, 10 predicted proteins | sample UWRJL179409R1_FD_179947 | JGI IMG/M metagenome (GOLD analysis project Ga0247814, IMG submission 179947) | Plant litter microbial communities from Arlington Agricultural Research Station in Wisconsin, United States - UWRJ-L179-409R-1 | ecosystem: Environmental > Terrestrial > Plant litter >...
GTACTGCATGGCGAGGAAGAGTCCGGCGCGAGCGCGGGCGTCGGGAGCCTGGTCGAGGAGCTCGACACCGTCAAGCTTCACCGAGCCTCCCTCGACGTGGTACTTCGGGTGACCGGCGATCGTGTATGCGAGGGTCGACTTGCCGGAACCGTTGGGGCCCATGATCGCGTGGATCTCGCCCTCGTTCACAACGAGGTCGACGCCCTTGAGGATCTGCTTGATCCCCTGCTCGGTCTCGACGCTGACCTTGAGGTCCTTGACTTCTAGAACTGACATATGTTTTTCCTTTAGGCCTTGAATAAACTCAGACGGCGACAGTGTCGCTCGGGTCGATGTACACGTCGCCATCGATGACGGATACGACGTAGACGGGGACCGGCTCGTATGCCGGGAGGGTGAGGGGCTTGCCCGACGTGAGCTCGAACTTCGAGCCGTGCGCCCAGCACTCGAGGGTGTCGTCTTCGACGAAACCCTCGGAGAGCGAGATGTCACCGTGCGTGCACGTGTCGCCGAGGGCGTGGACTGCTCCCGCGGAATCCATGACAACGGCAATAGGAGCGCCGTCGATGACGACGCGATGCGCCGCATTGGGTGCGAGCTCCGCGAGCGAGCAGGCTTTCGTTGCTGCCACGGCTACTTCGCTCCGATGGCGAGTTCGGCGTCGATAGCAAGGTTCAGGCGGGCTTCGAGCTCCTCCTGGCCGATCTTCTGCACGATCTCGGTGAGGAACCCGAGCACGACGAGTCGGCGGGCCTGGGGCTCGGTGATGCCGCGGGCCTGCAGGTAGAAGAGCTGCTCGTCGTCGAATCGACCGGTAGCGCTCGCGTGACCGGCTCCGAGGATGTCCCCGGTCTCGATCTCGAGGTTCGGAATGGAGTCGGCGCGGGTGCCCTCCGTGAGCACGAGGTTGCGGTTCTGCTCGTAGCTGTCGGTGCCGGCTGCTGCCGAGCCGATGAGAACGTCGCCGACCCACACCGCGTGTGCACCGTCGCCCTGCAGCGCTCCCTTGTAATTGACGCGGCCGCGAGTGTTGGCGCCCTCGTGGTGCATGTAGACGCGCTGTTCGAGGTGCTGTCCGGCATCCGCGAAATACAGGCCGTACAGCTCGGTGTCCGAGCCCTCGCCGGCGAGCGTCGTCGACGGGTTGACGCGCACGATCTTGCCGCCGATGGTGACCACGATGTGCTTGAGGAAGGCGTTGCGGCCGACCGTCGCGAAGTGACTGGCGAGATGGATCGCGGAATCGCTCCACTCCTGCACGGTCACGACCGTCAGGTGAGCATCGTCCTCGACGATGATCTCGACATTCTCGCTGAGCTGGGCGTCGCCGGTGTTCTGCAGTACGACGAGTCCGCGGGAATTCTTCTCCGCGTGGATAACAGTGTGCGCACTACGAGCGGCCGTGCCCAGGTTCGAGCGGTTGAGAGTGACCTCGGCGGAGTCCTCACCGGAGATGGTGATGCCGAGGGCTTTCTCGAAGCTGTTCCATGCGTTCGCCGAGGACTTCTCCTCGGCTCCCCCGGCGCGGCCGATGAGCGCGTTGTCGCGCTCGAGCCATTCGACGCGGGCCCCCGCGGACTCGATCGCGATGAACTCGTAGATCGAGCCGTCGAGCTCACCGTCGATGAGCGGGCGGAGCTGCTCGACGGGAGTGAGCTTCCACTCGATCTCGCGACCGGTGACGGCGGGGTGCTCGGACGGGTCGTTCGACGTGAAGCGTGCGGAACGGGTCTGGACAGGCACAACGGCCCACCCTCCGTCGCTGTGCGCCTTCGCGCCGTGCTGTTCGCCCAGCTGGGGGGAGTTTTCGATGATCGACATCTAGCCGACACTGCCTTCCATGCTCATCTCGATGAGCTTGTTGAGTTCGAGGGCGTACTCCATCGGGAGTTCGCGCGCGATGGGTTCGATGAACCCGCGCACGATCATTGCCATTGCTTCGTCTTCGGGCATGCCGCGTGACTGGAGGTAGAAGAGCTGCTCCGCGCTCACACGGGACACCGTCGCCTCGTGGCCGAGCTGCACATCGTCGACACGGATGTCGATCGCCGGGTACGTATCCGACCGGGAGATCGTGTCGACCAGGAGGGCGTCGCAACGCACGGTGTTTGCAGAGTGGTGCGCCGTGGCGTCCACGCGCACTTCACCGCGGTATCCGGCACGACCGCCGCCGCGGGCGATCGACTTGGAAACGATCGACGACGTCGTGTACGGCGCCATGTGGATCATCTTTGCGCCGGCGTCCTGGTGCTGGCCGGGACCCGCGAAGGCTACCGACAGCGTTTCGCCCTTGGCGTGCTCGCCGACGAGGTAGATCGACGGGTACTTCATCGTGACCTTGGAGCCGATGTTGCCATCGATCCACTCCATGGTCGCGCCCTCGTGGGCGATCGCACGCTTGGTGACGAGGTTGTAGACGTTGTTCGACCAGTTCTGGATCGTCGTGTAGCGAACGCGGGCGTTCTTCTTCACGATGATCTCGACGACGGCCGAGTGGAGCGAGTCGCTCTTGTAGATCGGGGCCGTGCAGCCCTCGATGTAGTGGACGTAGCTTCCCTCGTCCGCGATGATCAGCGTCCGCTCGAACTGGCCCATGTTCTCGGTGTTGATGCGGAAGTAGGCCTGCAGCGGGATCTCCACGTGTACGCCCTTGGGAACGTAGACGAACGATCCGCCGGACCACACTGCTGTGTTGAGGGCTGCGAACTTGTTGTCGCCGGCCGGGATGACCGTGCCGAAGTACTCCTGGAAGATCTCCGGGTGCTCCTTGAGAGCCGTATCGGTGTCGAGGAAGAGTACGCCCTGGGCCTCGAGCTCCGCGTTGATCGTGTGGTAGACGACCTCGGACTCGTACTGGGCGGCGACGCCGGAGACGAGGCGCTTGCGCTCCGCCTCGGGGATGCCGAGCTTCTCGTACGTGTCCTTGATGTCGTCGGGAAGGTCTTCCCAGCTCTGCGCCTGCTTCTCCGTCGAGCGCACGAAGTACTTGATGTTGTCGAAGTCGATACCGGAGAGATCCGCTCCCCACGTGGGCATCGGCTTCATGCCGAAGAGTTTGAGTCCCTTGAGGCGGTTCTTGAGCATCCACTCAGGTTCGCTCTTGAGGTTGGAGATGTCGGTGACAACCTCCTCGTTGATACCGCGACGGGCGGAAGCACCTGCGGCGTCGGAGTCAGACCACCCGAACTCGTATTGTCCGAGGGAGTTGAGCTCTGGCCGGTCGATAAGCACGTCAGACATAAAAACCTCTTTCCTTGCCGACATAACCAAGGTGGTGGCATCGGCATTCCCTCGCACAGCACAGAACCGGGACAATCTGTATCCAGTGCGGCCGATCGCGGCGGACCGAATCATCACTATCGAGAATTTCGGGACCTCGTGGCGTACTTAGACTGAAACAGGACACGGGAGCAATCCCCCGTCGTCTCCATCGACTCCCCGGTATGGGCTGTGTTCCTGAACCAAATAATTCTATAGGGAGTCGAGCGCGAATTCAGGAGGAACCACTGTGAATCACGTTACCGACCGACCGAGGGCGGTCGTATCGCGGGTCTCGGCATGGCTGCCGGTGTCCATCGATCGTCGGGTTCGCGTGTTCGCGTGGCTGTCTCTCGCCATCCAGCTGCTGATCGTTCTCACCGGCGGGGTCGTGCGACTCACGGCATCCGGTCTCGGTTGTCCCACCTGGCCCACGTGCACGGCCGACTCCCTCGTGACCACCCAGGAGATGGGTATCCACGGCATCATCGAGTTCGGCAACCGCCTGCTGTTCTTCGTCATCCAGATTGTGGCGATCATCACCTTCCTACTGGTCGTGCGCTTCCGCAAGGAACGCCGCGACCTGTTCGTGCTCGCGCTCATCCCGTGCTTCAGCATCGTCCTGCAGGCGGTTCTCGGCGGGATCACGGTCCTGTCGAACCTCAATCCCTACGTCGTCGGGCTCCACTTCCTCGCGAGCGTCGTGCTCGTTGTACTTGCCGCGATGTTCGTCTACCGCGTCTACTACGGACCGCGCGGACAGTACTTCGCCGCACCCGTGCCGTTCCGCATCGTTGCCCACGTCACATCGCTCTTCGTCTTCATCACGATCATCCTGGGCATCCTGACCACCGGCTCCGGCCCGCACGCGGGCGACGGCGGATCATCCCGCAACGGGCTCAGCTCCGAAATGCTCCAGCACTTCCACAGCTGGCCCGCGTACGCCGCGACTTTCGGAACCCTCGCGCTCCTCGTCCTGTCGGCGCGGCCCGGAATGGCGCGCACCCGTCGTTTCGTGGTGATCCTCCTCGCGATCGAGGTCGTCCAGGTCATCGTCGGCCTGACCCAGGCGCGACTCGGCCTCCCGGAGCCCCTCGTTGCCATTCACATGGTGCTCGCGTGTGCGCTCGGCGCCGCGATGACGGCGGTCGTGCTGTCATTGCGCGCTGCGGGACGCTCGGCAGGTCCGGCGCTGCGCGTCTGACACGTCGACCACGCAGAGCGGATGCCGTGGCATCCGGAGCCTGCCTCTCGCCGCTGTCGTGCGGCTCATGACGGGAGCAGCTCTCCCCCGTCGGCGTGTTGCCACTCTGCGACGGCGTGTTGCCGCAGACGCCCTTCGGGAGCCGCGGCAAGCTCCCTCGAATAGAGCGGATGCCGTGGCATCCGGAACCTGCTTCTGGCCGCTGTCGTGCGGCTCATGACGGGTGCAGCTCTCCCCCGTAGGCGTGTTGCCGCCCGCAACCGGCGTGGCGCGCTGGGCTCCCGTCGAGAGCCGCGCGTGTAGCGGTTGATGAGAGAAGCGGATGCCGTGGCATCCGCCGGACTCGAACCGACCGGCTAGAAGGGCAGCAGCGGGTCGATACCGACCGCGATGAACACGAGGGTCAGGTAGCTGATGCTCGAGTGGAACACGCGCATCGGCTTGATCTCCTCGTGGCGGATGGCCCGGTCGTACAGGCGGTGCGATTCGTAGATGAACCACACGCCAGAGACGACGGCGACGACGCTGTAGAGGATTCCCATCTGGGCGACGGGGATGAGCAGGAGGGAGCACGCGACGGTGGCCCACGCGTAGAGGATGACCTGCAGGCCGACGACAGCGCGACCGCGGACGACCGCGAGCATCGGGACGTTTGCCGACTGGTAGTCGTCGCGGTACTTCATCGAGAGCGGCCAGTAGTGCGGCGGCGTCCACAGGAAGACGATGCCGAACAGGATGAACGGTGCGGCGCTCAGCGAGTTGGTGACAGCGGCCCAGCCGATGAGGACGGGCATGCAGCCGGCGATTCCGCCCCAGACGATGTTCTGCGACGTGCGGCGCTTGAGAATGACGGTGTAGAGGAAGACGTAGAGGAGGATCGCGACAAGCGACAGCAGCGCTGACAGCCAGTTGACGAGTACTCCCAGCCAGAGCACAGAGACGATTCCGAGCACCCAGGCGAAGACGAGAGCCTGCCGGTCGGTGAGTTCGCCGGTCACGAGCGGACGACCCTGCGTTCGCTTCATGAGACGGTCGATGTCGCGGTCGATGTAGCAGTTGAACGCCCCCGCTGAACCGGCACTGAGCGAGCCGCCGATCAGTGTGGCGAGAACGAGCCACAGGTTCGGGATCCCCTGCGCCGCGAGCACCATGACCGGTGCCGTTGTTACCAGCAGGAGTTCGATGACTCGCGGCTTGGTAAGGGCCAGATAGGCCTTCGCGGTACGACCGATGCCGGACAGACCGCCTGTGGGGCGGCGCTCTACAGCTACGTCCATGACTCCTCTTACTGTGATGTGCGTCGGTCCAATAGTACGGGCACAACTCTGGCCGTCTGCCGAGCGCGCCATCACAGGCGTCATGTAGGAGATGTCCAGTCTCTATACTTGTATCTGCTTGCCAACCATCGGCGCCTCTCATGAGCATCAATATTGATCGCTCAGGCTGCCTGCGGTGTGCCGACGGAGTCTCGGGCAAGTTCACATCTCGCACAGGGTCAGGCGGTCCATCACGATCGCCACTCGTGCATGAAGAAGGGTCATCAGACACGTGGCAGCTCTCCAATGGGATTCCATTGACAAAAAGGCAGTAGACACAGTCCGCGTTCTCGCGGCCGACGCGGTTGAGAAGGTGGGCAACGGGCATCCCGGTACCGCCATGAGCCTTGCTCCCGCGGCCTACCTGCTGTTCCAGAAGGTCATGCGTCGTGACCCCAGCGACGCAACCTGGATCGGTCGCGACCGGTTCATCCTCTCCGTGGGTCACAGCTCGCTGACGCAGTACGTCCAGTTCTACCTGGGCGGCTACGGACTCGAGCTCGAGGACCTCAAGGCTCTCCGCACCTGGGGTTCCAAGACCCCGGGTCACCCGGAGTACGGCCACACCGACGGTGTCGAGATCACGACCGGCCCGCTCGGCCAGGGACTCGCATCGGCGGTCGGCTTCGCTTACGCGTCGCGCTTCGAGCGTGGCCTGTTCGACCCGGAAGCCGCAGCGGGCACGAGCCCGTTCGACCACTTCGTGTATGTCATCGCCGGCGACGGCGACCTGCAGGAGGGCGTCACCAGTGAGGCCTCGTCCCTCGCCGGTCACCAGGAGCTCGGCAACCTTGTCGTCATCTACGACTCGAACCAGATCTCGATCGAGGACGACACCAACATCGCCTTCACCGAGGACGTCGCCGCCCGCTACGCCGCATACGGCTGGCAGGTCATCACCGTCGACTGGAAGAAGACGGGCGAGTACAACGAGGACGTCGCTGAGCTGAACGACGCGATCGAGGCAGCCAAGGGCGAGACCTCGAAGCCGTCCATCATCATCCTCAAGACCATCATCGGATGGCCGAGCCCGAAGAAGCAGAACTCCGGCAAGATCCACGGAGCCGCTCTCGGCGCCGAGGAGCTCAAGGGCCTCAAGGAGGTTCTCGGCTTCGACCCCGAGCAGACCTTCGAGGTCGACCCCGAGGTTCTCGCCCACACCCGCAAGGCTGTCGAGCGCGGCCAGGCCCAGCACTCCGAGTGGAACGACCAGTTCGAGGCGTGGGCAACCGCCAACCCCGACAAGAAGGTCCTTCTCGACCGCGTGCTGTCCGGCGAGCTCCCCGAGGGCGTCGAAGAAGCACTCCCCGTTTTCGAGGCGGGCAAGGATGTCTCCACTCGCGCAGCATCCGGCAAGGTCATCAACGCCATCGCTGGTGTCATGCCGGAGCTGTGGGGCGGTTCCGCCGACCTCGCCGAGTCCAACCTCACGACCATCGAGGGTGGCGGCTCGTTCGTCCCCGAGAAGTGGTCGACCCACGAGTGGACCGCGAGCCCGACCGGCCGCGTGCTCCACTTCGGTATCCGCGAGCACGCCATGGGGTCGATCCTCAACGGCATCGTGCTCCACGGAAACACGCGCCCCTTCGGTGGCACGTTCCTGATCTTCAGCGACTACATGCGCCCCGCGGTCCGACTCGCAGCGCTCATGAAGGCGCCGGCGATCTACGTCTGGACCCACGACTCCGTCGCACTCGGCGAAGACGGCCCGACCCACCAGCCGGTCGAGCAGCTTGCATCGCTCCGCGCGATCCCGGGCCTCGACATCGTGCGCCCCGGTGACGCGAACGAGGTCGCCTGGGCATGGAAGACCATGCTCGAGCGTCGTAACGGACCCGCAGGCATCGCGCTGAGCCGCCAGAACCTCCCCGTCTTCGAGCGTGGAGACGACGCGGCATCCGGTGAGGTCTTCGCTTCTGCGAAGAACGTCGCCAAGGGTGCGTACGTCCTGGCCGAGGCACCCAACGGAACCCCCGACGTGATCTTCATCGCGACCGGTTCCGAGGTGCAGATCGCCGTCGAGGCCCGCGAGGTCCTCAAGGGCGAAGGCATCAACGCCCGCGTCGTGTCCGCCCCGAGCCTCGAGTGGTTCGAGGAGCAGTCCGCCGAGTACCGCGAGTCGGTTCTCCCGGTCTCCGTCACGGCGCGCGTCTCCATCGAGGCCGGAATCGACCTCACGTGGAAGTCGTACGTCGGTGACGCCGGTCGCAGCGTCTCGATCGAGCACTTCGGCGCCTCCGCCGACTACAAGACCCTGTTCCGCGAGTTCGGTATGACCACCGAGCACGCCGTAGCAGCCGCCAAGGATTCGCTCGCCGCCCTCTAGGCGACAGCAATAGAGATAAGAAGAAGAGATATGACGAACACTTCCCCCACCGCGGACCTTTCGGCCGCGGGTGTCAGCATCTGGCTCGACGACCTGTCGCGCGAGCGCATCAACTCCGGTGGACTCCAGAAGCTCATCGCCGACCGCAACGTCGTCGGCGTGACGACGAACCCGACGATCTTCGCAAGCGCGCTTGCCAAGGGCGAGGCATACGACGAGCAGGTTGCCACGCTCGCCAAGGCCGGAACCGCTGTCACGGACGCCGTCTTCGAGATCACGACGGATGACGTGGCCGCTGCGAGCGACATATTCCGCCCGATCTTCGATGAGACGAACGGCTTCGACGGCCGCGTCTCGATCGAGGTCGAGCCGGGACTCGCTCACGATGCAGCAGGAACGATCGCCCAGGCCAAGCAGCTGTGGGCCAAGGTCGACCGCCCGAACGCGCTCATCAAGATCCCCGCGACGATCGAGGGCCTCGAAGCCATCACCGAGACGATCGCCGCTGGTATCAGCGTCAACGTCACGCTGATCTTCAGCCTCGACCGCTATCGCGCCGTCATCAACGCGTACCTCACGGGGCTCGAGAAGGCCAAGGCCGCGGGCATCGACCTGTCGACGCTCCACTCGGTCGCGTCGTTCTTCGTGTCGCGTGTCGACACCGAGATCGACAAGCAGCTCGACGCGATCGGTACCGAGGAAGCCACGGCCCTCAAGGGCAAGGCCGGCGTCGCCAACGCGCAGCTCGCGTACGAGGTCTTCGGACAGGCATTCGCCACCGAGCGCGCCCAGGGCCTGCTCGCAGAGGGTGCCAACAAGCAGCGTCCGCTCTGGGCCTCGACCGGCGTCAAGGACCCCGCCGTGCTCGACACCACGTACGTCGTCGAGCTCGTTGCTGCCGAGGTCGTCAACACGATGCCCGAGAAGACGCTCGAAGCGACCTTCGACCACGGCGTCATCGCCGGTGACTCGATCACGGGTTCGTACGCAGCTGCCAACGACGTGCTCGACAAGCTCGCCGCGCTCGGCGTCTCGTACGACGACGTGACCGCGCTGCTCGAGAAGGAAGGCGTCGAGAAGTTCATCGTTTCCTGGAACGAACTGCTCGACACGGTTACCGCCGCACTCGAAGCCGCAAAATGAGCGTCAGGATCGCCGTAACCGGTGCTGCGGCCGAAGCGGTCGACCGCATCGTGCCGCAGCTCGTGAGCGATCTTGTAGCGAGCCGAATCACGTCGCTTGACTCGTCCCTCTGGGGCGCGGACGCGGAAGCCGAGGCGGAGAACCGCCTCGGCTGGACCCAGTCGGTAGCTGTATCCGAAGGTCTCGTGCCCGACATCCTCGCCCTGCGCGATCGACTCCGATCGTTCGGTGTCGACCACATCGTGCTCGGCGGGATGGGTGGTTCGTCACTGGCTCCCGAGGTGATCACCCTCACCGAGGGTGCTGACCTGACAGCTCTTGACGCTTCCGATCCCGGCCAGGTGCTCGCCGCTCTCGGCGATCGCCTCGAGTCGACGGCGGTCGTGATCTCGTCGAAGTCCGGTGGGACCGTCGAAACCGACAGCCACAAACGGGTCTTCGAGAAGGCATTCACGGATGCCGGTATCGACCCGCTCGAGCGCATCGTGATCGTCACCGACCCGGGGTCTCCCCTCGACGTGTCCGCGCGAGAGGCCGGCTACCGTGTCTTCAACGCAGACCCGACCGTCGGCGGACGCTATTCGGCACTGACCGCGTTCGGCCTCGTGCCGTCCGGACTCGCGGGCGTCGACATCGAGGCACTTCTCGATGAGGCGCAGGCCGTCATGGTCGAACTCGCCGTGGACAACCTCTCGAACCCGGGACTCATCCTGGGTGCAGCGATCGCCGGAACGGTGCCCCTCAAGGACAAGCTCGGAATCGTCGCCGATGGAACCCACATCGTGGGCTTCGGAGACTGGATCGAACAGCTCATCGCGGAGTCGACAGGGAAGATCGGCAAGGGCCTGCTGCCCGTCGTCCTCCCGAACGACGCGCCCGAGTTGAACGATGACATCGAGGACCTGCAGATCGTCCGTCTCGTGGGCAGCTACGAGGACGAGCGTGAGGTCATCGAGGGCGAGATCGAGATCACCGGTACGCTCGGCGCGCAGATGCTTGTGTGGGAGTACGCGACTGTCGTCGCGGGACGCCTGCTCGGCATCAACCCGTTCGACCAGCCCGACGTCGAGTCGGCGAAGATCGCCACGCGCGGTCTTCTCGACAATCGACCCGAGCCGGTCGCCCCCGCCTTCGTCGACCAGGGCATCCAGGTTCGCGGAACCGCAGCCGTCGTAGAGGGAGCTGCCGATCTCGACAGCGCCATCTCCGCGCTCCTGTCGTTCCTCGGCGATGACGGATACCTGGCAGTGCAGGCGTACGTCGACCGGGTGAAGTACCCGGAGCTGGCGCACGTCCGCAACCACCTCGCCGAGCGCGCACAGCGTCCGGTGACGTTCGGTTGGGGACCTCGCTTCCTGCACTCGACGGGCCAGTACCACAAGGGCGGGCCCGCGAACGGTGTCTTCCTTCAGATCACCACGGTGCCTGAGGAAGATCTCGCGATCCCCGATCGTCCCTTCACGTTCGGCCAGTTGATCCAGGCGCAGGCAGCGGGAGACGCGAGCGTTCTCGCCGATCACGGTCGCCCCGTCCTGACGCTCACGCTCACGAACGTGACCGAGCAGCTTCCACTGCTCGTCGCAGCATTGAACTGATCCCGCGCTACACGAACGCGCTACTACAAGCCACAAGCACCTAGGAGCTGAATGTCCCCCGTGGATATCACCCCGGAGTTCAACCCGTTGCGGTTGCCCTCCGATCGCCGACTCAATCGGATCGCCGGCCCGAGCGGGCTCATCATCTTCGGCGTGACAGGCGACCTGTCACGCAAGAAGCTCATGCCTGCCGTCTACGACCTGGCCAACCGTGGCCTGCTTCCCCCGGGCTTCGCGCTCGTCGGGTTCGCCCGCCGCGACTGGGAAGACCAGGACTTCGAGAAGGTCGTCTACGAAGCCGTCAAGCAGTACGCGCGTACCCCGTTCGATGAGGACGTCTGGCGCCAGCTCGCGCAGGGCATCCGCTTCGTGCAGGGCGAGTTCGACGACGACGCTGCTTTCGAGCACCTGAAGGCGACGATCGAAGAACTCGACCGCGATCGCGGAACGATGGGCAACCACGCGTTCTACCTGTCGATCCCGCCGAAGGCATTCCCGCTCGTCACCGAGCAGCTCAAGGCCTCGGGGCTCGCGGAGCAGAAGGACGGACAGTGGCGACGCGTCGTCATCGAGAAGCCCTTCGGCAGCGACCTCAAGACCGCACGCGAGCTCAACGCCGTCGTCGAATCGGTCTTCCCTCCCGACAGCGTCTTCCGCATCGACCACTACCTGGGCAAGGAGACGGTGCAGAACATCCTCGCGCTGCGCTTCGCGAACCAGCTGTACGAACCGATCTGGAACTCGAACTACGTCGACCACGTGCAGATCACGATGGCCGAGGACATCGGAGTGGGCGGCCGCGCCGGCTACTACGACGGCATCGGTGCAGCACGCGACGTCATCCAGAACCACCTCCTGCAGCTTCTCGCCCTCACCGCGATGGAAGAGCCGGTGTCCTTCGACGCCGCCGACCTCCGCGCTGAGAAGGAGAAGGTGCTGTCCGCCGTCCGCCTCCCCAAGGATCTGAGCACGGCGACAGCCCGTGGCCAGTATTCCGGTGGCTGGCAGGGTGGCGAGAAGGTCGTCGGCTTCCTCGACGAGGACGGGATGAACCCCGAGTCCCTCACCGAGACCTTCGCGGCAATCAAGCTCGAGATCGGAACCCGCCGCTGGTCGGGAGTTCCCTTCTACCTGCGCGCGGGAAAGCGCCTCGGCCGCCGCGTTACGGAGATCGCGGTCGTGTTCAAGCGCGCACCGCAGTTCCTGTTCGCCGAGAGCCAGACCGGCACCCTCGGCCAGAACGCCCTCGTCATCCGCGTGCAGCCCGATGAGGGAGTGACGATCCGCTTCGGATCGAAGGTCCCCGGCGCCGGCATGCAGGTGCGCGACGTCACGATGGACTTCGGCTACGGCCACGCGTTCACCGAGGCGAGCCCTGAAGCATACGAGCGACTCATCCTCGACGTGCTTCTCGGCGACCCGCCACTCTTCCCCCGCCACGAAGAGGTTGAACTCAGCTGGAAGATCCTCGACCCGATCGAGGAATTCTGGGCGACCCAGGGACAGCCGGAGCAGTACCGTCCGGGCACCTGGGGACCGAGCTCTGCCGATGAACTCCTTGCCCGCGACGGCAGAACCTGGAGACGCCCATGATCGTCGATCTGCCTGACACCACCACGAGCAAGATCTCGAAGACCCTCGTCAAGATTCGCGAGGAGGGCGGCGCTGTCGCCCTCGGTCGCGTCCTGACCCTCGTCATCTCCACCCACCTGGGTGAAGAGGAAGAGGCCATCGAAGCGGCCAACGACGCCTCCCGTGAGCACCCGATGCGCGTCATCGTGGTCTCGACGGCCGTGGACGAGAAGCACGCGTCTGCTGACGCGCGACTCGACGCCCAGATTCGCGTGGGCGGCGACGCCGGCGCGAGCGAGGTCATCGTCGTCCGTGCATACGGCGACACCGCGACCGACCAGGAAGGTCTCGTTACCGGGCTCCTCCTGCCGGACGCGCCCGTCGTGGTCTGGTGGCCCGGCGAGGCGCCCGAGAACGCATCGCAGTCCGACATCGGCCGCATCGCGACCCGTAGGATCACGGATGCCGCGTCGAGCCCGAACCCGCTCGCGGCCCTCATGCACCTCCAGGACACCTACGTCCCCGGTGACACGGACTTCGCTTGGACGAGACTCACCCTGTGGCGTGCCCAGCTCGCGGCAGTTCTCGACCAGCCCCCGTACGAGCAGGTCACGGGCGTCGAAGTGCACGGCGCAGCCGACTCACCGTCATCCGCTCTGCTCGCCGCCTGGCTTCAGCTGCAGCTCGAGGTCGACGTCAAGCTCGAGATCTCGTCGAAGTCGCACGGATCGAGCGGTATCCAGGGTGTCGTGCTGCATCGCGCGTCGGGCAGTGTCACGCTCGAACGCAACATGCCGAACATCGCGACCCTTGAGCAGCCGAACCAGCCGACGCACGACATCTCCCTCCCCCGCCGCAGTCTTCGCGACTGCCTGGCGGAGGAACTGCGTAGGCTCGACCCGGACGACCTGTTCGGCGCCGTCATCAACGACGGACTCGACCAGCTCGGCACCACCAAGAAGAAGGGTGCCATTCGCAAATCCGCGAAGGCGGCCTCTTCCCGGAAAGCAAAGGCAGTCTAAGCGTGAGCAATGAACGGCGTGTGCTCGTCCATCCCGATAAATCATCACTCGCCGGCTCGGTAGCCGCGCGATTCCTGACCACGCTCGTCGACACGATCGACGAGTTCGGGTACGCCACGGTCGTGTTGACCGGTGGCACGATGGGCTTCGCCGTTCTCAAGTCGGTGCGCAAGTCGAAGGCTCGTAACAGCATCGACTGGAACCGCGTCCACTTCTGGTGGGGCGACGAGCGCTGGCTGCCGCGTGGCGATGCCGATCGCAACGAGACACAGGCGCGCGAGGCACTGCTCGACCATCTCGACATCGACGGGACGACGATCCACGCGTTCCCGGCATCCGATGACGGAATGGACCTCGACGAGGCTGCCGTGTTCTATGCCGAGGAGCTGAAGAAGTTCGGCCTCCACGGTGCGGACTACCCGCCGTTCGACATCACGTTCCTCGGTGTCGGACCGGATGGCCACATCGCGTCGCTGTTCCCGGAACGCGGAGGAATCCGCGAGACCGTGAAGACTGTCATTCCCGTTCGCAACGCGCCGAAGCCTCCCCCGGAGCGACTGAGCCTCACCCTCCCGGTGATCAACTCGTCGCACCGGGTGTGGCTCGTCATGGCCGGCGCCGACAAGGCGTCAGCTCTCGGGCTCACGCTTGCCGGTGCAAGCATGAACGAGGTGCCGGCTGCCGGCGTCGAGGGACGCGAGAAGACGTT